>ERZ791610.148-NODE-148-length-59750-cov-17.052182_pt1 | contig 59750 bp, 54 predicted proteins | sample MGYA00510061_ERZ791610 | MGnify/ENA primary metagenome ERZ791610 (study PRJEB30046, sample SAMN00791922) | human gut metagenome | study: EMG produced TPA metagenomics assembly of the A metagenome-wide association study of gut microbiota in type 2... | reverse complement strand
CATCCTTACAAGCGATACCCACACGGTCAGCATCCGGATCGGAAGCCATTACGAGGTCAGCATCAATTTCTTTAGCCAAGTTTACAGCCATAGAAAGAGCTTCCGCGTTTTCCGGATTTGGAGATATAACAGTCGGGAAGTTACCGTCTTTAATCATCTGTTCGGGAACAGTAAATACGTTTTCGAATCCCCACATCTTCAATGCACGCGGAATCAACATCATACCTGTACCGTGAATCGGAGTATAGACAATTTTCATATCTTTGTGACGGGCGATAGCGTCCGGATCAATAGAAACGGTTTTCACCATATCCAGATAAACCTTATCAATATCTTCACCGATAATCTGAATCAAATCAGGATTTCCCTGGAATTTAATGTCAGCAGCAGAAGCAATGGCATTCACTTCATCAATGATACCCTTATCATGCGGAGCCAAAACTTGTGCACCATCATCCCAATATGCCTTATAACCGTTGTATTCTTTCGGATTGTGAGAAGCAGTCAGAATGATACCACTCTGGCAACCGAGGTGACGGATAGCAAAAGACATTTCCGGAGTCGGACGCATATCATCAAACAAATATACTTTAATGCCATTGGCAGAGAAAATATTAGCAGAAGTCTCAGCAAACAAACGGCTGTTGTTACGACAGTCGTGACCTACTACTACAGAAATCTGTGGCAGATCTTTGAAGTTCTCCTTCAGATAGTTGGAAAGTCCTTGAGTGGCAGCACCTACTGTATAAATGTTCATACGGTTGCTACCTACCCCCATGATACCGCGCAAACCGCCTGTACCAAATTCCAAATCCTTATAGAAAGCTTCAATTAGTTCGGTTTTATCATCGTTTTCCAACATACGTTTCACTTCAGCCTGAGTTTCAGCATCATAAGCTGGGGTCAGCCATTTTTCGGCTTTCTCAGTGACCTGTTTAATTAGTTCCTGATTTTCCATTTCGATTGTTATTTATTGGTTAATGAATTATTCATTGCTATTTTCTTGAGCACACAAATGTAAAATAATAAGTTTACAATTCCTAGTTATTTAATGGATAATTATCGATTATCCATTAAATAACTATTTCACTAAATATCTGTCACCAGTTTGTTTCACATACTCCTGCAAAAACTCTTTCGGGTATCCGGGACGAAGCACTCCTGCAGGTTGTCCGATAGAATTACGTTCAAACTGTCCGTCTTTCATACGCTTCACTACCCCATCGTTGTACTTTACAATCAGGAACGTACCCAATTGCTTCCAAGTATCAAAAGTACTTTGAGCGGTCATGTTAGTATAATTTGTCAGGAAATTGATTGCTGCATCCTTATCCTTTTCCAATAGTTTGACTGCCATTTCTTCAATACCAGCCTGTGCTGTGTTGAATGTGCTTTCCATCTCTTTCTGTGTTTCCCGCACATCCCCAATCATCAGATCATAACGCGGATAAACCATATTGGACACCCAATTAAAAATCCAGAAAGCGGAATTCCATGAGAACGTAATGTAGTCGGCACCATCCACACGTGTGTAACATACCGGCACCTTAGTAGCGCAACAATAAACAGGAGTAAATACAGTCATATTCGCATCATCCACACCAAACCAAAGTACTCCCCCTACCGGATCCGGCATATGAGCACGCATCTGTGCAACAAATACAAAACCGCTCTGTTGAGTAGAGATAGGACGTTCATTGAAATATTCCTTATCATCGACTTTAAAGTTCAGAGGAGAAAGGCGATAGGGTGTTTTATAAGGACCGGCTCCAAAATCATTGGAGATATCAAGCGGAGTACCTTCGTAATGATCGCGCATCATATTTTTCACATCCTGCACGGATAATTTCTGCTTCGGCTTAACGAAAAGCGGCATCGGAGTATCGGTTTTTCCTTCGATATAAGGAAGATATTCATTTCCTCTATCAGTGAATTTGTTGAAATAACTCCATACACGAGCTTCACAAAAGCGGCGTGCACCAAAATCAAGAGGGGCATAAGCCAATGAAAAACTAAAATCCTTGTTTACTCCATTAAAATATCCCTTCTCACGGGCAAAAGAAACGACATCCGGAGAGTACATACAGTTTTCCTTATCATTCATATCAAACTGATGAATGCGCGCTTGATTAGCATGAGCCGAGATACAATCGTCCGGCACACGGACAGCGACCCAAACCGCTCCGCGAATGCCGGGACCTTTACCAATCATCTCCATAATCCATACTTCGTTCGGATCGGCAATGGTAAAAGACTCCCCCCCACTATAATATCCATATTCCTGTACCAGATCAGTCATAATTTTTATAGCTTCGCGAGCAGTACGCGAACGTTGCAATCCAATATAAATCAAACTTCCATAATCAATAATACCCGTAGAATCCGTCAACTCGGGACGACCGCCGAAAGTAGTTTCCCCAATAGTGACCTGATATTCATTCATATTGCCAACCACATTGTAAGTCTGACGAGCCTGCTCGATTTCTCCCAGATATTTACCGGTGTCCCATTCGTACACTTTCAACATGGTTCCTTTCGGATACGTAGCTGCCGGATAATGATAAAGTTCTCCGAATAAGCCATACGAGTCGGCTGAATAGGAAACAATGGTCGAACCATCAGCGGACGCATTCTTTCCGACAATCAAATTAGTACAGGCGAAAGTATTCGCCACAGCCGTCATCCATACGGCAAAACACAAAATAATACTTCTCTTCATAATATATCATTCATTTTTTATAATTACCAGACAAAACTTTCACGGGCAATACTCGTATTCCCGCAATGATCGACAACCGTAAATTCAACAGTATGTTTTCTCCCTTTCTTCACACGCTTCGGATCAAGTTTGCATTCCCAATAAGACTTTACAATATTAGGCCGTCCGAAAAGTGCATATTTTCCGTCAATCGTTCCCCGATAAGAAGCAATGCCACTTCCTTTATCTTTCAACCGATAGACTATCTTTCCATTCCTTCCCCACTGATTCTTATTGACAGGGATAATTTCCGGTGGAACCGTATCAACAGCGACAGTATAAGTCCCCAGTTCACGAATAGACGTCTTCATGTATCCGTCTTCGTATTTTCCTCCTACACTGTACTTACTTCCTTTCGGAGTAACCCGTGCCACATAATACTTGGTCGTATCGGCAACCGTTTTCCTACGTAGTCCGATACGGAGTTCACAACCCGCATGAAGCGGAATGGATTTATCATTAATCTGATAGGTGAATGCCACTGCCCCACTATCGGCTTTTACCTGATAATTGAGCGGAGTATCCTTATATAACATTCCTTTCGGAACCACCAGGCTCAATCCCGGTTCTTGCAGATAATTGATTTTATCCCAAGTAAAGAAATACTTTTCCCGATAATTGAAAGGTTCAATCGGCTGCTTTCGCCCACGCACGACAAAGCTATATTTTGAAGTATTTCCAAAAGCGTCTTTCAAAGTATACAGAAATTGATAATCCCTCTCTTCGTCAATCGTGACCAGACCGCGATTTTCATTTGAGGCTTTCAGCAAACGCAACGTATTTCCCGGATCGATAAAAGATTTCATATATTGCCCGTACGTCCACGAATTGATCAGCCGGTTTTCCTCTTGAGAGAAACGGTCTACTGTACTACGGAACACCTCATTACCATCCACCGTAAGAATAACGGAATATACTCCGTAATGGTTGTTTACGCCATCCATGTAATCATATGCCTTAATGCCCGTACCTATCACACCCCACGCCTCCACCGGACGTTCGCTATTCGGGAGTATCGTTTTTATCTCTTGTTTTCCGTCTACCACTCCCTCACCGGGCTGCGGGAAAAACATAATGCCATCAGCTTTCGGAGCATGTGTATCCTTTATTTTTGATTTAAAGAAAGGCATAGGATCTATATAATCTCCCGATTCCGTTTCAAACATATCCAAATGAAGATGCGGACCGAAAGAATATCCGGTATTCCCGCTCCAAGCTATCTGCTGTCCGCTTTTTACCGGATATTCATCCGGTTCGGGAATAATCTCAACCTCCCAGCTCTCATTCTCATATTGAAGTTCCTCCACCCTTTCGGCAATGGGAGAAATAAAACCACTCAAATGCCGGTTAATAGTAGAATATCCATTATGATAGCAGACATCAAGCACATACCCCGAACCGTTAGTCACCCGAATACGCGAGATATAACCATCGGCAAGGGCACAAACCGGTTTGCCGATCACACCTCCTGTTTTAAAATCCAACCCGCCATGAAAGTGGTTGGAACGAATTTCACCGAAATTTCCGCTCAATGTAAGAGGAAAATCAAAAGGGGGTACAAAAGTCGCTTGCTTTTTTTCCTGCCCATAACCTCCGATGCAGCAAGCCAACATCAAAGCAGTGATATATTGTTTTATCATTCCATTCTCTTTTTTACTTCCGGCAAATGTACACTATTCCAACTAAATTACGAAATATCCGGGAAGAATGATGCAATAAGAGACTAGTTAATAATTCTTTTATTATTAGATTCATTATTGTCTTAAATCCATTATATTCGTATTTTTGTGTCCGTTTTTTAATTATAATTAAATATAAAGAACTCAATGAGAATGTATGTAAGAGTAATGGCAGCGGTCATTGCATGTATATTGCTGAGTGGAGAAGCCCTTTCGGCATTTGCAATTACCCCCGCTACAGAAAATCTGAGTTGGTTTAAGAAGAAAAAGAAAAAACCAGAAGAGAGAGAAGAAAAGAGTAAAAGTGACTACGAGAAACTAGTGGAAGGCAGCAAAACGACAAAAGGAATGTTTGCTGTACATCAAAAGAAAAATGATTTCTATTTTGAAATTCCTACCGCACTTTTAGGACGCGACTTATTGGTTGTCAATAAACTGCAACGGGTTCCCGCCGAATTGAATGAGGCAGGTGTAAATCGTGGAGTAAACTATGAGAATCAGATGGTTTGCATGGAATGGGACAAAGCAAGTGGCAAACTGATGTTCCGCCAACAACGCCCGTTACCTCTTGCGCCCCGCACTGACGCCATTTTCCGTTCGGTACAAGATAATTTTATTTCTCCATTGATTGCCGCATTCAAAATCGAAGCTGTCAATGCCGATTCTACTGCATTGGTGATCAAAGTGAATGATATTTATGACGGCACGGAAACCAGTATCAATAATGTGTTTACCAATATCAACCTGGGCACATCGGCTATCAAGAATTTATCACGTATCCTGTCTATCAAATCTTTCTCAAACAATGTCGTGGCAACTTCCGAGCTGACAACCAGAGTGACAGAAGGAACTACAACAGTGTATGTGACAGTGGAAGTCAGTTCTTCCATTCTTTTATTACCCGAAACGCCGATGATGGGACGTTTTGATAATCAGAAAGTCGGATACTTCACCAACCCTTTATTGAACTTCAGCGACGCCCAACAAGGAACGGGCAAGACACAATACATTACCCGTTGGCGCATGGAGCCGAAACCGGAAGACCGTGAAGCCTACCTAAAAGGACAGATTGTGGAGCCTGCCAAACCAATCGTATTTTATATTGATAACTCAACTCCCTACCAATGGCGTTCGTACATCAAAAAAGGAATCGAAGATTGGCAGGTCGCTTTTGAGAAAGCCGGTTTCAAAAATGCGATTATCGCCAAAGAAATAACGGACAGTATGCACGTAGACATGGATGATGTCAATTACTCCGTGCTGACATACGCTGCTTCGGAAAAGAAAAACGCAATGGGACCTTCTCTTCTGGACCCTCGTTCCGGAGAGATTCTGGAAGCGGATATCATGTGGTGGCACAACGTGCTTTCTATGGTACGTGAATGGATTACGGTACAGACCGGAACCGTTTGCCCCGAAGCGCGCAAAGTACAACTGCCCGATGACTTGATGGGAGACGCCATCCGGTTCGTTGCCTGCCACGAAGTAGGACACTCATTGGGGTTACGCCATAACATGATGGGATCGTGGGCTTTCCCGACGGATTCATTGCGTTCCGAAACATTCACTTCCAGAATGAATTCTACTGCTTCATCCATTATGGATTATGCACGCTTCAACTATATCGCCCAACCGGGAGACGGTGTGAAAGTTCTTTCTCCGCACATCGGTCCATACGATATGTTCGCTATCGAATACGGTTACCGTTGGTATGGGAAAAATACTCCGGAAGAAGAAAAAGCTCTCTTATTTGACTTTTTGAGCAAACACACCGACCGCCTCTATAAATATAGCGAAGCACAAGATGTTCGTGACGCAGTAGATCCGCGCGCACAAAATGAAGATTTAGGTGACGACCCGGTTCGTTCCTCCCTACTGGGTATTGAGAACCTGAAACGTATTGTGCCACAGATTCTCCAATGGACTACAACCGGAGAAAAGGGACAGACTTATGAAGAAGCGTCACGCCTCTATTATGCTGTCATCAATCAGTGGAACAACTACTTATATCATGTACTCGCCAACATTGGTGGTATTTATATCGAAAATACAACTGTGGGAGATGGCGTCAAGACCTATACATTCGTAGAAAAAGAGAAGCAACAGGCCGCACTTAAGTTCCTGTTGAATGAGGTATTGACCTATCCTAAATGGTTGTTTGACACGGAAGTAGGACAGTACACCTATCTCCTGCGTAATACTCCGGTGGGAAAACAGGAGAACGCTCCTACTCAGATTCTCAAAAATGCACAGGCTTACATTCTTTGGGATTTACTGGGCAACAATCGCTTGATGCGTATGATTGAAAATGAATCCGTCAATGGGAAAAAGGCCTTTACGGTAGTAGAACTGATGGATGGACTTCATAAAAATATTTTTGGAGTTACCGAACGGGGAGGTGTCCCCAATGTCATGGAACGTTCTTTACAAAAGAATTTCCTTGATGCATTGCTGACAGCCGCAGCAGAACCCGAAGCAGTAAAAATCAACAAAAAGATTGCCGATGAGCACTTTTTGCTTGACCATGCCACTCCGTTCTGTAGCTGTTATACAGCTGAACAACGGGCACTTCGCCAAGAAGACCGCATGGGAGCTCCACGTGTGCTCAACTTCTACGGTAGCCAACTTAACCGCATCTCAGATGCAATCTCAGTAAAGCGCGGTGAGTTGTTACGTATCAAGAAGCTGTTGCAGAATCGTCTCGGAACTTCCGATACGGCTACACGCTACCATTATGAAGATATGATTTTACGAATTAACACAGCTCTAGGAGTCAAATAAAACAAATCAATCACTAAACATTTACAATTAATGAGAAAAAGACATCTTTGTATTTTGATATGCCTTTTCGCCAACGCATTGTTTTTTGCCAATGCCGCGAATCGCACTATCACCGGAGTCGTGATCTCCGGTGAAGATAATGAGCCACTCATCGGCGCCTCAGTTTACGTATCAGCCGATGAACTGAAAAAAGCCGGAGTATCACAAACATCTCTAGGTACGATTACAGATATAGACGGAAAGTTTTCCTTGTCTGTCCCGGAAAAAGTAACTCGGATTCATTGTAGCTACATCGGTTTTGAAGAACAAAGTGTACCATTACAGTCCGGAAAAGAAAATTACCGTATTGTACTTCAAGCCTCATCACATACATTAGGGGACGTAGTAGTAACCGGTTATCAAGAGTTGGAACGCCGCAAACTGACCGCCTCCATTGCCAAAATAGATGTTACAGATGCAATGGTAGGTGCCGCAAAAAGTATCGACCAGGCATTAGCCGGACAAATAGCCGGTGTATCCGTTACGACAACCTCCGGTGCTCCGGGTGCCCCTGCACGTATCCGTATTCGTGGTACAGCGTCGCTAAACGGAACGCAAGACCCACTGTGGGTGTTGGACGGAATTCCATTGGAAGGGACGGATATTCCGGACTTAGACAGTGATACGGATAATGATATTGTAAATATGAAGCAATCTACCATCGCCGGAATCAGCCCCAATGACATTGAAAGTATCACAATCTTGAAAGACGCCGCCGCAACAGCGATTTATGGCGCACGTGCGGCAAATGGTGTAATTGTTGTTACTACCAAAAGGGGACGAATGGGTAAACCGGTTATCAACTTCAATACAAGATTGACTTACACTCCCAATTTAAATACTTCGCGCCTAAATCTGCTGAATTCAGAGCAGAAAATCAATTTGGAGTTGGAATTGATGAAAGACACATACGAAGTATGGGGAGATACATATCCTTCTTTCTATGCGAAAGGTGCTGTCGCTTCTATCTTAAAGAAATATGACCTAACGGATGCATACAGAAAAGATGGATGGGACGGCTTAACTCCCGAAGCGCAAGCTGCAATCAATCAATTGAAAACAATTAATACAGACTGGAATGATATACTTTTTAAAGACGCGTTTACGCAAGAGTACAATTTCAGTATATCCGGTGGAGGAGAAAAAGTGACTTACTACAACTCTCTTGGTTATTCCAAAGAAAACGGTAATGTACCGGGAGTAAGCATGAGCCGTTTTAACCTGACAAGTAAAACCTCATATCAGGTAAACCGTATGTTAAAATTAGGCGTGTCACTTTTTGCCAACCGTCGAAAGAATACAGATTTCGTAGCGGATAAATATGGTTACGCAAACCCTATCTATTATTCACGAACAGCTAATCCCTACCTCAACCCTTACGATGCTCAAGGCAATTATGTTTATGATTATGACATCTCCAATAAAGAGGTATCCGATCCCAAAAGAGGATTCAACATATTTGAAGAGAGAGACAACACTGATAAAGAAACCGTAACAACAGCTATCAATGCCATTTTCAATACAGATTTGCGCATCAACGACCAATGGAAACTGACTTCTCAAGTCGGTCTTCAATGGGATCAGGTCGAATTGGAAGAGTATACCGGTGAAAACACATTTACCATGCGTGACATACGTGAAGATAGTAAATATGACGGTGGCAAAAAATACCGTATTCCCGAAGGAGGCAGACATAAGGTATCCAATTCCACGACATCACAAATCACATGGAAATTACAGGGAGAATGGAATCAGAGCTTTGCCGATATACATGAAGTACAAATAATGGCTGGTTCTGAAATACGCAAAAACTGGTATGAATCTTTGACTTCCAATGCATACGGATATAATCCTAAAACACTCACTACCAAACCAATCACAATTCGAGATGATGATGACGCCAAGAAATATCCCCTGCATACAAAGATTTATACGGAAAATGCTTTTGCCTCATTCTACGCTAACGGTTCATATACCCTTATGGGACGTTACACTTTGGGAGCAAGTGTCCGTATGGATGGTTCCGACCTATTTGGAGTAGATAAAAAATACAGATTTCTTCCGATCTACTCCGCGAGTGGCTTATGGCGGCTTTCCAACGAACCTTTCCTTAAACCGGCTACAAGCTGGATAGATAACCTGGCATTACGCCTTTCTTACGGTTTGCAGGGAAACATCGATAAAAACACATCTCCATTTCTTATCGGTAAATATGGTGAACAGACACTTCTTCCTGAAAATACAGAAACCAGCATTAGCATATCAAGTGCTCCCAATGACAAATTACGATGGGAAAAAACAGCGTCTTACAATGTAGGAATTGATTTTTCTGTTCTTCAATCAGCCATTAACCTAAGTATAGACTACTACCATAGAAAAGGGACCGATCTTATCGGTGTTAAAAACCTACCATTGGAGAATGGATTCAACAGTATGACTATCAACTGGGCAAGTATGAAAAACCAAGGAGTGGAAATTAATCTGCAAACGCGTAACATAACCACCCCGCATTTTTCCTGGTATACAACATTCAATTTTGCCTATAACAGTAATAAAGTTTTAAAGGAACTAACTCCTTCCAATTCCAAGACACCCGGACGAGAAGGATATCCGGTAGGAGCAATCTTTGCTATAAAAAGCAAAGTAGATCCGGAAACCGGACGTATCTTCATCTATCCTAAAGGAAGTGACGAAGCTATCAGCGTTGAAAAGTTATTCGATGCCAAAGATGATTCCGGCTTTGGGCTTTACACATATAACAAAGACGCTGATTTACAACGGAACTTATATGAATATGCAGGAACAAGCGATGCACCTTACACAGGTGGATTCATCAATACTTTAAATTATCATAACTGGGAGTTTAGTTTAAACTTCGCCTATAACATAGGAGCACACGTACGTACCAGCCCGTCATACAATATTACAGACTTAGATCCGGGACACAATACTAACCAAGATATACTCAACCGTTGGACTCCAGAAAACCATAACGGGAGCTTTCCTGCTCTATTAGGAAGACACAATTATGCGGCTGACTATAGTTTCTTCCAGAATGAAATAGCAGTCTACAAGAATCTTGATATGTGGGTGAAACGGCTTAGTTATGTACGATTGCAAAATGTACGATTAGCATACACTTTACCACAAGAATGGTTACGGAAATTTGGAATTAACGGAACAACTGTCGCCGTAGAAGGTCGTAACTTATTCGTTTTCGGTTCCAGCTACAAAAACTACATGGATCCGGAATCGATGAGCAATCTTTATTCTACACCTGTACAAAAATCGGTAACCTTCAATCTCAGTCTTAACTTTTAAAGTACAACGAATATGAAGCATTTTAAAAAATTATATACGTTTTTCATGTTTGCAGGAGGGCTCCTTACAACCTCGTGTAGTAATTTCCTAGACATACAACCTACGGGAAAAGTCATACCAAATACATTGGAGGAATACAGGGCACTTATGACTGAAGCATACGCAAATTCACTGACAGATAGAAGTGTATGTGACATGCAAACAAGCGATATTACAGTTTCGGATGAATCACAAGCGCAAAGTGACTTCGGAAATATAGAGAAGTGGTCTTCCAATAACGCTACCGGTTATGAATTTAAATGGGGACCGTATTATGAGAATATTTATTATGCTAATGCCATTATAGACAAACAGGATGAAATGACAGAAGGCAGCCAAGAAGAAATAGACCAACTTGTGGGAGAAGCATATTTCATGAGAGGCTATATGCATTTTTTACTCGTAAACCTTTACGGACAACCTTATACCAAAGAGGGAGCACCGGAGACAAAAGCCATACCGCTGAAACTAAATCTCGACTTAGAGGGGTTCCCTACCCGTAACAAAGTCGGGGAAGTTTACACTTCCATCCTTTCGGATATCCAAGAAGCGCATAGGCTCATCAGTCAAAAGGAATGGGAAACAGGTTACAATTACCGTTTCAGTACGCTGGCAACATACGCTTTCGAATCACGCGTAAATCTATATATGGGTAACTGGCAAACTGCTTACGATGCTGCGGAACGTGTATTGGCGGAGAAAGCAACACTTGAAGACTATAACAACCCTGAGGAAACTTTTCAACTTCCGAACCAATATAAGTCTGTAGAATCTATTACTGCATACGAGAACGTTTATAGTAATACTACAATGGAAGCCTCACAAGCTACTCCTGCATTTTTCCAAATGTTTCAAGAAGGTGATCTTCGATCTACAAAATATTTTGATGCAATAAACGAAGCGGGTAATTATCCCATTATTAAAACAGACAATACATCTTCATTCAAGTGCAGTTTCCGTGTTGGTGAACTTTACTTGAATTCTGCAGAAGCAGCTGCCCGTCTAAACCATCTGCCAGAGGCTCGTAACCGCTTACTGCAATTGATGAAAAAAAGATATAGTCCGGAAGGATACCTGTTAAAGGAGAATGAAATAAACAGTATGAACCAAGAAAGTCTAATTTCTGAAATATTGGATGAACGTGCCCGCGAATTAGCCTTTGAAGGTCATCGTTGGTTTGATTTACGTCGCACCACCCGACCGAGAATAGAAAAGACTCTATTGGGTGGACAAACTGTCATTCTGGAACAGAATGACGAACGCTATACCTTACGCATTCCTCAAAGTGCTATTGAAGCTAATCCGAATCTCTCCAATTAGAGTTGTTCTGATATTCACTATAAACTCCCTTTGCAAACTCATCAGCAAAGGGAGTTTTTTCATTGTATCATATTTATTCTGTTATTTCAAATTATTATTGAAGAACTGTTCTATCTTATCGAATGGGATTACTTGCAGATTATCGTACAAATCTACATGATTGGCTCCGGGAATAATCAATAATCCCTTATTGTCACCTTTCAGTTTCTTGAACGCATCCTCACTAAAGTAACGGGAATGAGCCTTTTCTCCGTGAATCATCAGCACTGCACTACGTATCTCGTCGCTATAGGACAGAATAGGCATATTGATAAACGAAAGCGAAGAAGTCTTATTCCAACCATCATTAGAATTGAGTGAACGTTTGTGGTAACCGCGTTCGGTCTTATAATAGTCGTAATATTCTTTCACAAATTGTGGAGCATCATCCGGTAATGGATCAATCACCCCTCCGGCAAGTGTATAAGAACCATTGCGGTAGTCTTCGGTTCGCTGAGCATTGAGTTGCTTGCGTAATTCATAACGGGCGTCGGCATCCATTATATCATTGTAACCATTAGCGTTCACACGGCTCATGTCATACATCGTAACCGTTACTGTTGCTTTGATTCGAGTATCGATAGCCGCTGCATTAAGCGCCATACCACCCCAACCGCAAATACCGAGTATACCGATACGATCCGTATCCACATCGTCACGGTTGGCAAGATAATCCACCGCTGCACTGAAATCTTCCGTATTAATATCCGGTGAAGCCACATAACGAGGCTCACCACCACTCTCACCTGTATAAGACGGATCGAAAGCAATCGTCAAGAATCCCCTTTCTGCCAGCGTTTGGGCATACAGTCCCGAAGATTGTTCTTTCACCGCACCAAACGGCCCGCTAATAGCGATTGCCGACAATTTACCTTCTGCATTTTTGGGGATATACAAGTCAGCAGCAAGCGTGATACCATAACGGTTGTGAAAAGTAACTTTCGAGTGACGTACTTTATCGTTTTCGGGAAACGTCTTGTCCCACTCTTGAATCAGGTTTAATTTCTTTTCCGTAAACTTATTATTTCTGTCAGAAAGATTACTTGCTGACAACAGCTTGCCTGCAATACAAAGACATACTGTCATTACTACACGCGAAAAATTCAATGTTCGTCTCATACATTCTATTATTTATGTTATCAACCATTTTTCTATTCCCTTTTAGGAATGTTGCAAAATTAGATAGATTTATGCCTAACCCCGGTAGACAAATTACTGATGTTACATCTCAATCATAACCTTAATTACAGATTTTATAATACTGACGGAAGCTGTAAGTAAGGTGGAATCCGTAACTGAGGTTATATAATCCGTAATTAAAGTTGTTAGAATGACAGAATTATCCCGTATTTTTGTAAACGATATACGACGGAAGTGCTTTTAAAACATTAAACAGCAATAATTATGAACAAGATATTCAACTTGGACAGTGTAGACCAATACAATAAATTGTACGGCCTTGAAACTTTGAATCCGTTGGTCAGTGTGATCGATTTAAATAAAGCCACCCGGCAGATGAATTATGCACACTGGCATTATGGTATCTATGCACTTTACCTGAAACTCGAAAAAGCGTGTGACATCAGATACGGGCGGCAAAATTATGATTATCAAGAAGGAACCATTGTATGTTTTGCTCCCGGACAGGATGCGGAAACGACATTGATCACAGATCGCGTGCAAGTGAATGCACTTGGCATACTTTTTCATCCGGATTTATTACTAGGAACATCACTTGGCAAGACAATCAAGAAATACACGTTCTTCTCGTATGAAGTAAACGAAGCCCTTCATCTTTCTGAAGAGGAACGGAATATTATTATGGATTGCCTGAGAATCATCCGCCTTGAACTAGAGCACGGAGTGGATAAGCATAGTAAAACATTGCTCGTAAACTATATAGAACTGCTCCTTAACTACTGTATGCGTTTCTATGAACGACAATTCGTCACCCGCAGTAAAGCGAACCATGATGTGTTGACACGTTTCGAGCAATTACTTGACAACTACTTTTCAGGAACTTTTGCAGAACAAAACGGCTTACCTACTGTCAAATATTTCGCTGACAAAATATGCCTTTCCCCCAATTACTTCGGCGATATGGTAAAGAAAGAAACCGGCAGGACACCACAGGAACATATTCAGGAAAAAGTAATCGAAATGGCAAAGGAACGTATGGTCGGCACAGAAGATACAGTCAGCCAGATTGCCTACTCACTGGGATTCCAGTACCCGCAGCATTTTTGCCGCCTGTTCAAAAAACGGGTAGGATGTACTCCTAACGAATACCGTGTACAGAATAATCTGTGAAAAGAATATGAAACAGAAAAATACATTGGACTTAAATACCGTGCATGAATGCAATCGTTGTCTGGACTGCAAAACATTGCATCCTCAGGTGAGTCTTATTAACTTGGAAAATCCGTGTCTGGAGCAGGATACTGTCAAGTTCGAATTCTACGCTATCTTACTGATAGAAGACTGTCCGGACGAATGTTCATGTTGCGGCCGGAAGTATTATGATTATTCCAATGCGACAATGGTCTTTCTTAAACCGGGTGAAGTTTTCCGAATGAGCAAGGAAAAGACCTTACCCAGCAAAGGCTTTTTGCTGGTGTTTCATCCGGACTTGCTGTTTCAGACCACATTGAAGAACCACATCAATAATTACACCTTCTTCCACTATCACAAAGAAGAGGCATTGCATCTATCGCAGCGTGAAACGGAGAAAGTCACCTGCTGTCTATGGAATATAGAGGAAGAACTGCATCATTCGATTGATACACATAGCAGGACTATCCTTTCACGGCATATCGAACTATTACTGGATTACTGCACTCGTTACTACGAACGTCAGTTTATCACCCGCGAAAACAGGAATAAGGCAATTCTCAGAAAAATGGAACAGTTGCTTGAGGATTATATAGAGTTGGGGAAATTACAAAATGGCAAACTTCCTACACCCGACTATCTGGCGGAAAGGCTCAATCTTTCTCCTGTTTATTTTACAGACCTGCTGAAATTTGAAACAGGCAAGACTTTGGAACAGTATTTCCAACTCAAACGATTGGAGACTGCTAAACGAATGCTGATGAAAGACGGTGCCACACCCACTGCCGTTTCCCGTCAATTAGGCTATCCGAATGTACAGCATTTCAGCCTTATATTCAAGAAAATAACAGGTATGTCACCAAGTGATTATCCAAAACAGGTGAATTAAAACTACTCTTTTTTCATATTTATCCTCCAAAAGCATTGTTATTCAACAAGAAAACAATATCTTTGTTTCCACTTATTACGATTAATAACGTAGAAGCGTTTAGAATATTATCTCTGTTCAGAATCTGGTAAATTCATTAACGGTGGGATAATGGCAACTAAGCGTTCACGTCTTTGTTATATGCAAGGGCGTGGACTCTGTTGTTCATTCACCGTTAGGCTTACCAGAGCCCTGAACAGGATGAACTAACGACGTCCACGCTTCTTTTGTATATATACGGTATCCGGACGCATACTACCACAACAAACAATCGTAAAATGAACAACATTATTACAAAGTTCTTTGCATCTTTATTAGCCTACGGGGTAGCTAATAAGAAAAAGCGTTTTTCGGCAATCGGTCATTTCTCTGAGGGCTTAGCTCCGGCCAGAGGCAAAATACAATGGGGATACATCAACAAAGGATATGATATCATCATTCCTTTACAATATGAACGGGCTTTTTCCTTCAAAGAGAACTTAGCTATGGTAGTACGCGACTCCCAATATGGATATATCGACCGCACAGGACATATACAAATTCCTTTTAACTTTTCAGCAGCCCATTCGTTCGAACAAGAATGTGCACGAGTATGCAATGACGGATTATGGGGGCTGATCGACAGACAAGGCAATTATATTCTTCCACCAACATACAGTCTGATAGAGCAATTCACCGAAGGACTGGCACTCGTCTCTCTTTATAGTAAGGTGGGATTCATCAACATGAAAGGCAAAGTCGTCATTCCATTAGAATATGACAACGGTTGTCCTTTTTCTGAAGGACTAGCAGCCGTCTGCATTGAAAAACAATCCGCCAAATGGGGATACATAGACAAAGAAAATCAAGAAATACTTCCTTTTAAATACGATATAGCAGAACCCTTTTATAACAACATAGCCCGAGTGGGTCTCTATGGAAAAAGCATGAAAATCAATAAGCAGGGCAGCGAATGTCTGTAACCAACCACTCCGGCATTCATTTCATCTCAGCCTACAGTATTCTGCCTTAACGCTCATTTTCACCACAGATTACACGGATTTACACAGATAATAAATATTGATTATTGATATATTAAAATCTAATCTGAGAAAATCCGTGTAAATCTGTGATGAATTATGATACAGCCTTACTAGAAATATTTCTTCTCCGCCGCCCGTTGCCAAGCCTCCACCAATTCCGTCATGACTTCCGATACTGACTGTCTGCGGGATACAATGGCGGATACTTGACCGATCTCCAGCTCACCCTCTTCCAAATCACCTTCAAATATACCTTTCTTGGCACGACCGCGTCCGAGCAAGATTCTTAATTCTTCGGGAGTAGCACCACTATCCTCCGCTTTCTCCACAGCTTCCCGAAAAGCATTCTTCACCAAACGTGTCGGAGCCAGTTTCTTCAACAGCAATTTCGTGTCTCCTTCACCCAGACTCAAACAATAGTCTTTGAATACCGGACTGGCAGAGCTTTCTTCCGTCAGGGCAAAACGGGTTCCGATCTGCACTCCTTCGGCTCCCAACACCATAGCTGCTAGAATACCTTCCCCCGTACCGATGCCACCTGCCGCAATCAACGGCAATGTAGTAGCTTCACGCACGGCCGGAATCAGACAGAAAGTCGTTGTTTCCTCACGTCCATTGTGCCCGCCGGCTTCAAAACCTTCGGCAACTACCGCATCCACTCCCGCTTCCTCACATTTCACTGCAAAACGGGAAGAAGAAACGACATGAATCACCGTAATGCCACGTTCTTTCAGCCATCCTGTCCACGTTTTCGGATTTCCTGCAGAAGTAAAGACAATCTTTACTCCTTCCTCCACCACAATATTCATTATTTCTTCTATCTGAGGATACATCAAAGGAATGTTCACCCCAAAAGGAAATCTCGTTGCCGCACGGCATTTACGGATATGCTCGCGCAAAGTCTCCGGATGCATGGATCCGGCACCGATCAGTCCTAAGCCACCCGCGTTACTCACTGCGGAAGCCAGTCGCCAACCGCTACACCAAACCATACCACCTTGAATAATGGGATACCGAATCCCTAGAAGAGAAGTTATTCTGTTCATAATAAATAAATGTATCAATACATTTTATATAACGCTTTTACCGGGTAATCTGTTCGATAGGTTTATTTATCAACACGGTAGTTGAATCTCCATAAGTTTTCAACACTTCCAACGTGCGGATACGGTTATCTCTTCCAGTTTTGTTCCAGAATTCTTTCGTAAAGGCAGCCATCAAATCAAGCCCGCTAATAGTTCCGCCACAAACTGAGACATTCTCCCCTATCCGTATTTCATTCGCTTTCCGGTTACGTGTCCGGTTCGTATAGAATCTCTGCCGACGCAGTTCGTAGAAAGAATCTCCCCGCCATGTATTCTTGTTCACTCTGATCTTTTTCTGATAAACTGGATCCCAGTTATAGCGGGTATTTGCCTTATACGGCATAAGAGTCAACACAACTTTCGGTTTAGGCAGTGCTTCGGGAAGCGACTCATCGGGCAACATCCAACGCTTCTCCTCCGACATACGGGGAGTACCCACCGCACCGCCGAAATCAATCTGCTTGACCGCCTTCGGGTTCAGCTTCAGTTCTTCACTGCCTTCCAACAACTTTTGCAGTTTGAGCGAATCTTGCGCAGACCATTGGGCATAGCATACCCCTGTCAGCAGCAGTGAGACTGCCGATATAAATAAACGTTTCCTCATTTTTTATTGTTTTTTATCTTCCGAAGGCTCTCCCCTTTTTACCACCAACGATAGCCTGTTCCACAAAGCGGCTCATCATGACACGGGTCAATCGTCCACCGGGTTTTAGGATATTGCCGTTCCTCCCACCAGCTACGGTAACAGGCAGCTGCATCGAGCACTTCCTCATCGGTCAGGAAATAGATGGCCTCATAATTTTCTGCATTTGCCAGCACCATCTTGCAGCCTAACGACGGAGGTGTACCTTGACGGATATACTCGATCACCCAAAGCATACACTCACCCAAACGGATCTTACCGTTGTTCGTATTATAGACCGACGGGAACGAAGGAATAATTGTCAGATCTTCCGCATATTTCAAAAGTTCGGGAATATCCTCCTCCATGAAATGAGGCACTTCCACCACTCCTTTATCATTCTTCATTTTATATGTACCCGCCTTCAATTGTTTCACAAAGAGATCAACATCCGGATTGTTATAATCCATTTCTTCGCTGCTGCATCCCGCAAAAGATACAATCAGGCAAACAGCCATCCACAGCATTAATAGTGTTTTTTTCATTTTCATAAGGGTTAATACGTCATGCGAAGTCCGCAGAGCAAGTTAAAGTTAGTCGGCCGCTTCGTGCGTACCGTAGCCAGTTTCGAATCGGTACTGAAATGATGCGAAACACCGGGCTCGGCAAAAACCGCAAGCCGGTCATTAATCTTATAATTGATTCCAATACCGGCAGTTACCGCCAATTGGACAGGTTCTTCCTTAAAACTGTTATCCGTCGCACCGGCTATACATTTATCCGCCACTCCGCCTACGGTAGCATAAAGGTCTACTTTCTTCGTATCTACCAGTGTCACGTTTACCCGCACGGGTATACCCAGATAATGTAAATGCTGTCCGGCCGAACGAAGATTTGAATAAAGCAGTCCGGTTTCTATCCCCAGATAGTCGTTCAACTTTCGTTCTACTGTTACTCCTGCGGAAACAGGTATCTTGTAAGTACCGTCCTCTGCCGGAAGCGCCATACCCACTTGAGCTTTCACAGCCCAGCAACGTTTCTTCATTATTTTCTCCGAAGTCACAGGTAAATCCGCCCGTTCTTCCTCCCGGTCGGCAGAAGTTTCCGTATTTCTATTCGCTGCCTGCCAATAACCACTATGGCGTTCGTTACCGTAAGGGCGCTCATGCCCTGTAGCCGTGGACGAGAAAGAGAACGACATCGAGAAAGTAAAGGCAAGCGAGTCCTCATCTTCCGTATATTGCGACAACATTCCGAATGACTGAGGAGCCGGTTTCTGCAATACCGGTTCTACCGATAGCGGCAGTTGATTGACACGTATCCCGTCTCCGTCCATCTGCCCTCCATTCGTCGCGGCTATCTTGGTAAACGCTTCCTCCATCTCTTCTTTAGGTGAGAAATACAGGAAAGTGGCTGACGAAGCTGCCAGAACAAGCAGTACGGACGCCGCAGCCGCCACACGGAAGAGCAGGAGCCGACGACGATGTTGACAAGCCACAGGAATATCCTGCGAAAGCTCTTCCCAAAAACCATCCCGTACATTCATCCCGGTATCGGCGAGACGTGCGCGAAACAGAGCGGTTATTTCATCATTTTCTTTCTTCATGGTTCCTATACTCTTTAATTCTTTTTGCTAACAAATATTTGGCCCGGTGTAACTGCGAAGTAGACGAGTGCTCTTTAATATGAAGCAGCTTGGCTATCTCCTTGTGTGACTTCTCCTCAAACACATAAAGGTTGAAAACGGTTCGACAACCATCCGGCAATTCGGCAACAAATGTCATCAATTGCTCTTCGGAGATGCCTGCCCCTCCTCCCGAATCTGATATATCGGGGATATCGGGAAGTTGCTCTTCATGCACCACCAACTGATTTACCCGTTTCTCCCGCCGCAGGTAATCGAGTGCTTGAGTCACCATCACTCGGGTTATCCATGTACAGAGCGAAGACTCGCCCCGAAAGGAGAAATTGGTAAAAATCTTGATGAAACCGTCATGCAGTACATCGTGCGCTACATCCATATCACCCGTATAGCGGAAACATACCGCCAGCATTTGTTTGGAATAGAGGGTGTAAAGTTCCTTTCGGGCTGAATCCTTTCCTGCCCGACAGCCCTTTATCAGTTCTATCTCGTTTTCCAAAGTCAATTACCTTTTTAAAATCGGACGTATGTCTGCGTCGTTTTACTCATTAGACGCAAAAATTTGAGGAATGCTGCAAGGAATATTGCTAAAAGAAGTTAAACAGATTCACTACAGAGGACACAGAGTACACAGAGGATTTAAACTTACTTTATAGGAAAAATTTCCTATCATTATTCCTCTGTGTCCTCTGTGGTGAAAAAAAATCAGCACGCTTTGAAGCTCATGTCCAGTCCTTTCACGGAATGCGTCAAAGCCCCGACGGAGATAAAGTCAACGCCACATTCGGCATAATCACGAAGAGTATCAAAGGTGATACCGCCGGAAGATTCGGTTTCATACTTGCCTGCCACCATTTCTACTGCCTTTGTAGTCATTTCGGGAGTGAAGTTGTCGAACATGATACGGTCTACACCACCTAAATCAAGCACTTGTTGCAGTTCGTCGAAGTTGCGGACTTCTATTTCTATCTTCAGATCTTTACCTTTTTCCTTGCAGTATTCTTTGGCACGGGTGATGGCCTTGTCGATACCTCCGGCAAAATCCACATGATTGTCTTTCAACAGAATCATGTCGAACAACCCGATACGATGATTTACGCCACCGCCAATCTTTACTGCCATCTTTTCAAGGATACGCATACCGGGAGTTGTCTTACGGGTATCCAATACGCGGGTATGAGTGCCTTCAAGTTTCTTCGCATATTTGCGTGTCATGGTCGCGATACCGCTCATGCGCTGCATCACGTTCAACATCAGGCGTTCGGTTTGAAGCAAGGATTGCACCTTACCTTCCACCACCATTGCCACATCACCCGGCTTCACTTCCGCACCGTCATTGATAAACACTTCGACTTTCATCGTCGGATCGAAACGATTGAAGATTTCTTTAGCCACTTCGATACCGGCCAGCACACCGGCTTCCTTGATAAGTAATTTTGATTTTCCCATTGCCGTAGCGGGAATACATGAAAGGGTGGTATGGTCACCATCGCCTATATCTTCTGCAAAAGCAAGATCGATCAGTTTGTCGATCAGTTCTTTTTCCTTATTCATTGATTTTGTCAATTCTTATTTGGTGTATTAAACATTTATCCTGTACTTTTTTCAGAAAGCAGTTCACACGAAAGTTTCCGTTCGTTGTGGCCAACGTTCCGATAACGAAACTTGACTCGTCCCGCTTTCCCTGATGGTTCACTGTAAACCCATTGACTTTATTCTTCGTGAAGAAGTCTTGCATCACAGCGGTCGCTTTCTGTTTGTCAACGTTTGTCGAGCTACCTTGGAGCACCAGGTTTACCTTGTCCCCCATATACTTACTCAGCTCTTGTGAGCTTCCTCTTTTAAATGCCGTAATCACTCCTGCCGGTATCTCCTGCGCCATTAGCAACGAGAAGGAAAGAAGCAAAGCGGCCATTCCTACGAGCACTCGTTTTCTCATAAATACAAGCTTTTAAGTTGTAGTCTAAAGGTTTAGACTTTCAACTAATGATAGGCAAAGGTAAGCATTAATTGCAGAATAACATAAAAAATGCCTATTTTTGTGCAATTAAATACAATTGCAGAGATATGAAAACAACCTTGCTCGTCGTAGGACGAACCGTAGAACAGCATTATATTACAGCTATCAACGACTATATACAGCGTACGAAACGTTATATCACTTTTGATATGGAAGTGATCCCCGAACTGAAAAATACAAAAAGTCTTTCGATGGAGGTGCAGAAAGAAAAGGAAGGGGAGCTGATTCTGAAAGCCCTTCAACCGGGTGATGTGGTGGTGTTATTGGATGAGCACGGGAAAGAGATGCGTTCCCTTGAATTTGCCGATTATATGAAACGGAAAATGAATACGGTGAACAAACGACTGGTTTTCATTATCGGAGGACCGTATGGCTTTTCGGAAAAAGTATATCAAGCGGCACACGAAAAGATTTCAATGTCAAAAATGACTTTCTCGCATCAGATGATCCGGTTGATATTCGTCGAGCAGATTTATCGGGCGATGACTATATTGAATGGAGGGCCGTATCATCACGAATAAAAACATTATCTCATATACTATAAATGAGATAATATGGATCTTTTAATCTCGTCCCAAGACACATCTACAAACATATAAGGCATTGGATCCTCCTCCGCATCTTCAAAATAGGCTAAACTTTTCATTGCCATAAAAGAAGATGAGTCGGAATATTTTTGAGCATAGAAATCCAATATATTATTCAATGAATACGTTTTCAACAAAAAATAGATATCTACAAAATCCTTCTTAGTACCTCTCCCCTCAATTGCAGTAATTTTCATGGCTGCAATATCTTTAGGACTCGCCAAGCGTATTCCATCTTTACATACAACATCATCAATCCAAGGATAAGTATAATTTACGATATCTATTTTAACTCCATTCAATACGTAAATGTGTATATTTTTAGAATCACTCAAGACAGTCAGCATCCCAAGTGTCTGCAAAGCCTCCCGCAGTTCTTGAGAGTTTACATTAATCTGACCAAAAAAGTCCAAATCAATCGACTTCCGATGTCCTAATTGCAAAGCTAATGCAGTACCACCAACCAAACGAGTATTACTAAGTACAGGTAACTGTTGTAACCTTTTTAAAAGTTCCAATGTTGTGGATTCAACCGTTGATAAGTATAACATTTGAACTGTTCTTTAGGAGTTTGTGAAATGGCTGAAAGATAGGCTAAAGCCCTAGGCTCCAATTCACGAAACCCTTTAGCCTCTTCAACAATTCTGGTAATTCCATAATATTGCTTTACAATATTCCAATCTTGTAACATTCCATATTCAAGCACTCTCTTTATAATATACCGTGAATGCTTCTCCATATCTAAATCGTCTTTATTGACATCCCAAAAAAGATATGCCGAAAATTGAGTAATATATTTCTCCATCATCTATCGTACTATAATCCTTATATGACAAAGATAGGCATAAAAATGAATCGAATGCAAGCTAATAGCTATATTTATTTCACAAATTACTCCCGATTCATCAGCCGATGTTCCGCCATCTGTTCGAACCTTGTTCCCGGACGACCGTAATTAGCATACGGATAGATGGAAATACCACCACGTGGAGTAAAGATTCCGGTTACTTCAATGTATTTGGGATTCATCAACTTTATCAAATCTTTCATTATGATATTCACACAATCTTCATGAAAGGCTCCATGATTACGGAAACTGAAAAGATAGAGTTTCAAGCTCTTGCTTTCTACCATTTTTATATCGGGAATGTAGCTGATACGTATTTCCGCAAAATCCGGCTGTCCGGTAATAGGACACAGACTTGTGAACTCCGGGCAGTTGAAACGTACCCAATAATCATTTTCAGGATGCTTATTATCAAAGGCTTCCAATACTTCCGGGGCATAATCTTGCTTATACTCGGTTTTTCTTCCCAATAAGGAAAGCTGGTCTTTTAATTCAGTCATTGCACTTACTAGTTACGACCTCTACACTAAACAAAAAAACGTATTTTCTCTATCACCTATCACCGACAAGCCTCAAATGCCTTATTCATCGATGTTTCAGTGGTGAATGATTCATTTTACAACCTATCACCACATCTATCACCTATCACCATCAACTCCCAGCCCACGTTTGCTTTATCCTCATCTTACTTGTTACGGTGTGTTTCACGGCATGAAACAGAATGTTTCACACTGGAGAACAGATAGTTTCTTACCGATGAAACAACAGTTTCAAGCTGTTGAAACTAATTTAAACCGCCGCTTACCGGACAAAACTACCGTAGATACAAAGCTTACTATCACTTGCTAGCCGGAGCTTACCGGTGACAACAGATGTGACAACAAAACTTCAAATTCAACTGCTGTCACTGCTTGCTGTCACAAGCTATACAATTTATAATCAATTGTTTATCTATAAGAATGTGACAGATGACAGCAAAAATACATTTTAATCTCTGTGTAGAGATATTATTGATTCTTACTTTTTAAATACTTCTCCAATCCTTCCCGACGCAACTTACAAGCCGGACAATGTCCGCAGCCATCCCCTTGAACGCCATTATAGCACGTCAAAGTCTCGTTACGAATCAACTCCAGCACACCCAGTTCGTCGGCCAAAGCCCATGTTTCCGCTTTATCAATCCACATTAAAGGAGTATGAATCACAAATTGTTCATCCATAGCCAAGTTCAACGTTACATTGAGAGACTTGATAAAGGAATCACGGCAATCAGGATAACCGCTGAAATCGGTTTGGGAAACCCCTGTTACCAAGTGGTTTATACCGCGCTCACGGGCATATACCGCTGCAATGCTCAGAAAAAACAGATTACGTCCCGGCACAAAAGTATTGGGAACACTATCTGCGGGCTTTTCCTGATCCATCACCATTGTAGTGTCAGTCAAAGAGTTATGTCCAAGTTGCCCGACAAAAGACACATCCATCACATCAAATTCCACTTCCGCTTTCCGGGCTATCTCCCGTGCAAACTCTACTTCTTTCTGATGTTTCTGACCATACAGGAAACTCAGAGCATACACTTTCTTAAAGTTGCGTTTTGCCCAAAACAGACACGTAGTAGAGTCTTGTCCTCCACTGAACACAACCAATGCTGCTTCTCTATTCATAAATCTATCTTAAATATCTTTGACTTTCAGTACATTGTAGGATATATCGGTATCGTAAACATCGCTACCATCTATTTGCTTAATAGCTTTCACCACACGGATAGTTACCGGAAGGATAATCACTTCGTACATGGACTTCAGCACAATCTGAATACCCATCATAATAAGCAACTCTTTCCAAGCGATGATTCCACCGAAAGCCACCGGGAAGAATATCAACGAATCCGCCGTTTCACCTACAACGGTTGACAAAATGGCACGAGCGGAAAAGTTACGCCCTTGACTGGCAATTTTCATTTTGCTCATCACATACGCATTGAGAAACGAGCCAACCAAGAAAGCCATCAGACTGGCAGCTACGATACGGGGAGCCATACCGAATACAAAATCGAAATGTTCTTCTCCTTCCCAGAAAGGGGCAGCCGGAATGGCTACGGCTATCAGCCCGAGAGTGACAACAAAGAAATTCATGGCAAAACCGCTCCAAATTATCAAGCGGGCTTTCTTGAATCCCCATACTTCGGCGATACAATCATTAATAATATAAGAAATCGGGAAAACCAATAATCCTGCAGTCACGGTCAGACTACCAATCTGGATTACTTTTGTCTCAAGAAGATTCGCCGCAATAAGGCATACATTAAATAAAATGCCCAGCAGCATAAAAGGTACGGATACTTTTTCTTTCATAATTCCTGTTTTTTACGTGGTGTTCTAGAATACACGACCGCTATTCACGGCATCATACTTTATTTTTATCTTTCGGGGTGCAAAGATAGAAGAAAAAAGTGAGAGGGCAAAAAGATAAGAACAACATTTTGAACATCCCCCTTTTTCTAGTCAAACGATTTATTTTCTATGAGATTGACAAAAAACATTCTACCCGTAGCCTTCCTTCTCGAAAAAATATTTATATTTGCAGCGAGGATTGGACCACTATTGACAGCCAATCTCCATGTTTTAGGACATTAATTTATCTAACCCGAAAAGTCGCATTTTCAAAGCGAAGGATAAATAGATGTCCGTGCTAAGCTTATATCCTTTTCAAATATAAGTTTGGGTACGGGCATACTATATTTTCTTCTGCTGGGTATGCGACTACCTCGGGTTTGGAATATATGTATCGCTCGTACCTTTTATTTATTATAATCCGGTTGCGGCGCATACATTAAAAAACAAACGAGGTATGACAACAAAACAATGGATTGGCATTGAAGAAGCCGCAGAAAAGTATCAAGTATCTATCAGACGTATCAATACGTGGTGTAAAAGACAAGAAATCACTTTCTCAGAAATAGGTCATTATCTGATGCTGGATGAAAACAGTTTGCTGGAATGTATCGAACGAAACATACAGCTTAACCTTACCAAAGAAGAGTTTGAACGACGCAAAGAAAAACTCATAAGAGAAAACGAAGAAAACCTATTTATTCTCCAATCGTTAGAGCCACTTACCCCGATGATGCGCCTGATAATAAAAGAGCTTGCCGGAATGATTCAAGATGAAAACAGAAGGCGTATGTTCTTATTTGTTACACTGGAAGGTAGTCTCAAAAAATACGCAAAAGAATCCTGTCAAGACTTTTATTATATACAAAGAGAGTTTCAGATACTTATTCGGGATATTCAATCCCGAATCGGATTTCTAAAGACATACAAAGACGAAATGACACACCTCAAAGCAACGCTGCGACTGTACGAAATGAACTTCGGCAGAAATCTATTCAGAAGAAACGATAGTATACAAGAAGAAAGTCCGGCAATCCAAGAAAAGGAAAATGCCATCCATGTGCTCAATACTCCTATTAGTGGCTTTGAGTTTGACGCAAGGCCTAGCCGAGTGCTAGGCGAAAATGGTATACGGACACTTCGGGATTTATTAAAACTTACCTATAAATACGGATGGAACAGAATAAATAAACTACCACACTTAGGCCCTACCTCAGTAAACAGGGTAATCAACCGACTGCAACAGTTGAATATCCTTGATGATGAAAAAGGATGCTATCTATATAAATATTTGGATGAATGAAAAAACGTAAAGGAGATAATTATTGAGACGTAAAGATTATCACAAAGAAGCCTTCCTGCCGATTTTCATTCTCGGGCAGGAAGGCTAATCACTTTGACCTTAAAACACACCACTCTAAATCAAGAATTTGCTTTAAGCAGAGAAGTCTTTAAGTTCCTCCTTCAGCCGTTTGCGGATAAAAAACAAACGGCTCTTTACCGTTCCCATCGGCAACCCTAACTTGTCGGCAATCTCCCGATACTTAAATCCTGCCACAAACATCTGGAAAGGAACTTTCATTTCTTCCGGTATCGAATGTATCACACGATACAGATGTTTCATGTCGTATGTAAATTCAAATCTGTCCGCATCTTCATCTTCAATCTGATATTTTTGATTGATAGAATAATTATCATCCATGATATTCATTTCGCGAACGGTACGACGATAGTTATTGACAAAAATGTTGCGCATCAGTGTATACATCCACCCCTTCAGGTTCTTACTGTACGTAAACTTCTCTTGATTATCCAATGCCTGCAACACACAATCCTGCACCAAATCATTGGCAGAATCACGGTCCGACGTCAACTTATATGCAAAGCGGTGTAAATCCGGCTGTATCGCTAATATTCCTTGAGTAAATTCTACTTTTTCCATCGTCGTATTTTCTTTATCTGATTACTACGGTACAAAGATCCGTCTTTTTAGAATGATTATAAATAGCAATTCTTCCGATTAGTTTGGCAATTTTTCCTTTGCCCCTCTCAACCATTTCTTTTTTTAGTTGTTCTTTGGGCATTCACCTAAAACTTAACTGATAATGAAAACTAGTTTTAAAATGGTAGCAATGCTACTGGGGATGGGAATTTTCCCCCTCTGTGCCAATGCACAGAAAAAGGTAATCATCGAAGACGAGGAACCTAATTCCATCATGTTTATCTCCCGTGACAAAGCAGGAGACGAGATCATCCGGATTATGAACGACCGTTCGCAACTGCGTTTCCATGATCCGAATGCTCCCCGCTTCCTGCTGACTGACCAGAAAGGAAAATTCGCTTTAGGTATCGGAGGCTACGTCCGTGCGACAGCAGAATATGACTTTGGCGGTATCGTAGACGATGTGGATTTCTACCCGGCGTTGATCCCGCAACGGGGAAGCGGAAATTTCGCCAAAAATCAGTTTCAGATGGACATCACCACTTCTACCCTCTTCCTTAAATTGGTAGGACGTACGAAGCATCTCGGAGACTTTGTTGTCTATACTGCCGGAAACTTTCGTGGAGACGGGAAAACGTTTGAATTACAAAATGCTTATGCACAATTTCTCGGTTTCACCATCGGTTACAGTTACGGTTCGTTCATGGACCTCGCCGCTCTCCCTCCCACTATCGACTTTGCAGGCCCTAACGGTTCAGCATTCTACCGTACTACGCAATTAAGCTATATGTACGATAAGTTGAAAAACTGGAAGTTCGGTGTCGCTATGGAAATGCCTTCGGTAGACGGTACAACCAACAGTGATGTTTCCATCAACACGCAACGTATGCCGGACTTTGCTACTTCCGCACAATATAACTGGAACAGCAGCAGCCATATCAAACTAAGCGCTATTATACGTAGCATGACTTATTCAAGTAATGTGTACGACAAAGCTTATTCCAAAACCGGATTCGGTTTGCAAGCGTCTACAACATTCAATGTCACAAAAAAATTACAGGCTTACGGACAGTTCAACTATGGCAAGGGAATCGGCTCTTATCTTAACGACTTGAGTAATCTGAATGTAGATATCGTCCCCGACCCGGACAATGAAGGTAAAATGCAGGTTCTTCCTATGTTAGGATGGTATGCAGGATTACAGTACAACTTCTGCCCAAACTTCTTTGTTTCCGGAACGTACAGCCTGTCCAGACTATATTCCGAAAACGGATACCCAAGCGGAAATCCGGAATCATACCGCAAAGGCCAGTATTTAGTAGCCAACGCCTTCTGGAATGTCAGCAACAATATGCAGGTCGGAGTTGAATATCTGAGAGGATGGCGTACAGATTTCAGCTCTTCAACCCGTCACGCAAACCGGTTAAATATGCTGGTACAGTATTCTTTCTAATTAAATCGGTATAAAAGTTTGAAGCCGCCTCAAAACAGTTGTTTGAGACGGCTTCTGTTATAGAAAATAGTAACGGATTATGCGCAATTAGAATTTATAGTCAATGCTAAGACCGAATACTTTATTAGTGCGGCTATATACGTTAGTTCCGGACAACCCTGTACCATTATAGTTTTGGGAAGTTTTAGTATAATCTTCATAAGTAGTCCACATATAACCAACATTCAGATTTGCTCTTTCACTCAATTGAAGTTTTGCTCCAAATCCTACAGAATAAGAATCACAAGAAAAGCTAGTATCACTTTGGAAGTTATCAGATAATCCATAGTCTGTAATTTGAGCACCACAACTCAATGTCAGTCTTTTAATTACATCCCATTCAATACCCATTAAATACTCATTTGTACCCTTTGTCAAATATTTCTGTTTGTCACCGGCCATCCCTGCATTCTTATCATCATAAAAATGATACTCTACGGATGCACGCAATACCGGAAGAAACTCATAAGCCGCTGCAACCGAAAGCATAGAAGGTATATCGTTTGGAGTATTCACACCATGCTTAAAAGGATCCAATGCATCTGTATCTACCGAAGCCTCAATCTTTTTTGTATTGTTTTCAATATTAAGGTTAGTCTTGAATTCATATTTAGCACCGATATTCAGTTTACCCAACTTCACATCCACACCGATAACAGGAGTAAATCCCCAACCGGTCTGGTCACAATCCAATGCCAAATGCATCAAATCCCCGCCTCCTAAATCTGCCTTCAATTTAGCATCCAAGAAGCCGACATAACCTCCGGTGAAATAATTCATACGTCCACCCGCAAATGCAGAAAGCCATTCATTTATTTTATAAGACAAACCCAATTGCAACGCATAAATGTATTGTTTACCATCCATAGCGGTGTTAATGTCATACATATTAGGGGTAGCGAGAGGGCTTGTACCACCAGAAGTCAAGTGTTTTTTCAAACTTTCCTGGAAAATACCCGCCATAGCTACCGACTCAAACATAGGAAGACCACTATCAAATGAAGCCTTTCCACCTCCACCAGTAATTCCAAAGAAACCGGAAATAGTCCAATCTCCTTTTTTATAGGCAGCAAACACACTAGGAATAATAGGGGCAGCAGCTTTTCCTTCATAATATTTAGTAAATGGATTATCTGAAGGCTTTAAAATTGGCCTTTGAGTATTGGGATCAATACCACCAAATTTTTCATATGTCAAAAAGCTCGCATCAATATTTCTTGTTTGAAAAGCACTCTGAATGCTCAATCCAATATGAAAACCATCATTTGGCAAGAAAGCTAAACCGGCAGGATTAGACAAAGCACCGTCTATTTCAAAAGTAGCACCGCGAGATAACATACGAAGGAAAGCGGCATGTTGATTAGTATTTGTCAGAAGCCCTCCGGCAAAAGTTGGAATTGAAACGATTAACATCACAAGTCCAATCAAGGAAATTTTTCTCATCTAAATCTTTTTTAAATTATTTCGGGCGCAAAGATATAACATTATTGCACACGAAATATATGTTTGTGCATTTATTTTCTATTACGCCCCTATTTTAATTGAAAAAGCAAACTGTTTCTAGTGAAACAATCTATATTTATCACTTAATAAAGTCCAAACAAATCGACCGGCTTTTACGTTTATATTATAAGTAAATTATAGAAGAATATTATGGCCTATACAATTGCATTTTTCGGCACAAAGCCTTATGACGAATCGTCGTTTAACGATAAAAACAAAGAGTTCGGATTTGAAATACGTTATTATAAAGGACATCTGAATAAGAATAACGTACTGCTGACACAAGGCGTAGATGCGGTCTGCATCTTTGTGAATGATGTCGCTGACGCAGAAGTCATCCGCATTATGGCAGAGAACGGAGTAAAATTGCTGGCACTGCGATGTGCGGGATTCAATAACGTAGATTTGAATGCGGCGGCTACTGCCGGAATCACCGTAGTACGTGTTCCCGCTTACTCCCCCTATGCCGTTGCCGAATACACCGTAGCTCTGATGTTATCATTGAACCGGAAAATCCCCCGTGCATCCTGGCGCACGAAAGACGGAAATTTCTCCCTTCATGGTTTGATGGGATTCGATATGCATGGAAAAACAGCCGGAATCATCGGTACGGGGAAAATAGCAAAAATCCTGATTCATATCCTAAAAGGTTTCGGAATGAATGTGCTGGCATACGATCTTTATCCGGATTATAACTTTGCCAGAGAAGAACAAATTGTCTACACTTCGTTGGACGAACTGTATCATAGTTCGGATATCATTTCTCTGCATTGCCCGCTTACTGAAGAAACAAAATATCTTATTAACGACTATTCTATCAGTAAAATGAAAGACGGTGTAATGATTATCAATACCGGCCGCGGACAGTTAATTCACACCAATGCACTGATTGAAGGTCTGAAAAACAAGAAAATCGGATCGGCAGGATTGGACGTCTACGAAGAAGAGAGCGAATACTTCTATGAAGACCAGTCCGACCGTATCATCGACGATGATGTGCTTGCCCGCTTGCTCTCGTTCAACAATGTTATCGTCACTTCTCATCAAGCCTTTTTCACACGTGAAGCAATGGAAAACATAGCTATGACAACTTTACAAAATATAAAAGATTTTATCAATCACAAGCCTCTGCTAAATGAAGTGAAGAGATAAACCTTTTATCCTCCCACTTTGTTTACGAAGCATATAAACAACAAGAAAAAGGAGTTATTTATGAAAAAAGTAATACATAGAGCTGATACAAGAGGGCATTCCCAATACGATTGGCTGGATAGTTATCACACCTTCAGTTTCGATGAATATTTCGATTCCAACCGTATCAATTTCGGTGCTCTTCGCGTATTGAATGATGACAAAGTGGCGCCCGGAGAAGGATTCCAGACACATCCTCACAAGAATATGGAAATTGTATCCATTCCTCTGAAAGGACATCTGCAACATGGAGACAGCAAGAAAAACAGCCGGATTATTACCGTCGGAGAAATCCAGACTATGAGTGCCGGAACCGGAATTTTCCATAGCGAAGTGAATGCCAGTCCCGTAGAACCGGTTGAGTTCCTGCAAATCTGGATTATGCCGAGAGAACGGAACACACGCCCCGTTTATCAGGATTTCAATATCAGTGAGCTGGAACGTCCCAACGAGCTGGCAGTCATCGTATCACCTGACGGCAGTACTCCCGCATCTCTTTTGCAAGACACCTGGTTCTCAATAGGCAAAGTAGAGGCCGGCAAGAAACTGGGGTATCATATGCATCAAAGTCATGCAGGCGTATACATATTCCTTATTGAAGGAGAAATTGCAGTAGAAGGCGAAGTGCTGAAACGTCGTGACGGAATGGGGATCTACGAAACTAATAGTTTTGAATTGGAAACTTTGAAAGACTCGCATATTCTATTAATAGAAGTACCGATGTGAGAAATTACGGAAATATAGCCGATATCCGGCAAGAATATACTAAAAGCGGATTGCGGGAAAATGAACTTCCCGACGACCCGCTTTCGCTTTTCAGTCAGTGGTTGCAAGAAGCCATCGACGCAAAAGTAGATGAACCGACCGCTGTCATCGTTGGTACTGTATCTCCCGAAGGAAAGCCGTCCACACGTACCGTATTACTGAAGGGGCTCCACGACGGCAAGTTCGTCTTTTACACAAATTACGAAAGCCGTAAAGGAAAACAATTGGCACAAAATCCATATATTTCCCTCTCTTTCGTATGGCATACACTCGAAAGGCAAGTACATATAGAAGGAATAGCAAACAAAGTGGCTCCGGAAGAGTCGGACGAATATTTCCGGAAACGCCCTTATAAGAGTAGGGTCGGTGCACGCGTTTCCCCGCAAAGCCAACCGATTTCAAGCAGAATGCAGTTGATACGCGCTTTCATCAAAGAGGCGGCACGTTGGATAGGGAAAGAAGTAGAAAGGCCTGATAATTGGGGCGGATATGCCGTTGTTCCTACCAGAATTGAGTTTTGGCAAGGACGGCCGAACCGTCTACATGACCGCTTCCTATATACGTTACAACTAAATGGAGAATGGGAAATCAGTCGTCTTGCTCCTTGATTTCGTCGATTTTTCTTGGCAACTTCAACTAGAATACTTAATATTGCAATTCTAAAATATTCAGCTTATGATACTGGATTATATATACCATAGCGGTTTCGCCATCGAAGCAGAAGGGGTAACCGTTATCATCGATTACTATAAAGATTCTTCCGAGACTGATAATAATCGGGGAATCGTACATGATTACCTTTTACAAAGGCCGGGCAAATTGTACGTACTAGCTACACACTTCCACCCCGATCACTTTAACCGTGAAATATTGACATGGAAAGAGCAACGGCCCGATATTCAGTACATCTTTTCCAAAGATATTCTGAAATCACACCGTGCCAAAAGCGAAGACGCCTTCTTCATAAAAAAAGGAGAAGCGTACGAAGATGATACGATACGAATCGATGCATTCGGTTCGACGGATGTCGGCAGTTCATTTCTGCTTCACCTCCAAGACTGGAGTATTTTCCATGCCGGTGATTTAAATAACTGGCATTGGAGCGAAGAATCTACCGAAGAAGAGATACGAAAAGCCAACGGTGATTTCCTTGCAGAAGTTAAATATTTAAAAGAAAAAGCGTCGGACATTGATTTAGTGCTGTTTCCGGTAGATCGAAGAATGGGAAAAGATTACATGAAAGGAGCAAAACAGTTCATCGAACAAATAAAAACTACTATATTTGTGCCCATGCATTTCAGTGAAGATTATGAAGGCGGTAATGCGCTTCGTAATTTTGCCGAAAATGCAGGTTGCCGTTTCGTCAACATCACCCATCGGGGCGAAAGTTTTGAGATTACCAAATAAACACATAATAATTATGAATAAATTTACAATTCTGTTTCTTACCCTGCTTCTTGCATTGCCGGTGGCAATGAAGGCAGAATCTGCAAAAGAAAAAAGAGACGACACCAGATACCTTACAGGAGCTGTTCCTGAAGTTGATGGTAAGGTCGTATTTTCCAAAGAATTTCAAATTCCGGGAATGAGTCAGGCGCAAATCTACGGCACTATTATGAAATGGATGCAAGAACGCTTGAAAGAGAATAAGAATATTGAAAGTCGGGTAGTTTTCTCCGATGAAGCTAAAGGTACGGTTGCCGGTATCGGAGAGGAATGGATTGTTTTCAGTTCCAGTGCTTTGTCGTTAGACCGTACACTCATCAATTACCAGATTACCGTTACCTGTAAACCCGGTAACTGCCTGGTAGAACTGGAAAAAATCCGTTTTACTTATCGCGAAACAGAAAAATATAAGGCAGAAGAATGGATTACCGATAAATATGCGCTTAATAAGGCAAAGACCAAGTTGGTACGTGGTCTGGCTAAATGGCGTAGAAAAACGGTAGACTTCGCAGATGATATATTTATGGATGTAGCCGTCGCTTTCGGAGCACCGGATACTCGTCCTAAAGCCGAAAAGAAGAAAAAAGAGGAAGAGAAGACAACTCCGTCAATTGTCGCAGCCGCAGGTCCGATTGTCATTGGCGGCACAGATAAAAAGACCGATATAAAGGTGACGACTGCCGAACCTGCCAATACAGTTCCTGCTGCCACTCTTACTCCCGCTACTCCGGTTGGTAAAGCTTCATCGGATATGCCGGGTTACGTAGAAATTGACTTGAAGCAAATTCCGGGTGAGGTATATGCTCTGATGGGAAGCGGCAAGCTGGTTATCAGTATCGGAAAGGACGAGTTTAACATGACCAATATGACTGCAAACGCTGGTGGTGCGTTGGGATATCAGTCCGGTAAGGCTGTAGCTTATTGCACTCTTTCCCCCGATCAGTCTTATGATGCCATAGAAAAAGCGGACAATTATACGCTGAAACTCTATGCTCCGAACCAAACAACTCCTTCGGCTGTTATAGAATGTAAGAAATTGCCTTCACAGACTACTCCGCAAGCCGGACAACCCCGCACATACGTCGGAGAGATTGTGAAGCTCTTAATGAAAAAATAAGAAGATTACAACAATGGAAATAAAAAGTAAATTTGACCATTTCAATATCAATGTCACGGACTTGGAACGGAGTATTGCCTTTTATGAAAAAGCGCTCGGTTTGAAAGAACACCATCGAAAAGAGGCTTCCGACGGTTCGTTCACGCTGGTTTACCTAACAGACAATGAAACAGGATTTCTTCTGGAACTGACATGGCTAAAAGACCATGCCGCTCCTTATGAACTTGGGGAGAATGAAAGTCATCTTTGTTTTCGGGTGGCCGGTGACTATGATGCCGTCAGAGCTTATCATAAAGAAATGAATTGTGTATGTTTCGAGAATACAGCTATGGGGCTGTATTTCATCAATGACCCGGATGACTATTGGATTGAGATACTTCCACAAAAGTAAGCATATAAAAAAGACGGGGCAGGATAATCATCCTGCCCCGTCTTTTTTATGATAGACTTATTTTTTATGTCGATTTGCCCTTTTTCTCCGGATATCCGCTTTCATCTTTGCGGCACCCGAACCATGCTGTCCACGAATATAGGTTGCCTTCTTCGCTTTCGTTTTCACCTTTACCTCTTCCTTAGGCTTATCTTTCTTGCCTTTAAAGACGATTCCGCCCTGTATTGCTTCTTCTATACTCATACAATCATTTATTAATATTCACTTTTCCGGCTACAAATATAATCCTTTTCTACGGATTTATTTATCTTTGCCAACCAAAACAATACGTAACCACTAATGGCAACAACAATTCTTCCTGCAGAAAAGGATCCGATGGGAGCCGCTATTTATGATTATTTCACTCATCACAAAGCCGATCGCTTACGAGTATTTTCTTCTCAATTTGAGGAGGATGAAATTCCTGTCAAAGAGTTATTCCGTACGATTCAATCTATGCCCGCATTGGAACGCACAGCCTTAGAAATGGCTACAGGACGGATATTGGATGTAGGAGCAGGAAGTGGATGTCATGTCTTGGCCCTCCAAGCGATGAAAAAGGAGGTGTGTGCCATTGATATTTCTCCGCTATCTGTCGAAGTAATGAAACAACGTGGAGTAAATGATGTTCGTCTTACCAATCTGTTTGACGAAACATTCGATGAGACGTTCGATACGATTTTAATGCTAATGAATGGTTCCGGCATTATCGGAAAACTAAACAATATGCCGGATTTCTTCCAACGAATGAAGCGCATGCTCCGTCCTAAAGGGTGTATACTGATGGATTCAAGCGACTTACGTTATCTTTTTGAAGAAGAAGACGGAAGTATAGTTATCGACTTGGCAGGAGATTATTACGGAGAAATTGATTTTCAGATGCAATATAAGGATATAAAAGGAGATACTTTCGACTGGTTATATGTAGATTTCCAAACACTTAACTTATATGCTTCCGAATACGGTTTCAAGGCTGAATTGGTAAAAGAAGGAAAACACTACGATTACCTGGTAAAACTCAGCCTTGCTTAGAAAACTCACAAAAACACGGGGTATGTCGTAATGAATCATAATCAGCGTAAATTTGCGTTTCAACATACCCTCATTCCCCTTTTTATAAATTCTCTATTTATTTCAGCATTTCATTAATCATTTGCACCAAAGAAGCAAATTCTTCTTCATTATACAAACGAGTTAGTTTTACTATTTTTCCCTCTTTATCTATCAATACGTTCCTTGTTATTCCGGAGTCGCGCAAAGCATACTTTGCAAAAATATCAGCTCCCGGATCTAATCCCAACGGATAAGTGATTCCGGTAGATTTGGCAAAAGCAAGGACTTTATCAAGTGGCTCATCCCGGTCAATGCCGATCAATGCAAATTCCGCATTATCTTTATGTTTCAACCAAATATCTTTTTCTATGAACGGCATTTCTTTACGACAAACACCGCACCAACTTGCTGTAAACTGCAACATTACGACCTTGCCACGGAGAGAAGACAGACTCATTTGTTTTCCATCAGTCAGTGTGATTGTAAAATCCGGAGCTGTCTCTCCTACCCGAACAATATATCCTGTACTATCTGCTTCCGAAGTCATTACATCAGCAATCACTTTTGTACTATCTGCCGAAACCACAGTATCCGTCGCTCCTTTTTTCTGACCGGAGCACGCCAATACACTTATGGCTAAGAAAGCCATACCACACACATTCATAATTTTCTTTTTCATCTTCGTATAATCATTAGTGAGATTGCAAATATAAAAAAAGCACATGACGTATTTGCATTTTTAAAATAAATTCATACCTTTGCACCCGCAAAAGAAAATAACGCCTCTTTAGCTCAGTTGGCCAGAGCACGTGATTTGTAATCTCGGGGTCGTTGGTTCGAATCCGACAAGAGGCTCTTCAAAGTAAAAAGCTGTTTATCATACCGATAAGCAGCTTCTTTCATTAAAGAAAATTCTTTTCTAGTTTTTTTGCTTTCGGAATACAACCAAGCTAACAGCTATCAAAATCAGGATAATCCCAATAGCACTGTTGACAGTGAAAAACTCCTCAAATACAAAAACACCGATCACGACGGCTGTCAACGGTTCCATAGCACCCAAAATAGATGTCAAAGTAGGCCCTGCATACTTTATTGCCTGTACTAAAGTGATATTGGAAATAGCCGTAGCCGGTAATGCAAGTCCTAGAATAATCAGCCATATATATCCGTCTGTTACCAAACGAAAACCGGAAGTGGTAAAAGCACCTATCAGATAAAAAAGAGTTCCCAGCCCCATGACATAGCAAGTCAATACAGTAGAATTAATTCTCACAGCTCGTGTGGTCCGCACTCCGATGATATACCCCGCATATGAGAATACAGAAACACAAGCTGCCACTAAGCCAACCATCGCATTACCATTATTTGCGTCCAACTCTCCTAATGAAAGCAGAGCCGCACCTAACAAAGATATCAAAACAGCAAATAGAACCCAAAGCGACTTCTTCTCCCGAAAGAAAAACATCATTGCCAGAGCAACCACCAACGGATACATAAAATGAATGGTGGAAGCCACACCACTGGCTATATTCTGATAGGCAATAATCAGACTGAATGAAGTGATCGCCCGCAATAGGCTTAAGCCAAAGACAACTTTGAAGTCTTTTACGGATAAGCGGAAGTTACACCCGGAAAATAAGCCTAACACAGTCAGCACAATTGATGCTACCCCCCAACGATAGGAAAGTACTTCAAAAGCTGAAAATCCAATCATTAACAAAGTGATGGAAAAGAACGGAGCCAGCCCAAAAGTGGAGGAAGATACCGCCGCATAGAGTATACCTTTTATGCGATTCATGAGGTTTTTAACTATTCTGTTTTAATCGTTTATTTACAACTACAAAGATAGACTGATATTTCTTTAAGTGCAAAGATAAAACGGAAAGATTGACTTTATTTTCTTCTTGATGGCATGATAGACTGTATTGTTTATTTTCCTATATTTGCGACGACTAATATAGGAAAAATGAATTTGAGATGCAATATGAAAACGAACTTTACGATCAGAACAGCCCGACAATCCGACAGTGTTGAACTAAGAGATTTGTACAAAAATACCGTACTTATAATAAACAGACGTGATTATTCACAGGAAGAAGTTGAAGACTGGGCTTCATGCGGAAATGATCTTTCTAAAATAGAGAAAATGATAGAAACCCATTACTTTATTGTTGCCGTTGACCAGCAATTACAAATCGTAGGTTTCTCTTCTATCACTTCGCAAGGATATCTACATTCAATGTTCGTTCACAAAGACTTTCAAGGTAAAGGCATTGCGACTATACTTTTGAAAGAAATAGAACGATATGCTATTGAACAGGGAATGGAACGAATTACATCAGAAGTGAGTTTAACTGCCCGCCCATTCTTCGAAAGACAAGGGTATACTGTGGAAAAGGAGCAGAAACGACAGGCTAATAAATTAAGTCTGACTAATTTTTGGATGCAAAAGACCTTGAATGCTTAAAAAACAAAGAAGGACTAGAAATTACTTTCTAATCCTTCTCCAATTGGAGGTTCCTGGCGGATTCGAACCGCCGTACACGGTTTTGCAGACCGCTGACTAAGCCACTCATCCAAGGAACCGTCTTTTCTCGTTTGCGGTTGCAAAGGTAGTACAAATTTTGAAACTACCAACTATCCACAGCAATTTTTCTTTGTACTTTTTTTCTTTACACCGCACTCCTTTCTTTTCTTTTCCATCATATCCTTTAGTTCACAGCCACTTACACAACTGTCACAAGGATTTCCACTATCTCGCGTACGACGAAAAAAAGTATAAATACCATATACCAATCGGGCAATGCAGAGTACAACCAGTACTCCCACTATCCATTCCTGCCAATTATTCATACAAACAATCCTCCAATCTGATAAACAGTAAATGACACAATCCATGCCAATACCGTAGTATAGCAAGCTGCAAAAAGCGCCCATTTCCAACTTCCGGATTCCTGTTTGATAGCTGCCAATGCCGCAATACATGGAAAGTAAATCAAAACAAACAACATATAGCAGAATGCAACCAACGGTGTTATCGGAATCCGTTCAGCCAAACTAGCCTCATCAGCCTCCGGATCATCCACATATAAAACCCCCAAAGTACTTACCACCAACTCTTTCGCTCCTACTCCCGAAATCAGACCGATACCCAGTTTCCAATCAAACCCCATAGGCTTAATCACCGGTTCTATCGCACGCCCAAGCTGACCTATATATGAATTTTCCTGCTGTTCGGCTACCGTCTCATACGCATCATGATTCGGATAGTATCCCAGAAACCAAATGATAATAGAAGCAATCATAATAATTCCTCCCATCTTTTTCAAATATTGCGCCCCTTTCTCCCATGTATGACGGAAGATAGATTTTGCTGTCGGCATCCGGTACGGAGGAAGCTCCATCACAAACGGAGTATCGTCCCCTTTCACCAAAAACTTACTAAACAGTCTCGCTAACAAGACCGCCAAAAATATACCTATTGCATAAATACCCAACAAGACCAGACTCGCATTGTTCGGGAAAAATGCTCCTACCAATAATAAATAGATAGGCAGACGAGCACTGCAAGACATCAACGGATTAACCAACATGGTAATAAGCCGACTTTTTCGATTCTCTATCGTACGGGAAGCCATAATAGCGGGCACGTTACATCCGAACCCCATAATGAGCGGAATAAACGATTTGCCATGCAGCCCCATTTTATGCATGATCTTATCCATTATAAATGCAGCACGTGCCATATATCCGGAGTCCTCCATCAACGATATACAGAAATACAGAATCAAGATGTTCGGCAGAAAAACAATCACACCTCCTACTCCGCCAACGATACCATCAACCAGCATATCTTTCAATGGCCCTTCAGACATATTATTACGAATCAAATCACCAATCTGCTCAACCAGCCATTCAATCCCCATCATAGGATATTCGCCGAGTACAAATGTCCCTTCAAACATCAAATACATAAACAGGAAGAAAATAGGATACCCCCAAATACGGTGAGTAACGATAGCATCCAACACTTTGGTCGTCTGCGTCTGTTCCAAATGATTATCAGTAAATGTTTCTTTCAATGCACCACTGATGAAACCATATTTCGCATCTGTTATGGCAGACTCACAATCTTCATTCATCGTGCTCTGTATGCGTTTCACCATCTTATCACGAATACCGATAATGCTTTCAGCATTCGGCAAAGTACGTACAAAACGTTCTATATCCGGATCATTCTCCAATAACTTAATAGAAAGAAAACGAGTGGAATATTTATGGCGAATGTATTCATTCTTTGATACTTCCTCTTTCACAGCCTCAATAGCCCTCTCCAAATCGGGACCATGATTAATATGAATATGGCGAAAGACACGTCCGGTCTTCCGATGTTCCCGCACATAATCTTCGAGATGTTCCTCTTCATGGTGTTTCCGGTCTTCCAAAGAATCATGCCATTCAGTCAAATCTTTGAGAACTTCCGGATTCATATTTCCGTGTTTATCAAAGAAGTCGACTCCCTCATAAAGATTTATAACGACATGAAACAAGGTATCCAATCCACGATTTTTCTTACTGACAGTAGGCACCATAGGCACTCCGAACAATTTACTCAATAAACGATAGTCCAATGTATTTCCACTGTTCTCCAATTCATCATAAATATTCAAAGCCACGACCATGCGGACATTCATATCAATCAATTGGGTAGTCAGATATAAATTCCGTTCCAAATTGGAAGAGTCCACCACATTAATAATGACATCCGGAGTTTCGTCGATAATATGGCGACGGACATAAATTTCTTCGGGTGTATAAGCAGACAAAGAGTATGTTCCCGGTAAATCAACGATCCGGAAATGATAACCTTCGAAATCGAAATACCCTTCTTTGGCGTCCACGGTCACACCACTATAATTTCCCACATGCTCGTGAGCACCGGAAGCTAAATTAAATAAAGAAGTCTTGCCACTGTTTGGATTGCCGACCAAAGCGACATTAATGGTACGGCGTTTACCCAGCGCCAGCCGTTTCATATCTTCTTCTTTTACAGAAATATCCTCAGGCAGTCCCTCGTGGTAAATAGTCTCTTCAGCCAATTTCTTAGCCTCTTCTTCACTGACCACCTCAATCATTTCGGCTTCCTGACGACGAAGAGAAATTTCATAACCTAAAACTTTATATTTAATGGGATCTCTTAGTGGAGCATTCAACAGCACTTCAACCGTTTTTCCCTTAATGAAGCCCATCTCCACAATACGTTTACGAAAACCACCGTGCCCCAATACTTTAACGATGACACCTTTTTCGCCTGTTTTTAATTCGGACAAACGCATAACTCTCAAAATTTTCGGCAAAGATAATTCATAACTTTGGAGCACGCAAATTATTTAGATTGTTTTTAAATAACAGATATTTTCATCCACAAAATGTCCATCTGCCATTAAAAACAAGCGACATTCACTTGAGATACTTCAATAAACCATTATCTTTGCAAAATATGATACAACATCGGGTTACACAATATATAGAAAAAGAAGGTTTATTCTCTTCTGAAAATAAGATTCTGGTGGCATTGAGCGGTGGTGCCGACTCAGTTGCATTGTTATGCATCCTGCATACAGCAGGTTACCGTTGTGAAGCTGCGCATTGTAATTTCCACCTGCGCGGTGAAGAATCAAATCGAGACGAGCAGTTCGTCCGCCAATTATGCGAAAAATATAAAATAAACCTGCATACCATTGATTTTGATACTACCCGACACGCAACCGAAAAACATATTTCCATCGAAATGGCCGCCCGTGAACTACGTTATAATTGGTTTGAAAAAACGAGGAAGGATTGCCAGGCGGATGTCATCGCCGTCGCCCATCATCAAGATGACAGCGTAGAAACAATATTGCTGAATCTCATCAGAGGAACAGGAATCACTGGTTTGTTAGGAATCCGTCCCCGTAACGGAGTAGTCGTACGCCCTTTACTTTGTATTAATAGGGAAGAAATCATTCACTACCTCCAAAGTATCCAACAGGAATACGTAACCGACAGCACGAATCTGGAAGATGAATACACCCGCAATAAAATACGCCTCAACCTTCTTCCACTCATGCAGACGATCAATCCGTCCGTCAAAAACAACTTGATAGAAACCAGCAATTACTTAAATGATGTAGCCACTCTATATAATAAATATATAGAAGAAGCCAAGACAAAAATCATTACAGCAGAAGGTATACGGATCAGTTCTCTGCTAAAAGAGCCAGCCCCCGAAGCAATCCTTTTTGAGGTGTTGCATCCATTAGGCTTCAACTCTACACAAATAAAAGACATCGCCAGTTCGCTCCACAGTCAACCGGGAAAGCAATTTTGCTGTAAAGAATGGAAAATAATAAAAGATAGAGAATTCTTGTTATTGGAAGCCGTTCAATCTGTAAACAAAGCGACTCCTCCTTTTCAACTGATCAGAGAAGAACAAGAATATACTTCCGACTTTCAGATTCCACAAGAGAAACAAACAGCCTGTTTCGATGCAGACAAACTGAATGAAGAAATCTGTTGCCGGAAATGGCAGACCGGTGACACCTTTGTGCCCTTCGGAATGAAAGGAAAGAAAAAAATAAGCGATTATCTGACCGACCGCAAGTTTTCTATCAGCCAAAAGGAACGTCAATGGGTACTCTGCTGCGGAGAACGCATCGCATGGTTGATAGGTGAACGAACAGATAACCGCTTTCGTATTGACGAAACAACCAAACGGGTGATTATCTATAGAATGGTCTGAGGAAGTTTCTGTTTTTTGAAACAGTCAGACAGCAAAGCTGCAAAAGGAGTATCATAGATTCGCGCTTTCTTAGTACAGGCTTTCACACAGGCACAACATTTGATACATTTAGTCTCATCCGTATGCAATTCATCTCCTTTCGTTATAGCTCCTACCGGACAACGCGTCACGCACAATCCACAATGAGTACACATACTCTCATCTTCTACCCACGGAGTACGGGGAAGAGGCATACCACTTTTGCGCAACTTAATAACCTTTCTTAAAAAACGGAACAAAGGGAAAAAAGGCTGACTCGGACGTTTGATGGCGCGCACATCTACCGGATAAAGTTTATCCATATTCTCGGCAGCCTGCACCTTTTCCATTATTTTTTTTCCAAAATCCGCAGCAAAAGCCAAATCAGAATCATCAGGACGTCCGGCTGAGATCGGATGCTTGTCAGTACTATACGAATGCTCCCCTATAAAAGTAGCCCCGGCAATCACCTTCATTCCATGAGGTGTGGCAAAAGCGTCCAACTCCATCAAAGCCTTTTCATAAGCCCGATTTCCATAGACCGCCACCAACACCGTAGGAGCATCCAAACCACGAATGTTCCGTAAACGTTCCATCGCTAAAGGAGCGACATGCCCTCCATATACAGGAACTGACACAATGGCTAATGCAGATGTAGGAATCACAACTTCCTCCGCTACTTGCTGAGTTACATTTATAGGAAAAATATTTTTTATGCCTGCCCCTTGAACAATCGCTTCCGCTATTTGTTTAGAAGTATGGGTGGGCGAAAAATAAATTAAATAAGCTTCATTTACTGTCATACTATTTTCTTTTATCTAGCAAAGATACACTTTTACGTGGAAAAAAACGGTTGATTGTATATGAATCCAAAAAAAATTATTATCTTTGCCCCGTTGAAACATTCTACGATTCAACATATACATCCCTAATTCATAATAAAGAACAAACATATATGCTCGCATATCTATGGCCATGAGCTATAGCAATACTGTCCATAATTCAGCAAAAAAGAAATATTAATAACTTACCATACTATATGTATAACATTATCCAATTAAACGACAAAGATCTGTCGGAACTTCAAATTATTGCCAAAGAACTAGGCATAAAAAAAACAGACTCATACAAGAAAGAAGACCTTGTTTACAAAATACTCGATGAACAAGCTATTGTAGGAGCCACCAAGAAAGTAGCCGCAGACAAACTCAAGGAAGAACGCAAGGAAGAAAAGAAAAAGCGCTCACGTGTAACTCCGGCTAAAAAAGAGGACAAAGTGGTTTCCGCAACAAAGACCGGAGAAGTAACAAAAACAAAAGAAGCTGCTCCTGCAAAAGCCCAGCAAGCTCCCAAAGAAGAAACAACAAACAAAGAAAAAGCAACTCCTGCTGTTGAAGCCAAAGCTGAAAACGCTGTTGCTCCTAAACGTAAAGTAGGCCGTCCGCGCAAAAATTCAGATACAACTGATAAAAAAGAAGTTGAAGAAACGAAGCAGGTAGCTTCCAACAGTGTCGAAGCGAAACCTGTAGTTGCGGAGAAAGCCCCCGAAACAACGGAAAAAACAGCTCCGGCGCAGCAACAATCTACCGAGAAGAAAGAAAAGCCTAGCAAACCTGCTGTGGAAAAAGATAAACCCGCCGCAGAAAAAGCTGTAGAAAAAAAGGTGGTTGCCAAACCGCAAAAGAAAGCTGAACCGGTTATCGACGAAGAAAGTAATATCCTGACCGGCGCTGACGATGATGATTTCATTCCAATTGAAGATCTGCCGTCTGAAAAGATTGAACTTCCGACAGAACTCTTCGGTAAGTTTGAAGCAACAAAGACAGAGCCCGTGCAATCAGCTCCCGAACAAGTAGCCCAACCTCAGCAGCAACAGTCTCAATCTCAACAACAACGTCCACGCATTGTCCGTCCACGCGACAACAACAATGCAAACAATAACGCTAATAATAATTTCCAGCGTAACAACAACCAAAATCAAGGCCAAAATCAGAATCAGCACCAACAACGCTTGCCAATGCCACGCGCTACGCAGCAAAACAATGCGAGCGAAAACCTTCCGGCACAGCAACCGCAAGAGCGTAAAGTGATTGAGCGTGAGAAACCTTACGAATTTGATGACATCCTCAACGGAGTAGGAGTTTTGGAAATTATGCAGGACGGATACGGTTTCCTCCGTTCGTCCGATTACAATTATCTTTCCTCTCCGGACGACATCTATGTATCGCAATCTCAAATCAAATTATTTGGCTTGAAAACAGGCGACGTAGTAGAAGGAGTGATTCGTCCGCCTAAGGAAGGAGAAAAATATTTTCCGCTAGTTAAAGTCTCGAAAATCAACGGACGTGACGCTGCTTTCGTCCGCGACCGTGTTCCTTTTGAACACTTAACCCCTCTTTTCCCGGATGAAAAGTTCAAACTCTGCAAAGGCGGTTATTCTGATTCTATGTCTGCCCGTGTAGTAGATCTTTTCGCTCCGATCGGTAAAGGTCAACGTGCATTGATCGTTGCTCAGCCTAAGACAGGTAAGACTATCTTAATGAAAGACATCGCCAACGCAATCGCAGCCAATCATCCCGAAGTATACATGATTATGTTGCTGATTGACGAACGTCCGGAGGAAGTAACCGACATGGCACGCAGTGTAAACGCGGAAGTTATCGCTTCCACTTTCGACGAGCCGGCAGAACGTCACGTGAAAATTGCGGGTATCGTATTGGAAAAAGCAAAACGTTTGGTAGAATGCGGTCATGACGTAGTAATATTCTTGGACTCTATCACCCGTCTGGCACGTGCATACAATACAGTTTCTCCAGCATCAGGTAAAGTACTTTCCGGTGGTGTTGATGCAAATGCACTTCACAAACCGAAACGTTTCTTCGGAGCTGCGCGTAACATCGAAAACGGCGGTTCACTGACTATCATTGCTACTGCCCTGATTGACACCGGTTCTAAGATGGATGAAGTTATCTTCGAAGAATTTAAAGGTACAGGTAACATGGAGTTGCAGCTTGACCGTAACCTGTCTAACAAACGTATCTTCCCAGCTGTCAACATCACTGCATCCAGCACTCGTCGCGACGACTTGTTACTTGACAAAACAACTCTTGACCGTATGTGGATATTACGTAAATACCTTGCAGATATGAATCCGATTGAAGCTATGGATTTTGTAAAAGACCGTTTGGAAAAAACCAGAGACAACGATGAATTCCTTATGAGTATGAACAGCTAAAAAGGGAATCAACAAATATAATTCTTAAGAATGCAGATTAACACAGATTGCCGCAGATTAATTCTTATTATCTGTCCAGTCTGTGTTAATCTGCATTTTAATTACAGCCCATTCTACTTCTCCCCTACTCGGCACTATTCCATTTTTGTACAAATTACTATCACTGACGTCCAAAACAGCTCCCCTAGTCTTTTCTGCATTCTCTTTTTTGCTACTTTTGCTTCCAAATCAATTATTACTTAATTCTAACCAGAAATGAAAACGATTTATCCATTCATGGGATTAGCCTTATGTAGCGTAGCGGCTCAGGCACAAGAAAAGCCCAATTTCCTGATTATCCAATGCGACCATTTAACACAACGTGTCGTAGGAGCTTACGGACAAACACAAGGTTGCACCCTCCCTATGGACGAAGTTGCTTCCAGAGGAGTGATCTTCTCCAATGCCTATGTGGGCTGTCCCCTCAGCCAACCTTCACGTGCAGCGTTATGGAGTGGTATGATGCCTCACGAAACAAATGTACGTTCCAATTCCAGTGAACCTATCAACACACGCATACCGGAAAACATACCGACATTAGGAAGCCTTTTCTCCGAAAACGGTTATGATGCAGTACACTTTGGAAAGACTCACGACATGGGCTCACTAAGAGGTTTTAAACATAAAGAACCGGTAGCCAAGCCATTTACCGATCCGGAATTTCCAGTCAACAACGACAGCTTCCTGGATGTAGGAACTTGTGAAGATGCAGTAGCCTATTTAAGTAATCCTCCCCAAAAGCCTTTTATTTGTATTGCCGATTTCCAAAATCCACACAATATATGCGGATTTGTAGGAGCAAACGAAGGAGTACACACCGATCGTCCTATTAGTGGTACTCTCCCCGAACTACCTGCCAATTTCGACGTAGAAGATTGGAACAACATACCTACTCCGGTACAATATATTTGTTGCAGCCATCGACGAATGACACAAGCCTCACATTGGAGTGAAGAAAACTACCGTCATTACATTGCCGCTTTCCAACATTATACAAAAATGGTATCCAAGCAAGTAGACAGCGTTTTAAAAGCACTCTATTCCACACCTGCCGGTAAGAATACTATTATAGTCATCTTAGCCGATCACGGTGACGGAATGGCCTCCCACCGTATGGTAACTAAACACATCAGTTTCTACGATGAAATGACAAATGTTCCGTTTATCTTTGCAGGACCCGGTATCAAACACCAGAAGAAGCCCGTAGACCATCTTCTCACACAACCGACACTCGACCTCTTGCCTACCCTTTGTGATTTAGCAGGAATTCCCGTCCCAGCCGAAAAAGCAGGAATCAGCCTTGCCCCGACATTAAAGGGAAAAAAGCAGATGAAAACTCATCCGTATGTAGTATCCGAATGGCACAGCGAATATGAATATATCACTACTCCCGGACGCATGGTACGTGGACCAAGATACAAATACACCCACTATTTGGAAGGTAACGGAGAAGAACTTTACGACATGAAGAAAGATCCGGGAGAACGTCAAAATCTCGCTAAAGATCCTAAATATGTCAAAGTTCTTACAGAACACCGTGCAATGCTCAATGACTATATCAAACATAGCAAAGATGATTACCGTACTCTGAAAGTGGACGCTGACCCACGTTGCAGAAAACATACTCCAGGTTATCCCAATCACGAAGGTCCCGGAGCACGCGAAATTCTCAAAAAGAAAATAAAATAATAAAAAGAGCGAGGATTGTTTTGTAATCTTCGCTCTTTTTATTTCTTTTGCAGATGAACTAACGAGCAAGCAGCTAATTATTAAGTGAATAAGCACAAACATCATATCATAGCAGTAGCTGTAGCCATTTTTATATCGGTTACCCTATATTCAGCACACACCAACCAAGAGCGCCTGTTTCTGCTAAAACCATTATTCAAATACAATACACCATTCAGTACCGAGATTTCTACCGACAGTATCACTGTATGGGAGAAACTACTGGAACCCGAATTAGAAGAACAACAACATTATTCACTTTTATTCCAACTAAAACTACTGACTGTCCGGGCATTGATTACAGAAGGTCATTTCAGTTTGGCCATAGACAAAGCGAACTCGATGTATCAAAAAGCGAAAGAGATGAGTTACCCACTAGGAACAGCACTTTCGCTGCAAGCAATCGGAAATACTTACTTAAATTCATCAACGCCTTTAGCGGCAATCGAATCTTATAAAGAAGCATTAGAGATCATCTCCAAAGTACCTGATGCAAACCAATATGCCAAGACGATTTTAACTTGTATTATTCTGACAAAGCTTAAATTCCGGCAAATGACAAATATAGAAGCAGATATCCAGCAATTGGAATCTCTTTCAAACAAAGACAAGAATCTAGGAGATGTTTTTTATCTTAATTATTGTCAGGCATTCTATAATATTCAGACGCATCACCTACCTGAAGCCCTTAATTATTTGCAACAAACCGAGTCTATAAACCGACAATGCCAACATTCCTATTTCTTTTTAATGATTGAATATCTGTATGCTTGTTACTATACCGAATCAAAAGAATACGCTAAAGCATTAAATATATTCGATACGATTTTATCACACACTCAAACAGCCGGTTCATACAAATCTCTTCTCATACTACAAGAACGAGCTCAGTTACTGGCATTGATGGGAAAGAATGAAGAGGCATGCCAAGCCTACGAATCCCTTAACACACTCAAAGACTCGTTGGATACAACGAATTATATCCGGCAAATCAATGCGCTTCATGCTCTTTACCAAATTGATAAAAATGAACTGGACAACCTAAACAGGCAAAAAACAATTCTCTATTGGAGTTGGCTCATGATCTCGTGTATTGTTATACTTATTATATTATTCATCATTTCGATTAAACGAAGTAACAAAAAGTTGCAGCAATCACAGCAAGAACTGGAAATAGCCAGGAAACAAGAAGAGAACTCTATCCGTGCCAAAAGTCTTTTTTTATCTAATATGAGCCATGAAATCCGTACTCCACTCAACGCACTTTCCGGTTTCTCTTCTATTTTAACAGAAGAAACTATCGATAATGAAACCCGGCAACAATGCAGCGATATCATCTTACAAAATTCCGAATTGCTACTTAAACTGATCAATGATGTTATTGATCTGTCTAATCTTGAGGTAGGTAAAATGGCATTCAACTACGAACAATGTGACGCAGTGGCAATATGTAGGAATGTAATCGATATGGTTGAAAAGATTAAGCAAACAAATGCAGAAGTACGTTTCTCCTCTATCCTTCAATCACTCCAACTGACCACAGACAATGCCAGATTACAACAACTATTAATCAATCTGCTCATAAACGCTACAAAATTCACTCCGCAAGGAACTATCACATTGGAGCTAGAAAAACAGACAGAAGATACAGCACTATTCTCTGTAACTGATACAGGCTGCGGAATTCCCAAAGATCACCAAAACAAGATATTCAACCGCTTTGAAAAACTAGACGAGAATGCACAAGGCACAGGACTCGGCCTATCCATCTGCCAACTCATTATCGAACAACTAGGTGGCAAAATATGGATTGACCCGGATTACAATCAAGGAGCACGCTTTCTGTTCACACATCCCATTAACAAACAAGTAAGAAAGGAGGACATCGCATGAAACGAATAGCTCTCCTGCTTTTTGTGCTATGCTGTTCCCTGAACGGGAAAGCAAGCACCTACACTTCTGCATCTGACAGTTTGCTAAAAGTATTACAGACAATACCTCACGATACCATTCGTCTGAATATCATTAGCCAAATCATCAGAATAGAACAGAATAATAGCCGATGTATCCAATACGCAGATACATTAATGAAAGAAGCATTACTATTACACAACGATAAATACGCCGGAATGTCAGCTTATTATCACATCCTGTACTATTATAATCATAATGACCAAGACAGTGTAAGTAAATGGTTGAACATCATGCGACCTTACGTCAAGAAGTCCGAATTATGGGACTATTTCTTTGAAGCAAAACGCTTCCAGCTAAACTTATATACCAACAGCAGGCAATATGAACTTGCGATCAGTGAGGCCCAAAGAATGAAGCAGCAATCTATCCAAATAAATAATAAACGAGGTTTCATAGCCGCATACCAATGCCTAAGCAATGCTTATGTAGGTAGTCAGCGTTGGGACGAAGGTATTAAGGCATTGGAAGAGGCTTACCGGATGCTTACTGCAAAAGACCATCCCGTAGACCGGATTTCAGTACTGTCACAGTTAATATCAGTTACTAAAGCAAGGAAAGATAATCAAAAGCTGCTCAAATATATACAAGAACAAGAAAATATACTTCACAAGCATATTGCTGAGAATCCTTCTTTGAAAGAGGGATTTACTGATGTATATCTTTTCAATGAACTTTTTTACTGCTATTATTATCTGAATATCAACGCTCCCGAACAAGCATATTCTCATCTGATAAAATCTAAGGAATACTTAAATAAGAATACATATTTCACATACAGAATACTCTATTTCGATACACTCGCTCAATACAACCGAACTATAGGAAAGTATCAACAAGCCTTGAACTATATCGATACAACATTGACAATGCTGAAAAAGGATTTTCCCAACGACTATGCCGAACAGTTACTTGAAAAAGCAAGAATATGGAAACAGGTAGGGCAAAATGAGAAAGCTATCCTATTCTACGAACAGGCGTTGTCCCTAAAAGACTCTGTCACAACAGAACTTTCAAATACCCAAATGAAACAGATAAAAAAGAAATACAATATAGAAAAGAATGAATTGGAACAGGAAAAACGAAATAACAGAACCCAACTCCTATATCTAGTTTTTATATTCGTTATTCTGATTTTACTGTTTATTTTCATGGCAAGGCTCTTCGTGATACGCAAAGCTTTAAAACATTCGGAATACGAAATCAGGAAAGCTACGGAAACAGTGCGACAAACTAATGAAATGAAAAATCGCTTTTTATCAAAAATGAGCTATAATATCCGTATTCCGCTCAACAATGTAGTCGGTTTTTCACAACTCATTGCCTGCGAACCGAATATAGACAAGGAGGCAAGGCAGGAATACACTAATATCATACACCAAAGTTCGGAGAAATTAATGAAACTCGTCAATGACGTCCTCGATTTATCCCGACTAGAAGCTCAAATGATGAAATTTCAAGTACAAGATTATGATGTCATCGAACTATGTAAAGAGGTGTGTTATATAGCACGTGTACAAAATGAGCAAACAGGTATCAATGTCGATTTTTCTACCAAGATAGATAGTCCAATAATCATCCATACCGATACAAGACGACTAACACAGGCTTTACTCAGTGCATTGGTTTATCCGCAAGAGCATCGACAAGAGAGGTATATCCGCTTTATATTAAGCCGGGAAGAAGACGTATTACATTTCCAGATCTGCAATTCACCTTTGGCAGATCCTGCGTTTGTATCGCAAGAGACCATCATACGGCATGATATCAACCTGTTATTATTACAGCATTTCGGTGGAGATTACTTCGTTAATCAGGAAACTCCCGAAAATCCGGAAATAGTTTTCATCTACCCTATTAGTTCCGAATCGAAATAAAGCGTTATCTTTGCAAGATGTAAACTTAAACGCTTAATTATGTATACCAACAAACAAATTTGGAGTGTCAGTTACCCGATACTGCTAAGCTTGCTGGCACAAAATGTTATCAATGTCACTGATACGGCATTTCTCGGGCACGTAAGTGAAGTAGCACTCGGAGCTTCCGCAATGGGGGGATTGTTCTATATATGTGTATTCACCATTGCATTCGGATTCAGTACCGGTTCACAAATAGTTATTGCCCGGCGTAATGGCGAGGGACGTTATACAGATGTAGGTCCGGTTATGATTCAGGGAGTCATGTTCTTGTTTGCTATGGCATTGTTGCTGTTCGGCTTCACCAAAGCATTCGGAGGAGATATCATGCACTTGCTCGTTTCTTCCGAGTCCATTTACGAAGGGACAATGGAATTTCTGGACTGGCGTATCTATGGTTTCTTCTTCTCATTCGTCAACGTTATGTTCCGGGCGTTATATATCGGTATCACACGCACCAAAGTATTAACAATCAATGCTGTTGTCATGGCACTGACCAATGTGATATTAGATTATATGCTGATCTTCGGGAAGTTTGGTATGCCCGAAATGGGAATTAAAGGAGCTGCTATTGCATCCGTACTGGCAGAAGCCTCCTCTATTCTCTTCTTCCTCATCTACACATATATCACAGTCGACTTGAAAAAATACGGTCTGAATCGATTACGCACATTCGATCCGGCGTTATTGATGCGGATTCTGAGTATTTCCTGTTTCACAATGCTACAATACTTTCTGTCGATGGCCACTTGGTTCGTATTTTTCGTAGCCGTTGAACGATTGGGACAGCGGGAACTGGCTATCGCCAACATCGTCCGGAGTATTTATGTAGTATTGCTAATCCCAGTCAATGCGCTGGCAACCACGACCAATAGCCTTGTGAGCAATGCCATCGGTGCGGGAGGTATCCGATACGTAATGCCGCTCATCAACAAAATCGCCCGGTTCTCATTTTTCATTATGCTAGGACTGGTTGCATTATCAGCATTGTTCCCGCAGTTCCTGCTTTCCGTTTATACCAGTGAAAACGCACTCATTACAGAATCCGTACCTTCAGTATATGTCATCTGTTGCGCCATGCTGATTGCATCGGTAGCCAATGTCGTGTTCAATGGTATCTCAGGAACAGGAAATACACAAGCGGCTTTGTTGCTCGAAACGATCACAATAATCATCTACGGTTCATATATCATCTTCATTGGAATGTGGCTGAAAGCACCGATTGAAATCTGCTTTACAATTGAGATACTGTACTATACCTTACTGCTGATAACAAGTTATATTTACCTCAAAAAAGCAAAATGGCAGAATAAAAAGATATAAATACGAGAGATTTTTGTACATTTGCAGGCTCAAATATTAATTAGTAATTAAACAACTATGTTCGATAATTTAAGTGAAAGACTAGAACGGTCATTCAAGATTCTGAAAGGTGAAGGCAAAATCACCGAAATCAACGTAGCGGAGACGCTGAAAGACGTACGCAAGGCTCTTCTTGATGCCGACGTAAACTACAAAGTGGCAAAGAATTTCACTGATACGGTGAAAGAGAAAGCACTTGGTCAGAACGTGCTTACGGCAGTGAAACCGAGCCAGTTGATGGTGAAGATTGTGCACGACGAACTTACTCAGTTAATGGGAGGAGAGACAGCCGAGATTAATATTGATTCTCGCCCGGCAGTAATCCTGATGTCAGGTCTGCAAGGTTCGGGTAAGACTACTTTTTCCGGCAAATTGGCACGAATGCTGAAAAGTAAAAAGAATCGCAAACCGTTACTGGTAGCTTGTGACGTATATCGTCCGGCAGCTATCGAACAGTTACGCGTGTTGGCAGAACAAATAGAAGTACCGATGTACTGCGAACTGGACAGCAAAAATCCGGTAGAAATCGCACAGCACGCTATTCAGGAAGCTAAAGCTAAAGGATACGATCTCGTCATTGTCGATACCGCCGGACGTCTGGCAGTAGACGAACAAATGATGAACGAGATTGCAGCCATCAAAGAAGCAATCAACCCGAACGAAATTTTGTTCGTGGTAGACTCCATGACCGGTCAGGATGCAGTAAATACAGCCAAAGAATTTAACGATCGTCTAGACTTTAACGGTGTAGTACTGACCAAACTCGATGGTGACACACGTGGCGGTGCAGCTCTTTCCATCCGTTCGGTAGTCAATAAACCTATCAAATTCGTCGGTACAGGCGAAAAGTTGGACGCAATAGATCAGTTCCACCCAGCTCGTATGGCCGACCGTATTCTCGGTATGGGTGATATCGTATCACTGGTGGAACGTGCGCAAGAACAATATGACGAAGAAGAAGCTAAACGCTTGCAGAAGAAGATTGCAAAGAATCAATTTGACTTCAATGACTTCCTCAGCCAGATTGCCCAAATCAAGAAAATGGGTAACTTGAAAGATCTTGCTTCCATGATTCCGGGAGTAGGAAAAGCAATCAAAGATATCGATATTGACGATAATGCGTTCAAAAGTATCGAAGCTATCATTTACTCCATGACTCCGGCAGAGCGTTCCAACCCGGAAATATTGAACGGTTCACGTCGTACACGTATCGCCAAAGGTAGCGGAACGACCATTCAGGAAGTCAATCGCCTGCTGAAACAGTTTGACCAGACTCGCAAGATGATGAAGATGGTTACCAGCAGCAAAATGGGCAAAATGATGCCGAAGATGAAAAGATAACCCACCAATAAATACCTTGAAAATATGACACTGATAGATGGAAAAGCAATTTCCGAACAAGTGAAACAAGAAATTGCCGCTGAGGTAGCTGAAATTGTTGCACGCGGCGGTAAACGCCCGCACTTGGCAGCTATCCTCGTAGGGCACGACGGTGGCAGTGAAACATACGTAGCCGCCAAAGTAAAAGCCTGCGAAGTTTGTGGATTCAAATCTTCTCTTATTCGTTATGAGAGTGATGTGACTGAAGAAGAACTGCTGGCCAAAGTGCGTGAGCTGAATGAAGACAATGATGTAGACGGTTTTATCGTTCAGCTTCCGTTGCCGAAACATATCTCCGAACAGAAGGTAATCGAAACAATCGACTACCGTAAGGATGTGGACGGTTTTCATCCGATCAATGTAGGTCGTATGTCTATCGGACTTCCTTGCTATGTATCTGCCACCCCTAATGGTATTCTTGAATTACTGAAACGCTATCAGATAGAAACTTCGGGTAAAAAGTGCGTAGTTCTCGGACGTAGTAATATCGTAGGCAAACCAATGGCTGCATTAATGATGCAGAAAGCATATCCGGGAGATGCGACTGTTACCGTATGCCACAGCCGCAGCAAGGATCTGGTAAAAGAATGCCAAGAAGCCGATATCATTATCGCTGCTTTGGGACAACCTAATTTCGTAAAAGCCGAAATGGTGAAAGAAGGCGCGGTAGTAATCGACGTAGGTACCACCCGCGTACCGGATTCCACTAAAAAATCCGGGTTCAAACTGACAGGTGATGTTAAGTTCGACGAAGTGGCACCCAAATGCTCCTACATCACTCCGGTACCAGGTGGTGTCGGACCGATGACGATTGTATCGTTAATGAAAAATACACTTTTAGCCGGTAAGAAAGCCATCTATCAATGAGATACACATTGTTTTTGGTAATCATATTTCTCTCCTTGTCTTGCACTTCACGGTCGCAGACAAGGAGAGATTCTATTAATAACAACTCGCTTGACACACTCTCGGCTAGCAAAAGTTGCATACCTGCCGATACTCTCCGTCTTCTCTTTGTGGGAGACCTTATGCAACATCAGGGGCAGATCAATGCAGCACGAACCGCTAAAGGATATGACTATACTACCTGCTTCGAGTATGTTAAAGAGGAAATAGGGACAGCAGACCTCGCCATAGCAAATCTTGAGGTGACCTTAGGAGGAAAACCATACAAAGGTTATCCTGCTTTCAGTGCACCGGATGAGTTTCTCACCGCCATACACAATGCCGGATTTAATGTCCTTGTCACAGCCAACAATCATAGTCTTGACCGTGGCAAACCGGGATTGGAACGTACGATCCGCTTAATCGACTCCTTGTCCATTCCTCACGCCGGAACATATATAAATCCCGAAGAACGTGAAAAGAAATATCCGCTCATTCTTGAAAAAAAAGGATTCCGCATTGCTCTACTTAACTATACGTATGGCACGAACGGCATATACGTTACTCCTCCTAACATCGTCAATTATATTGATACCGCAATCATTGCCAAAGATATAGAAACAAGTAAAGTAATGAAACCGGATGCTATTATCGCCTGTATGCACTGGGGAATCGAATACCAGTCGTTACCGGATAAGGAACAGAAATTCCTTGCAGACTGGTTGATTCAAAAAGGAGTAAATCATGTGATCGGTTCCCACCCTCACGTTGTTCAACCAATTGAAGTTCGTGAAGACAGTGTGACAAATGATAAACATCTTGTAGTTTATTCATTGGGAAATTATATTTCCAATATGTCTGCACGTCACACAGATGGAGGACTTATGGTAAAGATGGAGTTGGTAAAAGACAGCATAACCCGTCTCAACAAATGTGAGTATAGTTTAGTATGGACTGCCCGACCTACACAATCAGGAAAGAAAAATCACCAATTACTCCCTGTCAACTTACCGACAGACTCCATTCCTGTAAATGCTCGTAACTCTCTGAAGATCTTCGTAAATGATACGCGATCCCTCTTCAGCAAGCACAATCGAGGAATAAAAGAATATACTTTTTACGAAAAAAAATAGTAGAATCTTTTGGAGATTAAAAGATAATATCTATCTTTGCACCGCGTTAGAGAAACGCAGATATGGTGGCTGTAGTTCAGTTGGTTAGAGCGTCAGATTGTGGTTCTGAATGTCGTGGGTTCGAGTCCCATCTGCCACCCAAGATAAGTCCTTATAAGTTAAATACTTATGAGGACTTTTTTTATTGATGGTAATCATTCAGAAGCCGAAATTAGGTTAAATCAGCACTATTGTTTCCTAATAGTTTCCTAATTTAAAATGAACTAATTAAGGGAGCAATCCGAAACTCCAGTTGTTTTCAATTTGTTTCTTTTGATTTGTTTTGAATTAAACAATGATAGCCTTCCTATTCTTATTGATTTCTATAGACATTCTTTTATAATCGATTCACTATTTAGACTCATTTCATTCGTTACTTTTACTTCGTATAACTATAGTGTACTTTGCGTATGACTATAGTTATACGTAAGGAAGACTATAGTTATTCTTGCGGAATACTATAGTCAAACGCAAAAAGAATAAGTAATGCGGCTAATCTGATTAGGCAGAAAAAGAAATAAAAATAGTATTTGGCTCCTTTCCGTACAGTATAGAGTTCAAACCGGTTTTTCGGACTGATCCAAATTAAGGCTCAGCAGATTCTTCGATAAAAACAAGTTGGAGTTCTTATCTCAATCTGTATTTTATTACAATACATGATGAAAATTGAAATTAAACTTATAACTTTGAAGAAAGTTAATGTGATACACCATGATACAGAAATTCTTGCAAACATATAAGGAGGCGTTCGGTAATGCAGTTCCACTTCCTGTCACTTTCGGATATAGCCATATACCTGTTACAGAGATAAATAAAATACCGCGTTGCATGATAGGTACCATTCGCAAAGTATGTGAAGGTGATTCACTGACTCTAAGTGCCGACAATGTACTGTGCGGTGGAGGAAGCCTGTACACTGCCTTTGCCCCTATGCAGGAAAGGCTACCCAAATTTGTGTCAGAAACGGAACACTACAAGCAGACTCCCGAACAAATCAAGAAATACATACATCGCTTAGACATCCACCTGACGGATAAGCCTTATTTGAATTTTGTCCGTATGGATAAACTATCCTCTCTTGATGAAGTGGAAGGTATTTTGTTTTTCGCCACACCTGATATACTTTCAGGCTTGTGTACATGGGCTTTTTACGACAACGATGCAGATGATGCTGTATGTACACGGTTCGCATCGGGATGTTGTAGCATTGTGACCTTTGCCATACAAGAAAACCGGAAGAATGGTCGAAGTTGCTTTATCGGTATGTTAGACCCGTCTGCACGTCCGTTGATACCGACAAATGAGCTTACCTTTGTTATACCAATACACCGTTTCCATGAAATGATGCAGACGATGGAACATTCCGCTTTGTTCCAAAAGGCATATTCCATAGTAAGAAAACGAATAAATGGAGAGATTGGGAAATGAAAAGAACTTATGGAACACGAAGTTGCCAAAAAGCTACAGCAGCCGCAGCAGCCACATTAAGTGAATCAACACCATACGACATCGGAATACGGACTACGTAATCAGCCTCCGCAATCGTTTCATGTGCGAGCCCATCCCCTTCACTACCCACCACAATAGCTAATTTAGGTTCAGCCATCAAGATAGGATCATCAATGGATACCGAATTATCTGTAAGTGCCATAGCAGCTGTACGAAAGCCCAAATTACTAAGATCAGAGAGAGAACCGTCCATCCATGTCCACGGAATACAGAAAACAGCTCCCATAGATACTCTGACCGCACGGCGGTTCAACGGATCACAAGAATTGCGCCTCAGCAATACAGCATCCATCCCTAATGCTGCCGCTGAACGAAAAATAGCACCAATATTAGTGGCATCAACAACGCCATCAATCACGACAATACGCCGGGCCTCATGACAGATTTCTTCCACCCTACGCAAAATAGGACGATGCATTGCACAAAGGACACCGCGCGTCAGAACATAACCAGTAAGCTTAGAAAGCAATTCCCTGCTACCAGTATAGACTGGTAAATCATTACCATATCGTTCTATTATATCAGAAGCATCACCAATAATATGTTTATGTTCACACAAAATTGCCAAAGGCTCATAACCAGCCTCTAAGGCCCTTTTGATAACCTTCGGACTTTCTACTATAAAAAGCCCTTTATCAAGTTCAATGTGATTACGCAACTGAGCTTCAGTGAGAGCACTGAATATCTCAACTCCAGGATAAGATAAAGATGATATTTCAATAATAGGCATAATAGATTATTTATAAATTGCTACTTTAATAACCCCATCCAACTTGTTCTCGAAAATGCGGTAAGCCTCCTCAATCTCATTCAATGGAAACCGATGTGTAATAAGAGGAGTAGTATCAATTTTACCTTCCTCAATCAGTGCAAGGATTTCGGCACAGTCGCAGCCATCCACTCCCCCTGTTTTGAAAATCAAATTCTTGCCATACATATCAGGTAAAGGAAGAAGCTGTGGATTATCATAGAGGGCTACAATCGTGACAATAGCATTAGGACGGGCACAATTCCAAGCCAAATGGAAGGAATCGTCACTCCCTGCCACTTCCAAAACAACATCTGCACCACCATGGTCACTGTTCTTGAGAACAAATTCCTTGCAGTTTTCCGGTTCAGTCACCAACACATCAGGATAATGCTCGTGGACAAACCGAATTCTTTCAGGAGACTTCTCACAGATAATAATGCGTTTTGGCTTCTTCAGCATCACACACAACAAAGTACAAATCCCGGTAGGTCCGGCACCGATGATAAGAACAGTATCTTCCTCGGTAATTTCCGAGATGCGTGCTGCCCAAAAACCTGTTGCAAGCACATCACCGACAAACAAAGCTTGTTCATCACTCACTGTATCCG
>ERZ791610.115-NODE-115-length-68812-cov-7.016711_pt1 | contig 68812 bp, 45 predicted proteins | sample MGYA00510061_ERZ791610 | MGnify/ENA primary metagenome ERZ791610 (study PRJEB30046, sample SAMN00791922) | human gut metagenome | study: EMG produced TPA metagenomics assembly of the A metagenome-wide association study of gut microbiota in type 2... | reverse complement strand
TGATTTACAGAATAAAAAACTGTATTTTTAGGATAATGCTGGGGTTTGGATAACTTTTGCTCGCAGCGTTAGCTTATAATATTGGAGCTTTCAAGCTTTTAGGATTAGACGGTAAATACCCAAAGAGTATAATCCTGAAAAAACTCGATTCAGGAGACAGAAATATAAAAAATGACTATGTGAAGTATTGCCACTGGCGTGGCAAGAAGATTGCTTCCATCGAGCGACGACGATATGCTGAATTTTTGTTGTTATTCGATTCATGAATATGTAATTCCACTGGTAAAATGCATCTGTATCTTATCAGTGAAATTTATATTTAACAATAAGACAATTTTAGGGCTATTTGGCATTGCTATATTCATGTATAACAGCCTTCTGAGCCTCATTCAATGCATCCCACTGTGTTCCTCCAGGAGTTAATACCATACCTATTATCGCCTTTCTGGTCTCTTTCGGCAAAGACTTCCATTGTTCTTTTTCCTTATCAGAAAATGCTCCAGGTACAAACATATTCAGAACATCCAACGCTGTAAGTTCGTTATTTGTTGCTTCTGACAACGACTTCTTCACGTCTCTTTTGGTCACACAAGTATCAACGGATAAAGCCAAACCGGTAGTATCATTTGAGACTGAGACTCCACAAAATCCAAACATCTTAGCAAGCAAGTTTTTTGGGATAGTAAATTGAGCATTTGCCCTTTTGCTTTTGTTTGCCCTGCTTTTGGATAGAGAATTGTGAACCATCGTCTGTGTTTTAGGTAAAGCCATTCGAACTTGTGACTGAGCACAAATTCGAGGGATGGCCACAAACATTGCCAATACTGATATGATTAAATACCTACTCATATAAATTCCTTAATTTAATCTACAAATTTACAAAGAATTAGCTTAAATGAATTACATAAGTCAATATAAATGCAGCTTCCTCTCTAAGCTAAATTCCATTATCTCCTAATGTTCCAGCTGATACAATGTAAAGCACCACCTTCCTCTGCTACTTCAGCCATTTCAATTTGATGAATCTCGCAATCAGGGAATGCTTCATGTATATATTGCCAAGCAATAGCATCCTCTTTAATATTGAATATTGGCATGATAATCTTGTTACCGACTTGCACGAAATTTATGTAAGCCCAATTTAAGTCAGTTCGTGGCGAACCAACCTTGTCCGCAAATCGCATCTCAGTGACTTCAAAGCCATATTCTTCAAGAATGTGTCGGATAGCAGCAGCTTCTTCCGGGTATTGATCTCCATGATTGCCCATCAGAATACTGTTGCCACCACACCATTTGACAAACCCATCCGAATGACCATACTTGTCTGTATCACGAGCATTAAAGTCACCATGCATTTTCCATGGAATTATAATCACAGGATGTCCAAGTTCTGACTCTAATTCTGCTTTGAACATTTCATCACCTTTTTCTTTACCATTCCCAGTAAACACCTTATCTGTCATGACAACATAAGGACCACATGGGACCATATTTCCGCCGTCAATTATTAGCTTTGTTGAACGACAACTTATCCCCATTCCACGTAGTACGTTAGCACATTCGGTCCTTGTTTCAGCATCCTCTGGATTCTTGCTCTTCATCAGATAGTCCGGATAATATTGGTACTTCAAGAACTCGTTCTCATTCAACTGAATTGGCATGTAGTCGCGTGCCCAATAATCTCTGGTGCATTTCAACTCTTTGGGTTCTATGCCGCAATTCTTCAGAAGATCAGTCAGACGCTGATAAAATTCCGGATGTCCATCCTTCTTATCCTTCAGCCAGGGTGACAAATAGACTTCATTTGTTTCACTGTCATGTAGCAACTGGTCACACCGCACATATCTGTATCGCTTATCCTTAAAAGAGGAAAACGCTTCGTGTAACTCTGTTCGGTCTGGATGTGATAGATATTCTCCAAGTATATAATCCACTTTACTTTCAATAGTCTGCTTACCGGTTAGAAGATTCAATCTGGGTTTACAGATATATCCAATCATACCGTTATTTCGCTCTACAAGAAAAGGGAAATTATTGTCCTGTTCTAAGGCATGATGAAGTCTGAACAGCTCTGCACAAGCCCAGGGTCCTTCAAAAATATCGCTTTTATCCTCGCTGACTAACTGACGGATCAGAATGCCCCCAAAGTAAGAGCTATCATCCAATATATACTTATCTACTTTTTTCCCAGTGCTGTCAATCCCATCCTTTTTACAAATCTCACTTGGGAAGTTCAAATCAATACCTCCAAAGTCATTCACGTACCAGTATAATGAATCGGAGAAACGGGGATGAGTGATAATGTCACGATGATGCTTATTGTAGAAGTAAAACTCAATCTCTTTAAAAAGATAGATTTTTTCTCCCTTTTGTATCGCAAAATTTTCAAACAGCAATTTGGCTATTTGAGTAAATCGTGACTCTATCTCTGCTGCATTCATTTCACCATTCAGAGACATTAGCTCTTTGAGTTTTGTTATCATTTTTATGTACTTTTTCTTTCATCAAAAATCCGATTCAAACATCATTCTCAGTACTTCTATGTAAGTACTTGAGTACGTTTCCATCGGTACTGCAGTACTTTGTCCAAAGTACTCACTAAACTTGCCCAATGTCTGAAAACGAAAAGAATAGTATTCTCTAACGCTAATTTACAAAAAAACGACTATTTCAGAACAGTTTTACCATTAAAAATGCAAGAAATACAATGCTTTTTAATATCTAGTACAAGATAATTGGATTAATTCGCAAATCCATTTGCATATTACTCGTAGATTTTGGACGTTATCTCGACAAATTTTATTAGATTTGCATTATTGAAGTAATAAAAACATAAACATATGGAAAATCACATACAAAACAGCGTTGTAAACTGTTGCCAATGTATTTTCCTCATAGAAATGATTTAAGATGGAACAGAATAAAGAACTGAATCGGCTAAAAGTGGTTCTTGTAGAAAAGAAAAGAACTGCTAAGTGGTTAGCTCAAGAATTAGGTAAAGATGCTGCTACAATCTCCAAATGGAACAGTAACACCTCTCAACCTTCACTTGAGACACTTCGTAAAATTGCTGACCTACTTGAAGTAGATGTCAGAGAATTATTAATTCCATCAAGATAGAAATAGCTATATGATAAATTATTCTCCTGGACAGCGCATTACAGTGCGTGGTGAGGATTTCCTGATAACCAATGTAGACCGCAATTATAATGGCGGTCATTTGTTGCATGTGAAAGGTCTTAGCGAATTAGTACGAAATCATAGTTTCATATTCGATACTGATTTAGACGACAACATTGAGATTGTTAATCCCGCCAATGCCCAAATTGTAAGTGATAATGACCCACGTTGGCGAAAGACCCGTTTATTGATAGAATCAGCTTTACGTAGTAATGCATACTTCTCAAAGAAAATAACTATTGCACAAGGAGGTGCCTTTGATATCGCAGATTATCAGATGACGCCTACTCTTAAAGCATTTGAATTACCTCGTCCACGTCTTCTGATTGCAGATGGTGTAGGTTTAGGTAAAACTATAGAGGTTGGTATATTCTTGGCAGAAATGATTCGCCGTGGGCGTGGCAAAAGGATTCTAGTCTGTGCATTGAAAAGTATATTGGCACAATTCCAGGAAGAAATCTGGAATCGTTTTGCTATACCTTTAGTGCGTCTTGACAGTATTGGCGTCGCAAAAATTCAAAACGAAATTCCTCTTAATAAAAATCCGTTTGACTACTACGATAAGACCATCATCTCCATTGATACACTTAAAAACAATGGACGTTTCCGCGCATGGTTAGAGAAGACCCATTGGGATATCATTGTGATTGATGAATGCCATAAAGTGGCAAACGATAGTAGTCTTCGTGGAGACCTTGCTCAGTTCCTGGCACAGAAGTGCGATTCAATGATACTTACTTCAGCTACGCCTCACAATGGAAATGCCGAGTCATTTGCCAACCTGATGCGTATGCTTGAACCTATATCCATACCGAGGAACGGAGAATACACCAAGGAAGACATACAACCTTATTATGTTCGTCGCTTCAAGCATGATATATCCGATGAACGTATCCGTAGTCAGTTTCAAACCCGTGAAGTAAAGAGTATTCCCGTACAACTCACCTCAGAGGAAGAAGACATTTTAAGCCTCCAGCATACACGTTTCCGTTCACTGCATGAGGAGCAGAAGAGTGATGCATTGTTTGCCTTAACCGTGTTTAAGAGTTATCTATCCTCTCCTGTCGCTGCACTCAGAACCTTGGAGGAACGTTTAAAAAAAGATGACAGCAACGAACTTATGAAATTGACTGAGCAGGTAAGGTCATTGGTGGATAGAAAAGAAGATAGCCGATACGATGCTTTTAAAGCTAAGTTAGCAGAATTGTGGAAAGCAAACCCCAAGGAACGAATTGTTATTTTCACAGAACGTATTGCAACCATGGAGTATCTGCAAAAACGCATTTGCAGTGAGTTTAAACTGACTGCCGAACAAGTAGTACGTTTCGATGGTTCACTTTCAGATACCGAACAAGAGGAAATGGTGAGCGACTTTGCAAAAGAAGACAGTAAGGTAAAAGTCTTTATCTCGAGTGACAGCGGCTCACAAGGTGTCAACCTCCACTATTTCTGTCATATCATGTTCAACTATGACATTCCTTGGAGCTTAATAACATTGGAGCAGCGTAATGGCCGTATTGACAGGTATGGCCAGAAACAAACACCTGTCATCTACTATTTGGTTGCCAAAAGTGATAATACGGATTTACGTTCTGATTTTACGATTATAGACAAACTAAGAGCGAAAGAGCAAGAAGTTCATGATACACTGGGTGATGCCATGAGTGTTATGGAACTTTATAATATACAGAAGGAAGAAGAAGAGATTAAGAAAGCTATCATGACAGGTGATACTGAAGTTTTTGAACCTTCTGTAACCCGACGACGTGCCCGTGGAGGTTTTAAGAAAGCCGATGCAGTAGTTGCAACTCCGGCAACAGAACGTTTGTCAAGTAATATTTACGAAAGAAGATTCTCATTATATTCTGATGATTTAAGCTATTATAAAGACTTATTTGCAGAGCTTGAGGCCGTTGGTAGCATTCATCACGGCGATGTTGTGCTTCATGAGGATGCAACAGTTCCTTATGTAGAAGTGAAAAACAACGAGGAGCTTAGAGATGTTCTTTACGACATACCTAAAGAAGCTTTTCCTCGTGATAATATATTCCGTTTAACAATGGATAAGGCATGGCTGAATAAAAGTATTGCTGAGTCACGAAAGAGCACCACAAGTGAGTGGAGTAAATTCTTGCCGCTGTATGACATTCATCCTATTATCAATTATTTGCTGACAAAATTTACAGCATCGCTCCCGAAGACACAGGCCATGTGTGTGCACTGTATAACTCTGCCACAAGGGATGAGTTATTATCTGTTCTATGGAAGTCATGGAAACGGATTGGGGCAGAATTTAGTGAGCAAATTCTTTATTGTTCCGTTAGATAAAGAAGGTGCTTTGCGTGAACGCCCCTCATCACTCTATGACTTTACTCAAAAGTATCCTATACTGACACAATTCATGCAGGGCTCGACTGATGAAGACATAAAAGTGATTGAGTCAAATCTAGAGAATGCAATAGATGAAGGATTGGTAAAATATATGTATGAGGCTCAAGCCAAAGTTGGTGATGAAATGGAGAAACAACTCAATGCATATAAAGAGAAACTAAAACTTTGGGCTGATACCGCCAACACACTTTTCCCGGATGAGGATGTCACCCTGACACGTCAGAATTTATACAAAAAAGAGCAAGAAGAGATTCAGAAGATTACCGACCAATCAAGTCAATTTTATCAGGACCTGTTCTCTCTTGATAATGCAGAACCCTATATGCGCCTTTTGGCCGTATTTCATAATCTTTGATAGTTATGGCAGATAATATAACATACAGATTTATACAGAACGTGGGAGACTACTTCCCCTCAGGTTATTTCACTGATGATTTTGTAGATAAAGTACAAAAGTGTGCAGGTCTGAGTGCGGATGATATGAAGGAGTTGAATAAACCTTTTACAGCTCTCCGTGGTGAATACGAAGAGTACAAAAACTTCATTATTAATGCTCACCCTCGCGTAAAAGATGCTATTCGTAGAACGCACGACTGGCATACTTCATTGCTCCGAATATTGGGGTATGACACTTCACATCCGTATTCCGAACCTTATGTAGTAAGCGATAATGGAGAGATTATAGAAATAATACCTGTTCGTCATATTCTCAGAAGTGGCGATAAGACAAATATGCTTATTATGGAGATGCAAAATCTCATTACTGTGGGCGAAGAAACGCCTGCTGGTCTTTTTGAACAGCAATATGAGAGTGAGCCTGAACGCTATACAAAGCAACAAAGATATTATGCCGGCCAATGGAGTGAAATAATACCTGCAGAGTATCTTGATAAAGATAAATATCATTTTTCTCCTTCCATTATTAACAAGGCGATTACTCAGATATTCTTAATGCCAGAAGAACGACGTCCTCACTTTATTTTGATGATGGCCGGAAATACCATCTTCCTTTTCGATAAAGATAAATGGGCACGTGGCAGTTATTTACAGTTCTCTTTGGATGAACTGTATGTACAAGGTCAGTTGAAATCATCACGCAATCACTATGCGCTATTCCAACTTCTGGTAAATAAACAAGCATTGGCAGCCGATGGACAAACCGTATTGATGGACAGCCTTATTGAAGAGAGTTATAAAAATGCATACGAAGTAACCAAAGATCTCAAAGAGGGTGTTATTTTAGCTGTAGAGACTCTTGCCAATGAAGCTCTTTATTACATGAAGAAGATAGCTAATCGTCCATTCGGTAAAAAGATTATCAATGAGGATGGCTCTATCTGTTATGATGAAACGGATGATAGTTTTGAGGCTGAGGTCAAAGATGATTGTCTGATAATTATATATCGCCTGCTGTTCATATTGTTTGCTGAAAGCAGACCGGAGTTGAAAATTTTACCCATAGATGACGAGGTTTATAAACGTGGATATAGTCTTGAAGCATTACGCGACCTTGAACAGGTACGGCTTATAAGTGAAGAAACTCGTAACGGCTATTTCTTTGACAACAGTATACACCATCTTTTCTCTGTATTGTCAAAGGGTTTCAACAATGCAGACGGTCTTGCATATAATAAATCATTCATGGTACGTCCTATTGATTCACCCATGTTCAACGATAATCGTTTGAAACAGTTGAAGGATGTACGCATTCGTAATGTAAAATGGCAGGAGATTATCAAGGCATTGTCACTCTCTCGAAGTAAAAAGTATTGTGGACGTATCTCTTATGCCAACTTAGGGGTCAACCAATTGGGCTCTGTTTATGAATCCTTATTGGCATACAGAGGGTTCTATGCAGAAGAAGATTATATTGAAGTCTGTAAAGCGGGAGCTCCGGAAGATGGAACATACCTTGTCCCATATACACGCATGGGAGCTTTTGACATTAAGGAAGTGATTTGCGATGAAGAAACAGGTGAACCGATTAAATTACCTCGTGGAACTTTCGTTTATCGCCTAAACGGTCGTGACCGCCAGAAATCGGCCAGCTACTATACACCTGAAGTCTTGACTCGCAGCACTATTAAATACACTATTAAGGCCATTGTTGATGAAGTTCGTGATGGTAAAAAAAAGCCAGCTGAATTACTAGACTTGAAGATATTGGAACCCGCAGTGGGTGCTGCAGCCTTTCTGAACGAAGCAATCAATCAGTTGGCCGAGGCTTATATGACTTATATAGATAAGAAACCTTCACCCGACCAATATCGTGACGAACTGCAAAAGGTTAAAGCTTATATTGCTACCCATAATGTATATGGCGTGGACTTGAATCCTACGGCAATAGAATTAGGTAAGCTTTCTCTATGGTTGAATGTGATACATAAGGATATGGAGCCCCCATTCTTTGCCAATCGTCTGACCGTTGGTAATGCTGTAATTGGGGCCTGGTTTAAAGTTTACAACAGAAGTCAGGTGGTCTGTAAAATTGTAAATAATAAAAAGATTGCTACTGAATGGTGGACAATAGCTCCAAAGAAAGTATCATTCGGCAAGACACGTGTTTCCCGTTCTGTAAACGATGTATATCATTTCTTGCTTCCAGACAAAAATATGCTAGCAGCATTGGGTATTGCTGAGTTGAAAAAAGCGAACCAAACTGAAGCCAAGAAAATGCAAGCTACACTAAAGGACTGGTGTGCACCTGTCACAGAGGAGGAGTTTAAGACTCTACAACGGCTTTCTGCTAAAATAGATATATTATTGAGGGAGTCCATGGAAACTCAAGTCAATATAGAGCGTCTCACAAACAACAAAAAGGATATATGGCCTCATGAAGTGGAGCCAGGAAATCTTTTCAGAATTTATGAGCAAAGTGAAAATTACACCGAGAAAGAGCGTATCTTCGATACACGTTACCGCCACGACAATGCTTATTATAAGCTGAAGCTTGTGATGGACTATTGGTGTGCCCTTTGGTTTTGGGAGTATCAGGATGCATCAGAACTTCCTACTCGTCATGAATATTGGAATGAGATCGAGAATTTATTGAATGTTGACAATTCACATTTGGACTACAATACTAAGCGTGCCATGGAAAAAAGTAATGTAGTTTGTGAACCTATGCTTGATTTTGGAAGCAATCGTATGACTGAGGAAGAAGCACAAATAGTAGAACGTAGTAAAGCTGAAATTTTAGAAAGCACGAAATCGCAAACTACATTGTTCGATGAATGGGAGCCTGAACGCTTCAAGATAGCTAAACGGCTAGCAGAACGTTACCACTTTTTCCATCCGATGCTTGAATTTATAGAGGTGTTCTGGCTCCGTGATGGTTTTGATATTATCTGTGGTAATCCGCCTTGGTTAAAGTTACAGTTCGATGATAAAGCTGTGATAAGTGAACGTTTCCCGGAAGTGATGATTCATAAAATGTCGGCTCCTGATGCACGTGCTATGCAGACTCGCTTCATGGAAGATGAATCTCTTAAACGTATATACAATGATGAACTGATGGAAGTGCAATGCTCAGGAGCATTCATGAATGCTTATGCAAATTATCCTCTCCTTGTTGGACAACAAACAAACCTCTATAAGTGTGTATTGACCAACACATTCGACTTGGCTTCAGTAGAGAATGGATATATAGGAATTCTTTGTCCGGAGAGCATTTACGATGATCCTAAAGGACAACCACTTCGCCGAGAGTTGTACAAACGACTTCGTTATCATTTCCAGTATCAGAATGAACTTCGGCTTTTTGCCGAAGTTGATCACCATACGGTGTATGGTGATCAACTTCTCGGCCCACGCCGAAGTTCATCACCGCGCTTCGCTTCGCTCAGCAATTTATTCCATCCTAATACAGTGGATGCTTGTTTCGCTCATGATGGGCATGGAGAATGTGGCGGTATTAAGGATAAAAATGGTAATTGGAATACTTCAGCTCATAAGAATCGTATTGTATGGTTTGGTGAAGAAGAACTTCAAATATTAGCCAAAACATTTGAAGATAGTGATGATTGGGAAGGTACTAAGTTGGTCGGAATTCATAATAAAGAAATCATTAATGTTTTGAAAAAACTTAGCTTATTCCCATATCATGTATCAGATTTTGAGCATATTACTTCAGTTTGTCACGATGAAACTTATGGTATTGATAAAGGAATAATAGTAAGAAATACATGTTATCCCAACTGGGATAATTACGAAATGATTTATAATGGTCCCCAATTCTATATAAGTAATCCTTTATATAAAAATCCAAGAATATCATGTATCCTTAATAGTGATTATGATCCGATTGACTTAGAAAAAATAAATGATAATTATTCTTCACGAACTAATTATTTACCTGGATTGCTATTGGAAGAATATAAAAATCTTATAAATGGATTCGATGTTGGTCAAAGTAAAGATGGGGATTTTACATTCGAATGTTGGATGGACTATTATAAAGTGGGGTTCAGAAAAATGTTAAGTCAAGCTGGGGAACGAACGTTGATATGCGCACTCTTGCCTCGCAAGAGTGCGCATATCAACGGAGTAATCTCCGTTGATATGACCGCTTTATGTTCTTCCTTAGTTCTAGATTTCTATATAAAAACAGTGGGAGCTTCTAACTTAATGCCTATGAGAATGCGAATGTTGCCTCTAGGAATTGATAAAAAATACAATTCTGCACTTCGTTCAAGATGCCTACGTCTTAATTGCGTTACAAAACGTTATGCGGATCTTTGGCAAGAAGTATGGGAGCCTACATATAGAGAAGAAACATGGAGTATTGAAGACAATCGTTTGGCAAAATGGGACACATTGACCGAACATTGGAATCACAATACACCATTACGTAATTACTTCGAGCGTCGTCAAACGCTTTTAGAAATAGACGTTATTGCAGCGATGGCTCTTGGTCTTACTCTTGATGAACTGATTATGATGTACGAAATTCAGTTCCCAGTATTGCAACAGAATGAGAATGATACATGGTACGATAAGAACGGCCGCATAGTATTTACATGCTCCAAAGGATTAGTTGGCGTTGGTGTAGACCGCCCAACATGGAACAAGATACGAGACATGAAAGATGGTGAGACCTATGAGCACACTCTCACAAGTGAGTTATACAATGGTCAGACAATCATCTATGAAGCCCCATTTACCTGCTGCGACAGAATACAAGACTACCGCACAGCATGGGCACACTTTGAAAAAATATTTAACAAATAAATAGACGAAGATGAAATTATTAAAATATAGAGTAACCAATTTCCGTTCAGTCAAAGATTCTGGATGGATAAACTGTGATGATGTTACAACATTGGTTGGAATCAATGAGGCTGGTAAATCAAACTTATTACTAGCATTATGGAAACTCAATCCTGCAAGTGGTGGCAATATAGATATTTTGCATGATATGCCAGTAAGTGAGTTAAGTGTTTTGCGTTCAAAAGCGGACACAACTCCCTTTATCACAGCAATTTTTTCTATCTCAAAGGATACTGCTGATACTATTGCAAAGAATGTTGGGTTTAAGGGAGATGATTTTCATACTATTGAGGTAGTTCGTTTTTATGATGGTCACTACCAACTAAATTGTCCAAATGGAAGACCTCTTTCTGTAAAAACAGAAGACATAGAGGAAAAAGATGAGGAAGGAAATGTTAATATTGTTACCAAAGAAATAGATTATTCAAATGAAGATTTTGAGAAGTATGTGTTAGATAAGTTACCAAAGTTTGTTTATTATTCAAATTATGGTAATCTATCTACTAAAATCTACATGCCTCATGTGATAAAATGGTTAGACAACCAATCTGTTGATGGTATTGAGATAAACGAGGATCAAGTTAGAACAATCCGAGTACTATTTGAATACGTAAACCTTCAGCCTAAAGAAATCCTAGAATTGGGCAAAGATCCAAAAGTCGTCGCATTAGAACGAAGGGGAAGTGAACCTAGTAAAGCAGAAATAGAAAAGGCAGAAAAAGACAAAGAAGAGCGCACCATATTGCTTCAATCTGCTGCTGCAAAATTAACAAAGGACTTCCGCGATTGGTGGAAGCAGGGTGATTATAATTTCCGTTTCGTGGCTGATGGATCTTATTTCACAATTTGGGTTTCAGACAAAAAACGTCCTTCAGAAGTACAATTAGACTTAAGAAGCACTGGTTTACAGTGGTTTTTGAGTTTTTATCTTGTATTCTTAGTTGAGAGTCAAAATAAACATAAAAATGCAATTCTTCTTCTTGACGAAGCAGGATTGACACTACATCCGCTGGCTCAAAAGGATTTGTCGCTATTCTTTAATAATTTGTCAAATAACAACCAAATTATTAACACAACACATTCTCCATTTATAGTTGATACCAACAATATCGACAGATGTAAAGTCGTTTATATTGATAATGATGGTTATACAGTTGCATCTGATAATTTGCGCCAAGGAAATGATGCATTGAATGAGAAGTCTATCTATGCTGTTCATGCAGCGCTTGGTCTTAGTGTATCTGATATCCTTTTACAAGGATGCAAGCCTGTTATAGTAGAAGGACCATCTGATCAAATTTATCTCAACACGATTAAGCAGATACTGATTAGTCATAAATCTCTGTCTCCTAAGGATGAAATAATTTTTGTTCCAAGTGGTGGCATAAAGGGTGTAAAGGGTGTTGTTAGCATAATCTGTGGTAAAAATGCCGAATTACCTTTTGTAATACTCGATTCAGACAAGAGTGGTGAAGATTGCAAAAAGAAGCTGTCTGAGAATCTTTATAAGGATGAAATTAATAAATTACTCGAAGTCAAAGATTTCGTTAAACTCGAAAAATCAGAGATAGAAGACTTGATATTATCAGAAGATATAGTTAAGGCTGTAGATCGAATTATGCCACATAATGTGGAAGAATATTTCTCTGATATATTCGAAAAAGGTAAGCCCATTATTCCTCAAATTGAATCTTATTCAAATTCAAACGGATATGATTTACCCAATGGATGGAAGGTTGAACTGGCAAAAAAAGTTAAGGCTATAATGCTTAAACAAAAATATGACAAAGAACAGCTGAAAGTTTGGAAATCATTGTTTGATAAATTTTGTGAGTAAGATTATAGTTTGAATAGCTTTTAACATGAGAATGGTTATGACAGAAGCATACTACAAACTCTTATACGATGTACTTAGAGCATATAATCGATGTACTCCGTCGAAAGTAGTAAGATTAAGGCATAAGCAGATTTTTGTCTTTGGCACAGATGCCAATGGCTCACAACGCTATGGAGCGGCAGGCCTTGCAGCAAAGAATTTTGGAGCTCAAATCGGTGTAGGGAATGGTCGTACAGGAGATTCTTATGCTCTGCCAACAATGGGATGCACTTTAGAAGAACTTGGTGCTTCAATTTTACAATTTGAACAATATGCACGTGAAAACAAAGGATTAACATTCTTGGTCACGCCTATTGGTTGTGGGCACGCTGGTTTTAAATATGAGCAGGTTGCACCATACTTTAGGGGATGTATAGCTCTTGACAATGTCATGTTGCCTGAGCAATTCCTTTGTTTCTTCAGAAAAGAATGTATTGAAAAGTTACACATCAAAGAAACCAACAGTGCCAACAATAATCAAGAGGTAGATTACTATCTCCTCTATGACGAATCGGTACATCCTGTTCTAAAATATCTCGAAGCACACTCAATTCCATTCTCAAAAGACGGTGGATTCTCACTTGTAGATGAGAATGACAATGTCATAGCAGAAGCAGAATTGTGCATCGAATCAGAAAAGATTGTATTTTACCCTAACGATCAAAATAGTGAAAAGGCTTTAGTTGCAGCGGGTTATACAATAATGTCTGTTAACGAATACCTCACTTCTAAATTTTAAGTCATAATATGTCTGTTAGATTAAATAAAGTATGTAGAGAGCTTAATATAGGATTCCAAACAATAAGTGAATTCTTATCAAGCAAGGGCTTTGAAATAGAGCTTAACCCTAACTTCAAACTTACTGACGAACAAGCATCTCTTGTTTACAGGCATTTTAGCGACAAGGAATATATACCTCGTCCTAAACCAATTTTACCAATAAACAACGGTTCATCTTCAGATATCACTAAAATATCCCCACTTGAAGATTTTGATTGGGAGCAATATGAAGTGTCTTTGACAGAGGAATCATCAGAAGACACTTCATCCTCTTCTTTTTTTCAAAAACATGATATAGTTAGTGCGATAGTTATTGCTCTTAATAGAAGGGAGATTGTCGTAAATCTAGGTTATAAGATAGACGCAATTATTCCTGCAAGTGAGTTAAGATATAATCCAGACCTAAAGGTTGGTGATCAAATTGATGTCTATATTGAGGAAAATGGAAATAACCATGGACAGTTTGTGGTCTCACATAGAAAGGCGAGATTAAGCAAAGCATGGGATAAGATAAATGAAGTATTTAATAGCAACGAGACCATTAAAGTCTATGTAAAAAGCCGCACTAAAGGCGGTCTGATTGTGGACGCATTGGGTATGGAGGCATTCCTTCCCGGTTCCCAGATAGATATCGTTAAGGTGTTTGACTATGATAGCTATATCGGGAAGACTCTCGATGTAAAAGTTATCAAAATCAATACTGAATACAAGAACGTTGTTGTCAGTCATAAAGAGGTTGTTTCTGAGAATCTGCAGAAAAGGTCAACGGACAAGACTTTGCTAAAAGATATTTGGCAGAAGCACACAGAAGTTCAAGAACACATACTACGTCAAAGAACTGAACCTATCAGTATTGTCCCTTCATTGACAACCATCGTCAACGAAAAACTTCATGTCAGAATAGACACTTCGGACAATACAGATTTCCTGAAGTCGAGAATTATGGATTCTCTTGGCATCTCTGATCAGGATTGCCATTTTGATGATGGCTATGTTTTTGCTCCGTATAAAAACTGGAGCAAATTAGATGAGCGCGAGAAATCCAGAATCAGCACACAGGCAAACAAGGAATATATTTCTTTCTCTTATTATCCAGTAATTGACGGCAAGATAACTGATAGCAAAGCTCAGTTTACCGGTGTCAGAGAATTACTTGATAAACTGGAAATCGAATACGATTTTGATAAGAAGCGACGTTTGCAAATTTCAATCAACGAACTTCAACGTCTTAAAGACAATGAAGATTTCCAGAATTTACAGGTTTCACTTCCTGATGAAGCATCTGCTATTATACAGACATATCCAAGTATATTGTACTACTTGGAAAGAGTGTGTCCAAATCATAATTTCAAGAATATCGAAGTATTTAAAGATACCTCTCAAATATTAGGCGGAGTTTCAATAAACAAGCAGCTTGTTGTCGAAGGAGGCTTCTTTAACAAGGATACGCTCACTCAGTTGGAAGAATTGTTCGAGCTTAGAATGTGCAAACTGGAATATGAGTTTAAGATAGACAAATCCGCCATTGGTCAATATGACTGGAAGAAGAACAAGTTTGGACTTCCTATATCTGAACAAGGTACGATTCTATTCCGGAAGAATGTGAAGCTTTCGGTTACCGACATCTTTGAAGATGATGATATCGACGTTTTAGATGAAAGTCAGGAGGAGCCCCCAATATATACCGACTCCTTAGCTTTTAACAGTCAAGATACTACAGATATACACTTCGAGTACACTTTGGACTGCCAAATCATAAACCGGATATTTGGAAAGGGGAATTATAGAGTTATCCCTCGTTTCTTCTATAAGTACAAAGAAAACAGAAACTGGGCAACTACAGAGGAATTAGACCGTTTCAATGATCAAATACATACCGAACTTAAAGGGAAAGTCGGTATTGAGAAGAATGGCTCTTCAATTGGTATTGACTTCAAGTGGAAAGAAAATAGCTTGCCAGAGATTCTTACCCAACTCAGTAGAGAATACGGATTCATAGACTTTGGTCTATTCAAGAAGGGTCATAAATGCAACTTTGATATTAAGTACAAAAAAGCGGAGCTTACAAACATCATGGAAGAACTGCATGATTCATTTGATAAGCTTAATGTGGAACTAGTAAAGAAAGGTACCGAACTTTCGTTCTTTAGGGAATTTGACAATCTTGAAGAACTTATAGCATTCAGACCACAACTTCAAAATAAGCTCAATTCATTTGACGCAAACCGCTACAAGTGTATAATCAACGACATACCTGCAGGCTACGTCAAGTTATTATACTATTACGACAAGAAGAGCCATGATGAGGAAAGAGTCGATGCTATAAGGGAATTGAAAGGCGCAGATTTCTCTATTGGTGATTTACCAATCGGTAAGCTGATTCGAATTTCCAACTATCCTGAAATCGTTATTGATATATCGGGTGATAATTATGAGGTCACAAAACAGTTGATAGAAGAAACCCAGGTGTCTTCTATTACACCTGATTTGTCTGGTGATCTTGAAAAGCTTGCCCGTCTTAAAGAATCATTGAATAGAATCGTCCAAGGACGAGATGTTGAAAATGTTTCTTTAGGTGATTTTATCTTTGATGCCTCAAAAGCAGGAGGAATCAAAGATTTTGAAGAATCAATAAGACTGGAAGAACAGGAAATAAGCAAGCATATCCTAAATGGCAAGATAGACAAAAATCAACCGCAGAAGACAGCAATAGCAAAAGCATTGCTGGCTCCTGATCTCGCCCTTATCCAAGGACCTCCGGGAACTGGAAAATCTACTGCCATCGCAGAATTGATTTGGCAGCATACAAGAAAATATCCTGATAAAAGAATACTTCTTACATCAGAAACAAACCTTGCCGTGGATAACGCGATTGACCGTGTGGTAAATCCATATCATAATCTCATTAAACCTATTCGTATTGGTGATGAGTCCCGTCTTGAAACAGAAGGTCTGCAATTCTCATATTCTGCTATGTACCGTTGGGCAAAAGGCGAAGATTGGAATGCAAAGAAGAAAAATGCTTCAATCAACGATGATGATGACGATGAGGAAAATGACGTTTACACTGATATGGATTCCATTTATGAAGCTCCAGAAAAACTGATACTTCTAAACTGGATGGAAAATATCGGTCGTCGATTGGATTCCGATAAAATGCCTTCTGTAGCTCAAGAGCTTTGGAAGGATTTGCTGGAAAATCCAACTTCAGAGCTGAAGAACTTGTTTTTTGACAACTATATTAAGAACTGCAACGTTATCGGTGCTACATGTAGTTCTATTGGTCAAAAAAACATTATCATGTCTGAATCTATCGAGAATACTGGTAAGAGAAACAGCTTTGTCCCTACCAAATTTTATCGCATATATAGACAGATCTTCGCCGACAAGGAGGGTGTATATAACCCCAAAATATATTTTGATATGGTAATTCAGGATGAGTCAAGTAAAGCAACTCCTGCTGAATTGTCTCTGCCGTTAATATACGGTAAGAAGAATGTGATAATTGGCGACCATAGGCAGTTACCACCTATGCTTTCAAGAGAATCGTTCATCAACTCATTTGATTTTCTTATCAAGAGAGAGAAGAACGATGATGAACGTCAGAAGATGAAAGAACTAAGGAGCTACGTTCTTAAGAATTTCAAAACTCTTGAAATCAGCCACTTCGAACGTTTGTTCACCCAGATTGACGACAACCTGAAGGGTGTTTTCAACTATCAATTTCGTATGCATCCGGCTATCAATGACGTTATTAAACAATTCTACAAAGATGAAGGTGGCTTGGAATGTGGTCTTACTACCCCTATTGATTTAGGTGTCGATGACCCTGACTATATTAATAATGGCGCATCAAGATACCATGGCATCACTGCTGGTCCAATCAATCCTGAGACCCACGTTTTATGGATTGATTCGTCAAGTCCAGAGATGCTTGATGGTACATCTCGTGTGAATTATGGAGAAGTTGCAATCATAAAGAAGTTGCTGACAGATTTCAACGAATCTGAATCATTTCATAACTACGTAGATAGTTGGGATAGTGTTGAAGATAAACAGATTGGTCTCATTTCTTTCTACGGCAAACAGCTACGCCTGTTAAAAGATATGACAAGAGAATTTGACAGCTCGCAAATTTCTGTCAGAGTTAGTACGGTGGATAGATTCCAAGGTATGGAGAGGAACATTATTATTGTATCAATGGTGAGAAGCCATTGCATACAGAATGGAAAAAATCAGAAACCTAATTTTGAACGTTATCCAGTAGATGGATTCCCCAAACAGGAAGACTTAGGTTTTGCTCAATCCCCTAACCGTTTGAATGTCGCACTTTCACGTGCGAAAAGATTGCTTATAATTGTTGGAGATAGCAAATTATTCAGAACCAAGGATATATATGAAAATGTATATCAGACTATTGCTGACCCTAACAACAAATATGGAAAAATAATAACCGCAAGTGAATATGGACTATAATAAGATTCTGCAAGAAGGAAATCTCATATACTCTTCATGCCCATCTGACAACAAGTTCAGAGAGTGGAGATTAAGTAAGACCATATGCAGTGTGGTCTACTATATAACATACGAACTGTCAAAACTGGATAAAGTTATACTGCTTACATTGCAATACAATGGAAAGTTGTATGAAAATCAGCTTGCACGCATCTTAGGATTCAATGTAGAAGACGATTTTGATTCTACTCCTAAAAGATATGCAGACCAGGGAGAAAAGGACATATTTAATGGCATCCTCTCCCAACTGACAACTTTCGGGCTGATAAATATATCTGAAAAAGAGGTATCGTTGTCACCTCTCGGTAAATTGGCACTAAAGAAAGGTGTTAAACACTCTTTCCATCGTGGTGTTATGGCTTTGATGCAATGTTTTGACATCGCACAGAAAGAGTCCTCAGAATACAAGATGTTCCCATTCCGTGATGCACTTGGAGTAACATCCTCCATACAGGGAAAATCTGACCTCCCATACGACGATTTTAACCATGATGGTATTGAGGAAGAACTCTATGATACCTCCTCTGAGCTCATAGCACGTCTTTCACTTCAATGCAGTGCCGACGTAAATATCTGCCGTGCAGAAGAATTAATAGAGTCTCGAATGAGTGAGATTCATGTTGATTTTAGACTGTATGAATATGAGAATGCTAAATATCCGTTTGTTTTCTACAACAATGAATTTTCTGAAGCGACTAATCTTCTTATGCATCAAGAATGCAATAATGATTACATTAACCAGAAAATCCATATCGGTGAATATTTGCATCTTGTTAGAGAAAGTCATAAAGAATTGAACTATGTTTCAATGATGCCATACATAGACGTATGGAATCTTAATGACTTCCTTGAATGCGAGCATCTGAACTGGAAAGACCAAGAACTATTTGCTGAAATTGCGAAACTGGCAAATGGTTCCCATTGGAATACCATATCTGTTGTTTCCCCAACAGATGCCCTTAAACTGTATCTGGAGAATTATAAAGATTCCTTGGACTGGATAGCTCTGTCATCACGCTATGATGATGATTTCATCGTTGAGACTGCTACTAGATATCCTTGGGATTTTGAAAGTCTGTCGGCAAACAGAAGTATTGATTTCGTCAAGCGTCTCATTGTCATCCCTAAGCTCCATGAAGGTGTAGACTGGGATTGGGAATCTATTTTGGAAAGACTTGATGATGAGTTTGTACTTGAAACCATAAATTTTATTCCATACGATATGTACTCTGTAACAGAGAAATACATATCTAAGTATAATTCGATAATAGCAAAATTCCCTGAGAGAAAATGGAACTGGGAATATATTTCCACAAATGCTGGTCTTGACTATGTATTACAGAATATCAATGCGTTTGCAAAAGATATTCATCTGGACGTAATTATGTCAAGGGCATTTACCTCTGTGGAATGGGCAGAAGCATATTGCAACTCAAGCGAATTTGCTTTTGCTGTAATTGAAAAAAAAGAATGGTTGCAGAATAGGTATAATGCAAATTCTGCTGATTACATTTGGACAATTAAAGTTATTGATTGGCATGAGAAACTAGGCTTTATTTCATGGAAGTCGGTTAACAATTCTGATGGCTTTGAATGCAATAAAGGAGTCGTTTGGAATAGTACGACATTTGAAAAATATCACGATAAGGAGTTCTCTGTAAAAGGTTTAAACCATATCACATCATCTATTACGGAAGTAAGGATAATTGACATTTATCCTGATTTCAAATGGGTCTGGTCTATTCTCTCTGCGCGTGACATCGTTGTTTCTGACATTGAATTTATCAAGCAGCATTTAGCTTTCATCACTTACTCTAAGGCTATTCCGTTAATAGCAGCAGAAAACCTATCTCAGCTGTATGCAATAGATGAATTCAAACAGTTAGTTACAGAACAGGGTGCTTGGAATAAATTAACAGCTCATATTGAGAAGAAAACCATTCTGCAAAATATAGGCGACTCAAATTGGGACTGGTGTATTATAACTCAGAATTTCTGTGATACGCTTAATTTTGCGGCTCTCTCTAAACTGAATGTTTTAGATCGTCTTGATTGGGATTACATCTCAAAGAATGCAGATATTGATAAAATCAAGAAGAATCTTGATAATTACGAAGACAAATGGAAATGGGCTACATTAACCACTCGTCTTGATCATGATTTTATTGTAGAGAACCTTCCTGAATACTACCTACTTTGGGATTGGGAATATATAATAGAATCTGTTCTTACTGAAGAAGACCTTGCAAAATCTGAATTAAGAATACAGATTGCAATCATTCTGTCAATGCTCGAAAAAGAAGTTAGAGCTTCTATTTGGAGTAAGCTTACAGCTCGATATTCAACAAATGATATTCTGGAAATAAACAGAAATAATTCCCTGCTGATAAATAAACAAGTTTCTTATGAATGGGATTATTCTGATTTATATAACAGAAGTGATTTTGATATTGATGGATATTTAAAGTCATATCAAGAATTTGGTATTCCTGTAAACTGGGATGCTCTTTCTGCCTCTAAATCTTTGAATAAAATTCTTTTTTGGAACAAGAAAGTTATCAAAGATTTTTCCGTATGGGAGAATGTGGTACTTGAAATCCTAGGTAACGAGGATTTCCATTGGAATTTCCAGTATCTATCTACCCTCTCATCAATTAACTGGTGCGATAATATTCTTAGAGTACGCAGTGAAGAATGGGACTGGAATTATCTTTCAGAAAACAGCAAATGTTTTAGTTATAATAGTAAGAAGCCCAATGAGATACTAAAGCACATTGAGAAATTCTCTGCATATCTTGATTTTGCCATTCTCTCAAAACGACATGATGTCAAGCTGACACTACGAATGCTTACATCATTGATTGAGGAGAAATGGGATTGGAAAGAAATATCTTCTAATAGAGGATTTGAATTATCTGCTGAGTTCGTCACCGAACATGATAACCTTTCGTGGGATTGGTATAAATTGACATCAAGAAGAGACTGCCAATTTACCATAGAATATATCAAAGAACATAAAAACAGAAACTGGGACTGGTCTGCTCTTTCAAGAAGGAACGACCTCAATCTTAATGCCGATATTGTAATTTCTCTGATAGATAAAGAATGGGACTGGAAGGAAATCTTACGCAGAAAAGACATTGAATTTACGGAAGAGCATATTTCTAAGTTGGTCCATATTGATTTAGACTGGAAAGAGTTCAGCCGTAGAAAAGACTTCTTCCCGACTATGAACACTTTGAACATCCTAAAGGATAAAGATCTCGATTGGACTGACATTTCACGAAGAATGGAATTACAGTATAATGTAATTCTGTTCTACAAGCATAAATTAAACTGGTCAATTCTCACCAATAGTACTCATATTGATAAATCCAATCCCAAGACCCTTGAAACATTCAAAGAATATCTTGACTGGGATGTAATATCGCACTCTCCTGATTTTAACCCAACAAACGAGAATTTGCAAAAATTCAAAGATAATGTTAATTGGACCATTATATGCAAAAGGTCAGATTTTGTTGTTGACGAAATGACATTATCTTTATTTGAGGATAAAATCGATTGGAAGAGAATCTCTCAAAGTAGTACCATCGCCTTTACTCAAAGTCTGATTGATAGATTCAAAGGTCGTTGGGACTGGGTTGCTTTGGCTGAGAATCCTGCATTCAGAACCTCTGGCGTTGATAAATCATACAAGAGTGAATTGAATCTGATGGAGTTCTATAATACTCTTAAATCAACGGGTTATAGAAGGCCATTCATATATCACTTTACGCACATGTTCAATGCGATAGAAGTGATTAGGTCTCGAAAAATACTCAGTCGTAACAGAGCAACAGAACTTGGTCTACTAAAATATGATGCTGCAGGCTCAGTTGTTCATAGGTCTGCTAAAGCACATCCATATGCTCGATTCTATTTTAGAACTGGAACTCAAACACAGTTCTACAATGAATGTTTGGGAAAACAGAAAGGTTCCAAGTACTACGGACGTGCAGAGGATAATGGTTTGCCTATGTGTCCGATGCCAGTATTCTTTAAGTTCGACCTTCAGGAAGTATTGGCAAAACATTCTAATTTATGTTATTACAGTACTGGAAACTTGCAGACTAATTGGGCTCGAATATATAAGGTGATAGATGACCCTCATAATATAGATGCCGTCCACCTGTACAGTAGTCAATGGAGTAGAGAAGTCCAAGAAAAGAAGCAACAAGAATTTCTTATAAAAAATGAGTTTGATTTTTCTGAACTTAAGGATTATCAAATTATCTGCTATGACCATGAAGAAACGGAAATACTAAAGTCTTTATTCTGCGACGACCCAATCTGCGAACATATATATAGCATCTATGACTCTGAAGATGTATTCGAGCATGAGAACCCGCCATTGAAGTTTGAAAAGTCAGATGAACGTCTTAAGATAACAACAAGCTACAACGGTGACTATATGTTCCAGATTGAAAGCGCTCAGATTAACAAAATCAGGGTGTTCAATCCTGCGTCTCAAATAAAAGCGGTAAAAAGCCATGTGATGCAGATACGAGACAACGTATCTGTAGAATGTGGCGATACTGAATTTGAGGTTTACTATGTTAATATGAGTCCGCGTGCTCGTTCACCGCGATGGCTGGTTTACAAATATTCTCCCAATAAAGCTGAAATCAAAAACACAGACTCAACTGTTATCGAAAACTTTTTGGGTATTAGCCTTGATGATAACTATTCACCAAAGGAAATGATTACTGCACTTGAACTTATAATGCCAAAACTGGAAGAACTCTATAATACTCGTGTTAGGCATTATGTGGTCAAGAAGCATACCCTATTAGTATGCGAACAATTTGAGAAGTACGCCTTCGCCTTTGACAATAAATGTATGAACATGGATCTTATGCGTCTTGTACTGGCAATACACGATATAGGCAAGGCTATAGACCGTTCAACTCAGCATGAACATACTCTTTCATTGGTTCGTGAACTATGGGAAAACACTCCTTTTACCGAGCATGAATTCAATCTTGTAGAAGTACTGCTGAGAGATGATCATTTAGGCTTGTACTTCCAAAACAAATATAAATTGTCAGATTTGAAGGAAGAAATTGTTGCTAATGCGACAGAGCTAAAAATGTCTCCATCAATTCTTCTCCAATATAAAATGATATTATATCAATGTGACATAGCTTCTTATACAAAAGATGTAGGTGGATTAAAATATCTGGAACACATGTTTGTGTATGAAAACGGAGAAAAAGCATTTGATGAGGACAACGGCATCATAGCCATGTCAGAAGAATATGCAGATAGGTATGTAAATCTTAAAGAGTCTATTAATGAATAATATAACATTCCATAAGGGTAATATCTTTAACAGCAAGACGCAGACGATTGTCAATACTATAAACTGCGTTGGTGTTATGGGCAAGGGTATCGCGCTCGTTTTCAAACTCAGATACCCTGAAATGTTTGAAAAATATAAGGAGTTCTGTCAATCAAAGATGATTGGCATAGGAAAATTGTGGCTGTATAAGTCAGAAAATACTCCACAATGGGTGCTGAATTTCCCTACAAAATTCCATTGGAAATACCCCAGCAAAATGGAATATCTTGAAGCAGGACTGCAAAAGTTCGTAGATTCCTACAAGGAGAAAGGTATCACTTCGATTGCCTTTCCTCTTCTCGGAACCCACAATGGCGGACTTGATAAAATTGAAGTTCTTGACCTTATGCATAAATATCTCGAACAATGTGATATTCCTATTGAAATATATGAATATGATCCGTTAGCACCGGATGATATGTTTGAGAATTTTATGCTTAAATGGATTGATATTTCGCATTCAGAGAAAATCAAGATATTAGGTAGTCGTTTTTCAAAGCAGATTGAAATCATAGATAAAGCAATCCATGAGGACAATATAAAATCCATGATTGCTTTAATAGAATATCAAGGGATTGGAATTGCAACAATGCAGAAGTGTTTTAATTTAGCAATGAGCTATAAAAAAGAACCTACATTAGAGTTATAAAATATGTTACCATTACAACAAGCACGCGAAGTACGCGACTCAGTGATCGAGTATATAAAAGCTACATACCGATTCAAGGAAAAGGATGTAAGCGATGCGTTCTATCGCTTTATAGAAGATAAGAATGATGGATTATTCAAAGGGCCTTTCGTCTCTTTGAAAACCCCTTTTGTGTCAGCTACAGAAGAGGAATGTGCCAATATTCCATTAGATATAATTCCTTCATTCCCTCCCTACAAGCATCAGCTACAGGCTTTTAGGCAGCTTAGCATGAAGAACGGTCATAGTCCGGAACCTACACTTCTTACAACAGGTACGGGCTCTGGTAAGACTGAGTGCTTCTTGTATCCTATTCTGGATTACTGTTATCACTGTAATCAGTATGAACGCCAAACAGGTGTAAAGGTCATTATCATGTATCCGATGAATGCACTTGCCAGCGACCAGGCTAAACGTTTGGCAGAGACAATATGGAATGACCCTCGCCTAAAGGATAAGGTAACAGCCGGTCTTTTTGTGGGTGAAGGAGTTGATGCGAAAGAATATCCACGCACAATGGGCTCTGACCATATTATTGAAAATAGGGATGCTATCCTTGATACGATTCCGGATATACTTCTCACTAACTTCAAAATGTTGGATTACGGACTTATGCGGCAAAAATTCATGTCGCTATGGAAAGGAAATATTGACACGGAACAGAAGGCACTCCGATTCATCGTGCTAGATGAGCTACATACATACGATGGTGCACAAGGTACTGACGTGGCGAATCTGATAAGAAGATTGAAACTAAAGCTTCACATTCCTAAAGGCACATTATGCCCAATCGGTACATCTGCAACAATTGGCAGTGGATCCGACAGCAAGGCACGTTTATGCGAGTACGCTACAAATGTTTTTAGTGAAACATTTCTTGAAGAAAATGTCATTGAGGAGCATCGTATTGCTGTGGATGATTATGTGGATGTTGTTTCAAATGGCATTCCAGACGGAAAACTGATAAAAGAGTGCGTCTTCCAAAATAATGATACGGTCTGCACCTATATCAGACGTATATGCAAATACTGGCTGAAGAATAGTGAAGCCTCTCCTATTGAAGCTGGAATATCTCTTCGGGAAATGGGTATCGTACGGGATCTTCTTTTTGCTCTTAAAGACGGAATCTTGTCTATCGATGAAATTCAAAACAGACTTGAGGATAATACTGAGTTTCGCAGACTTCGACAGCAACACAATGAAAAGACCTGCAAAATAGCAATAGAAAATCTTTTAGCTTTAATTGCCTATTCTAAACGTCCGTTGCATAATGGAAAAACTATACCCTTAATGTATCTTCAAGTCCAATTATGGCAACGTGAATTGAGTGGAATACTACGCTACGTACAAAAAGAACCAGAGTTCGTTTGGAGAGGAAATCTGAATAAAGATAATGATAGGATTGCTCTTCCAATGTATTTTTGCAGAGATTGTGGCGCAAGTGGCTGGATAAGTCGCAGGCTTGCTACCGATGACAGATATTGTTCTGATGTAAAAACCGTCAATACGGCTTTTGCAGAACGGGAAAAAGAGGTTTATCTGCTCAATACTGATATGAAAAAACATGAAGCTGTGGATGACTATATTAGTGAGAATGCAGTTAATATTGCAAAATATGTTAAACTAAAAGATCTTACTGAAGTAAGTCTAAGCGACAGTGACACCATACGGTTAAGAGTATGCAGCAAGACCACATCCAACAAAAACGGGAATCAAAAATTCACCCGAAATTGTCCCGAATGTAATGGAAGTGATACGATTTGCCAAATCGGTGGTAGAACATCTACCTTATCCAGTGTGGCAATAAGTCAAGTTCTGTCAAGTGATTTTGATAATACTAATGCTTACGAACGTAAAATATTGGTGTTTACCAATAGTGTACAGGATGCCGCTTATCAGGCTGGTTTCTATGAAGCACGTACTTACCGTTTCCTGTTCCGTCAGTCAATGCAGAAATATATTAATACGCTCGAAAAGCCTGTAAATTTGGTTGAACTACAGAAAGGATTTAAATCATATTGGCATGCCAGATTAACAGATGATGACTATTATAATCGTTTCTTACCGGCTGATCTGGCTAAACATATTGACCTTCAGAAGAACTATAGAACTGGAGGAGAAGGTAGTCCTTTTATGGATAGTTTCAAACAGGAGTTTGATTTGCGTGTTGACTGGGAGATTCTTAGTGAGTTTGGGTTGACAGCTCAATTGGGTAGAACGCTTGAAAAAACAGGAGCTTCTGCTACCTATTTCAAAACTGAGATTTTACAACATGTATATCAGTCAATGGAGCATTGGCTAAAGGATAATAACATGGAAAACATCTTGAGTAATGAATCTGGATTCATCCATTTTGTATATGGCATATTGCAGAGAATGAGGACTCATGGTGCAGTCGACCATCCTTTCCTGGAAAAATACCGGAAGGAAAATCTCACTCAATGGGCTTTGAACTGGAATCGCGACAGTCGTCATTTCCTGAACAAGCCTCTTGGTGGAAGTATGCAGTTTCCGAAACTTGTAGGAGTTGTGCATACTGGCAAGAACCACGAGATGCTTGATATGGCAGTTATGCGTTCCGATAGCAAAAATACCTGGTATAGCAACTATTTTATCGAATTATTTAATGACCCATGGATAGCAAAAAACTCCTCTCTATTCAACGATTTTATGCGCAGATTGTTCGACGCAATGACTGAAGTCGGTTTACTCAACAAAGAGGAACAAGGTGGAGGTAATTATGCTATAAATCCGGAGCATATATGGGTCAGCAAAAATGTAAAACATATACAATGCGACCTGTGTCAGTCCAGACTCTGTGTCGCTGCAGAAGATGAGTGTGCAGAAGGAACACATTGTTTGGATTATAAATGCAAAGGAACATATTCTGAGGAGACTAAGCCTGAATTAAACTATTATCAGCAGGTTTATAATAGGAACTTCTCACCACGTGTCCATGCACACGAACACACCGGGTTGCTTGACCGACATGACAGAGAGGCTTTAGAAAAGGACTTCAAAGAGCATCCAAACAGCAACTCGGTAAATGTCCTTTCTGCTACTTCCACTCTTGAAATGGGTATAGATATTGGTGATTTGAATGTAATGGGTAATACAAATGTACCCCCTAAACCAAGTAATTTTTTACAACGTGTTGGACGAGCCGGACGTAAAGAAGGTGCTGCATTAGTATTGAATTATAGTCATGCTGGTGAACCGCATGATATGTATTATTATGCTTATCCACTGGAGATGATGCAAGGAGATATTAGTACGCCCGGATGTTTTCTCGAAGCAAAAGATATTCTTAGAAGACATTTCCTGGCATACTGCATTGATACGTGGACGTCAGCTAATGTAAACAATATTTTGCCACAAAGTATTCGTGAACTTCATTTACTGAATGACAATATTTTCAATGATCCTGCATTTGCCATAAACAGAATCATAGAATTTATTAAAAACCATAAAACCACATTGCGTTCTGAATTCAGTATCCAATATGAAGATAAAACTCAGGATGCACTTAAAAAATTGTTTGAGACATTGGATGATGGTACTTTCTATAATCGTATCATTTCTGATTTCACTATGCTGTCAAACAAGCTTCACTTCCTTGGAAAAGAACTCGAACAGTACAATGAACAGAAAAAACATATAGCAGCAAATGATCCTGCATCAAATCAGATTAAGGAATTAATCAAGGCATCAAAAAAACAATATGGCCAGATAATGAGCGATAGTGTCATTGAGTTCATGACAAATATCGGTCTTCTGCCCAATTATGCTTTTCCTGAAACTGGAGTCAAGTTACAGGCAAACGTATATGCTTCAAGAGAGAAATGTGATAAAGAAGGAAATATAGCTGAGCCAAAGGCTTTTGAACTGACACGGTCTGCATCTCAAGGTATTAAAGAACTGGCGCCAGGTAATCATTTTTATACTCAAAGATTTAAACTGAATGTCAGCGGGCTCAATACATTTGATTGGAAGGATTCTCTGACAGAAATGAAATTCTGTTCCAAATGTGACTGTATTTCACTGAAAGGAGAAGACGGATTTAATCAGGCCGCCTGTCCTAAGTGCGGTGATCCTTCGTGGGGTATAAACAAGCATAATATATTAAAATTTACCAGCGCACGAAGTGTAATGTATAGCAATGATGCAGCATTGGACGACTCGAAGGAAGAAAGAGAAAGTGAAAACTACATTATAAAACGTCATTATATGTTCCATCATTTGGGAGCTACCACCTCCTATGCTATTAGAGGAGTTGGATTTGGTATTGAGTTCTGCAATAATATGGAACTCTTTGAGGTAAACTATGGAATGAAGATGCAATCGGGAAGTAAAGTTGAAGTCAATAATGATGCCAATGTCTCTCAGAATGGTTTTATAACTTGCCGGTACTGTGGTAAATCTACACCGGTACTGAGTGGAACGGCAACAGAAGAGCAACATTACAGATTCTGTACGCATAAAGACATTTCTTTTGCCGATGATACAAAAAGCGAGGTTTTTGAAACTCTTTATCTTTACCGTCACATGCAAACTGAAGCTATCAAGATTTTGCTACCTATCCAGATAATGGATGCATCATCGGCTATAGAGATGTTTAAGTCAGGTATTCAATTAGGGTTGAAAGCTTATTATAAATCGTCGCCTGACCATATCAGGATAGATTCATATTCAGAAATGAATTTGGCTACCATGAAAAAGGATTACTATCTGGTAATGTATGACACAATACCCGGTGGTACAGGATACCTTTCAACGCTTTATAATACAGAAGAATTTTCCAAATTGTTGCAGTATGCATACGATAAAATTCACGATTGTCAATGCCAATATGAAGGTAAAGACGGTTGCTATCATTGTATTCTTACATACGGAAACCAATACAATAGAGAGTTGTTCAGCAGAGAACAGGCTGAAGCTTTGTTTGAAAAACTTATAGAACATACAAAATCATGGGAAACTTTGCCGGGTTCTGTAGGAACCATATCACAGACTGGCGTGGCTGAAGACAGTGAATTGGAATTGAAATTTATTGATTCCATTAAGACTGTAGCCCACACCAATAAATGGGATTTTGAGAAAGTACCAGACGCAGACTCTTATCGCTATGAATTAAGAATTATGGATGGAGAAAATGATATTAGATATTATATCATTCCTCAGTTTGCACTTGGTGGTCACTATGGAGTAAAACATTACACCGTTGCAGATTTTCAGATTATTTGCATGTCTGCAAGAATTAACGGCAATGATTTTAAGGAGATTGAGAAATTGCCTATGTGGGCTATATTTCTTGATGGTTACACCTATCATGCTCAGGCTCCGAACATGAGATTCTATGGCGATAAAGAAAAACGCGATGGAATACGTGATTCTAAAACGCATAGGATATTTTCGTGGACGATGGCATGGGAAGATATTCAGCTATTTGAAAATGACAAGGAGGATTCTTTGGGACTTAATTCAATTACCCGTTTAATTGAGTTCTTAAAAAATCCACAGATGGGATATATCAGAGAAACCGCTTTTGGATGTATCGCTGAAGCAGATAACTTTATGGGAAATGGAGGTGCACTTTATCAAGGTGAAATAACGATAGATGAAAGTTGCTATGACGGGCTCACCGATTTCTCAACAGACGAGGAAGTTGCTGAAGAAATTGATAAGGGTATATCATATAACTGGAATCTGCAACAGATTTATCCGAATATTGATAAAGATGAATGGATCGGATTTTGGAGACGATATAATTTACTGCAATTCTTCTCCAATACAACAAAGGTTGAATCTGTTATAGATGCGGATATGGTTTCTGTTGACCGGGATGAGATAAAGATGTACTATCCTGGACTGGAACATATTGTAGATATTCTATTGGATCATAAGATTCCATTCGGAACAGACGGTGATGTAGATTTAACCGATTCTGACGGAATTGTTTTAGCGTCAGCCGGAATGATTATCCGTGATTTAAAGATAGTAATTGATCCTGTTGATGACAACTCTGAATCTATTTTTGAAGCAGCTGGTTTTAAAATATTTACAGCAGAAAACTTTGATATTAATGAAATAACAAACATATAAAATTATGAGACTGTTTTTATCAGACACTTGTTATGAATCACTTTTTGATTTGCCTAAAAGAATACAGACAAAGGTGGTCAATTTCCAGAAAAAATTCCGTGAATGCACAACTTCCAATGGTATGCACTTAGAGCCAATAGCACAGTTTAATGACAGCTCGATGCGAACAGCGCGTATTGATGACAATTACCGTGCTGTGATTGGAATTATTGATAATAATGCATATCTATTGTTTGTTGGTACGCATGAAGTTGCCTACAATTGGGGCATTAGAAAACGTCTGGTATGGAATGATCATACTCAAGCCTGTCAATTGGTTTCAGTTCAGCAAACAACTGAAGCTATTGCAGAAAAGACTGAGACAGAATCTATGACGTCTTCAGATTCTGTATTTAAAGATATTTCGAAAGAACAAATATTAAAAATTGGAGTTCCAGAGGATTTAATTCCTACGGTAATGAAGATTACCTCTCTTGATGATTTGGACCCATTGGAGGATTGTTTACCATCTGATGCATACGAGAATATCTTTAATTTGCTGGATGGGGTATCTATTAATGATATAATAGCTGAGATAGAAGAAGGCCAGGCTAAAGAGAACGAAGACCAACTTCTCAGCAATAATAACAAACGTAGATTTGTTGAGCTCACTGATGATGAAGCCCTTCAACGTATCCTTGATAATGATATGGAAAAATGGCAAATTTTCCTACACCCAAGTCAACAGAAGTTAGTGAATGCCGATTACAAAGGTACTATAAAGGTTAGCGGTGGTGCAGGCACAGGAAAAACCGTTGCAGCATTGCATAGACTTAAATTTTTGAGTACAAATCCTAATGCAAAAATCCTTTTTACTACTTACACAAGAACACTTAAAGAAAACCTTGAGGACCTGATAAAAAAGATGGACATCAATCAAAATAGATGTACATTGAATAATATAGACCAGGTTTTAATTGAAATAGCCAAACAATACAAAATAAAGGACGGATATAAAGTTCTGGATTATTCCGGTAATGAAGAATCCATAAAATTATGGCGTGAGGTTCTTGAAACAGAAGTGACAGAATTTGATGAACAATTCTTGTATGATGAGTATATAGACGTTATTATCTATTTTGGAAATACTGATGCCAAGTCCTATATGATGCAACAGCGTGTAGGACGTACAAAAGCATTAAGTCGTAAACAAAGAATTGATATTTGGAAATTGGTTGAAAAGTATGTGGCACTAAAAAATGAAAGAAAAGTAGTTGACAGACTTGAGCTATTTAATGAAACTACGAAATATCTTAACGACAATAATATACGTCCTTATACGAATGTTATTGCAGATGAGTTCCAGGATTTCTCGAATCCGGAACTTAAATTCTTACGTTCACTGGTGGAAGAAGGAAGAAATGACCTTTTCCTTACAGGCGATCCCATGCAACGGATATACAGTGGACGAAAGATCAATTTCAGTGCAGCCGGTATTAACGTGAGAGGTGTCAGAAGCCGAAGACTTAAGATTAATTACAGAACTACAGAACCTATAAAACGTGTCGCTGTAGGAGTGATAAAAGACCAAGTATATGATGATATGGATGGCGGAACAGAGTCAATAAAAGGATACGTCTCTCTCATACATGGAGGAGAAACACCATTATATAAAATTGTTGACAATGCAAACGATGAAGTCATGCAAATTGTAGAATGGGTGAACCAATGTACTCAGAATGATATTCTTTTAAAAGATATATGTATTGCTTCTCCAAGCATGGGATTGATGAAGGACTTACAATCACACTTGCATGTTAATGGTATTGCATATAAGGTTTTAAAAGGAACATCGAAAGTTGGATCTAACAATGGCATTTCACTTTGTACATTCCATTCACTTAAAGGACTTGAGTTTAAAGTTGTTATTTTAATGGGAGTAAATGAACGGAATATTCCATCAAAGGCGACAGACAGCTATCCTTTTAATGGAATGGATGTACTTGAGAAAAAAGAGTTTCTTTCATCTAAACGTTCATTATTATATGTAGCAATAACGAGAGCAAGACAACTCGTCTATATGGTTGGTTATGGTGAACCATGCGGTTTGCTTGAAAATATAAATAAAACTATTTAAAAGCAATGATATGAGTATGCTCGAAGATTTCAGACCACGTATTATAAATGTGACACGTAAGCCCTCAAAATGTCCTGTGTGTGGCAGTGAGATTATAGATATTATATATGGCACAGGTGAAATGACAGAAAGCGAATTCATGCTCAAATATCGTAAAAGCGCAATTATGGGCGGCGACAATATTCCTCGTCGCCCACCTATTTGGTGCTGTGCGTGCGGTTGTAAACGTTTCAGAAAAATAAATGAGGATGGAACAGATGCAATAATTAAAGTAAAGATGCTTAAAAACGTTCGTAAAGCACCTGCCTCTACAATTAACTGGAGTTCAAGAATGATTGAAAAAGCCTTAGAATATAAGAATATTTATACTATACATCACTACCATGCTGTAGTAATCACAGAACTAGGCGAACGTGAGACTCTTAACCTAACTGCTGTAAGTATTGATGATGCAAAAGAACTTGTAATGAATTTGGTGTCAAAGGGTCTGCTTGGACTTAATGGGCGTACTTGTATGACTATAGAATTAACAAAAGTAATCGGATAATTTGCAAATGGAAAAGACAATCAACGGAGTAAAGTACTATCTCCCCAGCAACCTAAATTTGGAACAAACAGATATTTATATCCACATCATAGACTGGAAACGTAAAAACATAACTACACAAAGAGGTTTATACAGAGGGCATGAATACGATGCAATTCTTCCTGTTGAAATCACTTTTCCAGCAATGATGTACAAGCCGATAATACCATTGCTGAAGAAAATGCAACAAGGTAAATTTGCTTATAAGCCCCATAAATTTGCTCATCATGCAGTAAGTTCTCAAACTGCATGCATCAACCTCTTCATGCCATTACTACTATCCGAAGATGCTAATCGTATATTACAGAAGATTCCTGGATGTCCTTCAGATTTCAATAAAATAGCAAGGAATAAGTTGTTCCACGGGTTCTGTTTTGAATATTGGGGCCAAGATATTAAGCAAGAAGCTGGTGTCTTAAATGATCACTCTAAACGTGCCGGAACTGACGCAGATGTGGCCATTGCTTACTATAACATGGAAGACAAATTATGCTTATGGCTTATCGAACACAAACTTAGCGAAAAAGAATTTACAAAATGCGGAGCGTACACAAGTGAAGCAAACTCATACAAGGAGAATTGCACTCAATGTACACTCGTAGACATTGCCAATAGTCCTAAGAAATGCCATTACCACATAATCGGATATAAATACTGGAATATCTTAAAAATGAATCTGAATAGATTCCAAGGCTCAATAGATTTTACAGGTTGTCCATTCAAAGATGGTCTAAACCAACTATGGCGTAATCAGATGCTTGCATTTGCGCTGCAGGGAACTGGGGCATATCACGCAGTAACTTTCTCGGTATGCCATCATGCAAAAAACACTATGTTGGACAAGTCAATCAATAGATATAAGGCATTGACCTGCGGAGATCAAATGTTCAGTTCTTTCACCAACTATGACGTGTTGAACGCTGTAACTACGCAAGAATATGACTTACAAAAATGGGGACAATGGTATAAAGATATCTATTGCTTTTGATACCAGTACTCCACTTGCTTATAATTCATTCAAAGCTGCAACACAATTTTATTGGGTGATTTCAATATACTTGAAAATTATCATTGGATCTATGCTATTTCCATGGAGTTTGCAGGTTATGTGGAGATGTTCTCCTGTACTGCGACCCGTACTTCCTGTAATCCCAACGGTGTCCCCTGCCTTGACTGTCTGGCCTTGATAAACAAGGGTGCGTGAAAGGTGGCAGTAGCTTACTGTAAAACTACCGTGTTTGAGCGTTACATATTTACCTGAGACCCTATCCTGCCCAACCTTCACAATTTCGCCTGCCATCATCGCATAGACTTTGGCACTTCTTGCATGAAGATCCAAACCTTTATGAAACTTACGCCTGCCAGAGAAAGGATCTTTCCGGTAGCCGTATGATGAATTGATTTTAATATTCGACAGCGGATAGCTAACGCTCATGTAACGTGCTTTCAGTTCTTTTATAGAATCATTCTTCAAAGAATCATTTAATATCAAACTGTCCACAAGAGAAGAATTTATCTCTTGTGGATTTTTTGTTTTGCTGGATTTGTGATTATACAAACGTCCAACCGTATTAAACTGAGCTTTTATTGTGGTACCTGAAATCAACGAGAGAAGTACCATTATGAGTATGTTTCTAATTTCCATGTAACAAAATTACATATCTCTATTACCATGGAATAATACTCAAATATTTCAGGATTTTTTTCTAACTTTATTTATGCTAATAGTATGATTTTATTCGATAAATCATACTTCTTTCATAATGATATATAAAACTTAAGGCATGATATACCTATTCTTCTGATTCTCTAATCACACCTTTTATTTTTGTTTCTGGATTAACTATTACAGTTCTTCATAAGACAATGAAATACTGTTATGGCAAAAATAATAACGTATTAAAAAAAGTAACAAATGATTTACAACTTTGATGAGAAAGAAATGCCCTACGGCACTCTCGAACGTTTTGGACTCACACAGGAGATGATTGAGGATCTGCCGACTGATGTTCTGCAGAATATTCTCAACGGCCGGCATTCTCCAGTCTTACCTGTACACATCATTGCAGATGATGGTGAAGAAGTAAAGGCACGAACCCGATTCTGCCTTGTGAGAACGCCAGAAGGCAATGTAGATGTTCTCTTCTTTCCGAAGCTTGACGAGTATGATTTCAAAGTCTTCAATGAGCAGCAGAAGCAAGGTCTTCTTGCTGGCAAACCCATCATCGGACATTTGGAAAGTAACGAAACAGGCCACGAACTCGGCACCAAATGTTTCTTCCAGCTTGACCAGGATAGCAAACAGGTACTGAGCGTGCCGACACCAGTAATAGGTAGGAACATTCAATACCTTACCGACCGCTATCATCTTACGAGCACTGAGATGCAAAAACTACAGAACGGAGAAATTCTCTCAATCATTGAAGACGATGAAGAGATTTCCATCGGTATCGACTTGAATTCAAATACGGGTATCCGTCTCTCCGCAGGTAATGAACAGATCTGGCGCAGAGAAGCCAAACGGGAATGGGACAAATACAACTTCGGTATTTTCGGTTGTTGGACCATGGACGAAAATGGTAATCTTGACTATATCCATGAGGAGGACTACTCTGAAGAAATCTGGAATGAGCAGAAGAAACAAGGTATGCGTATGATGCAGCGATAAACCTAAGTACCAACCATCAAAAACAAATCCAATATGGCAAATATCAAATACTATCCAGAAGATGAGCTTGTACAGAAAGTACAGAGTGGAGAATACGGTTGGCTCGATTACATCAATCACCACTCACCGGAATGGCAGGAAGAATACACCGAATTCTGTAATGAAAGGAACCTTGTAGTTAACGAAGAATCAGCCGAAGATTTTATCGAATGGAAAGGCGAGCTTGTTGAAACTGGCGAATAATCAACATTTAAAATCAATCACAATATGTCAATCAGATCAAATGCACTACCAGTAGGTAGAGATTTGTCACCTGAGCTGCAGGATATTCTCCGTCGCAACGGTATGCAAGCACATATCATCCGACAAGGAGAAAACTATCTTCTGGCTGTTCAAGGGCATGACTCACCTCTCCTAACCTATCATATCAGTGCCAGACAGATAAGAGACTTGGCAGATTGGGGTACAAACTCGGCTAACAAAAAAGCCTATAATACCTTTGCTGATTTAGTGAAGAAAGACTTCTATATGCCGAGAGACTTTGTCCATGCCCGTAATGCCAACGGTCGTGTAGCCATGGGACTTCATGGCTACCGGATTGGTGTTGGCGAATACGGCAGACTGCCGTGGGACAGACAACGTGCCTTTATGATGATGGACCCGTTTCATGGACGATTCTTAGGATGGACACCACGCAATCAGGAAGGCTTCCACATGCGCCGTGTCGGTGGTGCCATGTTCCTGCAGGGAGCCCCTATGGTTCCGGAACGTCCCGATGGAAGAATCAAACCAGGTGAATTACTCAATGGAGGATATGGTTTCTATTATAAAGGAGGACAGCAAAACATGGTACAGCAACATTCAGAGGATGTGCTCGCAGGATTGGAAGCAGTGATTCCACCTATTAAAATACCTAGCCGTCCACAGGAACCGGCAAAAACATACAAGGAACTTATTACCTCAGACGTATACTTCAGCAACGAAAAGTGGCAGGAATGTCTGTCTTCTCATGGAGTCATTATTGATGCCAACAGCAAGACACTGACCATTCAGTCGGCTACCACCCAACATGATCTTGTTTACGACCTGACAGATGAAGAACTTACCCGGCTTACGGACAACTCCATCAAGAATGCACCTGTACAAAGCCGTCTGGACATCATCAACAATGTCATCAAAAATGACTTCTCAGATAAATTGACGATGGACATGCTCAATTCCAGAGAGCAGATAGCCCTGAATCTTACTCCCGAAGTGGAAGCAGAACTGAATGCCAGACAAGAAGTAGTGGCAGAACATGCATATCCTCTTACTCATGGAAATGAGTATATCATTGCGGAGCAGGAAGACCGAAGCATCGCTCATGTGGATGGCAACAGTCTTTATGATATAAACCAAGATAAAGGTTGGTTTAGGGAAGGAAGAAACGGACGTGAAGTACAGGTGGACGACATCAGAGTTGAACCTGTACGCAATGAACAAGGAGAAATCCAGAAAGACGAGAAAGGCAATACTATGTTCCGTATGACCGCAGTCATCAATGGTGAAAGTATCAGTCACGAGATAAGCCAAAAGCAATATGACAAGTTCATGGCCGTAGATGACTATCATCGCATGAAGCTCTTCTCTAAAATCTTTGACGAAGTGGACATGAAGAATGCACCAGGTCATGGGAAAAATATAGGTGCCATGATTGGAGGTGCCTTACTTGCAGGCCTTACTGTCATGCGAGAACTCGGAAGAGACCGTTATGCTCCGGCTGTGTTCGTAGAGCACCATCATGCACCTGGCCCGCACGTCTATTTCAAAGGAGGTGTGGATTCACCACAGGATCTTGCATCAAGAGCATTTGATGCCGGACTTAATGCAGCTGAGCATGGAGTCGGCTTAGGACATGGCAGATAAAACTTTATAATCATCATAGAACACAATGAACGAAGAGCAGAAATTTGAAGACTATCGCAACCGTCTTAATATCAGAGACGTGTTGACGGATGCAGGTTATACGCTTCACAAGCGGGACGGCTTGCGCTATCCTGCCTATGTGCGTCTGGATAATGATGGACGCAGAATCAGGGGTGACAAATTCATTGTCATGCCCAATAAGAACTGTTGTTTCCAACCTCCAACGATAAAGCTGTATTCTGTCACATCCTTCATTTGGGAGCATCCGAATCTCTTTCCTGAATACAATCAAGGAATGAAAGAGTTTGCTCTTGTTCACAAAGTCTGTCAACGGCTATTGAATATTCCTGTGGAGCAACGTAACCAGAATGTGCTTGATCCTACCCGTGATGCAAAACCTTTCAATATCAAAGATTATAAGGTTGAGCGTTTTCATCCTGATGAAGCAGACTCTCAGAAACCTTTTTACGCATTCTTCAAGTCAAGAGGAATCGATTTTGCTACACGTTGTGCTTTTCACCGTAACTTCTTTCTTGCTTCCAAAGCCGCAGACAACGGAGCAAGTTATAAGAACCTCTCTTTCCCCATGTATATACCGGGGCATCCTGAGAAGTGTGTCGGTTTGGAAGAAAGAGGCTATCCACGTAAGGATGGCACTGCACGAAAAGGCATGGCAGCCGGAACAAATGCAAGTGAAGGTCTGTGGATGGCAAGTCCGAAAGACACGGAACTGAAAGATGCGAAAGATGTATATGTGTTTGAGAGTGCATACGATGCCATGGCATTCTACCAGTTGAGAATGAAGAAAGACTCCGGACTGGACTACAAAGCAAGACAGAATCTGAAGTCAGCCGTATTTGTCTCTACCGGAGGAAATCCCAGTTACGGGCAGATACAGGGAGTGGTCAAGGCTGCTCCCTGTGCTACTTTCCATCTTGGCTTTGACAATGACCTGGCGGGAAGACAGTTCGTCTTCAACTTTGAATCCATCGTACAAAAGATGAATCCGTTGCACCCTGAATCAGTCTCATCGGACATGAAAGACTTCATTGAAAGTTTCAAGGAAGGTATCACATCTACCAAAGGACTGCTTGATATTGACGATGACAGATATGCGGAACTCCCTGAAGGACTGCAGAAGCTTTACCTCGCTTATGACACAGCAAGAAATGAGGCATGGGAATACCATTATTCTCCCTTTTTGTGTAAGGAAGACAAGCAGGAAGCGGCTGACAGGATGAACAAAGCCTATCAGGAGTTTAAACAGGCCCTGTTTCAAAAGCTTAATGTCCAGGACGGACAAGACCTGAGTCCAAAAAGAATTGTACGTGAACTGCCGTCTGAAGGCTATAAGGATTTTAATGATGAACTGTTGGAGAAGAAACAATACTCAATGATCGATGTCGTTGAGACAGCCTTTGACGAAAATGGTGTTTCTCTCACTGAAGAGAGAGAAGAAGAAAATGAAGAAACCAAGAAGAGCGGACTAAAACGATGAAAGGTATGACAGACACAAACAGACGGTTCAACATAATCACATTGTACCCTCATTGGGCGCAATACATTATCTCGCAAGGCATGGTATTTCTTATCAGTTGTGTCCTGTTCTTGGCTGCCGGTCACGAAAGCATCACCTATAAGATGCCCTTTGTGGTACTTGGGTCAATCATGACGTGTATCATGCTTTACGGTTGTCTTTATCTCCACAAACTGAGCTATATCATCACGTCCGAACAACTGATTATCCAACATGGCGTACTCATCAGGAAGAGCGACTACATTGAACTCTACAGAGTGGTCGACTTCAGTGAAAACCGTGGAATAATGGAACAGTTGTTCGGATTGAAGACAGTTTCGATATTCAGCGGTGACCGCTCCAATCCCAAACTGGACATCTTTGGTATCCGTGAGAGGATTGATGTCGTCGGAATTATCCGTGAACGAGTTGAGTATAACAAGCAAAGGAAAGGTATCTATGAAATCACTAACAGATAATATATCGTCAGAAGTCAAGACTACCAAAGGATTTGCTTACGACAGCAGATGGATGATTATATCTGCCATTGCTTTGGCCTTGTTCTTATTCTGTCTTGAAGGTCGTGCCCAATTGGTATCCAGCAATCCTATGGAATATGTGGCATTAGCAGAAGGTAATGAGCTTATCAACAGTCAGATCAAGAATCAGATTGAAGACCAGCAGAAGACGGCACTACTACAAAATACCATTGCAGCAGAGTTCACTCAGATAAGGCAATGGGAGAGAAAGTACAACAGCTACCTGAAAACCGTGTCTGGCTATGCCTCCACACTTAAAGCATGCAGTCATCTCTATGATGACGGTGTAAGGATATTCATCAATCTTTGTGATTTGAAGAAAGCCATATCACAAAACCCGAAAGGAATAGTGGCTACAATGAGTATGAATAATCTTTATATCGAAACAGCGACTGAACTGGTCACTGTATACAGCATACTGAAAGATGCCGTAGCCAAAGGTGGAGCAAGCAATATGCTTACAGGTGCGGAACGCAGTAAGATTCTTTGGGAGTTGAATGACCGTCTGGCACAATTCAACAAACGGCTTTCACAACTTTCCATCAGCATCCGTTATTACACAATGGCCGATGTATGGAACAATGCCAAAGCAGGAATGTTGGACAGGAACACCGCTGAAATTGCTGGTCAAGCTTTGGACAGGTGGCATAGATGCGCACGAATAGTAACACCAAAAAGATTATCAGGATAATACAATGAAACGCTTATTGCTGTTTTTTGCCATGCTTATTTCTCTCACCCTCCCTTTTAAAGGACTGGGTGGGAGTTTTCTCCGGGCTCAGAGCAACGACCCCGTTTTGGCCGGAATGATTCTGGCATACACAAATAAGGCAGAAAAAGAACTGAAACAGCAGGAACAAATGATGCTTCTGGAATCTACAGGTCATCTGTGGATAAAGGAAGAAGTACAAGGAGTGACTGACCTGCAAAAGGAGTTCAACTCTTATTTGGATAACTTTCATAGCATCATCAGTTATGCGGCACAGATATATGGATTCTATCATGAAATAGACCGACTCGTGAAACACCTGAGAACTTTTAATGACCAGCTCCAGCACCAGACAGGAAATACCCTGGCAGTAGCATTGTCTTCAAACAGGAATAAAATCTATAGAGAACTTATCATGAATAGTGTCGATATAGTCAATGACATCCGGCAACTGTGCCTCTCCGATACCAAGATGACAGAGAAGGAACGACTGGAAGTTCTCTTTTCCATCCGTCCGAAACTTAAACTCATGAATCAAAAGCTCAAAAGGCTTACGAGAGCTGTTAAATATACTTCACTCTCTGACATATGGGCGGAGATAGACTACAATGGCAGAAGTGAGGTGGACAAGCCCAATATTGTACAGAAATGCAAGGAAAGATGGAAGAGGAACGCAAAGCCAAAGTAAGTATTCAGCTATAAAGATAATTCAGGATAACAATTTAACAATCAAACTTTAAGTATGGGTTGGGGAGCATTATTGAAAGCAGCAGTCAGCTTAGGAGGAAGAGCTATAAAAGCTATAGCTAAATCGGCAGGGGGTGCAGTAGTACATCCTCAGCAAACGCTAAAAGGATTAGGAAGCGCCACAAAGTCTGCTGCCATAGGTGGAAGCCTGGGCTACATTGGTTGGGAGAAACTGACTACAGACAAAAGCGTAGTGGGTATTGTCAGCGATGCTGTCATTGGCGAAGAAACGACACAAAAGATTGGAGATACAGTTTCGAATATAGGTGAAGGTATGAAAGAGGTGAAAGACTCTGTAACTGGTCTCACTGAAAATGTCAATGATGCCATCACCAGTGCAGACAGCAAATGGAGCGGTATGAGCAAGTTCCTACAAGGTGTTTTCTCCGGAAACGGTGGAAACATGATGGGGAACTTTTTCAGCAATATAGGTAAAGGGAATGTTTCCGGTCTGAGTCTCATCGGACTTGTAGTGGCTGCACTACTTGTTTTCGGAAGATTCGGATGGATGGGCAAGATAGCTGGAGCTGTGCTTGCCATGATGATGATAGGAAATAATGTAAATATGAACGAGGCACTTGCCAGTGAGAAGAAACGACCTGCTGCACAAAGTCAAGACGAAAGTCAACAGTCGGAGGTTGCGCAAGGCACTGGTGGCGGCAGACGAAGATAATAGTAAAATTTATAAACAGATATAATATGCAATATACACAAGAAATGATTCTTCGTTCAGACAGTGGATACTGTATGCCCTACGAAGAAAAAGGCCGTGACGTACAGATGAGTCTTGGCTACGGTAAACAGAAACATCCGCATACAGGGGAACCTTTTTTTCATCATGGTGTGGATTTCAAGGCCAACCATTATCTTCTTTCAGCAGTTGCAACAGGAAAGATTACTGGACTTGGGAATGATGCCGTACATGGTATCTATCAGGTGACACGCTATGGAGACTACGAAGTAAAATACGCACACCTCTCGAACGTTTTGGCCAACTACGGAAGTGAAGTCAAGGCCGGTCAGGTTATTTCCGTAAGTGGGGAAATACTCCACATGGAGGTCAAGTATAAAGGAGAAGAGCTCAATCCTCTGGAGTTCCTGACCATGATATACAGTAACTTGAAAGTCATGGAACAAAATGGGCAACCTGGTGCGGTACCACAATTTGTGACACTGGATATGGATGTCAGAACCATGTATGACAAAGACAGCAAAGAGATAGAGAATCTGATGATGCGTTTCTTTCCAGACTACATGAAAGACATCAGCCTCGGTGCCTATACTTTACCCGAACAGACACAGTTCACTTTGAGAAATATTCTCTCACTGTCGGCCATGAAGAATTATTTCTATGAGACCATCCCCAGTATGGCCAATCCATTAGGTATGGGAGCACGAAGCATACCGATTGCAGAACGGGTACAAAATCTGCTTATCAGTGATTTCCTGAACTATCTTGCCCTGCGTCATCAGATATTTCTTTCCAGTTTAAGTGACTACGAAAAAAAAAAGCACAAGAACTGGCCATAGCAACCAGTGGACTTATTGATCCGTTGGCAGAGCTCGATATTGATGTTCAAAGCTTCGATATTCCCCGTATGGTAAGCGTGTATCCTGATAAGTCAGGTATCAGATGGTGGACTAAAGCATGGTTCAATGGTAGTGAGAAAGGAGAAGCTGCGATAGAGATTGAACGTGAACTGGCAATCAAATTTATCAACGAAAACATTGAGAAGGATGAATGGCTGGAAGAATATTTTCCGAAGCAGATGGAAGTATACCACAATGCCATAGAACAGACACGCGAACAATTACTCAACCAGATAAATCTATAAAGGGCATATAAATTATCAATCATATAAAACAGCAACTCATGGCAGAGTCAGAACAAGATAGAATATTCAGGACAAAGGTTATTCCAATCATGAACAAGGTTCGGAATGAACTGCAAGATAAGATGGCAGATGAGCTTAAAGAGCACACCTCATCATTTGCAGGATTGATGGCCAGTGCCATTGGTCCTGATGGTGGAATATCTGCCAGACAGGCACAGATGCATTCTTTACGTTACACTGGTGAATGGAACTCGAAAACGGCTGAAGATTATATTGAAATGGTCAAGAAAGAACTTCAACGCCAGCACATCATCGTTGATTCTGCTATGGAGAAAAAGATGATAGACAAGATGATTCAGGATAAGATTCCACGCTCATCCATTGAATACATCTTAAAAAAGGCAGCAACTAACACCATCTTCTATCTCCCTCAGGAAGTTGCAAAATCACCATTAGAACATCATATGGATGCTGAAGCCGAAAAGAGATACAACCCATCTGAATGGGAAAAGAACACAGGTATAATTCTCGGATCCGTAACCGATCTCGCATGTATGGGTGGAGTCGGTGGCGATTGGAAAACAGCGGCTACATGGATCGGCGGTGACTTCCTGTTATCTAAATTTTCTGACAAACAGGAAGACCGTTCAGACATACCTTCAATAGTGCGCCCGGGATGCGAGGAACAGTATAGACAAGACCAGGAGAAAATGAAAAAGCAGTCAGAAGAAAAGCCACAGAGTAAGACTTCATCAGCAGAGACTGCACCGGAACAGGAAGAAGCGGTCAAAGAGGAACAACCAACAGAAGAACAGACCTCCCCGAAACCGGAGCAGACCAATATGGACGGATGGCAAGGGTTGCTGACCTCTTTCGGACTCAATGGCATTAGCGACATCGGACACAATATCGGATATGTACTGGCTATGCTGCCTGACATGCTTGTAGGACTCTTCACGGGAAAAACAAAGTCAATCAATCTGAAGGACAATATGATGCCTATTGCCAGTATCGTTACAGGCATGTTCGTCAAGAATCCAATCCTGAAAATGATACTTATCGGTATGGGAGGACTCAATCTGCTGAACAAGGCCGGGCATGAGACTTTGGATGATTTCAAAGCACATCAGCACCCTGAAGCAGGAAACAGCCCAGTGAATTATCGGGTTTATCCTGATGAACCGCTCAATCCACGGATTGTCAATCCTCAGATTAGGTCCAACTGTCTGATTGCTACAATAGACAAGGTTCCTTGCAGCATCACTTTGCCGGATAAAGTTGTGGATGCCTATCAGCAGGGAGCTTTACCTCTCAACACACTTGCAAATGCAATACTGGTCAAGAATGACCAGATGCGTCAGATTGCTTCTGAAAACTATGAAGTAAGCGAACGGCAAACAGTAGCAAGACCACTTGCACAAAGATAAAAGGATAACAATATAATAATCAGACTTATGGAAGAGAAGAACCAACAAGAGAAAATGGCAATAGTACGTCAGGTTGAGCTTTTTGAGAATGCTTTCAATAAAGCCAAAGAAAATGGTGGAATATGGCTTGAAAATGATGGTCGTAAAGCTCCGAGGCTATATCTGAAGCCTTTGCAGATTTCTGCCTTCAATGCCATCATATTGGGTATGCACAGTGACCAGAACGGTTACAAGACCAACCAATATACACTTTTTTCAGAAGCAAAAAAACGCGGTGAATCTGTCCAGACCAAAGAAAAGGGAGTACCTTTTCTCTGGTATAATTGGAATGAGTATGTAAACAAACATAATCCTGAAGAGAAAATCAGTCGCTCAGACTATCAAGCACTGCCAGCTGACAAGCAGGAGGATTATAAAGGAATCAGGCACCGTGAAGTCCGCTCACTTTTCAATATCGAGCAGACCACACTCCCTATGGTTGATAAAACAACATTTGATACGGTAGTAAAAGAGACCGGTCCTCTGAAAGACCGTACAGATGTAGAGTCAGCATCGAATGAAATCCGTCAGGGTGTCGAAAATCTTCTGGAACAGTCACGAAAAAATCTGGTTGATATACGCACTGATACTACAGGTGTAGCGCATTACGACAGCAAGAAGGATATTGTCTTCCTGCCACCTGCTTCATCTTATGAATATTATGAAGACTATGCCCGAGATGCAGTATCCATGCTTATATCTGCAACAGGACACCATCAGAGGCTCGCCCGTGAAGGAATGATAGTCAAGAACGACAAGATTTCAGAGGATGCCGTGAAGCAGGAAAGGCTGGTTGTGGAAGTAGCTTCAGCTGTTAAGCTGCAGGAGTTGGGTATCTCAGCTAAACTCTCTCCGGACAGCATGAAGATGACCGATTATTGGATCAGAGAGCTGAAAGAAGACCCGCATCTGCCAGATATTCTGGAGAGAGACGTAAACAACGCTATAGATATGGTTCATAAGGCTGAACGTGGTGAGAAAGTAGAACTCAACAACAGAGTCCTACAGAATCAGATAGCAGATATTAAGCACATTCTTCCAAAACACTATTATGTAGCCGATGAAATCAAGACGTTGCCCAATATTGATACTAAAGAGTTCGTGGTTATAAAAGAACCTGAACAGAAAATGGCTGATGTGGTTCTCCCATCTGGAGCTTCATTAGGAGTCGAGAATGAGATTCCTGGAATGAACAAAGGCCGTATCGAACATGCACTTCAAAAAGAGGGATATGAAACGGTTACATTCTACAACGTAGATGGTTCTATGGGGTATCGTCCCGATGACAGTTTCTTTGACGGCAAGGAAGTTTCCGTGAACCGCATGAACAAGTGGAATCTGGAGACCCTTACATTACTTGATGTGTCCGATGCTGTCAAACGCTCCGGTGCCATAGACTTTGAAAAGATACTCATGTTGCGTAATGACGAAGGGAAATGGGCACTTTATCTGAAGCCCGAAAATGAAAAGAGCTTCAGCGTTTACCCCGAGAAGGCAGATCTTAACCTTTTCTTTACCACTGTAAAGCAAGGTGACGAAGAAACTTCAGAAAAAGTACGTCAGGATATGGCCCAAAAATACTATATGGCCGCCCAGAACAGTCCGGACATTAAAGTTGACCTCTTCAAAAGCGATGCGACAGCAGAAGAACTCGCAAGGATAGACCGTGTGAACATATTCAAGACCAAAGGTAATGAGAGTACTCCCAGTGTGATATTATGTATGCCCACAGTCAACGGTGAGAAATTGACAGCCCGTGAAGTAAGTCCACAGCAATGGCAACGTATGTGGCTGGCAGAAGATATGCAAGATTACAAGAAACATCTTGCAGCAAGTCTTTTTGCCGATGTGCTCCGTAAGGACCGTACAGATGCCGTTGCAGTAGGTACGGATAAATCAGAACAGGAGGCTCAGTCAAAGAATCCAAATCAGCAAACGGAAGTATATGAGGAACAGACCGAAGAGAAGAGCAGACAGAGTGAATCTCATGGGCCATCCGAATCTAAGGGCAATAAGAGCAAGGATGAAAGTCCTAAGACTGAAACAAAAGTAACCGCTGAGCTCTCTCCGATGCTGAAGCAATTCTATGAATTAAAATCGAAGCATCCTGATGCAATTTTGCTCTTCAGATGTGGAGACTTCTATGAAACTTACAGCAACGATGCAGAGAAAGCAGCCAAAATACTTGGAATCACGCTCAGCAAAAGCAATCACACAAAAGATGCTGAAGGAAAACCTCTTATGATAGCAGGGTTTCCTCACCATGCGCTCGATGTTTACCTTCCTAAACTGATCCGTGCCGGTGAGCGAATTGCCATCTGTGACCAATTGGAAACTCCCAGGCAAGAAAAAGACGTTACTGAAAAACAGAAAAATGAATCCGACAATCAGGAAGAGAGCAAGGTTTCAAGAATGCACAGATAACATGTAACCGCAATGTCAAAGAATCAAGAATATATCCAACAATATGCAGAGTATGCCATGGAACAGATGCGCAGATATGGCATACCTGCCTCTGTCACGCTTGCACAGGGTATCTGCGAAAGTGCCAGTGGCCAGAGTGAACTGTCCCGTAAGGGAAACAACCATTTTGGGATCAAAGCCACCTCCAGCTGGATTGAGAATGGAGGCAAATATCTTGTATATACCGATGACCGTCCAAACGAAAAGTTTTGCCAGTATGCGAATGTTGGAGATTCCTATGAGCATCATTCTCAGTTCCTGAAAAGGAACGGAAGATACGCAGAGCTGTTCCAACTCTCTCCTGATGACTACAAAGGATGGACAAACGGATTACAGGATGCAGGATATGCGTCAAGCAAACAATACGCAGCAACCCTTCAGAATATTATCGAGAAGAACGGATTGCAAAAATATGACCAGATGGTAATGCAGGAGATGAAGGCAGAGGGTAAATCCTTTGGAACTGCTGACAATCCGCGTCAAGCCACATCAAATGATGTTTCCGTACAGGATACTGAAGAAAAGAAATATTCCTTCCCTTTAAAGAGAGAGGAGTTTATGCTGGTTACTTCTCCCTTTGGTACAAGAAAAGACCCTTTAGACACAAGTAAAAATCAGGTGCATAAAGGAATTGACATCCAGACAAATCATGAGGCCGTCCTTGCTACTGAAGATAAGGGAAAAGTTGTCAATGTGAACAGTAATGCCAATACAAACGGAGGACGGTCTGTGACTGTCGAGTACAACAGAAACGATGGCAGCATATATCAATGTACCTACATGCATCTAGACAGTATATCCGTCAAGGTCGGTGATGAAGTCGCTGCCGGACAGAAGCTTGGCATTTCAGGAAACACCGGGTATCGGACTACCGGCGAACATCTTCATTTTGGAGTAAAATCTATATCCACAGATGGAACAAAAAGAGATATTGACCCGGCTGCATATCTTGCTGAGATCGCACAAAAAGGGAACATCTCATTACAGGTTCTCAGTAACGGAAAAGATCTGACTGCGCAATACAAGAGTGCAGGTCAATCCGATGCCAATGTGCAACCAGAGACAGCCATGAGCCCGGACGACTGGATGAAGAAGATTTTGTCCTCTGAAGACAGTGGGGTGAATATGCCTATAGCAGATCCTGTAATAGAGATAGCCATGACTATGTTCACCTCACTCATGGCTCTTGCCCTCCAGATAGACAAGTCAAGTGAGGAAGAAAAGATGCAGAAGGCTACTGGCGCAGCTATCAGTAAAAGCATAAACCTTACTCCTATCCTCCCTTCCTATAAGACCTGCACCATAAGCCTGCAGGATGGTAAACCCAATCTGTACGCAGACAATGGAGTTGTACAGCTCAACAGAGAACTGAGTAATGCAGAAATAACCAAGATCCAACAGACACTTGGCAGCACCATGATGAACGATGACGAGAAACGACGAAGCATCGCCTCTGTTATTAAATCTGCCGTGGTCACGCTGCAGATGTCACAAAACTATCAGAACAATCTGGAGACACAACAGGGCAGACAGGAATCTGTTCAGCTAAAATAATTTGCTTTATTAAGTATAACAATAAATTCATTCTACTATGATTAAATGTAATGTAACCGTGTGTGGGACAGTTTCCCGCCAGGCACAAATGCGTTCAAACAAAGAGGGTACGCAGTTCGCATCATTCGGTATCAATGTCATTATCCAGGCAAAATCAGGAATCAACAAGACAGTTGAAATCAGTGTAGCCAAGACCTGCAACAACCTGTCTGAGTTACCAACAATTCAAGTTGGGACTCGCATAGAAGTAGCCGGTATTCTAATGTTTCACAAAAAGGGAGAAGCATTATACCTTAACCTGTCTGCAACTGGCATTAACACATTCAATGCAAGCAGTAACGACGGCATTAACGGTACAATGGAGTTCAGAGGTACTTTAGGCAAACAAATCGAGGAAAAGACAACAAAAAGTGGCAAGTCATTTACGGTATTTTCCGCCTATAGTAGCGAAAAGGATGGAGAAAATTATACCTATACCTGGGTACGCTTTATGCAATTCGACAAAAGAAAAGAAGCCTGGATGCAACCCAAAGCCGGAATCAATGCTAAGGGGGATTTGGAATTAGGTGTGTACAATAACAGACTTGACCTTACATGCCGCATAAGCGAATGCTCTCTTTGGGAGAAAAGCTCTAACTCTTACCAACACTAATGATTATGACAGGTAAAAAGATTTATAATTCAGATGGCCGTAGCAGTGAAGATAAGGCCTTGGACAAATTCGCAGAGATGATGATTGAGAAAATCAAGACTTTGCAGAATGACTGGAAGAAGCCTTGGTTTACAGATAAATCCATCTCTTGGCCAAGAAATCTTTCTGGCCGCGAATACAATGGAATGAATGCACTCTTACTCATGATGCACTGTGAGAAACAGGGATATAAACTGCCTGTATTTTGTACTTTTGACCGTGTAGCCGGTCTGAACTATACCAAAGACAAGCAGGGAGTCCGTCAGCAGATAAAGGATAACAATGGGCAGGAATTGCCAAAGGTTTCCATTCTGAAAGGAGAAAAGAGTTTCCCGGTGTTCATCACGACATTCACTGTTGTCGATAAAGAGACAAAAGAAAAAATTAAATACGATGACTATAAACTGTTGAGTGAAGAAGAAAAGAAAGGCTACAACGTCTATCCAAAGCTTCAAGTATATAACGTATTTAATGTGCATCAGACCAATCTTCAGGAAGCTCGTCCTGATTTATATAAGAAACTTGCCGATGAAGGAAAACAGATACGTCCACAATCTGAAGGTGAGGAATTTTCCTTTGCTCCTCTCGACAGGATAATAAAGGATAATGGATGGATCTGCCCTATCAAACCTACTTACGGAGACAGTGCCTACTACAGCATTTCAAAGAATGAGATTGTCGTTCCTGAGAAAAAGCAGTTCAAGGATGGTGAGTCATTCTATACCAACCTGGGGCATGAAATGGCCCATTCCACAGGAGCAGAAAATCAGTTGGGAAGACTACAGCCGACATCCTTTGGTAGTAAGGAGTATGCCCGGGAAGAGCTTGTGGCCGAGCTAAGTGCAGCCCTCGTTGCACAACGCTATGGTATGACCAAGCATCTGAAAGAAGACAGTGCCAGTTACCTCAAAAGCTGGCTTGACAGCTTGAATGAATCTCCAGAATTCATCAAAACTACACTGACAGATGTGAAAAAGGCATCAAGTATGATTACAAAATGTATTGATGCCATACAACAGAAAATTGACCAGGAACAAAACATAGAAGCTGGCCAAAGCAAAAGTCAGGAGCCTGTGTACTATGCTTCTGTAGCCTACCTTCAAATGGGTGAAGACACAGACAGACTTGACAAGCTACAAGAAAAAGGCGATTATGAGACACTATTAAAGGAAGCCATTGAGTACGATGCCGGTGATGCCATAGACCTGTCCAACACTTACCTGTCTCCTACAAAATATCGTGGAGATGACCTGTTGGTGGAGAACGAACATTATGCCGTGATATATAACCCATCTGTTGGAGGTACCTATGATGTGATGCGTAAAGTCTCAGCCGAAGAAGTCAGACAAAACATCAACCGTTATGGATTACCGGATAACGCCACAGCTGATGTCAAGTCCATTGCTGAAATACAGGAAAAGGAAATGGAAACTGTCGCAGAAAAAGAGACACACTATCATAGTGGAAGATGATGGAATATTCTTATCTTCTTCCCTCTCGTATTTTCAAAAAATAAATCCACTTGTATTAGGCTTCGTTATTCGAAGTTCTAAAACAAGTGGATTAAATTTTCAGGAATATAGTAACTATTTATTATATGTAGGTGTAGTCACAAATAAATGCCTTATATTTGTATAATAACGTGAAAGACTTAATATTATGACACAAGAAAATAAATTAAACTATATAATACCACAATTTGTAAGATATCAGAATGTTGATGATCTGTTAGAGAATAACAATCATTATTCAATATTTGTCACGAGAGAAAATCTATCAATAGACAAGTTGCTTCAAGAAAACTTTGTTTGTATTATAGGAGAGCCTGGGATTGGTAAAAGCAGATTGCTTGATGAAGTTAAAGAGAGAATCTCACCAGAATCATTTTTTTGTAAGGCCTCTGAATTTACAGGTATATCTGCCCCAAAAGAGAATGAATATTGTATCATAGATGCATTAGATGAAGTCGAAGGATATTCATTCTACAATGTACTGCAATCAATCAAGCATTATAAGAAAGAAAATCCTAAAGTTAAGCTGCTGTTCACTTGCAGAAAACATTATATAGCTCCTTATGCACGACATTTTGCGGATTGTAAGCATTTAAAATTCATCGAAATATGCAGACTAAGCGAAAGGAATGTAATGGACGTTATAAGCGGTAACTGTTCTGAGGCTACATTAGAAAATATAAATAAAAGCCCTAAAATAAAAGAACTTATAACTATTCCCAGATATTTGACATTCTTATTAGAATATATCAAACAAAAAGGAGAGTGCTTAAATATTGGTGAATTATTTGAATATATGATTGCCTGTTCAATAAAGGCTGCTATAAAAGCTCGTGAAGTAATACAAAATACAGAAAGTATAAGAATCCTTCTTCAGCGAGTCCTGGAGAAAGTGGCATTCGTTATGGAGATAGGCCGAAAAGACCAAATTTCAAAAGATGAGTTATACACCATACTTGACGAGATAAAAGGCAATATGACGCAGATGTTCATTGCCAATTTTGATTTATTGTATTTTGAGAGTCGTATATTGAAGGATACGGATGGAACATTACAATTTGAAAACACTGAACTGCAAGAATATCTTGCAGCAAAGGAACTATGTAGGCAAGATAATATAGAAAGTGTACTTTATGATGTTGCTGTACATAAAGAACTGAAACATATATATCCTAACTGGTATGATGTAATTCCACACATATCATATTCAAAAGATAGAATTCACACTTTTATCAATGTCTTCAAACTAGTTATATCATATGAATCAAATTTGGAGAATGGAGCATTCGAAAATCTATTAAAATACGTTGATCCTTCTGTCCTATCATTTCAACAAAAAGAAGAACTGTTTTCAATTATCTTCGAACATTATCAACAAGTACCTGCATATATCACGTGGAAAAGCTCTATGAGCAATTTATTGCAAGAATGTTATACTAAGAATTGTGATAGTCAAATAATATTATCACATAACAAACTCAACAAAATACAATTATCTAATGTTACTGTTACTCTTGATGCAATTGTTGAAGCGAAAAAACAAAGTAAAGACATTTATAATTATTGGAGACTAGCTGCAAATGACTTAATAGAAACTGAAGATAACGAAAAAAAACTTGCGGCTTTAAATTTGTATAGTACACTTAAATGTGCAGACGAACTTATACGATTATCAGCATCTTATAGTGGCTTTACAAACAAAATAAAAGAAAAGTATTGTGAAGTGACAGGATATATGAGAATTGCAGACAATGGCGTTGTTGATTGCTGGTTAAATGGATGCTATGTAAGTAATCCTTATGCAATAAATGCGGTGTTATGTATAGAAGAACTTGATATACTTATTTATGCATACAATAGAATTTTAGAAGATAACAAACTAAATGAGTTTTTTAATAAAAAGGGGGCATTAGTTGTTTGTTATGAATTATACATAAAAAAACAATTTGATATAGTTTGGAATAAAGATACTGAAAGTAAAGAACTAATAACAAAAATCATAGCAAGCTATATCTCCAATAATTCATACTCTAATTATAACCAGATAAATTCAATTATAAAAAAAATACTAATTGAAGAAACAACAGGTACCCTGTTTATAACAAGTTTTGATAATGATTGGGAATTAGAATATTTACTACAGCATTTTGATGCAGAACTTATTGATTATGAACTTATATCATCTGTAGATAAGTTATTGTTACAGGCAAATATGAAGGCTAGGAGAACAAATATTATCACCCAACTTACTAACAAAATCAGGAATAATAAAGAAAAGAAGGTTTCTATTGCAGAGTATATAGACCGTTACGCCGATACATTTAAGAGATGGGATGAAGAATCCATTAAAGCAGAAAACAAGAAAAAAGATTCGCATAGCGAACAACTTATAAAAGCATATGAAATCCTTAGTGATACCAATGTTTCTCAATATGATAAATATGAGGCTGCAAATAAATTATCAGATAATATTGAATTTGTAAAAGCCCAAAATACGGATTCTTTGATAGATATTATAAAAGCATTTTTTGATGAACTTGATTTGGATAAAATGATATTAGAAAGGAAAACACAAAATTCCTTCACATTATCATGGTCATTACCTAAAATACCTTCTTTTATAAAGGTTCTATACCATTTAGGCATCAATGATTTATTAAATCGTTACAGAATAATTCTTGCTAAAACTCTACCATATTTTTGTGTTACGAGGAATTATGACACCAACGAAATAAGAAATATTTACAAGTCTGTTATTGGCTGCATTAGTGATGATGAAAAACAACAACTTGTAGAATGGTGGAAGAATAGAAAAGATGATTTTATGAATATTAGTTCTGACGACATATGTATGTGTATCACTGACTATGGTATTGATGCACTACATTATAAGTTGGAAGAGTATATAAAACAATATATTGAATGTCCAGACCTTGATCATAGCATTGCTGCATCTAAAGCGTTGGACATTATATCGAAGAGAGACAATGATTGGGATATAACCAAATACAAGGAATTATTTGATTCACTTGAAGATGAAGGTATTACAAGCATAAAGATGCAGTGTAATGCCATATTGATAGAAAAGTTTCAAGATTCTGATGCTATAAAATGGCGAATTGAATATTTAAAAAATAATGTCATAGAAACTCCCCATAATGAAACAGGGCATGCTCGTGCCATTTCAATTGAAGAATCTGAAATAATTAGTCCTAATCCCAAAATGTTCAGGTGTTTCATGGAAATAAAAGATAATGAAACGTTGACTTCACAAATGATGGAATTATTTGATGAAGGATTAAAATTATGCAAAAGCCCAAACACTCAGGCATACGCAAGCTATCTATTTAATCAGATATACTTATTCTTTATAAATATGAATGATATTGATTATATCTCAATGTTAAGGCACAAGATAGAAGAATATAATGCGGAAAATGCAAGTTATCTCGCAACCAATATAATGAACAATGCTGAAATGCTATTCATGAGAAATGAAAAAGCAAACATTGGTAAAGCCATTAAACTATATAACAGATGTATTGAAGAATCATATTTAAGTATCCGAAATGATGGTGATCTAAGGCGTTATTTTAACATTATTTATTGTGAAGTACAAAAGGAAATACAAGACCAAGGTATATACACATTAGTTCGTCCAAATGCTTTAACTGAGGATTTTATTCAAAGAGAGTTGAAAAATACCATTATAAACAAGTGTTGCCAGATGGGATTAGAAGCTGTTAGAATAGACAGGGAGGTTACTCTTCAGGATAATAAGCGTACAGACCTACTTATTAGATACGGTTTGTGTAAACCCATTATGGTAGAACTTAAATTACTTAACAATAATGAAATTCAACAAGACAAGAAACGTCATGAGTATAAGAAAAAGTTTATCCAATACATTAATGCAACCAATCCTTGCTTGTCTGTATTTTGGGTATTTGATGTTCACAGAGGTGGTTGTAGTTCAAAATTCAAAGAGCTTAAAGAGGAATATAAAGACCTCAATAAGACACTGGTAATATTAACAAATTGCAAATGTAGTAGTGACATTGAAACTGCCATATCTAAAAATAATAAAACTCCTAAATTAAAAAAATCGGTTCGTGGGCGTAAAAGTAAATGCTAAATAATTTCAGATAAATAGCTATGTCACAAACAATTATAATATATACTTTAAGATAATAGAATTAATAATATAACATAAAGAGTAGGGATATACAATTATATGTATAAATACAGAACCTATTCTATGCTTCTATTTTGTACATACAATAATAAACAAACTCCCAATTAGTCCCAAAAGGTATGCAAGGAAAATCCGAGCATACCTTCTCTATGTAAACCATAATTTGATGGATAAAATACAAATCAAAGTCTCACGACTTTTTAGCGAAAGTTTCGCATTATCTATTATCATTCAGTAAGCATGACCACCGTAAAACGGTTAGAGTCATTGGCCTTAAACTTATCTATTCCACCAAAACTGTGCAGATGAATTAAACCTTCAGGTACCCCTCTATCAATAAGCTTTTGAGCTACATATCTGGCACGACGCAGGCCAAGCTCCTGATTGATGGACTGTGTACCAGTGGCACTGTCTGCTGCTCCTGATATGGTCACTTTTAAATTATGCGCCTTGGATATTTCAGCGATGTCATCAAGGTTCACAATCTGGGATTCATCTACAAGCCTGTCAGAATTTAGCTGGAAGAAGAAGTACACCGGAACACCCACTGTTATCTTTGAATTACCTGAATTTACTATTGAGTCCAATGCGTTATTATTCTCAGATATAAGACCATCAGACACATTCTGATCGGCAGACAAAAGCGAATCTGAATGGCATTTTCCAGTCTGTAAATGCGTATCTACAAGACCGATTTCTGCATCGTCAGCCAGCTTTCTGGCTATACTGTCATTCCCAGATTTACTTTCAGAAGCATCTGACTTCTTCTCCGACAATCGCGCTCTTAGCGAATTAAGCCCACTATAGTTATTCTTGGGATAGACAGCATGTACATCTTTCTCACCTGACAATTTTTTCTGCAATCGTATATTCTCATCCTTCATATAGGAAATGTAATCCTTGAGATAAGCATTCTGCTCGATATAAGGTGTAGCATCAACTACACGCTTCCATCCAGCCTTTCCTAATGTTATGGAAAGACCAGCTGAGACTGTAAGCATATTATCCTTGAATTTTATAGAGCTACCCATATTATCAAAATTCTGGGCTGTTGTCAGTCCGCTTACACTTGCAACAAGTTTTACCCTGTTGCCAATTCTGTAACCTATCTCCAGACCATAGGTAAATGCGAACGGACGGCTGCCATCGGAACCACTGCCACATGAACAAGGATCAGACCAGTCCGCATTATGAACCATACCCACTCCCACATAAGGAACAATATCCCAAAGAGAGAGTCCGTACTCATTCTGACGGAGTCCGGAAGTCAGATTGTACATCAAGTCTGCGTGATAAAACTGATACTTCATAGATTTGAACTCAGCGTTCTTGAACGTCAGTCCCTGAAAACCTACACGTCCACCGATTGCGGGTGTGAACCACTTCCCAACGCCGACCTGCAAGGCTGGTGTTATTCGGTCGAACACATCACCGCAACCAATGGGTGATCCGAGAAAAGCTGAAGCCCCGCCCTTAATTTCTATAAACCAATTTCTACCCCAGTTGGCTGCTTCGCTTACATTCTTCAGGTATGTAGGATTCATAGGCAAGAGCATCTGCTCCTGACTGAAAAGATTCTGCTTATAAATGCTGTCAGCATTGTGATGGATATTACTTGCAGAGACTGTCATCGCAGCAAGACATCCAGTTAAAAACATAAGAATATTCTTTCTCATATAGTTTGTACTTTAATAGTTGATACTATCATAAGCCAAAAGGCTTACCTTTACATTCTCTTTTTCCGTTTGACAGATGGCGCACACATCTTGCGTGCCATTGCCAGACACCTACGTGCCCACTCACGGTCATCATCTTCCGGCCGCCTTCCCCAACCAGTGGAGGGGCCACCGCCACCTCCGTGAGTCTGGGCAATGGTTGTTGCATCGTCCACATAACCGCACACAAGGTTCAAGGCAACCATGACAACATGATTTCCATGTTCCGCCAGTTGACAGAGCAGTGTATCGTCAAATAAAGCTTTTGTCTCCTCCGGCATATGATGATAGCGTGACGTGAACTCCTGTGACATTGTATCAAGCATTGCACCGTTCAAGTGATAGCTCATGTTATGAGCCCATGAAAGTTCAGACTGATTAGCTTTGTCTTCCAGTTCCCTGGCTTGCAGCTCAATGTTGGCCTTATCCTCACGAAGAGCTTCAAGCAACCGGTTAGTCTCATCAAGTTTCTTTTCCTTGTCTGCCAGTTTAGCTTCGACCTGAACCTTCTGGTATTCGAGATTTTGAATCTTACGTGCTATCTCTGCACTGATACTCTCGCTGTTGGCCTGCATTGCCCGAAGAGGACGAAGTTCATCTTCAAGACGCTCTTTCTCCGTCTTCAGATTATCAATCATGGTCGTAAATGACTTCTGTTTCTTCTGGGCTATTGCCAGTTCCTCGTTCAGTGACTTCAGCAACTTGCTGTTGTTCTCCAATTGGGCTTCAAGTGTCACACAGGCGTTGGCCAACCATCTTCGGTACTCCTCTGTGGAGCGATGTTTCGCACCAGATTCCACAACCGACACCCCTCTTGTAAGACCCCATTTTTCATTGACCTTTGCTAGCTCGTCATGAAGGGCAAGCATATAATTCTTAAACTCCAGACGATTCTGTCCATGGAAAATATGCTTGAACGCAAACTTGCCGTTCTGGTCTATCGGCAGTAGAGCACAGTGAACATGCGGATTTTTCTCATCACAGTGAACTATAAAGGAAATGATGTTTTCCTCTCCATATTTATCTGCCACGAAGCGATAAATGTCACGAGCCCATTCTTCTATTTCCGGCATACGCCGTACATGCCCGTTACCTCCTTTGCTCTCAAAGTCAACTTCCTGATTGCCGAAGGCCAGCTCACGCATACGGTCGGTTGAGCCACCGAATATGAAGTTGACTACTGTCCGGAAACGTGGCTCGGCAAGTCCTTCGTTCGGATCTTTAATGCCACGTGACGCAAGGTTTTCTGCCATGCGTTTTGTCAGCGGACGCTTCTTGTCTATCGGTGTGACTATGCCACCTTTTTGGACCTCGAAATTGAGATGTTCACGGCTGCGGTCATAGTTACCCTCACGCATAGCCTGCTCCCATCCTTTATCCGTCCAGGCACGTAACTCCTCATTGCTCGTCTGTGAGAGCCCTTTGGAAGTCTTTATATCCATGACTTGTTTTGATATAGTACCCATAATGACAATTTTATTTTTTGTGTTATTCTTAGGCTTTTTTCAGTCTCCTTTACGGTCATACGCACACTTAGAAAACTGACCCAGCTTGCTGTTCATCTGGTCAGCCCTCCCGCCGCTTCGTAGCGGTCGGGGTATTAGGCTTCCCGAGACTGTAAAAAAGTGGCACGTGCAAGCACGCTGCCTGTCGTTACCTCCATCCGTTAGCGGGACAAAGACGAAGTGTACAAAAGCGTATGACATACCGTGCATCGCTAATAAGGCGTTTAATCCGTTCCGTTTTCAACAGAGGAAGTGCCCCCAGGCTTATAATCCGTTTTGTTCCCCACGGGGCTTAAATCAGGCCGAGGAGGGTCATCGTAATAAAATGATCCCTGGTCAGATACATAGTATTCAAAGATGCTGTCAAGGAGAATAATCTCTGCCTTCGTATAACAGGACACGGTTTCTACCATATAACTGGGCTTCCTGTTTTCACGTATCGCAACAACCAGAATGCCAAGGATGTCTATTACTTTCTGCCAGTCCCAGACATGGTCTTTACCAAAGAGAAGACCGGTTGAATCTGTCATTTCTTCAGGCATTTCCTTCTCCATTTTCAATATCTGAAATATGGACTTTACCAATGAATCGAATACCAGACTCTGCTGTTTCAGAACATGGCAATCAGGTCTGCCTCCGTCATTTTCCGTTACCGCCAATTCCATTACCTTATTGAAATAACAATTATAGGATTGGGCTACCAGACTGGAAGTATTGCGTCCTTTAAGGAACCGCACAAACTGAAGTGCGTTAAAGTCCAATATATCAGACGGAGTCTCAACAAAGAGAGAAAGACGTTGTTTCTGGCTTACAGAAAACACGTAGCTTTTTGAATACTGCTCCATGTTAAGATGGCCCAGATTGACAAGACCGGTCAGGAACTGACGGACTGTTGCACGTTGCCACTGCCATTTCCGCGCAAGCTCAGATATGGTGGCAACAAACTGGCCGGGGAGTATTTTCAGATTTCCTACCACAACAGATGTGGAGTATGTTCCTGATGTCGCTCTGGTGAGCAGATCACAATAGGCTTCCAGTTTGCTGTAACGGTCCTCTGATTTAGGCTTCAGATACTCCAACAGGGAGCGGTCTATGCCCTGTGGGTCATTCAATTCAGGAGAAGAATTGTTTTTATTGTTAGTCATTTGCGTCATTTTTAGATTACATTTAAAAAGTGGGAAAAAAGCAAGCAAGGAATATATATTCCACATGTAAGTGGCATTAATAGTAGTTCTTCATTATCCAGTCCATCTGGCTTTTAAAACTGTCGCAGTCTTCAAGTACGCTTTTCTGCTGAAGGACTCTTTCAGACGGATAAAAGACAGCTGCCACACTTAGCAGGAAAAAAAGCTGAAACACACTGTTCATATAAGGGGTGGCATAACATACCACTGCTATCAGGAGTGTGATAAGCCAAAACCGTTTCCTTTCATGCAGAATATGAAGGGTACTATCGGCAATCCTTCTGTTCAAAAGTGCCAGCGTCAGGATGCTTGACAGTCCAACTGCCAGATTGGGCTCTGTCATACAACAGCACCAGTTGATGAAGATGAGTGTAAGCATCATAATACTTAAATAAAATTTTCTTGCACTGTCAAATACTACCATCCTCCACATGAAGCTTTGCATGCAGCGGTACGGTTTTTTATATAAGCAAAAAAATGCCAGAAGTAGCAGGAACGGGAACAAAAAACGGATGATGGTTAATGTATGTATCATAGTGAATTCATTTAGTTATTTGTATTCTCAACGTGTTCCTGCTCTTTTCTCTGGATTGACTCCAACCGTTCAGCTATGCGCCTGTTCAACCGGACATTATAGCTGAACGATTTCTGGTCAATAGTGGGGTCTTTTGAAAGTTCTTCATCCGTTTCGATGAGAAGATTCAGATAAGAATCCAAATTGGAATCGTGATTCCTTTTCTCATCTCCTATGGCATAATCATCAGTCAATGAAGTCACCTTGTCCAACGTATCAGGGTCAATATCATCGGCCAGGTCATAGGCCCTTTTAATGCTTCTCATAACCATCAGGCAAGAGAATATGAGGAAACACAGTATAGCCTTGATTATTATATTCAGGTCAAATACCATCATCGCCAGTACAGCCAGCAGGATGACTGTAAAATAAAAAACATAAATTTTCCTGTTAGTATTCATAATCGTCAAGTTCAAGTTTTATTATACCGAAAGAAGCTTTCTCTATAATGTATTCGACATCACGCAAAGTGAGCGCATCATGCTTAATCCGTTCAGAGGCTGAAGGGTCTTTTTTGCAGAGAGCCAACAGACCCATGTTCAAATCGTATTCATTGATGTTCCAGGTACAGGACCTCTTGAAACAGTAATGTTCCCTGTAGCTTTTCAAAGTGATAGCTTTAAACAGCAGCGGCTTCAGCATTCCATCCTGAAGTATTCGCATCTCTACCAGTTTTTCTGTACCGATAACCTTTATCCATGTCCTGTTTTTCTGTATGATGTCTGCAATGAGGTAATACGTTTTCCTGTTCATTCAAAGTCCGCAGTTGAAGTCATTCATTATCTGGACATGCTCTCGCTTTTCTATGAATTTTCCACGACGTTCATGTAGTCGCAAATCTTCAAAAATGTCAGCAGACATAACCTCAATGGAATTGTAGATGGTAACATATAACTCATGGATAAGACCGTCCGTATGTGTCTTGCAGTTTATCTTGAACATACGTTCCGTCACCGGATAACAGTAGGCGCAGCATTCATGTCCGTATGCGGTAGCGGATGATGGCACTATGTGGTAAAGAATGGCAAGATCCGCATTCATCTCAAACATGTCCAAAACCTTTTCGAGAGGCTGAGGTTCGTGTACTTCATAAGGAAGTACGGCATAATCTTCGTAAGTCTTGATTTCCCCAAGCCAGTAATTATCAATAATGGCTGGCAACAATATGGGACCGGATGATCTGAATTTTAAAATAGCTTCCTGTAACATGATATTTATATGATTAGATGGTTGATATGTATAATCGAATTAGCTGATTCGGTATTTTTGTGGTCACATCCCGATCGATTAAGTGTTTGCTGTCTAATCTGGAAATGATAGCCGGATAATCCTTTGCCATATCCGTCATAAGCCGAATCTGTTCCGGTGTCAGCATTGTTATGGCAAGGGCATCTATCGAGAGATAAGGTTGTAACATCATCCACAAGTAAGCATTGGCATATTGCGAATCCTTTACTATACCACGTTTCAGTTTCTCATGACAGACTTTGGCATTCAGAAGCAGACGGCGGCCTGTCCTCATGGACATATAGGTAATAGTTTCATCAGCCTTGATTTTACCATTTGATGCTTCCTTATAAATGCTGTCACAAATATTGGCCGTCATATCAGTAATATCCGCCATACCCAAAGCTGAGCACTCGTCAATGGAAGCAAGAAAGCTTCGGAAGAAGAAGTCTTCCATACGGATAAATCGAAGAAGCGCATCTTCTGAGTGTACCCCATGTAATTTATATGAAAGCAGAAACTCTGAGTAATCGGCAAGTAAGTCTCTAATATTCCCGGTATATACAGGAATGCTATCCAATGAGGAAAAGAATACTGTTGCATGTCGCTTTAATGAGTCAAGTTCCTTATCCTGACCATAGATAGAAGTATGAAGTTTGACATATGCCACATCGCTTAGAGTAAAGTTGTCCGCAAGCTCCATCAACCTCGTGCGAATGGAATCCGTTATACTGTCAAACCTCATGGTCAGACCGGCATGAGCCGTAAACGAAGGGTCTTTCTGAATAAATTTGTAGACTGTGTCTGAGCATTCATACCACAGATTGATAAATGAGGCAAGTTGCTCGGCATTGCACGTTTCCTGTGATCTGACAGTCTTATAAAGATTATCGTATTCATTCAGAGCTTCATCAGAGGACTCAAAATCATATTTCTCATGATTGTTGCATGAGTAAAACAAGAGTACAGAGCATAAAAAAATCAAGTGAAAGATTAAACTCATTTGAGTATTTTTTCTTTCACTTGATTTACTTTCTTTCACTTGTTTTCCTGAACCTGCGTCAGACATACCAATCAAACCGCTACTACAGTGATTCTGACCGATTAAATTTCTATATATCATTGGCATAATTTTGTTTGTTATGTGGCAAATGTATAGATAAAATTCCACATTGTCAGTATAAAATATTCAGTTTATACTAATTTATATTTCATACTCATAATAGTATGATTTATAATACATATCTATTGATAATAAGAAGTTGTTTAAAAAGAAGTCGATTATAAAATCTGTCATATCAGTATGATTACCAATATGAATATAATTTATACCTTTGCATCAGAGTCGTGTTCATTATACTCTTGGAGAATTATCATACTATATATTTTTCAAGACAAGATAAGACAACTGTTTGATTATCAGTCAAAACCTTTATAATATGGCAAAGATAGGTTACATTATGGCAATATCCCAGTATGACAAACTGGAAGAAGACAGGGAGTGGATGAATAACTTCGGATGTATACGCATTATTGAGGAGTGCGATGAGAACGAACGCAACAGGCCGCTTTGGAAGCAACTCATGGTTGCCCTGCAAAGGGGGGATGAACTTGTTATCCCCAAATTTTCAAATGCCATTCGTGGCAGTCGGGAACTGGCTACTTTCCTGGAATTTTGCCGGGTAAAAGCTATTCGCGTCATAAGCATACACGACCGGATTGATTCCAAGAACCAGCTTTTCCCTGAAACCAAGCCATCGGATGTGCTGGAAATGATGGGTGCCTTACCTGAAGAAGTACTTGCTTTGAGAAAGACTGCCGAGCATATGGTGAACCTGCAGGCGAAGATGATTGCATCATTACCGAAGGTTTCTTCCACAAAATTACAAAAGCTCGACAGAGAAAAGACAGTTATCAATCTGTATGCAGCCGGTCATCCTATAGATGAGATATGGAGAGCAAGCGGCTTCAAAAGCAGAAGTTCTGTGTTCCGTATTCTGAACAAGCATGGCATCAAACTCAATAGAGGAAACCATTCCGGACCTATCAAAAAGAAAAATGAAGAGGATACATCGAAAGATATGGATAAAAGCTGACTATAATGAAAAAGATACTTTTCCTTCACGGATTCTTTGCCACAGGAAGTTGTCCGATGGCAGTTGCTCTGAAAGAAGCATTTGAAAATCATGCCTCCGTCTTAACGCCAGACCTTCCGCTTCATCCCAAGGAGGCATTAAAACAGGTACGCTCAATCATTGAACAGGAATCGCCCGACCTGCTGCTGGGTAACAGCTGCGGATCTTTTCTTGCGCAGATGCTCGCCCCGATAGTCGGCATCCCGGCATTGCTTGGCAATCCGCACTTTGAGATGACGAAATTCTTGAAAGAAAGAATCGGTGAGCATCAGTACAAAGCCCCACGCAAGGACGGCAATCAGACGTTTATCATAGATGAAGCTTTAATCGAGGAGTTTGCCAAACTCGAAAAGATTCAGTTTGACTGCTGTAATCCGTATTACAGAGACCGTGTCTGGGGACTATTCGGCGAACAGGACAGACTGGCTCACTATGAGCCCATGTTCCTGGAGCATTACAACAATTCCCATCATTTCCCGGGTGCGCATACTCCCACAGAACAGGAAGTGAAGACCTGGTATGCGCCCTTGGCCATGAAGATGCTGATGGAGTTTCCTAAAAAAGAAGAAAGATATTTCCGTCATTTCAAGGGTGGTACCTATAAATATATCCATTCCGCTTTTGACAGTGAAACTCAGGAGCGGATGGTTGTATATCAGGCTCTCTATGGAGAGAAATCTTATTGGGTCAGACCGGAAAAGATGTTTTTCGAGACTATAGAAAGGGACGGAAGACGCTTTTCAAGGTTTACGGAAATAGACATCTGAGTGTTTAAGGTTTATCCGCATAGCAGCTATAACCGTAAGACTGCAACGAGTAAAGGAACAGAAGACCATCCCTGTGGATCCTGTTCCTTTGTTCTTATCACTCAATTTCCGACATAATGAAATCAATGTGACCGGCAAATATATCATCGGCATCAATCTCATGTTCATTGCCCCGGTCGTTTTTCTCATCTCCTATGATGGTTATTCTTCCATCATTGCTAACCCTCACTGCAAGGATTACCACATCACAAGGCTCATCATAGTCATACGCTGCCACTATCGGGCAATCACCCTCAAAGTGCCATTCATAGCCATCGGCAACCTTCTCACCATATTGGCGAATTGCAGAAACGAGCTCTTCCTGTTCGCGATGCTTTACCTCCTGCACGCTATCATAGATTGAAAAATTCTTCAACCTGGTATCCCTTTGTTCATGTACCTCCTTGCCATTCTCTTCATCTATGCCAAATTCATGAAACTGCACCGGAACATAATCTGCAGGAACTGCCATCCATGAAATGTTATTCAAGGAGTAGTCGTGCTCTACAAGGAAAAGTTCAACGTCCTCTCCAACCATATTCTCCGGAACGTTCAAAACATCGATGCGGACATTTGCGCAATCCACAACAATAATCTTCATAGCTGTCCAATTTTTAAGTTATACATTAGTTTTCATCATAAAGTCTTGACAAGAAAGACTGAAGTTCTTTATCCTTTACCTCTCTGAGGGCACAAGATTTGAAACTCCTATCCTGTTCTATCTTCAATAAGCCGAGTCCGTACTTACTCGCATCATAAGTGACATCGGCCATTTCAGATGCTGACATGTAGCCGTACTCTGTTTCATGTAGACCGACCACTATACCATATAGGGTGAAGTCATCTCCTTCGGGCTGTCCTTCCATAATATACCAACGGATATTGCCAAGGTGAAACACTGCGATGCAAAGCGCATCCTTTCCTTTTGCGTCCTGTGAATACAGGGGATAATCACTCAGAGCCTCTCTCAGTTCTGGAGTTACCAGACGATTGTTGAATTTTGTTACTGTCATAATATCTGAATTATTTATTTCCCTTTTGTTACAACCTTTCAGCTGTGTGTCGGGAAGATTTTTCTGCATCAGAAGTTTGGAGAAGGCAAATAAGGCAAGAATGGCGTGAAGAATACTCTTTAAGTGCCTGTCACTTAAAGGAAGATTGTTCACCAGACACGTCTTGCAGTTTGACAGATCCAAGATAACTTCGCTGAAAAATTTTCCTCTGACACGACAGCGGATGTGCTTAAAGGCAGACATATAACAGGTGAAAATCAGTCCGGAACTGCATGTAAGAGTGAGATATGGGCTGTATATAACTGATAAGCAATAACAATATTCAAGAATTTTAGATGATTCTCGTTATCTTTGTATCGTTTTCCGGAAATATAATGAGTACAGAGCCATTACGACAATATATAGCCATAGATCTGAAATCATTCTATGCTTCAGTGGCATGTGTTGAACGGGGATTGGACCCGCTCGACACATGCCTTGTCGTGGCCGATGCTTCACGAACGGAAAAGACCATCTGCCTGGCTGTTTCACCGGCATTAAAGGAGTATGGTACCGGGGGCCGTCCTCGCTTATTCGAGGTGATTGAGAAAGTCAGTTTAGCAAACAGACAGCGTGGTAATGCTGGAAAATCCTATTCAAAGAAGGAACTGGACAGCAATAAAAGCCTTGCCATTGACTATGTAGTGGCTCCTCCCCGTATGGCTCACTACATAGAATACAGTACAAGAATCTACGACATCTACCTGAAGTATATCAGTCCGGATGACATCCACGTGTATTCCATCGACGAGGTCTTCATAGATGCTACCACCTATCTTGCAACTTACAGGATGACTGCTCATGAGCTGGCGATGAAAATAATCCGTCATGTCCTTTCGGAAACAGGCATTACAGCTACGGCAGGAATAGGTACCAACATGTATCTGTGCAAGGTAGCCATGGACATTGTGGCCAAGAAGATGCCGCCCGATGAGGACGGGGTACGCATTGCCGAGCTTGACGAAATGACTTATCGCAAGTTGCTTTGGGAACACACTCCTCTCACAGATTTCTGGCGTGTAGGCAAAGGTATTGCCAACCGGCTTGCCCAGTACAATATTCTGACCATGGGTGATGTGGCAAGATGCTCTATAGAACACGAGGGCTTCCTATACCAACTGTTTGGAGTCAATGCTGAATTGCTTATTGATCATGCCTGGGGATGGGAACCTGTTACCATGGAGTATGTGAAAGCCTATAGGCCTGAAAGCAAATCATTGAGCTCCGGACAGGTACTCCAGTCGGCTTACACGACGGATAAGGCCCGTAATGTGATACTCGAAATGGCCGACAGTGTATCGCTCGATCTTGTGGACAAGAGGCTGCTCACCGACCAGCTAGTGCTTACCGTGGGATACGACATCGAATCGCTGACCAACCTTTCAATAAGGGAGAAGTATCATGGTAAGATTACAACAGACTATTACGGCAGACAGGTACCGGTCCATGCCCATGGCACTATTAATATCGAGGAGCCGACCTCTTCAGGCAGCATCATCTCCGAAAAGGTGGCTGAACTGTACGACCGCATAGTGAATCCTATCCTACTCGTGCGCCGTATTAACCTGTCGGTGAATCACCTCATACACGAGGAGCAGTATAAAAAGCAACCTAAGTTTGTTCAGCTCGATCTTTTTACTGACCCCGAAGAGTCCGAAAGACAGCGGAAAGCTGACGAGGAAAAGGCTGAGAAGGAACGCAGACGTCAGGAAGCTATCCTGAGTATAAAGAAGAAATTTGGTAAGAATGCTATCCTGAAAGGCATCAACTATGCCGATGGAGCTATCCAAAAAGAACGTAACCAAAAGATTGGAGGACATCATGAGTAAATATGACGACATAATCAACCTGCCACATCATGTTTCAAAGAACAGGACACCTATGTCCATGGAGAACCGTGCCGCCCAGTTTGCTCCGTTTGCCGCTCTCACCGGACATGATGAAGCGTTAGCCGAAACAGCAAGACTGACTACTCCCAAGAAACTCCTTTCTGATGATGAGATGGCAAGTCTTACAAGAAAACTCGCTCGCGTCATTGAACAGGTTCCGGGACAGGAAGAATACACTTTCATGTATTTCGTACCTGATGTTCAAAAAGAGGGAGGCAAATATGTTTCAATAACAGGTACAGTAAAAAAATACGACGAGGTGACAAGAACAATCACGTTATCGGACGGGACAGTGCTTCTGATTGATAATATTCTGTCTATCAGAAGACATGGTACTCCGGAGTTTTAACAGGTTATACCGAAGTTTCGTTCACCAAAGTACGCAAATAAAGACCTATCCTTGCAATGAAAGCGTGATTGTCCTATAGAAGCTGATGGCAAGACCGCTCCTACTCACCTGTACCTGACTTATATATCAAGATGAGCTATCTGTCTCTTCTGAAATTGTTTCGTTCATCTCCATTCCACCATACTTCCACGATGTAGAAGAAAAGACGGAACACGAAAAAGACAATAATAGCATCAAAAAGTTCATTCATACTCATTTCATTTAAAATCAATACACATTAATAATCGGGATGCCTCTCGCTCGTGCCTTTTTAATGGTGTAGTATGTTCCACCTTTCTCACGGCCATCATAATAGGCTATGAGATATGAAGCATTCTCAACCATAAACTCGTCCCGGTCAAGGAAGCACCTCGGATAATAGCAGTCACTGAGCACAATTACCTTATCAGCCAATTCAAGCAACCGTCTATAAACTCTTTTATCATAGATATTATATCTCTCTGCCTGGCCAGCAAATGGTATGGCAGCAGTCAGAGAAATCCCGGGCAAATCACATTTCAGAGACTGTACCAACTGTGCTGCCATCAGGTCTATTCCCAAAGCAAATCCGGAAATGAAATTCCTGATGCCATGGTCATAGGCTTCGGATATTGCAGAAGTAAGGCGTTCCTGTATTAATTTACGTTGGGAAAAGTCATAGAACCGATGTCCTGTAAAAGCTGCAGATGCTGCCCTGTCAAATTTCAAATCATTCATAATTATCATTTTAGTACGTATTTATAGCTTGTTTTGGCAAGGAAGATGCCGTTAGTCACATGAGCTCCGGCTTGTTCCAATTGGGAAACATAGGCATTAAAGGACGCACCCGTAGTTACTACATCGTCCCATATGCAGACCTCCTTGTTTTTGAAGAAATCAGCATCAATCTCAATGTTGTTCTGCTCTTTTATCCGTTTAGTCCGTTCTTCCTTTTTTACTTTTGTTCCATGGGCTGCAGTACGTTCACCGATGACACTCACGTGAGAGAACCCATCAATGGCTCCGGAAAGCTTACATACAAGTTCGGAGAAATGTCTGTTTCTCATTTCGTTACGTTCCGGACTACTTGCAGGGATGCACGAGAATACCACATTGCATATCTTACGGCCAAACTTCTTTACGAGAAATTTTGCAACACATTTGGCTATCTCCAAGTGGTTGCGGCCATCCTTGTAGTCATAGACAACCTGACGGTCAAAAACAGCGTCCATTCCTATGTTCTTGATACGTGCGGGAAAATATCGTAAGAAACTTATCAGTTCCTTGTCTTCCTGACCATTGATGTAAACATTCACTGTGTTCATACTGCAGTCTGATTTTGTTTCCCTTTTGTTAAGTCCTTTCGGACTGTGATCGGGAAGTTTTTTCTGTTTTACAAAGTGCAGCCAAACCAATACAGCAAGTCTTCAGTGGACAATACTCTTTTCAAGGAAAAGGAAGATTGTTTACTAAGAACGACTTGCCAATTTGGTGATGGATGCAACAACTTTGCAGAAAAAAGTTCACAGAATCACAAGTAGGAATGAAAACACAATGATTATAAGTATCAGGAAAGAGAGCAAAGTATTATAACTGTCGGGCGGGAAATGTCCTGCACCGCCAACAGCAAGTACGGCATTAAGGAGCTCTCCACTATCTTTGATAGCGGAATGC
>ERZ791610.114-NODE-114-length-69649-cov-5.606863_pt1 | contig 69649 bp, 68 predicted proteins | sample MGYA00510061_ERZ791610 | MGnify/ENA primary metagenome ERZ791610 (study PRJEB30046, sample SAMN00791922) | human gut metagenome | study: EMG produced TPA metagenomics assembly of the A metagenome-wide association study of gut microbiota in type 2... | reverse complement strand
GAGCATACGGCTACGGACCGTAGTGTCGGGAGTTCGAATCTTCTCTGGCGCATGATAAAAACCTCGTAGGTGTTTTGCTTACGAGGTTTTTTGCAATTATTCTATCTTTTTCTTTACATCACTGTAGCCTTCCAGCTGTCGTTCGATTTCTTCCAAAATATCCGCATAAATTTTAAAATCCCGGCTCAGCTGTTCCCGGCCATGAGGATTCTTTTTGTAACAGATACGGTGTTCCATACTGGCCCAGAAGTCCATGGACATAGTGCGCAGCTGAACCTCTACGGGAAAATATTCCATTGTATCAAGGCAATAAACCGGGATTCCGGCGATATCTAACAGATAATCTCTGGCATTGGCAATGCTGTTTGTTTTTCCCGAGCGCTTAAGCTTTTCCTCAATACTGTCTTTTGACTTGATCCGGCTTTGGATGGTATGGACAGGCCCGCTTTCGGTATGGTTCCCATACAGGCTGTGATCCAGTATTTCCAGTCGGGAAATCAGGATTTTTCTGGCATCCTCATAGGACTGGATCAGGCTGTAATACTGTTCATTGGTCATAATCTGGTGTTCCCTCACTTTAATGTAGTTCATATACCAGAATAGAATACGATTAAACTGTGACAGAATTGTGTAAAAACTGTGTAGGAATTTTACCTGCAGGAATTTTGCCGCAGTTGAAACCTGCCCCGGAATATGGTATGATAATAAGAAGCTCTGCAGATATTTTTGCAGGCAGCGGCGATAAAAAATGACGCAATCGGATACAGAACAGGTGGAGATTTATGACAATACAAAAGCTTTCCATCCAGAATCTGCTTCTGGTAGGATTTACTTTATTTTCGATGTTTTTCGGTGCGGGAAATCTGATCTTTCCTCCGGATCTGGCTGCACGGGCAGGCGCTCAGGTGATTCCGGCTATGGCCGGCTTTTTGATCAGCGCAGTGGGGCTTCCGGTTCTGGGAGTGGCTGCGGTGGCTGTTTCAGGAGGACTTGAAAAGCTGGCGGGAAAAGTGGGCGGGAGATTTTCGCTTTTATTTACTTTAACCGCGTATCTGGCGATCGGCCCCTTCCTGGCGATTCCCAGAACTGCAAGCACTTCCTTTGAGATGACGCTGCTTCCTGTTCTCAGCGGTGCGGGAGTCCAGCTGGGAGATTATCTGGGCCATACGGGCATGACGGTTCAGTTTTGGGCTCAGTTGGGATATTCCTTTGTGTTTTTTGCCATTGCCCTTCTTTTGTCCGTTCATCCGGAAACCCTTTCAGAACGTTTGGGCAAGGTGACCTGTCCGGCACTGTTGATCCTGATTGCAGTATTATTTACGGGAAGGCTGATCTGGCCCATGGAGGGAGTGGGCGAGACAGCGGCAGAATTTGCGGCAGGAGCTTCGGTGAGAGGCTTTATGGAAGGGTATCAGACCATGGATACGCTTGCGGCTTTAAATTTTGGCATTATCATTTCTCTTAATATAAGAAATAAGGGGATTTCCAGAGAGGATTCCGTAATCCGGGAAACGATAAAGGCCGGACTTATGGCGGGGATCCTTTTATCTCTGGTCTATGGTGCTTTGGCCTATATTGGAGGCCCTGTAGGACAGCAGGCGGGAGCAGGCGCCAACGGAGCCAGAATCCTGACCTTTGTGGCCGGAGATCTTTTTGGCATTTCGGGAATGGTGATTTTGGGGATTATCTTTTTTATCGCCTGCCTGAATACCTGTGTGGGACTGATCTGCTGCTGCAGCCAGTTTTTTTCTACTCTGGCGCCATGCGTTGGATATCGGATATGGACGGTGGTTTTTGCAGTTATCAGCCTTTTGATTTCCAGCGCGGGACTGGACCGTATTTTGAAATATTCCGTTCCTGTTTTAAATGCCGTTTATCCGATCGCGATTGTTCTCATTGCTCTAGCTTTTATGGAGCGGTTTACAGGGCGCAGGATCTGGGTGTACCGTCTGTCGATCCTGTTTACTGCGGCGGTAAGCGTTGTCTGGACCATGGATCAGGCAGCTCTTGCGATTCCGGGCATAACGGAAGGTATGAGGCATCTTCCAGGCTATGCTCCCGGTCTTGGATGGCTGCTGCCGGCTGTGATTGGCGGGCTGCTTGGAAGGATGATTCCCGGAGGAAATGAAACGGGGGATGGGCAGGGGTAAGAAAAATCCCCAGAAATGACATAAGAGAAAGGACAGCAGGATGACAGGATCAATCTGGATGCTTCATGCAAAAAAAGCTGATTTTAACGCTCTGTCAGGACGGTTTCACATCAGTCCGGTGACAGCCAGAATTATACGAAACAGGGATATTGAAAGCGAAGCGGAATTTGACCGCTATCTGAATGGAAGCCTGGAGGATCTTTATTCCCCCGGGCTTTTGCCCGATATGGAGGAGGCGGTTCAGCGGATCTGCCGGGCAGTACAGGAAAAACGGCGCCTGCGGATTGTGGGGGATTATGATATCGACGGCGTATGTTCCACCGCTATTTTATATAAGGGATTCAAACGGATCGGAGCCTGTGCGGACTATGTGATCCCAGAGCGGATCCGGGACGGTTACGGCATCAACGAGCATATCATTGAGGCTGCGGCGGCAGATGGGATACAGACCATTGTAACCTGTGACAACGGCATTGCTGCCATCAGCCAGATTGCCCTGGCAAAGGAGCTGGGGCTGGAGGTGATCATTACAGATCACCACGATATTCAGACCAATGAGGAAACAGGGGAAGACCTGATGCCTCCCGCAGATGTAATTGTAAATCCCAAGCGCAGGGACAGCCGGTATCCGTGGCCGGAGATCTGCGGAGCCATGGTGGCCTTTAAGCTTGTTGGCGCTCTCTATGAAGCATACGGCATCAGCCGTAAGGAGTGGCTGGAACTTCTGGAGCTTGCTGCCATTGCTACGGTGGGAGATGTGATGAAGCTGAAGGATGAAAACAGGATTGTGGTAAAGGAGGGCTTAAAGCGTCTGGCGGTGACCGAAAATCCGGGCCTTAAAAGCCTGATTTATAAAAATGCGCTGGATCCGGCAGGTATCAGTGCGTACCATATTGGTTTTGTCCTGGGGCCCTGTTTAAATGCCAGCGGACGGCTTCAGACGGCCAGACTGGCCATGGAGCTTTTGCTGTGCGAAGATACTGCAAGGGCGGATTCTATTGCAGAGGAATTAAAGGAATTAAACGACCGGAGAAAGGCTATGACGCAGGAGAATGTGGATGCGGCGGCGCTTCAGGTGGAAACAGAGCTTAAGGATGACAAGGTTTTAGTGGTCTTTCTGCCCGACTGCCATGAGTCCCTGGCTGGAATTGTAGCCGGACGGATCAGAGAGCGGTACAATAAGCCTGTTTTTGTCCTTACAAGGGCAGAAGGATGCGCCAAGGGATCCGGCCGTTCTATCGAGGCCTACCATATGTTCCATGCCCTGGTAGAGGTAAAGGATCTGCTGCTGAAATTCGGAGGCCATCCCATGGCGGCCGGTTTTTCGCTGGAAGAAGCAGATGTAGGAGAATTCCGCAGACGGCTCAATGAAAATGCGGCAGATAAGCTTACGCCTGATGATTTTATCCCCAGAGTATGGATTGATGTGGCAATGCCCTTTGAATATATTTCGGAGGAGCTGATCTGCGATCTGGAACGGCTTGAGCCTTTTGGACAGGGCAATGAAAAGCCCCAGTTTGCTCAGAAGGCCATGGGGATACGAAGCGCCCGTGTAATGGGAAAAAACCGCAATGTAGTGCGTCTTTCTCTTGTAAATGAACGGGGCTTTTCCATGGATGGGATTGTGTTCGGGGATGGAGATGCCTTTATGGAGGAAATGGGTTCAAACCGTCAGATTGACATTATTTATTATCCCACTGTAAATGAATATAATGGAAACCGGAGCCTTCAGGTAGTGATAAAAGCATGGAAATTTAAGAATTGACAGTTATTTTGCAGACAAAACCGAAAATGTGTCCGTATCAGGGAGTATTGCATTTTATAATCAGATAGGTTATAATCGCAGAAAAGAGCGGAAAGGACGGTAGGCTGCAATGGTAAATACAGTTATGGATTTTATTACAGGCTATGACAAGGAAGTGGCCGAGGCGATTCAGGCGGAGTGCAGGCGCCAGAGACAGAATCTGGAGCTGATCGCTTCTGAAAATATTGTTTCGGAGCCGGTAATGATGGCAATGGGAACAGTTCTTACAAATAAGTATGCGGAAGGATACTCAGGAAAGCGCTATTACGGCGGCTGCCAGTGTGTGGATGTAGTGGAGGATCTGGCAATCGAACGTGCAAAGAAGCTGTTTGGCTGTGATTACGCCAACGTACAGCCTCATTCCGGCGCACAGGCCAATATGGCGGTATTTGTAGCCATGTTAAAGCCGGGAGATACGGTTATGGGTATGAATTTGGATCACGGCGGCCATCTGACCCACGGAAGTCCTGTAAACTTTTCCGGCCTTTATTTTAATATTGTACCCTACGGCGTAGACGATCAGGGATTCATTGACTATGACGAGGTAGAGCGCAAGGCCAGGGAATCGAAGCCAAAGCTGATCGTGGCGGGAGCCAGTGCCTATGCAAGAACCATTGACTTTAAGCGCTTCCGTGAGATTGCGGACGAGGTAGGCGCCTATCTGATGGTGGATATGGCCCATATTGCAGGTTTAGTGGCAACGGGAGAGCATCCAAGCCCCATTCCATACGCAGACGTAGTGACTACTACCACCCATAAGACGCTCAGAGGTCCCAGAGGCGGCATGATCCTGGCAAATAAGGAGGCGGCAGAGAAGTTTAACTTCAATAAGGCCATTTTCCCGGGAACCCAGGGCGGTCCCTTAGAGCATGTGATCGCAGCCAAGGCAGTGTGTCTGGGCGAAGCCTTAAAGCCTGAATTTAAGGAATATGCCCATCAGGTTGTTTTAAATGCAAAGGCCCTTGCAGAGGCTCTTAAAAAGCAGGGATTCAAACTTTTAACCGACGGTACGGACAATCATCTGATGCTGGTTGACCTGCGCGGTCTGGATATTTCCGGAAAAGAGCTTCAGAACCGCTGTGATGAGGTATGCATTACATTGAATAAAAATACCGTTCCCAATGACCCCAGAAGCCCCTTTGTTACCTCCGGCGTCCGCATCGGTACACCGGCTGTCACCACCAGAGGTTTAAAGGAAGAGGACATGGAAAAGATCGCAGAATGTATCTGGCTGACTGCAACGGATTTTGAAAATAAGAAAGAGTATATTAAGGCGGAGGTTGCAAAACTTTGCGATAAGTATCCGCTGTATGAAGGGTAAAATAAAAGATTAACATACAAAAGAAAAAGAGGATCCTGCCATATCCATCGGGTGCGGCAGATCCTCTTTAATTTTACACCTGAACCTTCGGTTCCATCTCTTTTTTCAGATTTTTATGCGCCGTTGCCAGCATAAGCTTGATGCGGTTTAACTGGTTGACCTCGCTGGCACCGGGATCGTAGTCTACGGCAATAATATTGGAGTCGGGATAATTCCTGCGAAGCTCTTTGATCACGCCCTTTCCTACGATATGGTTTGGCAGGCAGCCAAAGGGCTGGGTGCAGACGATGTTTTTCACGCCGCTGTGGATTAGCTCCAGCATTTCTCCTGTAAGGAACCATCCTTCTCCGGTCTGATTGCCCAGGGATACAAAGCCCTTTGCCATATCAGCCAGCTCATTGATGGCTGCGGGAGGTGCAAAATGTCTGCTTGCAGCCAGCTCTTTTCTGGCCGTCCGGCGGAAGTATTCCAAAAGGGCAATTCCCGCATTGCACAGTCGGGCAGTGGACTTCTTCTTGCCCAGATGCTCTGCCTTGAAATTGTTGTTGTAGAAGCAGTAAAGCAGGAAGTCCATCAGATCCGGCATCACGGCTTCCGCTCCTTCGGCTTCCAGAAGCTCTACGATATGGTTATTTGCCAGGGGAGAGAATTTGACAAGGATTTCTCCTACGATTCCTACCTTTGGCTTTTTGATATCCCTTCGCTCCAGACGGTCAAAATCGCGGATGATTCCCTTGATGTTCCGGCCAAACTCCATCATAGCTGCAGAGCGCTTGGACAGGGAGGCGATACAGCGTTTCTTCCATTTTTCATGGAGCGCATCTGCGCTTCCCGGAACTGCTTCATAAGGTCGGGTCGCGTAGAGAACCCGCATAAAGATATCGCCGTATACCACCGCCTGCATAGCCTTTGTAAGCAGAGGAAGGGTGATGGAAAAGCCCGGATTGGTTTCCATGCCGTTTGCATTGATGGAAACCACAGGAATCTGGCTCATGCCGGCTTTTTCAAGGGCACGGCGGATAAAGCCTATGTAGTTGGAGGCGCGGCATCCGCCTCCGGTCTGGGTCATAAAGATGGCTGTACGGTTTAAATCGTATTTTCCGGACAGAAGTGCATCCATGATCTGCCCAATGACGATGAGAGAGGGATAGCAGGCGTCGTTATTCACATAGCGAAGCCCCACATCTACTGCATTTTTATTGTGGTTCTGAAGGATTTCGATATTGTAGCCAAAGGCCCGGATCGCGGGCTCTACCAGATCAAAGTGGATGGGCGACATCTGGGGGCAGAGAAGGGTGTAGTCCTTCTTCATTTCCTTTGTAAATACCACGCGGTTATAGGCGCTGGAAATGATCTTGCGCTCATAATGGCGCTGGTCTCTTACACGGATGGCCGCAATGAGGGAGCGGATCCGGATGCGGGCAGAGCCAAGGTTATTCACCTCGTCGATTTTAAGCACAGTGTAAAGCTTTCCGGACCGTGTGAGGATGTCGGAAACCTGGTCTGTGGTAACGGCGTCCAGACCGCAGCCAAAGGAATTGAGCTGGATCAGATCCAGATTGTCCTGGGTTTTTACAAAGCTGGCTGCCGCATAGAGGCGGGAATGGTACATCCACTGGTCTGTTACCACTAAAGGCCGTTCTACCTTTCCCAGATGGGAAACAGAATCTTCCGTGAGCACCGCAAAGCCATAGGAGGTGATCACATCCGGGATTCCGTGGTGGATTTCCGGATCCACATGGTAGGGACGTCCTGCCAGAACAATGCCGCGCCTGCCGTGTTCCTTCATCCATTTCAGGGTTTCTTCGCCCTTTCTCTTGATATCCTCTCTGGAGGCGGTTAATTCCTGCCAGGCAGCATGGGCTGCCATACGGATTTCAGCCGCAGGGATCTGGAAAGAACTGGAAAATTCCTTTACCAGCGCATCTGTAAGGATTTTTTCGTTTGTAAATGCCATAAAGGGGTTCATAAAGCGAACCTGTTCCTCTTCCAGGGCTTCTACGTTATTTTTAATGTTTTCCGCATAGGAGGTGACCATGGGGCAGTTATAATGGTTTCCGGCCTCAGGGCTTTCGTTGCGTTCATAGGGGATGCAGGGATAGAAGATAAACTTCACACCCTGGCGGATGAGCCATGATACATGGCCGTGGACCAGCTTGGCAGGATAACACTCCGATTCGCTGGGAATGGATTCAATACCCAGCTCATAAATCTGCTTTGTGGACTGGGGAGAGAGGATCACATGGTAGCGCAGCTTACGGAAAAATACAGCCCAGAAGGGGAAATTTTCATACATATTTAAAACTCTGGGGATCCCTACGCAGCCCCGGTCTGCCTCATCCATGGGAAGGGGCTCATAGTCAAACATCCGGCGGTATTTATAGTCAAAAAGGTTCGGAATTTCCTTTTTGGCTTTTTCTATTCCAAGGCCACGTTCACAGCGGTTTCCGGAAATATACCGGCGGCTGCTTCCAAACTGGTTCACAGTCAGGACACAGTGGTTATTGCATCCCTTGCACCGGGCCATGGAGGTGGTATATTTTAAGGAAATGATCTTGTCTAAAGCCATAGTAGAGGTTTCTTTTTCACCGCCCAGGTGGTAGCGCTCTCTGGCGATCAGGGCTGCTCCGAAGGCGCCCATGATGCCTGCGATATCAGGACGGACAGCCCGGCAGCCGGAGATCCGCTCAAAGCTGCGGAGCACGGCGTCATTGTAGAAGGTTCCGCCCTGCACCACTACATGGCTTCCAAGATCAGAAGCATTTGTGATTTTGATTACCTTAAATAAAGCGTTTTTAATCACAGAGTAGGCCAGTCCGGCAGAGATATCTGCTACGGTCGCTCCCTCCTTCTGGGCCTGCTTTACATTGGAATTCATAAATACGGTGCAGCGTGTGCCAAGATCGATGGGATTTTTGGCAAAAAGTGCTTCCTTTGCAAAATCCGCTACACTGTAATTTAAGCTTTTGGAAAAGGTTTCGATGAAGGAACCGCAGCCGGAGGAGCAGGCCTCGTTTAGCTGTACGCTGTCTACGGTGCCGTCCTTGATGCGGATACACTTCATATCCTGGCCTCCGATATCCAGGATGCAGTCTACCTCAGGATCAAAGAAGGCGGCCGCATAGTAATGGGAAATGGTTTCCACTTCTCCCTCGTCCAGCAAAAAAGCGGCTTTTAACAGGGCTTCTCCATATCCCGTGGAGCAGGACCATGCGATTTTTGCCTTGTCTGTCATCTGCTCTTTGATCTCTCTGGCCGCCTGGATGGCTGCTGCAAGAGGGCTTCCGTTGTTATTTTCATAAAAACGGTATAAAAGGGAGCCGTCCTCGCCTACAAGGGCCACTTTTGTAGTGGTAGAGCCGGCATCAATACCCAGATAACAAAGCCCTTCATAGGAAGAAAGATCCGAGGATCTTACATGATTGTGAGCATGGTCTGCAAGAAAAGCATCATACTCTTCCTGGTTTTTAAAAAGAGGTTCCATGCGCTTTACCTCAAAATCCATCTGCACCCCGGAGGAAAGGGTTTTGATCAGATCCGCTATGGAAAGGGGCATCTGATCTTCTTTAGGGTTCATAGCGGCGCCCACCGCAGCAAACAGGTGGGAGTGCTCCGGGGCAATGGTCTGCTCCGGCGTCAGGTGAAGGGTACGGACAAATGCCTTTCTCAGCTCCGGAAGGAAGTGGAGGGGACCGCCTAAAAATGCCACGTTTCCCCGGATAGGCTTGCCACAGGCCAGGCCGCTGATGGTCTGGTTTACCACTGCCTGGAAAATAGAAGCCGCCAGATCCTCATGGGTAGCGCCGTCATTGATCAGGGGCTGGATATCCGATTTGGCAAATACACCGCAGCGGGCTGCAATGGGGTAGATTGCCTGATAATTTTTGGCGTATTCATTTAAGCCGGAGGCGTCCGTCTGAAGCAGGGAGGCCATCTGGTCGATGAAGGAGCCGGTGCCTCCCGCACAGATGCCATTCATGCGCTGATCGATTCCGCCGGTAAAATAAATGATCTTTGCGTCCTCACCGCCCAGCTCAATGGCTACGTCAGTCTGGGGCGCATAATCCTGAAGAGAGGAGGCAACGGCTACGACCTCCTGTACAAAGGGGATATGAAGATGGGAGGAGAGTGTCAGGCCGCCGGAGCCGGTGATCACAGGAATAACAAGAATATCTCCGGTCTGTGATACCGCTTTTTTTAAAAGCTTTGCCAGAGTTTCCTGAATATTGGCATAATGGCGTTCATAGTCGGAAAAAAGGATACGGTTTTCCTGATCCAGCACAGCCACCTTTACGGTGGTGGAGCCGATATCGACACCTAAACGGTAAGTTGTACTCATCTGATTCATAGATACGGGTTTTGACCCTGCCCTCCTTTGTAGTCTGATCCAGGACTCTTCTGTATGAAAGAGGCAGCCCCAAATAACATGGGCTGCACTGGTTTGGCGTATATTTTATAATAAAATTCGTATAAAAACTGTGACAAAAGCAACAGACAAAAATGTTCACGCTAAAGTGTAGCACAAATCCAAGGCAAATACAATCAGGGAAGAACGTTAAAAAAACGTTAATAAATTGTAGGATGTTTGTAAAAATTGCGTTTTATGTAAAATGGAGTTCTAATCCATTTGACAAAATCGTAGGCAGTCACTATAATTAGGGGGTAAAATTTCAGAATGGGGGAGAGTTCGCATGATACGGATTTTTAAAACCGAAGATGGTACGATTCATGAAAAGCAAGAGATGCAGCCCGGAAGCTGGATCGCTCTTACGAACCCTACCGCTTCTGAAATCATAGATGTAGCGGATGCCTGCCGCATTGATCCGGATCATTTAAAAGCGCCTCTGGATGAAGAAGAGCGTTCACGTATTGAGGCAGAGGATGAATACACTCTGATCCTGGTGGATATACCATCTATAGAGGAGCGAAACGGGAAAGACTGGTTTGTTACGATCCCTATGGCGATCATTACTACCAGGGATGTGCTGATCACGGTCTGCCTGGAGGAAACGCCCATTTTAAGCGCTTTTATGGACGGCAGGGTGAGAGATTTCCATACATTTATGAAAACCAGATTTATCCTGCAGATTCTTTATAAAAATGCCACTCAGTATCTGCAGTATTTGAGGATCATTGACAAGAAGAGCGAAGTGATCGAAAACAAACTTCATCAGGCTCAGAAAAATGAAGAGCTGATCGAGCTTTTGGAGCTGCAGAAATCACTGGTATACTTTACCACGTCTCTCCGTTCCAATGAAGTGGTGCTGGAGCGTCTGTTAAAGCTTGACAAGATCAAGAAATATCCGGAGGATACAGATCTTTTGGAGGACGTTATCATTGAGAACAAGCAGGCCATGGAGATGACGAGTATTTATAATGGAATTTTAAGCGGTACTATGGATACCTTTGCTTCCGTTATTTCCAACAACCTGAATATTGTTATGAAGTTTTTGGCCACAGTGACCATTGTCCTGTCCATCCCGACTATGGTGGCGAGCTTTTACGGCATGAATGTGCTGCCAAAGGGGATGCCCTTTGCAGACAGCCCCTATGGATTCTGGATCGTCCTGGGATTTGCAGTGGCCCTGTCCTTAATTGTGGCGTATATTTTTAATAAGAAGGATCTGTTTTGAAATGAGGGGATTTTAAATGAATCATTTTGTAAATAATGCAAAGCGCAGTCTGAGGCGTATGATGGGAGGCAGTATCATTGACATCGTATGCGGCCTGCAGATCCTGGGCGTTGTGACCTATCTGCTTTCTCCGGAGCTTTTTGGCTATCTGATCCTGAATCCTGCGCTGGTTGTCCGGGGACAGATCTGGAGAATTGTAACGTTTCTTGCATATCCGCCGGCAGTTACGGGCGGAGATGCGATCAGCTTTGTTATTTTCAATGCCATTGGCATTTACTGTGTCCGGCTTTTTGGATTGCTGGTAGAGCAGGTCTGGGGACGGTTTAAGTTTAACTGTTATATTATATCCGGCGTACTGCTTCATGCGGCTGTTTCCGTGCTGATCTACCTGATCACAGGTATGCCTCTGCCGCTGTTCCCAAATTATCTGGTGTACTCATTCTTCTTTGTGTTCGCACTGATGTTTCCGGATATGCAGGTGCTTTTTATGATGCTTATTCCCTTAAAGTCCAGCTGGATTGCCGTATTTGAAGGGGTAATGTATATCTATTCTTTTGTGAGAGGCAGCCTGATCGACCGGATAGAGATCCTGTTAAGCATCGCTCTTATGGGTATCTTTTTTGGATGGCTTACCTTTGGAAAAAAAGGCCCGGTTTATCAGAAAAAGCGTTCCAGAGAGTTCCAGAAAAAGACGGAGAAGATCCGGGTGGTGAAAAATACCCACCGCTGTGCAGTCTGCGGACGCACCTCAGAGGACAGCCCTGGGATGGAATTCCGCTACTGTTCCAAATGCGAAGGCAGTTATGAGTACTGCATGGATCATTTATACACGCACAAACATGTCAAAAAAGGAGAAAAACCTGAGGAATAGTCCGGGTTTTGCTTCTTTCCATAAATTCCCGGAAGCAGCTTCCCCACATATTAAAGCCTGCGCCGGATCGCTTTACACAACTTACGTTTAATAATGGAGGATTAAAATGAAAAAGACAAAGATCATCTGTACCATGGGTCCCAATACCAATGACAAGAATGTTATGCTGGGGCTGGCAAAGAATGGCATGGACGTTGCCCGCTTTAACTTTTCTCATGGTGATTATGCAGAGCATCTGGGACGTCTGGAAATCTTAAAGGAAGTGCGCAAGGAACTGGATATTCCGGTTGCAGCCCTTCTGGATACAAAGGGACCGGAGATCCGTACCGGTATTTTAAAGGACGGAAAGAAGGTCACTTTAAAAGAGGGACAGATCTATACGCTGACTACCAGAGAAATCGTTGGCGATGATACCATCGGCCATATCAATTACAGCGGCTTAAATGAGGACGTTTCTGCAGGAAACACCATTCTGATCGATGACGGCCTGATCGAGTTAAAGGTAAATGAGGTAAATGATACAGATATCGTATGTACCGTTGTAAACGGCGGCGAGCTTGGCGAGAGAAAGGGCGTAAATGTTCCTAACGTAAGCATCAAGCTTCCGGCTCTGACTGAGAAGGATAAGGAAGATATCCGTTTCGGCATCAAGCAGGGCTTTGATTTTATTGCAGCTTCCTTTGTCCGCACGGCAGACTGCATCCGGGAGATCAAGGCTATGCTGGATGAGGCAGGCTCTTCCATAAAGGTAATTGCAAAGATTGAGAATGCAGAGGGAATTGAGAATCTGGATGAGATTATCGCTGAGGCTGACGGCATCATGGTTGCCCGCGGCGACATGGGTGTTGAGATCCCGGCTCAGAAGGTTCCAAATATTCAGAAGATGATCATCCGCAAGTGTAATGTGGCCTGCAAGACTGTTATTACTGCAACCCAGATGCTGGATTCCATGATCCGTAACCCAAGACCGACCCGTGCAGAGGTAACAGACGTTGCAAACGCTGTGTATGACGGTACAGACGCCGTGATGCTTTCCGGCGAGACTGCCATGGGTAAGTATCCGGTTGAGGCGTTAAAGATGATGAGTTCCATTGTTGAGGAGACAGAAAGCTATCTGGATTACACTGCATACCGCCAGCGTAAGGTAAGCGCAGAGAACATGAAGAACGTTTCTAACGCTGTATGCTGCGCTTCTGTTTCCACTGCCCATGATATCGGCGCTGATTATATCATTGTTCCAAGTATTACAGGCTTTACCTCTATGATGCTCTCCAAGTGGAAGCCGGCTGCCCGTATCCTGGGAATGTCCCCAAGTATGTCTACGGTACGCCAGATGCAGCTTCAGTGGGGCGTAACTCCCGTATGGTCCCGCCGCGCAGATTCTACCGATGAGCTGATCGAAAATTCCATTGAGGAGCTTAAGGAAAAGAATTTCGTGGAAAGCGGAAAGCTGGCTGTACTGACTGCCGGTGTGGTAAGCTATGCGAGACGCCATGAGGAGGCTGCCCAGACCAACATCATGCGTGTGGTAGAAATTAACTAAAAATTGAACTGGACAAAGAAGTCTGCCCGGGAGTACAATGTTTGGCAAGGACATTGTGCTTTCAGACAGACTTTTTACAGTTTTGGAGCAAAGCGGACGAAGGAGGAAATTTGCTGTGGAGAAGAAACCATTTGTTACAAAAGAGCAGTTGGAGGAGATTACAAAGACGTATCCAACGCCGTTTCACCTGTATGATGAAAAAGGGATCAGGGAAAATGCCAGACAGTTAAAGGAGGCATTTTCATGGAATAAGGGATATAAGGAATACTTTGCGGTAAAGGCTACGCCTAATCCCTTTATTTTAAATATTTTAAAGGAGTATGGCTGCGGTACGGACTGCTCCTCCATGACAGAGCTTATGATGTCAAAGGCCTGCGGTTTTTCCGGAAACGACATTATGTTTTCTTCCAATGATACGCCTCTGGAGGAATTTGCCTATGCTGCAAAGCTGGGGGCGATCATCAATCTGGATGATATTACCCATATTGAGTGTGTGGAGCAGACGCTGGGGTATATTCCTGAGACCATCAGCTGCCGCTTTAATCCCGGCGGTGTTTTTAAGATCAGCAATGATATTATGGATAATCCCGGCGATTCCAAGTACGGTATGACAACGGAACAGATATTTGAGGCATTTAAGATCTTAAAAGCCAAGGGAGCAAAGAATTTCGGCATTCATGCCTTTTTGGCAAGCAACACGGTGACAAATGAGTATTACCCCATGCTGGCAAAGATCCTGTTTGAGCTGGCAGTCCGCCTCCATGAGGAAACGGGGGCTCATATTTCCTTTATCAATCTTTCCGGAGGTATCGGCATCCCTTACCGTCCGGATCAGGAGCCTAATGATATCCGCGCCATCGGCGAAGGGGTGCGGCAGGTCTATGAGGAGGTTTTGGTGCCTGCGGGTATGGGTGATGTAGCGCTGTGCACAGAGCTGGGCCGTTTTATGCTGGGCCCCTATGGCTGTCTGGTTACAAAGGCCATCCATGAGAAGCATACCCATAAAGAGTATGTGGGTGTAGACGCCTGTGCGGTAAACCTGATGCGTCCCGCCATGTACGGCGCCTACCATCATATTACGGTGATGGGAAAGGAAAATGCACCCTGTGACCATATGTATGATATAGTGGGTTCCCTGTGCGAAAATAATGATAAATTTGCCATTGACCGGATGCTGCCTGAGATTGAAAAGGGTGATCTGCTGGTGATCCATGATACTGGAGCCCACGGTTTTGCCATGGGATATAATTACAATGGAAAATTAAGATCAGCAGAGCTTCTTTTAAAAGAAGACGGCTCGGCAGAAATGATCCGGAGGGCAGAGACGCCAAAGGATTACTTCGCTACCTTTGATTTTTGTAACATACTAAAGGATGCAGAATAAGGAGGTCTTAAAATGGCTGAGATCGGTTTTATCGGAATGGGAAATATGGGCCTGGCGATCCTGCACGGTCTTTTAAAGACCTGTGAGCCGGGAAGATTTATTTTTACGGCAGCTCATGCAGAAAAGATGGCTGCGGTTACAGAAGCTACCGGCGTGCCTCATGCAGAGTCCAACCGGGTCTGCGCGCAGAGCTGCAAATATCTGATCCTTGCGGTTAAGCCCCAGTATTTTGATGTAGTATTTGATGAGATCCGCGAGGTATTAGAGGAGAATCAGGTGGTGATCTCCCTGGCTCCGGGACAGACCATTTGCAGTTTAAAGGAGCGGCTGGGAGATGAGATCCGTGTGGTGCGGGCCATGCCAAATACTCCGGCTATGCTGGGAGCTGGAATGACGGGGATCGCCTTTGGCACCGATCCATTTACAGAGGAGGAAAAGGAGCAGATCTGCGCGGTCTTTAAAAGCTGTGGCGGCGTGGAGCTGATAGAGGAGCGCCAGATGGAGGCTGTGGGCTGCGTCAGCGGTTGCTCTCCGGCCTTTGTATACATGTTTATCGAGGCACTGGCAGACAGCGGCGTGAAATATGGGCTTCCCCGTAAAACAGCCTGTGAAATGGCAGCCCAGACCGTTCTTGGAAGCGCTAAAATGGTACTGGAAACGGGAAAGCATCCGGGGCAGTTAAAGGATGAGGTCTGCTCTCCGGGCGGAACCACCATTGCGGGAGTATCTGCTCTGGAAGAATTTGGATTTCGCAATGCAGTGATCAAAGCGGCAGACGCCTGCTATGAAAAAAGCCAGAAAATGAAATAGGGGAGGAAAAAACATGGCACAGAAACCAGAAAATGAAGGAATGCCGGTGATCCGTCTGGATCGGCAGCTAAAATATCAGGGAAATATTTTAAAGATTTACGAGGATACGGTTCTTGCCAACGGCCATGAGGCCCATTGGGACTATATCCACCATGACGGAGCTGCGGCAGTGCTGCCGGTAACGGATGAAGGAAAAATCCTCATGGTGCGCCAGTACAGAAACGCACTGGATCGTTTTACTCTGGAGATCCCGGCAGGAAAGCTGGATGATCCCAAAGAACCCAAAATTGAGTGTGCGTACCGGGAACTGGAGGAGGAAACGGGCTTTAAGACAGAAAAACTGGAATATCTGATCAGTGTTAATACTACGGTAGCCTTCTGCGATGAGGCCATTGATATTTTTGTTGCCCACAATCTGGTGCCAAGCCATCAGCATCTGGATGAGGATGAGGTCATAGAAGTAGAGGCCTGGGAGCTTAAGGATTTAGAGGAGCTGATCTTTACGGGAAAAATCACAGACGGAAAGACCATTGCCGCCATTATGGCTTACGGACGTAAGTACCGGAGTGTGGATAAGAAGGACGAGTTTGTATAAAACAGAAGGGTGAGCAGGATGGAAGAACGTGCGCCGGGAATTTATGAAGTGAAACTGTACAGCACGGGAGCCGGTGTGGATGAAATTCGTATTTTCCTGTCTGGAATACCTCTATGATGAGGACTTTGCCTTAAGAGAGAACCGAAACGGAATCCTGTACTGGGAGACTCCCTGATACATACGGATCCCTCCGGCCGCATACACCTGTTTTAAGGGGAAACAGGGAGAAACGGGAATGAAGATCAGAGGGAAAAAAATGGCGCTGGCAGCCAGAACGGTGACAGCTTTCAGACAGCGGCGTTTTTCCTATGAGGACTGGCTTATATTCTGCTTTGGAGCCGGGATCATAGGGGGAACAGCCGTTGTGCTTTTATTTGGAGAAGGAGCACTGGGAAGGGGCTTGCTTGCAGGAGAAGGCAGGGAGGATCTCTGGGGGAAGGGGATGATTTCCTGCCTGACAGAGACATTGAAAGATGGGGGGCTGGAACAGGCAATGAAGGAAGCCGGCGTTGTGAGTCTGCTGGCAAAGCGGCTGCTTCAGATGACTGCAGGATGGGTGGCAGGTCTAACGATCTGCAGCCCCTTCTTTTTTGGCTGCATTACCTGCTGGGGCGGAATGTGCCTTTCCGGGGCCTTGGCTTTTCTCACATTGGAAAAGGGCGTCTGGGGACTTCCAGTGTTTCTCTGGCTTTTGTTTCCACAGGGGGTGATTTATGGGATTACCTGGGCAGTCCTTGCAGGCTGGGCCGGAGGACGGGAACACCGTCTTCATCTGGCAGCTTTTTTTCTTCTGCTTCTTTTTACCGCAGCCGGAGCTCTGTTAGAGGGGATTTTTCATCACCCGTAATGTTTTCAGCCCTACTGTTCCAAAAGCCAGCAAAAGAGCTGACTGAAGTAGGTATCTGCGGCCTGGGGCTGTGAAAACAGCGAGTCATCATAAAGCACATAGGTGAGAGGGGACTTGTAATCCTCCCGGAAGGAAGGTTCCTTAAAGGGGCCAAACTGAGGGAGGAACACGCCCTCTTTTTTTGTGTAGCAGGTTCGGGCAGTGGCCTTTTTCCGGGCAGACCGATCTACATACTCCCCTACGCTTTTATGGACGGCTGTGTCTTCAAAGGGGAGATAGTAGTAATCCTTATAATCGGGATAAAAATATTTAAGGCAGCCGCGGCAGAGGCGGATGGTGCAGACGGCTTTATTTTCATATAGCTCCAGACTCACCGGACCGGAAGAATATTCCAGCGGAACGGGAACAGAAACAGAGCCGGTACCCATAAGATGCAGAAGGGGCGTGTCCGTGGGCTCTGTACAGTCACCCTCCCATAATTCAGGAGCCTGAGGGAAAAGAGGGGATGAAAAGAAATCTGCATAGCTTAAAATGGGAAGGATAGCGGGCATTCCCTTTAAATCATCCTCATTGTGAAGGATCAGCAGATCATAGAGCGATTTTTCATGGGTGTGCAGATAATCGCGGTAGACCTCAATTAACTGTCCTCCAGTGTACTTATCCTCACGGGAAATGCCTAAAAACTGCTCAATGGCCTTCTGCTTCATGCTTTCTAATCCCAGAAGCTTCCGGTAAGGACGGATTTTTTTGTAGATATCCATACTTTCCATGCCCTCAAAGCTGTGGGAAAGCCCCAGCCTGCGGCAGCATTTTTCCAGATAGGGAATGTCAAACCGGTCGCCGTTAAAGTGGATCAGGGTTTTAAAACGTTTTATAAAGACAAAGAATGCATCTAAAAGTTCTGATTCTGCCTGTCTGGTATCTGCAAACCACTGGATCAGCTTCCAGCCAAAGCCGTCATGGTACACGCAGCCGATCAGGTAGAGCTGGGAAGTGTCTCCGGAAAATCCGGTTGTTTCAATATCGAAGAAAAGCAGCTGTTCTTTTGGCCCGATCCGATCCAGGGGATAGGTTTCCGGAAAATCAATGGGATGCTTAATGGTGATCATGGTGTTCCTTTCTGATATAGTTACTGAGGACAGTTTAGCGGAAAATAGGGAAATATGCAAGCATCTGTCAAAGGTGTATTTTAAAAACAGAAAATACGTTCGATACACCACTTGCATTGCGTGTGGCGGTATGTTATGATGAAGGTCAGAAATAAAAGCTGCCGGGAGCGGCAGAACGCACAGAGAAAAGGAACTGGATCGATGATATCATATATAAAAGGAACCCTGGAAGCAGTGGAAGAAGACATGATCATAGTGGAGACAGGAGGCATTGGCTATGGGATCCGTGTGCCTTTGTCCCTCTTAGAAGAGCTTCCGTCTCTGGGCTCTCCGGTGATCGTTCATACGTATTTTCAGGTCCGTGAGGATTCCATGACGCTTTACGGTTTTCTTAACCGGCAGGACAGAGAGATGTTTAAGCAGCTTATCAGCGTAAACGGCATCGGCCCCAGAGGCGCTCTGGGGATTTTGTCTGTTATGCGGCCCGACGACCTGCGGACGGCTATTGTAAGCGGCGACGCCAAGGCCATTTCCAGGGCACCCGGTATCGGCCCCAAAACGGCCCAGAGGCTGATTTTGGATTTAAAGGATAAGGTGGATCTGGAAGAGGTGATTTCCGGCTTTGGGGGCGGAAACGGCAGTGCAGTCCGGACCGAGGAACTTTCCGGGCTGGCATCAGCTGCAAAAGAAGCTGTGGAGGCCCTTACGGCCCTTGGCTATACGGGGGCAGAGGCTTCCAGGGCGGTAAAGCGCGTGGAAATGACAGAAGGAATGAATTCAGAGGATGTGCTTAAGGCTTCTTTAAAATTTCTGACCTTTCTGTAAGGGAAGAACTTAAAGGAAATAATTGGAAAATAATGAGGGACTTATGGAACGCAGGATCATAACAACAGAGGCAACAGAGGAGGATGTGCGTATTGAGACTACGCTACGTCCTCAGTGCCTTGAGGACTATATTGGGCAGGAGAAGATCAAATCCACTCTGAAAATCTATATTGAGGCAGCCAAATCCAGAGGGGAAGCGCTGGATCATGTGCTGTTTTACGGCCCCCCTGGCCTTGGAAAGACCACCCTTTCCGGGATTATTGCAAATGAGATGGGAACGAAGATGAAGGTAACCAGCGGCCCGGCCATTGAAAAGCCTGGGGAGATGGCTGCGATCTTAAATAACCTTCAGGAGGGGGATGTGCTCTTTGTGGATGAGATCCACCGTTTAAACCGTCAGGTGGAGGAGGTACTTTATCCAGCCATGGAGGACTTTGCCATAGATATTATGCTGGGAAAGGATTCTTCGGCCCGCTCCATCCGTCTGGAGCTGCCCCATTTTACTCTGGTGGGCGCTACTACCAGAGCCGGCCTTCTTACGGCTCCTTTAAGAGACCGGTTCGGAGTGGTTCAGCGTCTGGAATTTTATACGCCCCAGGAGCTTAAGACCATTATCATGCATTCCTCAGGGGTGCTGGGAGTGGAGATCGATCCGGAAGGGGCATTAGAGCTTGCCCGACGGTCCAGAGGTACGCCCAGACTGGCAAACCGCCTTTTAAAAAGGGTAAGAGACTTCGCTCAGGTAAAATATGACGGAGCGATCACGAAAGAAGTGACGGATTTTGCTCTGGATATCATGGATGTGGACAAGCTGGGACTGGATCAGAATGACAGAAATATCCTGCTTATGATCATTGAGAAGTTTTCCGGCGGCCCTGTAGGGCTTGATACGCTGGCTGCGGCTCTGGGGGAAGACGCCGGAACCTTAGAGGATGTGTACGAACCCTATCTTCTGATGAACGGCCTGATCAACCGCACGCCCAGAGGAAGGATGGCCACAGAGAGCGCTTATCGTCATTTGGGCTTGGAAATGGGATGAAAATGTGGTAAGCTTCTGTTAGAGGGAAAGAACGTTTCCTCGGATCAGACAGGAGAATGAGTGAAGTATGGAAACAAAGAATTATACACAGGTTTTAATTGACGGAAAAATATATACTCTGGGCGGAAGCGAGGACGAGGCTTATCTTCAGCGGACGGCCAGCTATGTAAATGAAAAGAATATGCAGCTGCGCGGGATTCCGGGTTTCTCCAAGCAGAGTGCGGATTATCAGCAGGTTATGATCCAGTTAAATATTGCAGACGATTATTTTAAGGCGCTGGATCATTCGGAACAGATGGAAGAGGAACGCAACCGGATGGAAAAGGAGAGCTACAGCTTAAAGCATGAGCTGGTAAGCACTCAGATGAAGCTGGAAGCTGTGCTTAAGGATCTGGAGGAGCGCCAGGTGCAGCTGGAGGAGACGGCTTCACATTTAGCGAAGCTGGAACGGGAAAACAGAAATCTTACCCGCCAGAATGAAAGACTGTCTCAGGAGCGGGCTGAGGCAGTGACAGAGGCGGAGCAGATGAAAGCCCTTATGCTTCATCAGGAGAACGAACTCCGGGCAGTGGGAGAAGCGGCTGCTTCTGAGGAAGAGCCTGTTGTTGAGGAAGAGCCTGAGGTTGGGGAAAAGCCTGTTTTGGAGGAAGAACCTGAGGTTGGAAAAGAGACAGGAGAAGAGGAAGCGGCAGAGGTTTCGAATGAAGAAGCGGAGGTTTCTGAACCGGCGGCTGCTCCTGAAGAAGAGGTTCGGCCTGTTTCCGATGAAGAGCTGGCAAGAAGAGCGCTTCAGGCAGCCAGAAAGGCAGGCTTTCACAGAGGCCGCAGATAGAAGGATACAAAAAAGACAGCATCGGGGGGATGTCTCATGGATTCGTATGGGGCATCCTTTCGTTATCCCTGAAGAGAACGGGGGAGAAATGTGGTTTTGGATCCGTTAAAAGACCAGGAAAGGCGGAAATAACATGAAAGAGAAAAAAAGAGCAGAGCTGCTTGCTCCGGCAGGCTCCTTTGCAAGCTTAAAGGCAGCAGTGGCAGCGGGCGCTGACGCTGTATATATGGGAGGAGCGCGGTTTGGAGCCAGAGCCTATGCTCAAAATGCAGATCAGGATGAGATGATCGCAGCCATTGAATACGCCCATCTCCATGGCTGCCGCCTTTATATGACCGTAAATACGCTCTTTAAGGAGAATGAGCTGGGAGAATTATATGAGTATCTGCTTCCCTATTATAAAGCCGGACTGGACGGTGTGATCGTTCAGGACCTGGGAGCCCTGTCCTTTATTCGGGAGCATTTTCCGGGAATAGAACTTCACGCCAGCACCCAGATGACCATTACCAGTGTTTACGGGGCAAAGGAGCTGAAGCGTCTGGGCTGCTGCCGGGTAGTGCCGGCCAGAGAGGTATCCTTAGAGGAGATCCGCCGGATCTATGATGAGACGGGAATGGATATTGAAACCTTTGTCCACGGGGCGCTGTGCTACTGCTATTCCGGACAGTGCCTTATGAGCAGCCTGATCGGGGGCAGAAGCGGAAACAGGGGCCGGTGCGCCCAGCCCTGCCGTCTTCCCTACCGGGTATATGAGCAGGAAAACGGAACAACTGTCAATAAAGAGGATCAGAAATGTGTCCTCAGCATGAAGGATCTGTGCACGCTGGATATTTTGCCCCAGATTCTGGAAGCAGGTGTATTTTCACTGAAGATTGAAGGAAGGATGAAGAGCCCCAGATATACGGCCGGGGTAGTGCGGATTTACCGGAAGTATCTGGACCGGTATCTGGAATACGGTTCAGAAGGGTATTATGTGGAGCCGGAGGATAAGAAAGAGCTTCTGGATCTGTTTGACCGGGGAGGCTTTACCTCCGGCTACTACACCAGACATAATGGCCGCGACATGATCGCTTTAAAGGAAAAGCCGGAATTTCGGGAAACGAACAAAGAACTCTTTGACTTTCTGGACCGGGAATATGTGGAAACAGAGAAGAAAGAGCCTGTGGAGGGGTATGCATATCTGGCGGAGGGACTTCCGTCCGTGCTTACGCTGACCTGCGGGGATATTTCTGTGACGGTTTCCGGACAGGAGCCTCAGGCTGCGAAAAACCAGCCAATGACCAGAGAAAAGGTGATCCGCCAGCTGGGGAAAACAGGGGCTACGGCTTTTGAATTTACAGAGCTTGAGGCAGAGGTATGCGGAGCGCTGTTTCTTCCCGTTCAGGCATTAAATGAACTGCGCAGAGAGGGCTTTGAGGCGCTTACAGAGGCGATCCAGAATCAGTGGAGAAGAAAGGCGCCGGAGGCGGGAGAAGTTCAGAACGGTGCAGATTCCGGTGAGAAAAGCAGCCGGGCGGCTGGATGCGCCGGGCCTGTCCCGGATGAGAGTGCAGGTAAAAGACCGATGTATCTTACGGTATCCGCAGAAACCGGGGATCAGCTGTCTGCAGCGCTTGCCGTGCCGGAGGTCAGGAGGATCTGTCTGGATGCTTCATCCTTTCAGCCGGAGCGCTGGGCAGAATTTGTGCAGCTGATCCATCAGGCCGGAAAGGAGTGCTATCTTACCCTCCCGCACATTTTCAGGACCCATGCCATAGGATTTTTCCGAACATACCGTTCCTGTCTGGAGCTGGCAGGTTTTGACGGCCTTTTAATCCGTGCCTTTGAAGAAATACAGTGGATGAGAGAGGAGCAGATTTCCTTTTCTGCTTCCTTTGACGCCTCCGTCTATGCATGGAATCATGGGGCAGTACACACATTGAAGGAGGAGCAGGCTGCTTTTATCACTGCGCCATGGGAACTGAACAGCAGAGAGCTGGAGCCTGTTTTTGAGGCCTGCCGCAGAGAGGGGCTTCCGGCAGAGCTGATCGTTTATGGCCGGGCGCCCATGATGGTATCGGCCCAGTGCATTACAAAGACCGTAAAAGGCTGCAGTAAATGTCCCTCTCTTTTGTGGATGAAGGACAGAACCGGAGCACGGCTGCCGGTTCAGAATCACTGTGCGTTCTGTTATAATACGATTTTAAATCCTCTTCCCGTGTCCCTTCACGGCTGCGCAGATTCTGTAAAGCGTCTGGCTCCTGAGGGACTGCGCCTGTGCTTTACAATAGAAACAGGGGAGGAGACAAAGGCAGTATTAAATGCCTTTGCAGCAGAGTTTATCAGAGGAGAAAACGCAGAGCCTCCATTTGCAGAATTTACCAGAGGCCATTTCAGGCGGGGAGTAGAATAGGGTATGGTTAATCTGATCCTGGAACTGTCCAAATATGTGATGATTTTTCTCATGGCTGTCTACACCTGGGCGAATTTCCGCTATTTTTCCTTCCCGGACCGGGAACGGAAGCTAAGGCTCTGCGCCAGACAGAACCATGTAATGTTTTTTATGCATTTTCTGGCCTATATGACATTGTTTTTAAAGGCAGAGGATGAAAAGACGTCGGGGCTTTTAGCCGCCTTTTATGCAGCCCAGGCTGTGTTTTTCCTGGTTTATATTTTCCTTACGCGGCGTTTTTACCGGAATGTTTCACGGATTCTGGTAAATAACACCTGTATGCTTCTGGCCGTAGGCCTGATTATGCTGAGCCGTTTGTCCATGTTTCGTGCAGATCCCTTAGATAAGGCTCTAAAGCAGTTTGTAATTATCTGCGGGGCAGCCGTTGTTTCCTGGCTGATCCCGTGGATCATGGAGCGGTTCTGGCAGATTTATAAATTCCAGTGGATTTACGCCGCGGTGGGGATCCTGGCTCTTCTTGCGGTCTGGATCGGAGGGGATGAGAGCTTTGGAGCGCAGCTTTCCTTTACCATTGGAGGAATTTCCATCCAGCCCTCGGAATTTGTAAAGCTGACCTTTGTGCTCTTTACGGCTTCCATGTTTTACCAGTCCACGGAATTGAAACAAGTCTGTATTACAACTGCCGCCGCAGCGGCCCATGTGCTGATCCTGGTTCTGTCAAAGGATCTGGGAGGAGCATTGATCCTGTTTGTAAGCTATGTGCTTATGCTTTTTATCGCCACGGGAAAGAAGCTGTATCTGTTTGGCGGGATTGGACTTGGCTGCGGAGCGGCCGCTGCTGCCTTTGGCCTGTTTGACCATGTAAAGCGCAGAGTGGCTGCCTGGAAAAATCCCTGGGCGGATATTGACAATACGGGTTATCAGATCACCCAGTCGCTGTTTGCCATCGGTACAGGAGGGTGGTTTGGCATGGGGCTGTGCCAGGGAATGCCGGGAAAAATCCCAGTGGTGGAAAAGGATTTTATCTTTGCGGCCATAGGAGAGGAGTTTGGAGGCATCTTTGCCGTCTGCCTGCTTTTAATCTGTCTGGGCTGTTTTATCCAGTTTATGATGATCGCTTCCCGGATGCAGGCCATGTTTTACAAGCTGATTGCCTTTGGGCTGGGAATCCAGTATGTGACGCAGGTATTTTTAACCGTAGGCGGCGTGACGAAGTTTATCCCGTCTACCGGCGTGACCCTTCCCTTTGTAAGCTATGGCGGCAGTTCCATTGTGAGCACCTTTATGCTCTTTGCCATGATCCAGGGACTGTATATTATTAAACGAAATGACGAAGAAGAGATGGGGGTGGCTGAGGACTGATGGCAAAAAAAGGAAAAAAACAGACAGGGGAATCTCCTGCAAACCGCAGTATCCTCAGGATTACCTATGGAATTGCCCTGCTGTTTCTGGCACTTATTTTATATGTAGGGTATTTTATACAGATACAGGGACCGGAGGTGATCAATAATTCCTACAATGCCCGTCTGGACCGTTTTTCCGACCGGGTTCACAGGGGGAAGATCCTGGCGTCTGACGGTACGGTTCTGGCTCACAATGAGGAGGATGAGGATGGAAATGAGCTGCGGGTTTACGACCATGGGGATGTATTTGCACATGTAGTAGGGTATTCCACCAAGGGAAAGACAGGAATTGAGTCTCTGGCAAATTTTTATCTCCTTACATCCCATGTAAATCTCATCGAGCAGGCGGTAAATGAATTAAGCGGAAGGAAAAATCTGGGAGATGATGTGGTAACCACTCTGGACATCAATCTTCAGCAGACCGCCTATTCCGCTTTGGGAGACCGAAGAGGAGCGGTGATCGCCATGGAGCCGGACACGGGAAAGATTTTAGCGATGGTGTCAAAGCCGGACTATGATCCCAATACGCTGCTTACGGACTGGGCTGCTCTCACAGACAGTGCCAATACCCAAAGCCAGCTTTTAAACCGCGCGGCCCAGGGGCTGTATGCTCCCGGTTCTACCTTTAAGATCCTGACTGCCCTGGAATATATCAGGGAGCATCCGGACAATTACAAAGACTTTCATTTTGACTGCAATGGCGTATATCACAATGGAGAGTATTCCATCAAATGCTTTCACAGCGAGGCTCATGGCAGCCAGGATTTTGTAAAGGCCTTTGCTAATTCCTGCAACGGAGCATTTTCAAGCATGGGGCTGGAGCTGGATTTAAACCGGTTTGCAGCTACGGCAGAGGAACTTTTATATAACCGGCCGCTGCCATTTTCCGGCTTTCCTTATAAAGAGAGCAGCTTCAATATGAAAGCCGGAGCCGATATCTGGGAGATTTTGCAGACCTCCATCGGACAGGGAACTACCCTGATCACGCCCCTGCACAGTGTCCTGATCACCTCGGCTGTGGCTAATGGGGGAACGCTGATGAAGCCTTATCTGTTAGACCGGGTAGTAAGTGCAGGCGGGGAAGAGGTTAAGAAGTTTCTTCCGGAGGCCTACGGTTCCATGATGACGGCAGATGAGGCGGGAAAGCTCACAGAGCTTATGAAGGCTGTGACGGATGTGGGCACAGGCTCTGCGGTCCGTACAGAGGATTACACCGCTGCAGTTAAAACAGGAACTGCGGAATTTGAAACCGGAAAGGAAACGCATGCCTGGTTTACGGGCTTTGCCCCGGCAGAAGCTCCAAAGATTGCAGTTACGGTGCTGGTGGAGGAGTCGGGAAGCGGAGGAAAGATAGCAGGGCCTGTTGCCAGGGCCATGTTTGACGCATATCTTTTGAAAAAATAGCGAACTATGTAGAAAACAGCGGTATTTCGTGCTATAATGCCTCTGTTTGTCTGATACAAAAGGAAACGTTGCAAATGACGAAAGGAGCGATCAGGTGTTTCGAGCAGATGATTATGTTAAGGTAACCAGCCTGGCTGAGGCATACGAGCTGTGCCAGAAACGCAGCAGCCTGGTAGTAGGAGGCATGGTGTGGCTGAAGATGACAAACGTGACAAAGCGTATGGTCATCGACTTATCCGGTCTTGGGCTGGACCAGATTGAAGAAAATGAAGAGGAATTTTCCATAGGAGCCATGTGCAGCCTGAGACAGTTGGAAATTCATGAAGGACTGAATACATATTTCGGAGGCATTTTTAAGGAGTGCACCAGACATATCGTAGGAGTTCAGATGCGCAACTGCGCAACTGTAGGCGGAAGCGTATATGCCCGTTTCGGATTTTCCGATATCCTTACCTGCCTGCTGGCTCTTGACGCTTATGTAGAGCTGTACCACGGCGGCATGGTGCCGATCAAAGAGTTCGCAGCCCGTCCGGTTCACAGGGATGACAGAGATATCCTTGTCCGTGTGGTGATCAAAAAGGACGGAAGAAAGGCTGCCTATATCAGCCAGAGAAATTCCAGTACGGATTTCCCGCTGCTTGCAGTCTGCGCTGCAAATCTGGGCAACCAGTGGTTCGTATCCATCGGAGCCAGACCGGCAAAGGCAGCGTTAGTAGAATTTACAGAAGATAATTTTGACACCATAAAGGAAATGGCAAAGCAGGCAGCAGACGCAGTTTCCTATGGAGATAATACAAGAGGCAGCGGACAGTACCGCCATAGCCTGGCAGTTGTGTATGTAAGACGCCTCATGGAGCGCTTAAAGGGAAGGAGTGTGAGCCGGTAATGGAGATTCGCTTTCGTTTAAATGGAAAACAGGTTCAGGCAGAGGTGCGTCCGGATACGGTGCTTCTTGATCTGGTGCGTGAACTGGGCTGCTACAGCGTAAAAAGAGGCTGTGAAACAGCAAACTGTGGCCTGTGTACTGTCTGGCTGGACGGAAAGCCCGTATTGTCATGTTCCACTCTGGCTCTCAGAGCGGATGGACGTCATGTAACTACTCTGGAGGGACTTCAGAAGGAGGCAGAGGAATTTGGCATGTTCTTAGCCGCTGAGGGCGGAGAGCAGTGCGGCTTCTGCAGCCCGGGCTTTATTATGAACGTACTGGCCATGGAGCGGGAGTTAAAGGATCCTACAGAGGAGGAGATCAAGGAGTATTTAGCCGGAAATCTCTGCCGCTGCAGCGGATATATGTCCCAGCTTCGTGCAGTTAAAAAGTATCTGGATGCAAAGCAGAAAGGAGGCAGGGACTGATGGCATATTCACAGAAGCGGCCCGCTGAGGCCAAAAAACTGCGTGTAGTAGGCGCACCCCTGATCAAGAGAGATGCGAAAGCTCTTGTGACGGGAAAGCCGGTGTATACGGATGATCTTGCCATGAAGGACTGCCTGATCGTAAAGGTTCTGCGCAGCCCCTATGCCCATGCGCTGATCCGTGAGATTGACTGCGCTGTAGCCTCCAAGGTACAGGGAATCGAATGTATCCTTACCTGGAAGGATGTGCCGAAGAAGCGCTTTACCATGGCAGGACAGACCTATCCGGAGCCCAGCCCCTATGACCGTCTGATCCTGGATCAGAGAATGCGGTTCGTTGGCGACGCGGTAGCCATTGTAGCAGGTGAGGACGAGGCCTGCGTAGACCGGGCCATGCGTTTGATCAAGGTAAAATATGAAGTTTTAGAGCCTGTTCTTGATATGCATGATGCAAAGGACGGAGATATTTTAGTTCATCCTGAGGAGGACTGGAAGGCCCTCTGTCCCGTTGGCGCTGACAATATGCGCAATCTCTGTGCCTGTGGTAAGGATGAGGCCGGAGACCTGGAAGCCGCATTTGCAGGCAGCAGCCATGTAATTGAACGTGTTTACCATACAAAGGCAAATCAGCAGGCCATGATGGAGACCTTCCGGGCCTTCACCTATATGGATATCTACGGAAGACTGGTTGTAACCGCATCTACCCAGGTTACCTTCCATGTGCGCCGGATCCTGGCTCATGCGCTGGATGTGCCAAAGTCAAAGATCCGTGTGATCAAGCCCAGGATCGGCGGCGGCTTCGGAGCCAAGCAGACTGTAATCGCAGAGGTTTACCCTGCCATCGTTACCATGAAGACAGGAAAGCCCGCAAAGATCGTTTACAGCCGCTACGAGTCCCAGATTGCTTCCTCTCCCCGCCATGAGATGGAAGTAAAGGTAAAATTAGGCTGCGACGACGAAGGCATTTTACAGGCAATCGACGTTTACACCCTGTCCAACACAGGCGCTTACGGCGAGCACGGGCCGACGACCGTAGGACTTTCCGGACACAAATCTATTCCTCTGTACGGAACTCCAAAGGCCTTCCGCTTTGCCTATGATGTAGTCTACACCAACCGTATGTCTGCAGGCGCATACCGCGGCTATGGTGCGACCCAGGGTATTTTTGCCGTAGAGTCTGCCATTGACGAGCTGGCTGCAGAGCTTCATATGGATCCGGTTAAGCTGCGTGAAAAAAATATGGTCCGTGAAGGACAGGTAATGCCTGCATATTACGGAGAAACGGCAGAAAGCTGCACGCTGGACCGCTGTGTGGATCGTGTAAAGGAAATGATCGGCTGGGATGAGAAGTATCCCAGAAAGGATATGGGAAATGGAAAGGTCCGCGGCGTAGGAATTGCCATGGCTATGCAGGGTTCATCTATTTCAAAGGTAGATGTGGCTTCTGTAACCATCAAGGTAAATGATGACGGTTTTTATTCCATGACCATCGGTGCATCCGATATGGGAACGGGCTGCGATACCACCCTGGCGCAGGTAGCGGCAGAGTGTCTGAACTGTGAGATGGATGATATCGTTGTCTACGGCGTAGATACGGATATTTCTCCCTATGACTCCGGTTCCTATGCTTCCAGTACGGCCTACCTGACCGGAAACGCAGTGGTTAAGACCTGCGAGACCTTAAAGAAAAAGATTATAAAGAAGGCCGCAGAATACTTAAGCTGCGGCGAGGATGAACTGGAATTTACCGGAAAATCCGTAAAGCGTCTCACTCCGGTGCCCGAAGGCTCAGGATTTGAAAATGAGATTTCTCTTCTGGATATCGGAAACAGAGCTATGTGCTTTAATAACGAGGCACTTCAGGCAACCGAATCCTGTACATCTCCCGTATCTCCGCCTCCGTTCATGGCAGGTGCGGCAGAAGTAGAGGTAGATATGGAAACCGGACAGATCGATCTGATCCAGTTTGTATCAGCCGTTGACTGCGGTACGCCGTTAAATGAAAATCTGGCAAGAGTACAGACAGAGGGCGGACTGGTACAGGGCATCGGAATGGCTCTTTACGAGGATGTAACCTATCTGAAAAACGGCCATGTCTGCGAGAATTCCCTGATGCAGTACAAGCTTCCCACCCGTCTGGACATTGGCAGGGTGCAGGTAGAGCTGGAATGCAGCTATGAGCCGACAGGCCCCTTTGGCGCCAAGTCCATTGGTGAGATCGTAATCAATACTCCGTCCCCGGCCATTGCCAATGCAGTATACAATGCAGTCGGCGTCCGGATCAGAGAGCTTCCGATTACGGCTGAAAAGATATTTAATGGTTTAAATCAGTAATTAAATTAAGCAAACTGACTGTTATACAGTTCCGCATAAGCGCCTCCTGATTCCAGGAGGCGTTTGTGATTCCCCTGCTCGATAATCGTACCATTCTGCATTACCAGGATCAGATCCGCATCCACAATGGTAGACAGACGGTGGGCGATCACAAAAGAAGTACGGCCCTTCATCAGTGTGTTCATGGCAAGGCTGATCTCCATTTCCGTCCGGGTATCCACAGAAGAGGTAGCCTCATCCAGGATCAGGATGGCAGGATCGCAGAGCATGACCCTGGCGATGGTAAGGAGCTGGCGCTGTCCTGCGGAAATAGTTTCCGCATCGCTTCCAAGAACCGTATCGTATCCCTTAGGCAGCGTACGGATAAAAAAGTCGGCTCTGGCTGCCTTTGCAGCAGCAATAATCTCTTCTCTGGAAGCATCCGGCTTTCCATAGGCAATATTTTCCGCAATGGTCCCCTCAAAAAGCCAGGTGTCCTGCAGTACCATGCCGAAGGCCTGGCGAAGGCCGGCCCGGCTTAAGGAGCGGGTGTCTACGCCGTCCAGTAAAATGGTTCCGCCGCCGATTTCATAGAAACGCATCAGCAGATTGATCAGCGTGGTTTTTCCCGCACCCGTAGCGCCTACGATAGCGATTTTCTGCCCTTCTTTTACGGAAAAGCTGATATCAGACATGAGGGTGCGCTCCGGAGTGTAGCCGAAACGGATATGAGAGAAGTCCACATGACCCTTTGGGGCGGGAAGACAGGCCGGATGCTCAGGATCCGGTAGGATTTCTTCTTCGTCCAGCAGCTCATAGACCCGTTCCACCGATGCAAGGGCAGACTGGAGGGAATTGATCATATAGGACAGCTCGGTAATGGGTTCTCCGGCCTGATTGGCATACTGGAAGAACGCCTGGAACCGTCCCGGGGTCAGGTGGCCCTTTAAGAGCATAACACCTCCTAAAACAGCCACAGCAACCTGTCCGAACCGGTTGATAACGCGGATTCCGGGGTTAATGGCATTGATGATCCAATCTGTTTTTTCGGAAGCGTCTGCCAGCTCCACAGCGGCCTGGCGGATCTGGGCCAGACTTTCCTCTTCCCGGTTAAAGGCTTTGATCAGCATACGGCCGCTGTATGATTCTTCGATAAGGCTGTTGAGTTTTCCCGTGCAGTCCTGGCGTCTGGCCGCATAGCGCAGGGTCTTTTGTGAAGCGGCTTTGGCTGCCAGCAGGGAAATTGCGGTGAAGAACAAAAAGACCGCAGTGAGGAATCCGTCAAAGTAAGCCATGATAGAAAGAGAACCCAGGATGGTTCCAACAGCCATAAACAGGCGCAGAAGTCCCGTTTGAAGAGCCTCGGACATTTTTTCGAGGTCATTGGTGGCCCGGCTCATGATGGCTCCCGGCTGCTGGCGGTCAAAGTAGGACAAGGGAAGACGGTTTAACTTCTCGCTGATCTCCCCCCGCAGCTGCAGATTCAATTTTTCTGCAAAGTTTGCCATAAGAAAGCTTTGGAGGGAATAGAAGATACCGCAGGCTAAAAACATGAGAAGAAGGGAGAAAAGCTGCCTTCCGCCAAACTCCCAGGTGATCTGAAAATGCTGTCCGGTATGCATTGCCTCCTTCATCTGGTTCCAGATCAGGTCTACCACATCTGCACTGTATAAGGGCGCCATGACCGTAAAATAGGTATAAAAGGCAATACAGATAAATACAACGGTCAGTCTCCATTTCTGCTTCCCCATAGAGCGGATAAAGCGCAGAATGGTCTTTTTCATATGCTTTGCTTCAAATACTTCTGTATCAAAATAATTCTGGTCATTTTCCATAAAATCAATGAACCTCCCTTAAAATATGACAAAATCAGGCGTCACGAAGCTGGGAACGCACAATATCCTTATATACCGGACAGTGCTCCAAAAGCCAGGAATGAGTGCCCAGTCCTGCGATTTTCCCGTCATCCAGCACCAGGATCTGGTCCGCGTGAAGAATGGTGCTTACACGCTGGGCGATGATGATGACAGCCGCATCTTTCGTGGCATCCTTTAAAGCATGGCGGAGAGCTGCGTCTGTCTTTGCGTCCAGAGCGGAAAAACTGTCGTCAAAGATATAAACAGCGGCTTTTTTTGCCAGTGCCCTGGCGATGGAAAGGCGCTGCTTCTGTCCGCCTGAAAAATTCGTGCCCCCCTGAGCTGTATGGGAAGCCAGGCCATCCGGCAGGTCATATACAAAGCCCGCCTGAGCTGTATCCAGAGCTGTCCGCAGCTCCGCCTCCGAGGCGTTGGGATTTCCATACCGCAGGTTTTCTTCAATGGTGCCGGAAAAGAGCCAGGCTTTCTGGGGTACATAAGATACTGCGTCACGAAGCTTTTTCTGGGGAAGTTCCCGGATATCGGTTCCATCCAGACAAATCCGTCCGGAGGTAACATCGTGAAAGCGCAGAATCAACTTTGCAATGGTGGATTTTCCGCTTCCCGTACCGCCGATAATGGCAGTTGTAGTGCCTTTCTCACATTGAAAGGCCAGATGACTTAAGGTATTCTCATCCGCATCCGGGAAGCGGAAAGTAACGTCGTCAAAGGACAGGAGAGTGTGGGAGGAGGCAGCGCCCCCCAAATCAAGTGCCTCAGATGTATGGGGATCAGGTTTCACGATTTCAGTTTTAGCCGGAACCGGAAGCTTATCCTGTATCTCCGGTTCCAGTGACAGCACCTCAGCCATTCGCTCAATACACACCAGGGCTCTGGGTACCATAATGATGACCATCTGTGCCATCATGATATAGAACAGGATCCAAATTGCGTATTCGGTCACAGCCGTAATGCCGCCGATTTCCATGGCCCCGGCTCCGGTCAGATTGCCGCCTATATACAGGATGGCAACGACCGTCAGGTTGATCGCTACATTGGCAATGCTGTCCAGTGCTGCAAAGAGCCGGTTGGCCCGGATGGCAGAACCGGCATAATCAGAAAAGGTCCGGTTTAACCGTCCCGCTTCATGGTGTTCCTTTCCAAAGGCACGGATCACGCGCACACCGGTAATATTTTCTCTGAGAACCGTATTCACCCGGTCTAAAAACCGCTGAAGCCGTTCAAAGATAGGAGCAGCCCTGCGGATAATAAAGAAACCTGCTGCCAGCAGAAAAATTACTATGGCTGTAACCAGATATCCCATAGAAGGATGGATTCGAAATGCAAAAACGATGCCCAGGATACACATGATCGGAACCGGAAGAACCATCTGGATACACATGACAAAGGCAGTCTGGATAGAGTTAATGTCATTTAAAGTTCTGGTTACCATAGAAGCTGTTCCGAACCGCTCAAAATCCGCTGCGGAAAAACTCAGGCTTTTTTCATAGACAGCCACACGCATGTCCCGGCCCAGCCTGGCAGACAGGCGCGCACAGAGAAAGCTTCCCCACAAAGCGCCGAAACCGGCCATCAGGGAGATAGACAGCATGATAAGACCCTCGTGAAGGATCGGCATAAGCCCTGCGCCTGCTGCGGCAAGATTTAACATTTTAGCGGTTACCGTAGGCACCAGAAGGGCTCCGGCCACATCTAAAAGCACGGTAAAGAATATCAGGACACAGGTCATTCGGTAAGGTTTCAGAAATCGTATAAAATATTGCATGATGTCAAATTCTCCTTTATTCCCCGGAGGGGTGTTCCTTTTTCGGAAGGATTAAAGCCAGCTCCTCCTCAAACAAGTCTAACTGGCGGACAGACAGCTTCAGGCACAGCTCTACCTCTTCTGCGGTCATCTGTGCCAGAGAATGCTGCTCCGCCTCAATCAGGGGGATTACAATCTGCCGGCAGAGCTGAGTCCCTTTTTCTGTCAGATATACTGCCTTGGTATTGCCGGCTCCGGCTAACTGCTCCAGACTTACATATCCATTTTTTACCAGACCACTGATGGCAGAGTTCACTGTCTGGCGCGGCAGGCTGCAAAGTTCAGCCAGCTCGTGCTGAGTAAATGGTGTGGTATGTTCATCTGCTTCTGTTTCACAGAGGCAGTAAAGAATGGAAAATGCAGTATCAGAAAGATGACAGGCCGCTGCATAGGTGTGGTAGAGATTGCACTGACGGCGGTATAACTGGTTAAATTTAAGATTTAATTCTTTTGCGGTATGGCTGTTGCACATGGCTGAGGCTCCTTTATAAATTGATAATCCGATTTCGGTTTTTGTATAGGAGAGTATAAATCCGAAAGCGGATTTTGTCAAGAGGGAACTAGCCAGGGATGTATTGCTCCTTTAGATACTATTGACAGATAATAGGACAGCTGTTACATTATGAAAAAATGAGATAAAAAGGAGCACAAAAATGAAAGTAATCATGTACGGAACCCATCTCTGCAAAGATACATTATATGCAATTTACAAGCTGGAGGATAAGGGAGCAGACCTGGAATTTAGAAATATCTCAGCCAGCCTGACGGAAATGAAGGCATTTTTAAAGATCAGGGATGAGGAGGCTCTGTTTGACGGGCCAAAGAAAGAGGGAAAAATCGGAGTGCCCTATTTTGAACTTGAAAATGGAATGAAGACGCTGGACCTGCAGGAGGTATTAGAACAGATATAACAGGGAAAGTGAAAATTCTTGCATATCCCTTCCAAACGTTGTATACTAAAACCAGTCACGGCTGCGCAGGGCAGCCAGGTTCACACCAAAACCAGGAGGGATTGCAATGATTGAAGCAACGAGCTGCGGCGGTGTGGTTATATTTCGAGGAAAGATCCTGGTGCTGTACAAGAATTACAAAAACAAGTACGAGGGCTGGGTTCTTCCCAAAGGAACCGTAGAAGCTGGAGAGGAATATAAGGAAACGGCGCTGCGAGAGGTCAAGGAAGAAACCGGGGTCAGCGCATCCATCATCAAATATATCGGCAAAAGCCAGTATACCTTCAATACCCCACAGGATGTGGTGGAAAAGGATGTACACTGGTATCTGATGATGGCCGACAGCTATTACAGCAAACCACAGCGGGAAGAGTACTTTCTGGATTCCGGATATTACAAATTTTACGAAGCCTACCATCTGCTGAAATTCTCCAATGAAAAGCAGATCTTGGAAAAGGCCTATAATGAATATCTGGATTTAAAGAAGAGTAATCTTTGGGGAAGCAAGAAGTATTTTTAGAGAATAAGGACCTGTTGGGAAATGCATAGGTAAAGGCATTTGTCGGCAGGTTTTTATTTATAGGGAGATAGAAAGGGGGATCGAAAGTATGGCCTGGCCTAAAATTTCAGTAGGAAGCTCCGACTTTGCAGAATACCGCAAAGGGGATTACTATTATGTTGATAAGACAGGATTGATCGAGGAATTATTAAAAACACCGGGAATCAAGGTTACATTGATTACACGGCCCCGGCGGTTTGGAAAAACCATGAATATGAGTATGCTGGCAGAATTTTTTGATATCAGAAAGGACAGCCGCCCCATATTCAGTGGGCTGAAAATAGCAGATAATAAGGAACTTTGCGAGGCGTGGATGAACCAATGGCCGGTCATCCATGTGACGTTCAGATCTGTATTCGGAAGCTGTTTTAAGGATGCCTATTCCATGATAGAGGCTGTGATCGCAGAGCTTTATAAGCAGCATATCTACTTACTGGAAAACCCTGAAATGATGGTATATGATCGGGAAATATTTGATCGTATTGCAGGAAAAAAGGCTTCCGGGGAAGAAATTAAAAACAGTCTTCTGTTCCTTACAAGGCTGTTGGGACAATATTATGGAAAAACGGTGATTCTGCTGATAGATGAGTATGATGTGCCTCTTGCTAAGGCCAGTGATAAGGGATATTATGAGGAAATGCTGTATGTGATCCGCGGTATTCTTCAGGCTCTGAAGGATAATTCCTTCCTGCATCTGGCGGTTGTGACAGGCTGTCTTCGGATTGCCAAGGAAAGCATTTTTACGGGAACAAATAACTTTATTACAGATACAATATCGGATAATCGTCTGGATGAATTTTTTGGCTTTACGCAGGAAGAAGTAGACAGGATTCTTGCAGATACTCAAAATACTTCTCATAGTCAGGAAATCAAAAACTGGTATGATGGATATCGTTTTGGAAGCATAGATGTGTACTCGCCCTGGGATGTGATGAACCATATAAATGCATTATGCCTGGATCCTCAGGCTATGCCCAGGAGCTATTGGCGCAATACAAGCGACAATGCTATTATCCGTTCTTTTATTGATCAGGCAGAAAATGATACTATAAAACAATTTGAGATCTTGCTTTCAGGAGACAAAATTTCTCAGAAAATAGAGGAAGATCTTACTTATGATTATCTTCATGCATCTACAGAAAATCTTTGGAGTATTCTGTATTTAACGGGATATATTACAGGAACTGAAAAAGAGGAGGGACGCCAGGAATGGAATTTATGGATTCCCAATCTGGAGATTCGTGAAATTTTTGAAGATACTGTGATAAAATGGTTCCATGACAGTGCCCGTTTATGGGAAAGAAAGGCTCTTTTTCATGCAGTATGGGAGCGTGATGAAGAGAAGCTGACAGAGGAGATGACAAAGCTTCTTAGAAAAACAATCAGCTACCATGACTACAAAGAGGATTTTTACCATGCTTTTCTGGCGAGGATTTTTGCCGGTGCCGGATATATCGTAAAATCAAACAGAGAGCATGGAGATGGGCGCAGTGATGTGGAAGTTCAGGATTATGATGGAGATCGGATTGCAATATTTGAGGTGAAATATTCCCGCCGCCTGGAGGATCTGCCCTATGACTGTGAAAGAGCCATAAAGCAGATCGATGTCAGACGGTATGGGGAAGAATTTGCTGAGGATTACAGTACCGTGATCTGTTATGGGATCGCATTTTATCGGAAGCGGTGTATGGTGAAGGTAAAGCCTACCTCTCTCTGATCACCCCGCACCCAATCACAACCCCAGGATTCCCGGACGGCTGGCTGGTAAAGTCATCCAGTCCGCTGTGGAGGACCACAGACCGTCCCATGATTTCCTTTACCGTAAAACGCTTGTCATAGAAAGCAAGCCATCCATACCCGCTGTTTCCCATAACAGGCAGAAGATCGCCGGAATGCCAGGGGTGTGATGTGCCTGTGGGATTATAGTGGCCGCCTGTTCGTGTGAATCCCGCGGAGCAGTCTCCATTTTCATGGATATGCAGGGCGTAGAAGTCGGTGGAGCTGGAAATTCCCTTATTGGGGAGCTGGAAAAATTCCCCTTCGATCAAAACACCGCCGTAAGGCGTATCATAAAAACGCACCATACCGCTTAAGCCGGGAGCATAGGGCGTGTTTCCGCGGACCCAGGCCAGAGCCGCAGGTGTCTGAAACTGCAGGATCTGGGCGAAGCGGTCGCCGGGGGTGGAGGATTCAGATTGATTCATAAAAATCTCCTGAAAGTGCCATTTACAATAGCATATGATCGGAAGCATCCATATGTGCCGGGGAAAGGCCGGAAAAATATTCGATCACCGTCTGCATGGCCGGAGATACCCATTTGTCTTTGTGGTAGAGAAGCTGCCTCCAAAGCTCCGGCTTAAATTCCGGCACAGAAAGCCGTACCAGCCGCCCGCTTTTTAGGGCGGCTTCTGTTACATAATCAGGCAAAAATGACACTCCGGCGCCCTGAGTCACAAGGGTACATAAAAGATCTGCACTGCCAAATTCCAGAACCGGGCGTACCTCCAGGGAGAACCGGGCCAGATGCTCGTCCATCAGACGGCGGTAGCTCATCCCCTTTTCTGTCAGGAGAAATGGAAAGGTGATCAGTTCCCGGACCGGTACAGTCAGAGAGGAAAAGGGAAGAAAGCCGGGAGCTGCCACGAAATGGGCCTGGATCCGTTCTTCCGCACCGATGATATAGTCGCTGTTGTAAACATGATGATCCAGCGTATAGACCAGGTCTGTTTCATTTTGATTCAGCATCCGGAACAGCTCCTCTGTGCTTGCTGTTGCCATTTTCAGAGTAATTCCCGGATAGGCAGCACGGAAATTTTCATAGTGCTCCCGCAGGATCCAGCAGGCAAGGGAATCTGCCAGAGCCATGCGCACATGGCCGCTTACAGAGGGCTGCGGCCTTAATTCTTTTTCCATGTCCACTGTCAGCTGTTCCAGACGATGGGCATAATTGAGCACCTTCCGGCCGGCCTCTGTCAGTGCGACCGTATGATTGATCCGCTCCAAAAGCCGCACATTCAGCATTTCTTCCAGCTGGCGGATCTGGAATGACACGGTAGACTGGGAGTAGCCCAGCTTTTTGGCAGCTTTTGTAAAGCTGCACAGTTCCGCTACCTGAATAAAGGTTTCCATATTTTTCGTATCTATGTTCATTTCTTTCGCTCCTGTACTTTATCCTGCTAACAATCGAAAATATAGATAGTTAAGATTTAAACTATCAATTTTACAAATGATAATAACTATTATATACTGGAACACAGAAAAAATCTATGTTCTATATAGAAGGAGTGTCTAAAACTATGGTTACGTTAATTCAAACGGTGTATCAGTTTCTGTGGGGAGATCTGATCACCCTGCCTCTGCCTGGGGGCGCAGGCATAAGCTTTTCTCTTTTGGTGCTTTTGCTGATCCCTACAGGTATTTATTTTACTCTGCGAACCCGTTTCCTTTCCCTGCGTTTATTTAAGGATATGCTGAGGGTTACTCTGGAGCGGAAGGATGGAGAAACAACCGCGCTTTCTGCCTGTCAGACGCTGGTAGTTTCCACTGCCACCCGTGTAGGAATGGGAAATCTGGTAGGCGTTGTGGCTGCGATTTCCGCAGGCGGAGCCGGAGCCGTATTCTGGATGTGGGTCACAGCCCTTCTGGGTTCCACTACCGCCTTTATTGAGGCTACGCTGGCTCAGCTTTATAAGGAAGAGGATCCTCTTTACGGCGGTTACCGGGGAGGTCCTGCCTACTATATGCATAAATTTTTCCAGAAAAATAAGAAGCAGACCCGCTGGTTCCCTCTTTCTGTGCTCTTTGCAATATCAGGCCTGATCTGCTGGTGCGGCATCAGCCAGGTAATCAGCAATTCAGTGGCCTCCTCCTTTGAAAATGCATTTAATATTCCGCCTCTTTACAGCACCATTGTACTGGTGATCCTGGGCGCTGTGATCGTTCTTCGTAAAAATGCCACGGTAAAAGCCCTGGATGCCATTGTGCCTGTAATGGCCGGTCTGTATCTGCTGATCACAGTGGGAGTGATTCTGTTAAATATCGGCCAGATTCCGGCTGTGCTTGAGCGTATCTTTTCAGAGGCCTTTGGACTGCGTCAGGCAGTAGCCGGCGGAATCGGCGCAGTGATCATGAATGGTGTAAAGCGCGGACTCTTTTCCAATGAGGCCGGTTCCGGCTCCGCTCCCTGCGCCGCAGCTACCGCAAAGACCGATCATCCTGCCAAGGTGGGACTGGTTCAGGCTTTGGGCGTATTTATTGATACCATTGTAATCTGCAGCTGTACCGCATTCTTAATGCTCTTAGCTCCGGATGAGATTACCGGCTCTCTGGCAGGAATGGATCTTTTACAGGCTGCTATGGGATATCATCTTGGCAAGTTCGGTGTGATCTTTATTGCAGTGATCCTGTGGCTGTTCAGTTTTTCCACCTTCCTTGGAATCCTGTACTATGCCCGCAGCAATGTTTCCTATCTGTTCGGAGACAGCTGGGCCGCCCAGACCGCCTATAAGGTTCTGGCGCTGGTGATGCTCTTTATCGGCGGACTGGCCGCCTACACCATCGTATGGGATTTGGGTGATGTAGGCGTTGGCCTGATGACGATCTTCAATCTGATCGCTCTGTATCCGATGGCAGGAGAAGCGCTGGCTTCTCTGAAGGATTATGAGGAAAAGAGGGCAAAGGGAGTGCTTTGAAATAGCATCGAGGTCTGGAGTCTGGTGTCCAGAGCTCCGGTTTCCGGCCATAAGAAAAACTAAGGGGCTGAAATTTTCTAATGGCCTTCAAAGTCGCTCTGGACACCAGACTCCAGAAGCCAGGCATATCGAAAAATACATAATAAAATCTCTCAGGATGATGATTCTGGGAGATTTTTGTTATGTATTTTTTAGGCAAATGTGATAGAATGGATACATTACGGCAGATTGGAGATATGTGCATGAATTTGATAGCAGCAGCAGATGAAAACTGGGCCATTGGAAAGGATGGGGGGCTTTTGGCTCATCTTCCGGGGGATATGAAATTTTTCAGGGAAACCACGAAGGAAAAGGTGGTAGTCATGGGGCGTAAGACCCTGGAGAGCTTTCCGGGCAAAAAGCCCTTAAAAAACAGGGTTAATATTGTGCTCACCCGAAATACGGACTATGCTCCTGAGGGCGTAACTCTGTGCGGCAGTGTGGAGGAAGCGCTGGAGCTTTTAAAGCAGTATGACAGTGAGGATGTTTTTATCATTGGAGGCGGAACGGTCTACAGAGCATTTCTTCCTTATTGTAAAAAAGCCTATATTACCCACATTTTCCATACCTTTCCTGCGGATACGGTATTTCCGGATCTGGATCGGGAGCCGAGATGGAAGCAGACAAAAGTGCTGGGAACGGGAGAGGACAATGGGATCCGCTACGAATTCCGCCTGTATGAGCAGCAGCCGGTATCGGACGGGAAAGGGGGGATTTAGCAGATGAACCTTATTGTATCAGCGGATAAACACTGGTCGATCGGGAAAAATGGCCGCCCACTGGTAAATATTCCGGCGGAGCGCCAGCTTTTATTAAAGGAAACCGCCGGGAAGGTGGTTGTGATGGGAAGGAAAACTCTGGAAACACTGCCCGGAGGCCAGCCTCTGGGAGGGCGTACCAATGTGGTTCTTTCCGCAGATCCGTCCTTCAAGGCCAGAGGCGCTGTGGTCTGCCGCAGTATGGAAGAGACCCTTGCATATTTAGAGGAGTTTGATCCAAAGGATATTTATATCCTGGGCGGAGAAAGCATTTACCGGCAGTTCCTGCCTTACTGCGATACCATTCATCTCACTGCCATTGATTATGTTTATGACGCAGATCTGCGTTTCCCTGTGGATCTGGATCAGGCTCCGGACTGGAAACTGGCAGAGGAGGGGGAAGAACAGACTTATTTTGACCTCTGCTATACTTTTTGCCGCTATGTGAGAACCGGGATGTGACAAAATCCTTAAAAACAGTTGTAACATTCATTGGAAAATGATAATATGAAGTCTATGCAGCAATACATTTTCACAACAGATTCAATGATGCAGACATCAGAAAAGGGGGATGACTTATGAAGAATGATGGAATCGTATTTACACTTGAAAATGAGGAACTGCTGATCACCGTGGATCGTCACGGGGCAGAGCTTACAAGGATTTATGACAAAAAGGCCGGCAGAGAGCTTCTCTGGGGAGCAGATCCGGCAGTCTGGAATCGCCATGCGCCTGTACTTTTTCCGTTTGTAGGAAAGAGCTTTGATGGAAAATATACCCATGAGGGGAAAGAGCATGGTATTACGCCCCACGGATTTGCCAGAGATATGGAATTTGAACCTCTGCTCTGCGATATGGATGAATGCTGGTTCCGGTTAAAGGATACGCCGGATACCTATGGGGTTTACCCCTTCCATTTTGAGCTGGAGATAGGGCATCGGCTTACGGGGCGGACCATTGAAGTGATGTGGAGAGTAAAAAATCCCGATTCCGGGGAGCTTCTTTTTATGATCGGCGGCCATCCGGCCTTTCAGGTACCTGAGGGAAAGACCATTTACGATTATACGCTGGTATTTAATAAAGAAGGAAAAGAAGCGGGAAATCATCAGGAGGAGCTTCACTATCTGGCGCCCAATGACCAGGGATATCAGGTGGAGGAAAAGACCGGCAGCTTAAAGCTTAAGGACGGTCAGGTTCCGGTAACAAAGGGATTCTTTGACCAGATCCTTACCTATATGTTTGACGGGGCGCAGATTTCAAGCGTGGGCCTTCTGGTTGACGAAACGCCCTATGTGACCATAGACTGCGGCGATTTTCCATACCTGGGCGTATGGACCATCGAGGCAACCCATCCATTTGTATGCCTGGAGCCATGGTACGGCCTGTGCGCTCCCGACGGATACAAGGGAGAATTAAAAGACCGGCCGGGCATCCAGAAGCTGGAAGCCTGGGGAACCTGGGAGAAGAGCTACAGCATCCGGATCGAATAGAACCGTGGAGCTGAGTCTTATAAATACACATGCCATTAGAAGCGCATCTGCGGTTTTGGGGTATGAGTGAAAAAGAGGAGGAAAATCATGTACAAGATCGTTAAGGCAGAATGTCTGGCGGACAAGATCTATCTCATGGACGTAGAGGCGCCCAGAGTAGCCAGAGCCTGCCAGCCGGGAGAATTTGTTATCGTAAAGATTGACGAGGTGGGAGAGCGTATTCCTCTGACCATCTGCGACTTTGACAGAGAAAAGGGACTGGTGACCATCGTATTCCAGACCGTAGGCGCATCTACCCAGCGCATGGCGGAATTAAAAGCCGGAGATTATTTCCAGGATTTCGTAGGCCCTTTAGGACAGCCATCTGAGTTTGTAAAGGAAGACATCGAAGAAGTAAAGAAGAGAAAGTATCTCTTTGTGGCAGGAGGCGTAGGCTCTGCTCCCGTATACCCTCAGGTAAAATGGATGCATGAGCACGGCATTGAGGCGGATGTGATCGAGGGCTCCAAGACAAAGGATCTGCTGATCCTGGAGGATGAATTAAAGGCAGTAGCCGGAAATCTCTATGTGACCACAGACGACGGCTCCTATGAGCGCAAGGGCATGGTAACAGACGTGATCAAGGATCTGGTGGAGAATCAGGGCAAGAAGTATGACGTCTGCGTAGCCATCGGCCCCATGATCATGATGAAATTCGTATGCAAGCTTACAAAGGAGCTGGGAATTCCGACCATTGTAAGTTTAAATCCAATCATGGTAGACGGAACCGGCATGTGCGGCGCCTGCCGTGTAACTGTTGGCGGAGAGGTGAAATTTGCCTGTGTAGACGGACCGGAGTTTGACGGCCATCTGGTAGATTTCGACCAGGCCATGAAGCGCCAGCAGATGTACAAGACAGAGGAAGGCAGAGCCATCCTTAAGGCTCAGGAAGGAGCCACCCATCACGGCGGCTGCGGAAACTGCGGAGGTGACGAATAATGGACGTTTTAAAGAGAGTACCCATCAGAGAACAGGAGCCAAAAGTAAGAGCAGCTAACTTTGAAGAGGTCTGCCTTGGCTATACACAGGAAGAAGCACAGGAGGAGGCGTCCCGCTGCTTAAACTGCAAGAACGCACAGTGCGTAAAGGGCTGTCCCGTATCCATCGATATCCCCAAATTTATTTCAGAGGTAAAAGAGGGCAAATTTGCGGATGCAGCCGCTACCATTGCTGAGTCCAGCGCCCTTCCCGCTGTCTGCGGCCGTGTATGTCCTCAGGAGAGCCAGTGCGAGGGAAAATGTATCCGCGGCATCAAGGGCGAGCCGGTTTCCATCGGAAAGCTGGAGCGTTTTGTTGCGGACTGGTCCAGAGAAAACGGCGTCGTTCCCGCAAAGCCTGAAAAGACCAACGGTATCAAGGTAGCTGTCATCGGTTCCGGCCCTTCCGGTCTGACATGTGCGGGCGATCTGGCAAAGATGGGTTATGAGGTAACGATTTTTGAGGCACTTCATGAGCCGGGCGGCGTATTAACCTACGGTATCCCGGAATTCCGTCTGCCAAAGACCAGAGTCGTTCGTCCTGAGATTGAAAATGTAAAGAAGCTGGGCGTTAAGATCGAGACAGACGTGATCATCGGAAAGTCCGTAACCATTGACGAGCTGATGGACGAAGAGGGCTTTAAGGCCGTATTTATCGGCTCCGGCGCAGGACTTCCCAAGTTCATGGGAATCCCCGGTGAAAATGCCAACGGCGTATTCTCCGCAAATGAATACCTGACCAGAAGCAACCTGATGAAGGCATTCAGAGACGATTATGACACACCGATCTTCCTGGGCAAAAAGGTAGCCGTAGTAGGCGGCGGAAACGTAGCCATGGACGCTGCCAGAACCGCACTTCGTCTGGGCGCAGAGGTACATGTTGTATACAGAAGAAGCGAGGCAGAGCTTCCGGCCCGTGTGGAGGAGGTTCACCACGCAAAGGAAGAGGGCGTACAGTTTGACCTTCTTACCAATCCGGTAGAGATCCTGACCGACGAAAATGACTGGGTAACCGGCATGGTAGTCCGTAAGATGGAGCTTGGCGAGCCGGATGCATCCGGACGCCGCAGACCGGTAGAGGTAGAAGGCTCCGACTACACCATCGAGGTAGATACGGTGATCATGTCTCTGGGAACTTCACCAAACCCGCTGATTTCTTCTACAACCGAAGGACTGCAGACCAATAAGTGGAAATGCATCATTGCAGATGAAAGCAATGGAAAGACCACCAAGGAAGGCGTATACGCCGGCGGCGATGCCGTAACAGGCGCAGCTACCGTGATCCTGGCTATGGAGGCAGGTAAGGCAGGCGCGAAGGGTATTGATGAATATCTGAAGGGAAAAGAGGCCTGAAGAATATAAATAAAGCATTAAAGGATGTCAGATCAGGGAAGCATATTGACTGGCATCCTTTTTGTATTCTCAATAAAAACTCATTATAAAACACAAGACTATGGTGGGAAAATGTGATAAAATGATAACGCTTCCTGTTGCAGTAGAACAAGAAACAGTTTGGTTAAATAGAAATCAAATGGCTGAATTATTTGGTAGAGATATAAAAACGATTGGTAAGCATATAAATAACGCTTTGAATGAAGAATTGTAAAGTACCCCTGCAACTGTAGCAAAATTTGTGACAGTTCAAAAATTAGTAATTTAACTATCTTTTTACTGGAAAAACACCTCTTTCTGTGTTAGTATAAAAATATGTTCTTGCTTCCGGAAATACCGGGGGGGGGTGGTATATAAATGTACCGTAAAATAAGTTTAGTGGACGCAGAAAAGGTTTACATTAAAACATTTGGGGGATTTGACCTGTATTATAGGGGGAAAGAGATTGATTTTTCAAATGCCAAAGCAAAAGAACTGCTGGCAGTTCTGGTAGACCAGGGTGGCAGGGAAATCAGCCTGCATGAGATGGCCCAGATCCTTTCGGACGGGGAAGATGATGAAACGGCCAGACAGGCAGTTCATGTGGCGTGGTCCAGGCTCAAGAAAACGCTCGTCAGCTATGGGCTGGGAGATATCGTGAGGAAAGGCCGCGGATTTTATGCGCTGAACCGCCGGCGGATCCGGTGCGACTGCTGGGAGATGCTGGAGGAGAATGAAGACCGTTACTTTATGGGCGAATATATGCCGGAGTACAGCTGGGCAGAGGTTACATTGTCATATCTGCTCCAGAAGTTTGAGGAAATTAAAACCCGGAAAATAAGGGAAGCATAGAACGAATAATAAAGTAATGGGGAAAAAGGACTGCAGGGCAGAATACCTGCAGTCCTTTTTTTGGAAATTATGTAAAAAAAACGGTACTAAAATAAAAACACTTTGAAAATGTTACGAAAATACAGGAAACATGCATAACAATGCAAAATTGTAACGGTACTGATAAGGTTCATGGTGTATCTTATTAAAGGATAGTTAATAAAAATTAAGTTTTTATTAAGAATACGATTAAAAGCGGGAGAGATATTTAATGAGTCAGAGGGAAGGGCAAAACATATTTATAAAAACCTTTGGCGGGTTCGATGTATTTGTAGACGGGAAACAAGTCCATTTTTCCAGTGAAAAGGCAAAGGAAATGCTAGCGGTTCTGGTGGATAAGAGAGGGAGCAGCGTATCCTTATCACAGATGGCCTGGCTGCTGTATGAACAGTCACCGGAACAGACCGCCAAAAATAATCTTCGGGTGATTTATTACCGGCTGAAAAAAATACTGGAGAATAACGGGATTGGCGGCATGCTGATCAAAAAGAGAGGAAGTTTTGCGGTGGACGCCAGCAGCTTTATCTGTGATGTATACGAATTTGTGGAGGGGAATCTCGACTATGTCCCCTTGTTTCTGGGAAACTATATGTCCGGTTACGAGTGGGGGCAGGAGGTAGTGCCCTATTTAAACAACCTTTACTGCCAGTACTGTGAAACGCCTATGAACGGACTTTCCGATCAGGTTCATGAGACGATTCTCAGTCAGAGGAAAAAAGGCGGAAAGAGAAAATGACGGATCAACTGGAAATGATAGATATCCACGCTCATATTCTGCCGGGAATTGACGACGGAGCCAGAAACTGGGAGGAAACCGGCCATCTGCTGGAGGCAGCCTGGGCGCAGGGAGTCCGCCATATTATCGCAACCCCCCATTTTTCCAGAAAGACGGATATGGAGCAGTTAAGACAACTAAAAGCAGGCGTCCGGGAGCTGGCTCACAAAAAAGGGCTGGAACTTGAAATAAGCCTGGGACAGGAACTGCGGTATTTTGAAGAACTGCCGCTGTATCTGGAACAGGGCAGAGCACTCACACTGGCAGAAAGCAGGTATGCTCTGGTGGAATTCAAACCGGGAGATGGATTTCAGACCATAAGACGGGCAGTCCGGGAACTGGTCCAGTCCGGATTTATTCCCGTATTGGCTCACGCAGAGCGGTATCTTTGCCTTCGTGAAACAGGCAGGACCGAGGAGCTGGTCCAGAGCGGAGCCTGTCTGCAGGTCAATGCAGAAAGCCTGACAGGCGGTCTGTTTGACCGGACGGCAGCCTGGTGTCTGAAAGAAATCCAGAAGGGGAGGATCCACTTTGCCGCCAGCGATATGCACCGGCCGGATACAAGGCTGCCCAGGCTGGAAGAGGCATTTAAAAAACTGTCAAAAAAGCGCGGCTGTCCGGATGCGGCCGCCATATTTGGGAAAAATCAGAGATATATTCTGGAAAACAAGGTACTGTAGCAAAACTATTATGAAAAGAAAAGGAAATGTTATACCATGGAAAAGAAGTTTGATGACAATGACGAGATACAGATCGATCTGCTGGAACTGGCCTATGCTTTAAAAAAGAAGCTGGGGCTGATCATCCTGGGGCTGATCGTAGGAGCTTTCGGAGCGGGGCTGTACAGCAAGATCCTGCTGACGCCCATTTATAAATCCACCGCAATGGTCTATGTACTTTCAAAGGAAACAACTCTTACCTCACTGGCAGACCTGCAGATCGGCAGCCAGCTTACCAAGGACTACAGCGTGCTGGTAACCAGCCGTCCGGTATTGGAGCAGGTGATTGAAAAACAGCAGTTAGACATGAGGGTGGATGAACTAGAGCGTATGATCAGCATTGGAAATCCGACAGATACCCGTGTGCTCACTATTACCATATCGGATACAGATCCGATCCGCGCCCAGGCGCTGGCAGAAGAGGTGGCAAAGACTTCTTCCGATTACATAGGCGATATTATGGAAATGGTTCCGCCCAAGATCATCGAGGAAGGCGTACCGGCAGAAAAACCAAGTTCTCCAAATGTGAAAAAGAATGCGGCTATGGGCGGTCTGGCAGCAGCCGTACTGATCAGCGGAATTATCTGTCTGGGAGTGATCATGGACGACACTATAAAGACAGAAGAAGACGTGGAGAAATATCTGGGACTTACTGTACTGGCTTCTATTCCGGATGTGGATGAAACCGGCAAATCAGAAAACGAAAAGGGAAGAAAAAAGAAGAAAACGAAGGGAGCGGTGTAAAAAATGGAGATGAGACTGGAATTAAAAAATACGGAACGAAATGATTATTACTATGAAGAAGCCATTAAGACACTGCGTACCAATATCCAGTTCTGCGGCAGCAGCTTAAAAACCATTCTCTTTACAAGTACCGTATCGGGAGAAGGAAAAAGCGCTACTACAGTAGCCGTAGCTTCTTCTCTGGGAAGTATCGGGAAAAGGGTTCTTCTGGTAGACGCGGATATCCGCAAATCCGTACTGGTGAAGCGTCATGAGATCAGCGGTCGTCCCAACGGCCTGTCCCAGTATCTCAGCGGCCAGAAAAAGCTTGGAGAAGTTATTTACCACACAAATATGGAAAATGTGGACATGATCCTGGCAGGCCCCTATTCTCCCAATCCGGCAGAGCTGTTAGAGGATGAACTGTTCAAAGTCCTGCTGGAAAATGCAAGGGAATTGTATGATTACATCATAATCGATACCCCTCCCATGTTAAACCTTATTGACGGCGCGATCATCGCAAATCAGTGTGACGGAGCTGTGATCGTAGTGGAAAGCGGGGGCATCAGCTACCGTATGGCCCAGAAGGTAAAATCCCAGCTGGAAAAGAGCGGATGCCGGATCCTGGGGGCAGTCTTAAACCGGGTGGGAGGAGAGTACGGCTCAGGCTATTATAAGAAGTATTACGGCAAATATTATAAGAAATATTACGGAAAATACGGTAAGTACGAGCGTTACGGATACGATTCCCCAAAAGAAAGAGAAAACATTGAAGAAAGCAGATAAGAAAAAGAGAGAATGGCTGGTTACAGCAGCGGTTATTCTGGCAATCCTGTTTGCAGCTGTTTCCTGGAATCTGTATCAGGAAAAAAAGCTGGCTGCCGCCGAGGCACAGCTCTGGAGAGAGCAGGCCGGTACATCACAGAAAGAGGGGAAAGCCGGATACGGACAGGTACAAAACACCATCGAATACAAAGGAAAAACCTATCGCCGGAATACCTATGTAAAAGCCATTCTGTGCATGGGGATCGACCGGAGGGAACCTCTGACAGAGACGAAAACAGCGGGAGCGGGGGGACAGTCCGACGGCATCTTTCTGGTCGCCCAGGACACGGCCAGAGACCGGGTGCAGGTTCTGGCCATACCAAGAGACACCATGACCCCCATTCCCCTTACAGATCTGAGCGGAAATATCCTGGGCTATGATACGCAGCATCTCACACTGGCCTATGCCTATGGGGACGGAAGAGAAAAAAGCTGCCAGTTTATGTGCCAAGCGGTGACAGAGCTTCTGGACGGCCTTCAGATCGACGGATACATGGCTGTAAGCATGGGAGCGCTGAAACCTCTTAATGACGCGGTAGACGGCGTAACCGTAACCATTGACGATCCGGAGCTGGAAAAAAGAGATCCGGCCTTTAAACCCGGAACCTCCGTAACCCTGATGGGCGATCAGGCCGAAGCTTTCCTGCGCTACAGGGATACAAGAAAAAGCCAGAGCGCCGTAGCCCGTCTGGAGCGCCAGAAGGGATATATCGCCGGTTATGCGGAGGCCGTGAAGAAAAAGGCCTCACGGGAAGAGGGAGTTGCATTAAAGCTTCTGGAAACGGCAGCTCCCTATATGGTAACAAATCTTTCCAAGGATCAGTATCTGGATATGGTGATGGCATTTATTGGAAGCAGCCAGCAGCTGGGGGGAGATGATATCCGCACACTTCCGGGAGAAGGAGCAGAGACAAGGATCTATGACGAATACCATCCGGATCCGGAAGGAGTAACACAAATGGTTCTAGACCTGTTTTACAGGGTTGAAGAATAGAACAAATTTATCAGGAAAGGAAAGGTGAACGATCATGAAGAAAAAGGCAGTAGTTATTGCAATGGCAGCAGCTCTTGCGGTTTCACAGTATGCAGCCGTATTTGCGGCAAACAGTCCGGGAACCGGAGTTGTGATCCCCAATGAGGACAGCGACGGCGATTATGACATCGGAGAGCGCGTGGATCAGGTAACAGGCGGATCTTCCTCAGCGTCAGGCACAGGAAATTCCTCAGCCGCCACGCCGGGAGGACAGACCGCAGCCCAGATTACGGTTCCCACTGAAAGCGGAACAGCCAGCCAGAGCGGCGGCCAGGCCGTAGTAGGAGATACAGGCATCGAGTTTGTACAGGGAAGCGAAAGCGCGGTAAGCGGACTTCCGGAAACCGTTGTATCCACCATTAATGCCATTAATACCGGAACCGGTCTGGCAGAGGCCGGAACCGGTCTGGACTTAAGCGGCTACAATGCCCTGGTAGGAACCACCGCAGTTATGACCTATCAGGCCGGAACCAGAGTGGAAAAAACAGGAGCCACCAATATGCCTGTGTATGTCCCGAATCTGGTAGAGGGTCTGGGAACCGTACAGGTGCTCTTCTACAACAACATGACTTCCAAGTGGGAGCTGATCACGCCTACATCTGTGGATGTGGCAAAGAAGATGATCCATGTGACCATCCCGAACTCGGGAACATTTTCGGTTATCTATAAGCGCTGACAGAGCGTGTAAGGATAATCTGCGCCGGTTTCCATGATCGTGAGGCCGGCGCAGTCACAAAACGCTGTTTTGAAAACACACAAAGGAAAAGGGGGACATATTAATGAAATCTGCAAGTATGAGAAAAATGATGGAATGTTTGATGGTTGTACTGATGGTATGGTCTGTATTTCAGATCAGAAACTGTATTACATTACAGGACGTCCAGTATGCTCAGGACAGGATCCACTGGGACATACTGGCATATGAACTGCTCTTTCTGGCGTCCTGTTTTGGTTTTGTGACAGCTATGGGGACAGGAATTTTAAAAAAGAACCACAGTGAGGAGTAATTGATTATGCTGATCCGGAACAAATCATTTTATATGTTTGCAGACGCCATTGCTGTGGTTGTATCATTTATACTTGCCCTGCTGGGCAGATTTGCTTCTCTGGATGCAGGGGACTTCCAGCTGGGAAACTGGTACGGCTGTATTTTGATGCTTTTTATTTACATTGTGGTTATTTTATTCTATCAGCCGGACCAGCCTATAATGAAGCGAAACCGATGGAATGAACTGAGAGTAGTCATCACGGATAACTTTTATATGGTTATGGTGCTGACACTTATTCTTTTTGCATTTAAACTTGGAGACAATTCGTCCCGCAAGTTTTACATATTATTTTTTCTTTTCAATATATTGACCATGTATCTGGGACGGATCACGATTAAGACGGCGCTGTTTCGGTATTATGGAAAACAGGAAAACAGAAAGCGTCTGTTGATCTGCGCATCAGATACAAATGTATTGAAGGTAATGAATCAGGTAGTTAACGCAAGACTATACGACTATGATGTGTCTGCCATTGCGGTTATGCACATTCACGGAAAGATAGAGTTGAACCAGGTAGGGAGAAATGAAAACGGAAGCTATCTCTGGTCTGATTCAGACGGATTGACGGAATATCTGAAAAAACAGGTGGTAGACGAGGCTCTTTTAAGCCTTCCCACCATGCGACGTGAAAAACTGAATGACTTAATCCGCCGGTTGGAGGCATTGGGAATTGTTGTCCACGTTACGGTTAATACGTTTGGAATGGCAGAAAAAGAGAAAGCGATCGAAAATTTCGGGTCTTACCGTGTGCTTACATACAGTCCAAGAATTTTTGAACCCGCAGAATTGTTTTTAAAGCGCCTGATGGATATAGCAGGCGGTCTGGTGGGAATCATTTTCACCTGTATTTTATCCATTTTCGTTGTACCTGCCATATATCTGGAATCTCCCGGTCCCGTTATTTTTAAACAGACCAGGATCGGAAGGAATGGAAGACGTTTTTCCATTTACAAATTCCGTTCCATGTATATGGATGCGGAAGAACGTAAAAAAGAGCTTATGGCACAGAATCAGATGGACGGCCTTATGTTTAAAATGAAGGACGATCCCAGAATTACAAAGGTAGGAAAATTTATAAGAAAAACCAGTATCGACGAATTTCCACAGTTCTTTAACGTATTGAAGGGGGATATGAGTCTGGTGGGAACAAGACCGCCGACGCTGGATGAATTTATGCAGTATGAAGAACATCACAAGAGACGCTTAAGCTTAAAGCCAGGAATCACGGGAATGTGGCAGGTTAGCGGACGGAGTGAGATTCAGAATTTTGAGGATGTAGTGAAGTTGGATCTGGAATATATTGACAACTGGTCCATCTGGCTGGATATTAAAATCCTGCTTCAGACGGTTCTGGTTGTGTTAATGCATAGAGGGGCTGAGTAAAGAGAGTATGGAACGCTTTATGAAAAGTAATTTAGATATAGCAATGTTTGGACATAAACGAATTCCTTCGAGAGAAGGAGGTATTGAAATTGTTGTAGAAGAATTGTGTACCAGGATGGTTAATAAAGGGAACAGGGTTACCTGTTATAACAGAGCCGGACACCATGTAAGCGGCGCTGAGTATGATACAAAAGCAGCAAAGGAGTATAAAGGGATTCGGCTGAAAAAGGTTCCGACAATTGAAAAAAAGGGGGCTAGAGATATAATAGGGTCAACCAAGAAAAACTACGATAACTAAAGGGTTTTGATGGCTTGAGTTGTCCTTCAAATGTTTTATTTGTTGAAAACTGCAAGAAGCGGAGAACCATGGGGGTTATATGTAGGAGGCTTTGGGAAGCTCTGTTTTGACCCACAAAAAGGAGCAACAAATAAAAATAGGAGGATAACACAAGCCTACGGTAGATTGCGATAAGTGGTCTGCCGTGGGCTTGTTGCTGTTTTATAAAGAGAAAAGTGAGGAGAATGAAACTATGAAAAATTATAAAATCGCTGTGGCTGGAACTGGATATGTCGGCCTCTCCCTTAGCGTGCTGTTGGCGCAGCATAACCAAGTGACGGCTGTTGATATTGTGCAAGCGAAAGTGGATATGATTAACAATCATAGATCTCCGATTCAGGATGACTATATCGAGAAATACCTTGCAGAGAAAGAATTGAACCTGACCGCAACGCTGGATGCAAAGTCAGCATACTCGGATGCGGATTTTGTTGTAATAGCTGCTCCCACGAACTATGACAGTAAAACGCAGCATTTTGACACATCTGCGGTCGAAGCTGTAATTAAGCTGGTCATGGAATATAATCCGAACGCAGTCATGGTCATCAAGTCTACGATTCCTGTGGGCTACACCGCAAGTGTTAGAGAAAAATTTGGTAGCAAGAATATCATCTTCAGTCCGGAGTTTTTAAGAGAGAGCAAGGCTCTTTATGACAATCTGTATCCTTCTCGTATCATTGTCGGTACTGATTTGCAGGACGAAAGATTAGTAGAAGCAGCACACGAGTTTGCTGGTCTGCTGCAGGAAGGCGCAATCAAAGAGAACATCGACACTCTGTTTATGGGCTTCACCGAGGCAGAGGCCGTTAAGTTGTTTGCCAATACATATCTGGCTCTGCGTGTTGCTTACTTCAATGAATTGGACACCTATGCAGAGAGCAAGGGGCTGAATACCCAGCAGATCATCAACGGTGTCTGCCTTGATCCGCGTATCGGCAGCTACTACAATAATCCGTCTTTTGGCTATGGCGGATACTGCCTGCCGAAGGATACTAAGCAACTTCTGGCAAATTATGCTGACGTGCCTGAGAACCTTATTGAAGCAATCGTTGAGAGTAATCGAACTCGTAAAGACTTTATTGCTGACCGTGTTCTGAAGCTGGCTGGCTACTACGGCTATGATGCGGAGAATGAGTTTGATGAAGATAAGGAAAAAAATGTCACCATCGGTGTGTACCGACTGACTATGAAAAGTAACAGTGACAACTTCAGGCAGAGCTCCATTCAGGGTGTTATGAAGCGTGTTAAGGCCAAGGGCGCAACCGTGATTATTTATGAGCCGACTTTGAAAGATGGGGAAACCTTCTTCGGTAGTGTGGTCGTTAATGATCTGGCGAAGTTCAAGGAAATGAGCAATGCCATTATTGCGAACCGTTATGACAAGTGTTTGGACGATGTGAAAGAAAAAGTTTACACGAGAGATTTGTTTGGTAGAGATTAATAAGTGTGGGTTATTAGAGATGGATGAAAAGAAAAAAATAAAGATATGTTTTGCGGCTTCATCCGGTGGACATTATGAGCAGCTTATGATGCTAAAGCCACTGATGGAAAAATATGACAGTTTTGTCATTACTGAGAAAACAGATTATAGCGCAGAGTCGAAAGGCGAAAAGACCTATTACATGAAACAGGTCAACCGTCGTGAAAAAGATTTTATATGGCGGATGATTCAAAATGCTTGGAAGGCTATCAGCATTTACAGAAAAGAGAAGCCTGATGTGGTAATTTGCACAGGAGTTCTTGCTATGATACCGATTTGCTTGATTTCCAAATTTATGGGAAAAAAACTGATCTACATAGAATCTTTTGCGAAAGTTACTTCTCCTACCGAAACCGGAAAACTGCTCTACAAGTTTGCGGATCAGTTTTATGTACAGTGGAAGCCAATGCTGAAATTCTACCCTAAAGCCATATATTTAGGAGGAATTTATTAAATGGACAATAAGATTTTCATAACTTTAGGATCACAGAAATTCCAATTTAACAGATTGCTCATTGCGGTGGATAAACTGTGCGAAAAAAAGGTGATTTCTGGCGAAGATGTATTTGCACAGACTGGTTACAGTGACTATGTCCCCAGAAATTATAGCTACAATAATTTTTTGGATCGAGAAGAGTTCAGTGTGGAGATGGGAAAAGCGGATATCGTCATCACGCACGGAGGAACAGGCGCAATCATTGGCGCAGTAAAGAAGGGAAAGAAGGTCATTGCTGTTCCGCGTCGTGCCAAATATGGCGAACACGTTGACGACCACCAGTTGCAGCTGATTAAACAGTTTGATGATCTGAATCTGATTTGTCCGTGCAGAGATACAGATGAATTAGCAGAGGCAATAGAAACAGTAAAACATACAAGATATGCGGCATACGAATCCAATACAACCACTATCGTAGATAGCATAGAAAAATACATAAAGGAACTTGTTTGATATGAATAGAGAAAAAATTATGACTTTTATGAAAAAAAGTCTGAGATTTTTACCGGATAAAGCATATATAAAATTATATTATCGGTTGCGTGTTGGTAGAAAATTAAATATGCATGATCCAGAAACGTTAAATGAAAAACTTCAATGGTTGAAATTTAATTATAGATTTCCATTACAGTCAATTGTGTCAGACAAATTGTTGGTTAGAGACTATGTAAAAGAAAAAATAGGAGAAGAATATTTGATCCCTTTACTTGGAAGTTGGGAAGAGTATAGTGATATTGATTTTTCTTCATTGCCAAAGCGATTTGTCTTAAAATGCAATCATGATTCAGGAGGTCTGGTTGTTTGTACAGATAAGGATAAACTGAATTACGAAGAAGCAAAAAAGAAAATTGAGAAATCGTTAAAGAGTAATTTCTTTTACATTGGACGGGAATATCAATATAGAAACATTAAGCCAATGATTCTTTGCGAAAAATTCATTTCTGATGATGGAAATGTTCCGATGGATTATAAGATTTATTGCTTTAATGGTAAGCCGGATGTCATATTGGTTTGCAAAGACCGATTTAGAAAAAATTCACACAAAGCATCTTATTTATACTATGACCAAGAATGGAATTTCATTCCATTGAACAAAGGCGATGATAAGTTGCCTGATCCTAAAATTCCATTACCAAAGAACTTAGATAAAATGTTGGAAATAGCAAAAGTTTTATCTAAGGATTTTATTTTTGCTCGTATTGATTTGTATAATATTGATGGACAAATTTATTTCGGGGAAATCACTTTGTCACCGAATTCTGGATTTGATGCGGATATTACATATGAAACAGATTTAATGTTTGGTGAAAAACTGAAAATACCATATTGGAATGATATAAACAGAACAATATAAAGCAATCCGCGGGATTAGAAATGATATAAAAGCTTATCCAATGGAAGTATGATGAAATGTATACGGAAACGACTTTTTAGGCATTGATACCGCTGGTTTTGGTTAGTATCATTAGCCTGATACGGTATCTGCATTCGGCAATCAACTGTTACCATTAACCAACCATCACGGCATCAGTTGTTCTTGGTGGTTCTGTATATGGTGACCATATAAATCCAATCTCTGATACCACATTTTTGAGTTCAACTGGTGCAGAATGTAGTCACATCAATCATGTGTCAACACAGATGCAGTACGGCATTGGCGCAGCAATTATTTTTGTAATCAACTATATAGTGAGTAGATATATCGAAAATGTACTTATCGGATTTATCATTGGATGCGTGAAGTGGTATTACAAAAACAAGTAATACTGGGTGTATCTAAGAGGAGTGTAGAAGGAAGATGGAGAATTAAAATGGTGAAAGTTTTAGTGGTTGGGCCAAGTCCGACAAAATCAAAGGGTGGAATGGCAACCGTTATTGAGGAAATCGAAAAAGATAAGACGTTAAATGCTAAATTTGACATAGATATATACGAATCGTATGTTGATGGAAATAAATTGAGTGTTTTGCTTTTTTCGGTGTTTTCTTTTATCAAGTTCTACTTCACGAAAAGAAATTATGATGTTTACCATATACACGCAGCTTCATATGGTAGCACATTTAGAAAAGGATGGTATGTTCATGCTGCGAAGAAGTGGGGTAAAAAAATAATTTTACATATTCACGGTGCTGAGTACATGCTCTTTTATGAAAAGAGCAATCGGAAGGATAAGATTGTTTCAATATTAAAAGAAGCAGATGAAGTTATTGCTTTGTCTGCTGACTGGAAAAAGAAGTTTGATGAAACATTCGGATTAAATAATTGTGTTGTGCTTGAAAATGGCATAGATACTGAACGATTGAAACCTGCTATAACTAGTGTTAAAGAGCATCCGCATACTTTTGTATCTCTTGGTCGACTTGGAGAAAGAAAAGGAACCTATGATCTCATAAAAGCGATAGAGCAAGTGAAAATTAAGACACCCGATATTAAATGCTATTTGGCTGGCGATGGTGATACTGATAGATGCAAGCAGATTGTTGAGAAAAAAAAACTGGAGAACAATATCATTATTGTAGGCTGGGCTGACTTTGACAAGAAATTAGAATTGCTTAAAAAATCTAGTGTATTGGTGCTTCCATCTTATAATGAAGGACTTCCAATGGCAATTTTGGAAGGTATGGCTTGCGGAAAAGCAATTATAAGTACTACGGTTGGTGCGATTCCAGAAGTAGTAAAAGAAGAAAATGGGATTTTAATAGAACCAGGAGATATTAATAAGCTTTCGGAAGCCTTAATGGGATATTGTTTGAATCAAGAAATGGTAGAAAGAATAGGAAAGAATAATATTGCGCTTATTCACACAAAGTACAGCATGGACGCAATGCATCAGAAATTGGCTCGATACTATATTGATGTTATGCAGGAGAAAAGAGCATGAAAAATGGATTAGCAGTATGCTAAGATTGTTTAGGCCACGAGCTTTGGTGTTAGCTAGATCTCGAACAGGCAAAAAGGCTACTGCGAAACATCTGAATCGTTTCTAGCATCTTAGTGCGCGAGAACTGGCAGGGCAGAAAATTATTCAGGAATTGACGGGCAAAAGGAGAGTGTGGTATGTGATCCGACGTTATGATACTAAAAATTTGGAAGTTGGTTATAAGTGCTTGTAACATTAAAAAGTGGTGGAATAAAGTCTACTAATAATGAGATAGGTGATAAAAATGCAAAGTATACCAAAAAAAATTCATTACATATGGTTTGGAAAGGGAGAAAAAAGTGACCTGATAAAAAAATGTCAGGAAAGTTCGAGAAGGATTCTTTCAGATTGGGAAATAATTGAGTGGAATGAAGAAAATTATGATATTCATACATGCAAATATATGGAAGAAGCATACAATCAGAAAAAATATGCCTTCGCATCGGACTATGCAAGATTTGATTTATTGTATCGGTATGGCGGGGTATATTTGGATACAGATGTTGAATTGTTGAAACCAATTTCGGATTCTATGCTAAATTGTTCTGGGTTTACAGGCGTTGAAAACAATAATAAAATCGCTCCTGGTTTGGTATTTGCTTGTGCACCGGGGAATCCAATAGTTGGTGAAATTCTTAAAATGTATCAATCAGAGCATTTTATTGATTCGAATGGACGAATTAATATGAAGACTGTTGTAGATAGAGTGACAGAAGTGTTCTATAATCATGGTTTTCAGCGGGATGGTTCGGAGCAGATTCTGGATGGGTTTCATATCTATCCCGCTGAATATTTTTGTGCATACGATTTTGTGACAGCGGAATTTACGATTACAGATAAAACCATTTCAATACATCATTATACAGCTACATGGATTGACTCTAAAAGCAGGATAAAGGGATATGTTAAAAACTTTTTTAGAAGATCTTTGGGGAAAGATAGATATAAGAAACTAATTGGAATAAAGAGAAGATTATTTGGAGTGAATGGTGAATGAGTATGAAATCGTTTTTAAAATCATTTATTGATCTGATGTTGTCAACCAATCTTGACAACATCACACGATGACAAATAGGCAAACCTACTTGCCTATTTACTCATCTGTCTACGTTGGCTTCACTCAACGATGCCACCGTATCGCCTCGTTCAGCCGCCTTGCAGATAAGCAAATATTCTGCGTGGTTTTGCTAAATATCAATGTGTCAGTACACTAGATGCTTAGTGAAAGTGATATTTTTTGTATTGCCTTCTAGGTATGAAGGGTTTGGAATAGCTATTGTTGAGGCAATGATGGCAAAAATACCTGTTATTGCTTCTGATTTAGATGGACCTCGTGAAATACTGGAAGGTGGTTATGGATATTTATTTGATGTAGGAAATGATAAAAAACTTGCAGATCTTTTAGAACAAATTATATCTGGAATAGGAGAATAATCTTTTAGAAAATGCATATATGCATGCAATCGATTTGTTTTCAATTAACAGGATGATTTCGTGTATGAGAAATGCATATTGCCAATAAATACATATTAAGGTTTAGGATGGTGTAGCGTGATTAAGAATAAACGAGACCTAAAAGAGTATCTTATTTGCGATAAAAATGCTTTAGGATATTCAATGAAAACAAGACCTAGGATGGGCAGAGATGAAATCTGGAGATTTGAAATTTTGTTGAGAAAATATGAATATTTTTCTAATTTGGAAAAGAAAAATATTTTACAGAAAGTCATGTATTTATTTTATAAGGTTAGATTTCATAGATTATCAGTTAGACTTGGCTTTTCGATACCTATTAATGTGTTTGGTAAAGGTTTAAGTATTGCTCACTATGGGTCAATTGTTGTTAATTCAAATGCTAAGGTTGGCGATTATTGCCGAATACAAGAAAATGTAACGATTGGGGCAACAGGGGGAACAAATGATGCTCCGGAAATTGGAGATAAAGTTTTTATTGCTAGTGGAGCACGCATTATTGGCAATGTTAAAATTGGCAATAATATTGCAATAGGAGCTAATGCGGTCGTTGTAAAAGATTTTCTTGAAGACGGTATTACAATTGCGGGGATTCCTGCAAAGAAAATTAGCAATAATGATTCGCATAAATTTCTTAGATGTCATTGATTACATAATATAATGGTATAACATTACAGGTTATTACCCAAACAATGGAAGGTGAGATGGATGAAAATTCAAAATATTGTTTTTGTATGCAATTATGCTGCTGATTATGCAGGAAATTTTATTGAAGGTCTTAAACAACTTCATAGAATGCTTAAAAGCAGAGGAATAACCTGTAACTATTTGTTACCAATAGATGCAGAGAATAAAGAGTGGGTAAAAGATTTAGAAAAAGAAGTAAAGGTGGTATTTTGCGATTTTTCTCCACGTACACTTTTCTCTACGCTGAAAAAAACGTTGAAGCATAATACTCTAATTCACACGCATTTTATAGGAGCGAGAGAGACTTTTGCTGTAAGAAAAGCTGGAAAGCATTTTAATTCTGTAATTATTTATAATATGCATAATCGGTATGGAGAAAATGATAATTGTATTAGAAAAATTATAAAAAGAATAATATATCATAATGTTTTTTTTATAGGTGTAAGCAAAGCGGTTTATGATGATTTGTGTTGTGTTTTCGATAAGAAAAAATGTTATTGTGTTCCAAATGCAATTTCGCTCGATAGATTATCAAATGCAAATTATTTTAGAAATGATTCCAATATAATAAAATTACTCATTTTAGGAACACATTTTATTAGAAAAGGTACAGATTTAGCAATTGAAGCAGTGTCCAATATACAGTCTACAAAAAAAATAGAATTAGAGATTATAGCACATGATATAGAACAGACTCAAAATAGAATAAAAAAAATATTGGGATTTATTCCAGATAATATTTCTGTACATTTGCCAGTAGAAAATATAAAGGAAGTATATGAGAAAACAGATATATTTTTAGCCCCTGCGAGGTCTGAAGCATTTGGTTATGCCGTGGTTGAGGCATTGTATTGTGGTTGTGAGGTAATAGCAAGTGATATTCCAGGGCAAAATACGATGAAAGATATCGTAGGCATTAGATGGATTCAAAGTGAAAATGTTGAAGAATTACAAAAGGCTATAATAGAAGAAATAAATAGTAAGTATGACATTTCAAAGAAAGAAAAACAAAGAGCCTATATTGAAGAAAACTATTCATTGTCAGCATGGTGTAGAAAAATATTGAAAGTGTACGAAATGGTATGTAGCAGTCAAATTTAGGAGGAAGCTTATGGTTGGAATTGCTATTATTAATTATAAATCATATAAAAAAACTATAGAGTGTATAGAATCAATAAGAAAAACAACAAATAGCTTATTTAAAATTTATCTGTTAGAAAATGGTTCAAATGATGAATCAGCAGAAATCTTGTTTAATGAGTATAAAAATTCACAGGATGTACATTTGATTATTTCTGATGTCAATCATGGGTATGCACGTGGAAATAATTTGCTAATTGAATGTATGTACAAGGACAAATGTGATGTTGGTGTAATATCTAATAACGATATAATATGTAAAAATAACTGTATAGATAAGTTAGTATTGGATTTAGCTGAGTCTAATAACAATTTTTTGTTGATTGGACCTAAAATAATTAATCCGGATAACAGAACACAACGTTCGGTTAAACTTAAGCGTTATAATGATTTTGAGTATTTATGTAAATCAACTTATTTATCACGTTTTTTTGAAGGTGCAATAATTCGAGATGACAAAAAGATAAGCGGGATAAATTCGCTTGCAGAGGTATTTTGGGTTTCAGGGGCTTTTTTTGCTTTTGATGTGTTAAAAATGAAAACTATTGGAGAATTTGATCCGAAAACTTTTCTTTTTTTTGAAGAATATATTTTGTCGGAAAAAGCAAGAAAAATGGGGTACAAAATGGGATATGATCCGCGGGTGGAAGTATTTCATTATCATGCGGTATCAACAGGTGGTGGACTAAATATTAATTCAAAGATTGCTGCAGATAGAAGTGAAAGATATTATTTTTCTGAGTATCAATCTAGTAAATACATATTTTTATCTATATTAAAAATAGTGCGTACTTTAGAAGTCTTATATACATTTGGGAAAAAAAGAGATATTTCTAGTATTAAAAAATATCTTGTCGAAATAAAGGTGCCCTTAGTGAAAGAAAAAAGGAGAATTTAAAAATGGATGTGCTAGTTTCGATTATCATGCCAGCATACAATGCAGAGGGATGGATTGAAAATGCGATAAATAGAATACAAAAACAAACTTATTCACGCTGGGAGTTGATAGTAGTAGATGATGGCAGTGTGGATAAAACAGCGGCAGTCTGCAGTAGTTATATAACTAATGATAATAGAATCAAGCTATTTAGTCAAAAAAATCAAGGACCAAGTGCCGCTAGAAATCTTGGTCTTTCAAAAATGAAAGGTGATTATTTTACTATCATTGATAGTGATGATCTTCTTAGCGAAGATGCAATAGAAAAATATGTAAAAGCAGCAGAGGTATTTCATGCAGATATGGTTATAGCTGGTTATAAAATGGTAAACACAATAACAAAAGCAGAACGCATATTTACATGTCGCGAAGAAATGCAATTTGAGATAAATACTCATATTAACACAAGGGAAACAGAAATATTACTTCAAGATGGACTAATGGCGTCCAATTGGAATAAATTATATAGCAGTGTTTTGGCAGATTTACGTTTTGATGAAACTCTTTCTTTAAATGAAGATGTACTGTATTCATTGACAGCACTTTTAAGGTCAAGAAAAGTCGTATCAATAAAAGATGTACTTTATACATATAAAATACAGAATACAGATTCTGTATCAATGAGATTTCATCCAGAATTGCCACAAGCATTAGAAGCATTAGATAGTCAATTAACTAAAAATCAAAACAAATCTTTGAGACGTAAAATAAGTAGGTGGTTAATGAATTATATGTTTATCCATATGCGTCAAATTTGTATAAGTGAACAGCTGGAAGGCGAGAGAATTAGCTATTTAGAAGAGTGTATTCAAAGTAGGGTGTTTAAAAAATACGGTAATATATTTATAGCCGATACACTGAACAGAAAACTAGCAATTCTATTGCTTAAGTTCAGGCAATTTAATATTTATATTAAGTTGATGCGAAAAAAAGAAAGGAATTAGATGTGGTAGGAATATTAACATTTCATAGAGCAGTTAATTATGGAGCAGTACTTCAGACATATGCATTGCAGGGCGCGCTAAATGATTTGAAAATTGAAAATGAAGTACTCGATTACCGTTGCCCCTTTATTGAAGCTCATTATAATCCGAAACCAAGTGTTTCTCCGATTCATGTTAAGCATTTTTTTAAGGAAGTGACTCAAATGCCCATAAAGAAGAGGGCACGTGAAAGCTTTGATTTGTTCTTATCTAAAAATATTAAGATGAGTGAAAAGCTAGAGAAAAACGGACTTTGTAGTGTGGCAGAAAAATATGACGTGATTATTACTGGAAGCGATCAGGTTTGGAATATGGCAGTCACAGGTGAGGACACAGTATATGCTCTTGATTTTGCAATAAAAAATGTAAGAAAGGTTTCCTATGCAGCTAGCCTTGGTCCGGCAGAAATGAAGGCAGAGTACAAGGCTAAGCTGACTCCATGCCTAAAACAGTATGATAGTATTTCAGTAAGAGAGCCTGCGGCAAAAGCATTTATAGAAGAGATTAGTGAAAAAAATGTGAAAGTTGATGTGGATCCAACGATATTATTGCCAACAGAAAAGTGGGAGAGTTTAGCAGATAAATCAAACTTGGCTTACAAGAATTTTATCTTTGTGTATACAATGCAACCTTCAGACATTCTTTATAATTTGGCACAAAATCTTGCAAAAAAGGAAGAGCTTCAAATCTATTCATTATCCATGGTGGACAACTCTCGAAAACTAGGTACAGACATGAGAGGAGCAAAAATTGAAGACTTTTTGTGGATGATCAAACATGCACGATATGTGGTTACGAACTCATTCCATGGATTATTATTTGCACTACGGTTTCATAAGCAATTATACTGGGCGTTTCAACAGGGCAAGCATATGTCAAATCCACGCTTTGATATGTTGATTGAACAGTATGGAATAGATTGTAGGTGTTGCAGTAAAGAATTGGGAGTAGATCAGTGTACAGAGCTCGACTACAATTACATAGATTCTATAATGAGTCATCAACGTAATGAATCATTGCAGAACTTGAGATTAAGCATAGTAGGAGAACAATAATGGGAGAAAAAAGACAAGTGCAATTAGCAAAAAATACTGTAATATTGACGGTAGGTAAAATATGTACGCAATGTGTCAGTTTCTTTTTGCTTCCTTTGTATACAGCCCTTTTGGAACCGAGTGACTATGGTGCGGTTGATTTGATTTCTACATATGCAGCTATGATATTACCGATATGTAACCTACAGATGGATATGGGATTATTTCGCTTTTTATTAGATAAGCGTAATGATGAACAGGAACAGAAAGTACTTATTTCTACAGTTACAAATGTAAACCATCTGCAAACAGTGGGATTTGTGTTACTGTTTATAGCTCTACAGTTTTTATTGAATTCTGAATATAAGTTATTTTTGGCACTGGAAGTCGTTCTAAACCTGTATAATGCAACAATGATGCAGGTGGCAAGGGGAAAGGGGCGGAACGACATCTATTCTGTTGCCAGTTTCCTTTCGGCAAGCCTAATGGTTGTGTTTAATGTTGTATTCATAGCTGGATTTAAAATGGGCGCTTTGGGAATGTTCTACGGCTTAATATTATCAAAGATTATTACTGATCTTTATTTGATTTATGTGCTTAAGTATTGGGAATTTTATAGTATAAAAATTTTTAATAAACAAAAGTTCAAGGAAATATGTGGATATTCAGCACCGCTTGTGCCAAATCAGCTTGCCTGGTGGGTAATTGGTGCTTCAGATCGGATTGTTGTGTCTAATATACTTGGAGTTGCGCAGAATGGAATATACTCGGTTGCAAATAAATTTTCGACTATGTATATAACCTTTTATAATATTTTCAACTTAGCTTGGACAGAGTCATGTGCTTTACATATTGATGATGAAGACAGTGAACAGTATTTATCTGATGTTATTAGTACAATGTTTTCATTATTTTCAGCTGTATGTATAGGAATTGCAGCCTGTATGCCTTTTGCATTTCCGCTGCTTATAAATGAGAAGTATGCGGCAGCTTATAATCAAGTTCCGATTTTGTTGTGTGCAGTGTTGTGTCAGTCAGTAATAGGATTGGTGAGTGTGGTATATACGGCAAAAAAAATGTCTGCAGTATTGGCAAAAACATCATTTTTTATTGCAGTGATTAATTTAGGTACGGATCTATTATTGATAAAATATATAGGATTGTATGCTGCTTCGTTATCTACACTTATTGCGTATGGAGTAATGATGATATACCGTTACATTGATGTACAAAAGTATATTCGTATTTCGATTCCTCTGAAAAAAGTATGTAGGGCTTTTGTTGTTGCAGCTATTGTTATATGGTCATATTATTCATCGAATCGATTTTTTCAAATAATTTCTCTTCTGATTGCTATATTATATTCAGTTATTGAAAACTGGAATTTTATAAAGGAAGCAATCCAAACAGTTTACAAGAAAATAAGAAGGTGATGAATCAAGATGGTTGTGAAAAAAAGAATATTATATTTATTTGTTGTGTTTTTTTTGGCAGATCACTGTCTATGGCTTGTGAATTCGTCAACCCAGAGCGTAACAAATGAATTGTGCTGGTTATTAATTTTATTAATGTTTTTTGGTAGATTTGGAAAAAACTTATTTCATTCAATTAGCGATAGAAATCAATATATTTTTACCAACGAAGTACTGTTTGTTTTTGTTTTGGCGGTTGCATCAAGTTTGCAGGCATATTTGCTTCATGGACAGTCATTAATTCAAGGAATTTTGCCACAGCGTTTTATGGTTGTTGGCTTTCTGTTATATTATGTGCTTGTTAATTACATGAATTGTAAACAAGATGCACTAACCGCAGTCAAAAAGTTGTTTGCGATTGTAGGGTATATGGAGTTATTATTATATATTACTCAATACTTTCTAATTGGTAAAATTCAATTTTTGCAGATAAATTACTCTTACAGGCTTGGTGAGGTGCGTATGAACCTTGGTTCTGTTGCGATTCCGTTTGTAGTACTGATGTGTGTAGATAATATCTATAAACAAAAAAGGGCTTCATGGAAGGATATAATTTCAATTGCTGCTGGCTTTTTTTATTCGTTTGTTGTTGCAAAAACAAGAATTGTACTGGTTGCTTATATCGTTGCATTAGTTGGTGGATACCTGATATGGAAAAAAGGTGGAAGAAAAAAATTATATGTATTCTTTGCTTTGGTGGCAATGGTATTGTTTTTATCACAGACAGAGCTTTTTAGTTATATGTTGGATGGCTTGAATAATATTGATATGTCCGCACAAACAAGAACGCTTGGAAGAGAATATTATCTTTCACGGATAAAGGAACATCCGTTCCTTGGCGTTGGATATTTAAATATGAAAAACGCAACTGCAATGGAATATTCCGGAATGAACAGTATTTCTACCGGAGGTATATACTGGGTTGATTTGGGCGTTTACGGATTGACATTTTTCTTTGGTATTATAGGATTAATTTGGTTTTTAATTTTATACGGAAAAATGACATTAAAATCATATCGGATTGCACAAAATGGAAATTTAACATATTGGATGTATATGTTGTATTTAATTGTATTATCCCCTAATGGAACCGGATTTATCTGGTATATAAGTAGTACGGTTTCGTTCATTGTGTGGCTGAGTTTGATTGATGGGGAGTATAAAAAATATGAAGGGGCGCAAAATATTGAATCAAGATGAGAGTAACAATAACATTATAAATATCGATAAAAATATGGGGGTACAAACCTCTAGGAGCGCAATTCAAACTTTGAACTTCTAAGAATCATTTGTATGTTTGGAATTATTTCAATGCATACATTTGGTGTATTTCATGATACGGCAGTTGGAGTGAATCTAGTTTTGGGTGTATTTAACAGTAGCCTATTTAATATAGGTGTGTCATCATTTATGCTGATTTCAGAGTACTTTGGGGTGTAAACTTCTGCGAAAAAGATTATTCATTTGGAATGTATGATTCTCTTTTACTCTGTTTTGACAGAAATAATTAATCAGGGTATAACTGGGGGATTCAACATCAAAGGGATTATAGTATCATTTCTTCCGATTTTTGGTTGCAAATATTGGTATATATACATGTATATAAATAAAGACAAGCGAATAATTCCATTTTTGAGAATTGGAGCAATTGCATTTTTGTCAGAATTGACATTAAATCTAGTTTGACATATTTAAGCGGAGGAGTCGGAATCGTTGCATCGTTTGTAAGAGATTATTCGATTTTTATTCTTGTCTTGAGTATCTGCGTATTTATGACATTTAAAAAGATCCAAATAAAGTCTAGAGTAATTAATGCCTTGTCAAAGCATGTTGTTGCAGCCTATCTTTTTGATGGAGCATTAAGAATGCTTATAGGGAGCTATATTTTGCAATGGAACGAGTATATATATAAACCAATATTGCCTTTAATCATTGTGATAATACTATTTGTCTGTTTGCTTATTGATGCATTGCGCAGTGTGATTATAGCACCAATTGAAAAAAGGGTGGCAACTATTGTTATAAATAGCTATGTTTTGCTAAATAAGGTCTTGGAAAGAATGGCTAAGGAATTGTTAAAGTAAAGTACAAAGGGAAAGGAATTAATATGAAACTTTTAGGGATTGTAAAAAAAGATATAAATTATGCTTACATAAAATAAGATGGCGCAAAGCAAACCCCAATAATGACACATTTGCAGAAACAATGTTTTTCAGTGATAATGTGAAGGTTGGTGACTATACATACGGTCCGTTAAATATCGAACATTATTATCCGAATACAACGCTGAGTATTGGTAAGTATTGTTCGATAGCCAAAAAAGTCACCTTTATGTTAGGTGGAAATCATGGAACCAAAGCAATTACCACATTTCCATTTGGCCCCCGAGTATATAATAAATTCGGGGGGGGGGGGATCTCCAAAGTGGAATGTAAATATTGTTATTGAAGATGATGTTTGGATTGGATATGATGCTCTGATTTTGCCAGGAGTGACAATTGGACGAGGCTCAATTATTGGTGCACGTTCTGTGGTAACAAAACATATACTACCGTATTCTGTGTACGCTGGTACAAGAATTGTTAAAAGCAGATTTTCAGATAAAATAATAGAGAAATTGATGCGGATTGACTATTCTAAAGTTAACCATACGCAGAAAGATTTGTTTATGGAAGATTGGCAAACTGAAATTAACGAGGATAACATTGATGAAATTATAGCACATTTTATTGAGTGATTTCTAAAAGAATGGAGAAGTATGGATACAAAAGTATATGCTTGTTATTTAAGGGATAATGAAGAATTGGAAAAGAGTTCTTCAGGAGGTGCATTTACAGCTTTGAGCAATGCGATTTTTAGTATGAATGGCTGTGTTATTGCATGTAATTACCAGTATACGGAACAGGAAGTGCAGTTTGATATTGCGAGAACAGTTGAAAAGAGAAATCAAATGAGAGGTTCCAAATATATTCAGGCTTTTCCTAATCAGTTGTATTTGTTACTGGAACAAGAACTTAATAAAGACGGAGAAGAACCAATACTTGTGGTTGGGACTCCATGTCAAATTGCGGGAGCAAAGGCGTGGTGTCAAATAAAAAAGAAAAATTTAAAAAGAGCTGTGATTTTCTGTGATTTAATATGCCACGGTGTCTCCAGTCCAGTGATGTGGAAAGAATATGTGGATGAAGTGCAGAAAAAGCAAGGCTCTAAAATTGTGAAAGTAAGCTTTAAGGAAAAAAATCGAGGTTGGATTCGACCGACTGCAAAGGCTTGGTTAAAGAATGGTAAAGAAGTATTGGCAGAAGACTATGCGATTCTTTACAGGAGTCGTGACTTTATGAGACCGTCTTGCTACGTATGCAAATTTGCAAAACAACGGAGAGATACAGATTTGACAATTGGTGACTTTTGGAGTATTCAGGATTCACATCCTGATTTCGCTAACTTAAAGGGAACCTCCAATGTACTTGTTCACACAGAACTTGGAGAGTGGATCTTTCGAGAAGCGATGAGCGATTTGAATGTTTTGGAGAGTACAATGAAACAATGTATGCAACCAGGATTTCAACATCCCTGTGAAAAAACTAAGCGTTATAAAGATATACATAGAGATTATGAAAATCATGGATTAGAGTATATTATTGAGAAATATGTGCATTTCGGACCAGGTAATGCTTTGATGAGGAGACTACGCCGAAAATTTTTGCGAATGAAGTATGGTGAGGATTAATAATGTTTGAGCGAGTGATTTCACTTGGTTGGTTTTGCAGTGTTGCTTTAGAAACCAAACGGATTGGTTTACGAGATGGAAGTTATCCTTTTGACTGGCTACTAACACATAATTTTTCAAAAGTGTTGGATATTATGAATGCTGAAGTGGACAGCATAATGTTTTTAAAGAATGAAGATATGCTTCAGTATGAGGGAGATGCTTCGAAATGGTACAATAAGCGATATCAAATTTCCTTGTTTCATGATTTTGATAAGTATAAAAAAATGATCAGCCAACTGGACATGGTAAATAAAAAGTACCAAAGAAGAGTGAAACGGTTACAAGAATGTGTGGATAGTACATTATACATTAGGTATGTTAAAGATCAAGAGGAAGCGTTGTACATTACTGCAAATGAAACAAGAATTGATAATATTATTAAAAAGAGAAATGCTTCTAATGATATTATATACATTGCACATCCAAATTTACAAGAAGCAATGAAACAGATAGATAACAAGGTTTACTTTATCGAAAACGATGAGGGTGATTATGTCTCTAGGGAATTTCTAAAAAAACTGCCTGAATTGGAATCATATTTGCTAAAAAATGTTAAGAAACCGCCAATAGATTATTACGAGAAAAATCCTTCTAATAATAAAAGAATAATCGGGTATAGGTTTCTGAAAAAAATAGAATCAAAATTAAGAAAACAAGCAGCGAATGATAATCTAATTCACCAGAACGGTGTGCTGGAAAATTGTGAAAATGAGGATATTAATTTGATTATTGACAAAAGCCAATGCAGTGGTTGCGGAGTTTGCCAAGAATTATGTCCTGTGACTGCAATTGAAATGAAGGAAATAGATGAATTCTACTATCCGGTTATTGATAATAAAAAATGCATTCGATGTCATCAGTGTCTTCGGATTTGTCCATTTAAGAGTTAGAAAGTGCACATTGGGGTCAGACCGTGCGTCCAGCTAAGGGTATATAGTCCGGTGGGTGGAAGCCCCATCAAATAAGCTGCTAACCACAGCATTTGAAGCGAGTCTTGAGTCTGTCGCGGTAACGTTGCAGGCTAAGCGTAGACAGCAAGATAACAGGGATAGCTATTGAGCACCGAAATCCTAAAGTCACCAGAGGGTCGACATCGTGGTCTGGATGGAAGACAACATATGTATTTATCGTTATGGTGAGATTTTACATACCTCTGCGGTGTTGGTTGGAACTATTCATGTTACCGGCATCTGGAACGACATCGTTTCCAAGGTGAAAGGTTTCTGCGACCAGCTGACACAGCGGATCAATGGGCTGGGCTTTGATTTTATGGTGTTGTATCATAAAAGTTGACACCCTATTCTCAAGGATTTTGATATATAATCATAATCAATACGAGA
>ERZ791610.105-NODE-105-length-73090-cov-7.199178_pt1 | contig 73090 bp, 75 predicted proteins | sample MGYA00510061_ERZ791610 | MGnify/ENA primary metagenome ERZ791610 (study PRJEB30046, sample SAMN00791922) | human gut metagenome | study: EMG produced TPA metagenomics assembly of the A metagenome-wide association study of gut microbiota in type 2... | reverse complement strand
TAAGAGAGTTTGGATTACTTTTTCAATTTTCAGGAAAAGATACCTGAGTAGTTACCCAAACAGTATTATTTGTTAAATGAATTAAATGGATTCTATACCTACACATAAAACATCTGAACTCTTTAAAGGAGAACTCGTCCAGATGCGGTATATCTCAGGAGAAGAAAAATCGTCAGTTCATACTCATATACATAGGGATGACTATTACATTTTTCTTTTGATAGAGAGAGGTAAAGATACGATGTTGATTGACTTCGAGGAACATGAAGTTACGGAGAATAATGTTTATTGTATTTTGCCGGGACAAGTCCATCATTCAGGCGGTAAGGTCAATGCTTGTGGTTGGTTTTTAGCTGTTGATAGTCTGCTTGTTAAAGGCGAGTATAAAGAGATATTCGAGAAAGCTTTTATAACTGGATATTCGCCCAAACCTGACGAAGAAGCAATCAAAATATTAAAAAACTGTGCAGAGATTATTAATAACCGACTTAAATTCAAGCAAAATATCGGGCAACAAATCTCACATAACTTACTCTCGGCTTATATCGGGATGATTGCAGAGATTTATCAAGAAGAATTATCCCTATCAGCCAATAAACGTTCTGCTATCATTACCTATGAATTCAAAACATTGCTTTCTTCCAATTATCGAATAATGAAACAACCATCTCAGTATGCGGCTAAGATGAATGTTTCTCCGATATATCTATATGAAGCTGTTAAGCAGACCACGGGACAGAGTGTAAGCAATTATATTCATAACGAAATTGTCATTCAAGCCAAACGCTTGCTGTTCTACACCGATAGAAGTGTTAAGGAGATTGCTTTAGAACTGGGGTATGAAGACTATGCTTACTTTACCCGCTTGTTTACTAAGGTTTCAAAATTATCTCCTACCCAATTTCGAAAGAAATACCTTAAATAGTCCAATTTATACCTTTCTCTCTCCATTTCTGTATTCTCCCCAATTCCGTTTCTTTGCTTTCTGTAACAATCAATAAAAGTAAAGAAGAAATGGGAAAAGGAACTGATAGATTAAAAAGAATACAAACTCCGTATGTGGGAGTTAATCTTCGTAAATGTAAAGCCTGTTGGGAATGTGTAGCTGCTTGTCCGAAACAAGTAATCGGCAAAGTTGGGTTCCTATGGCATAAGCATATCGTATTCAGAAATTCCGATAACTGCTCAGGATGCCAAAAGTGTATTAAGATTTGTCCACATGGGGTATTTATACATCAATAAAAATTATGGAAACAACAAATAAGAAAGCATTTAGCCGACGTAAATTCGTCTCTGTCGGGCTATTCCTATCGCTGGCAATTTTAGTTATAACGGGGGTTCTGATTCAGATTTATGAACACTTTGAGGAGGGTTTTGCTATACATTTCTTTGTCGGCGTTCATGTTCTTACGGGGATTTTCTTTTTGGTTATATCAATACTCCATATCATAATCAACTGGCGAGCATTGAAAAGCTATATCAAGACAAAGGATGTGAGCATTAGCAAGGAAACCATAGCAGCGATTGTGGCAGTAATCATTATTATCGTTATTGGGTTTCTTGGTGAATATCATCATCTATAACCCGTGTGTTTCCGACTTCCTGAAATGAATGGACGGGATTCCGGGATAATTTCAATTTAATATTTTTCTTTTTATACGAGGGTGTGGAAAATTCCATGCCCTTTTTTCTGCATTTCGTTTTGCCAATTCTAAACTCCATAGTTGTTGGCTTTCGGTATTGCGCCCTTCATTGTTCTTTTGCGGAGAATATAAACGCATAAATTAAAAAATCATGAAGTTAATATCATTATTCTTGGCTGTATTGGGAACCCTTTTATGTATGGAAGGGAAAGCGCAACAATTATCGTTCAAAACCGAATATCTCGGAAGTTCCGGTTATTATTTCCTGCCTCCCGGCGATAAGCCGAGAGAGAAAATAGGCGATGCCAAAGGCTCCGCCGTTGTCTATCAGGGAGCGTTCAGTATGCCCCTCTCCATGAAGCTGAATGCAAACAACCGTCCGACTGCTTGGGGTATTGGTCTTGGCGGATCGTACACTTCACTAAATAATAAAAACTTCACGGATCACATGGTTTCCGAAATCATGAATCTGCAAGTCGGGCTTTATCACTTACGACCGCTAAACGACAAATGGTCGATGCGAGCAAGCGTAGGCGTGGCGCTGCTTGCTCCTTCTGCCGATCTTTCTAAAATCAGGTTCAAGCACGTACTTGGAAGCGGAGGAATTGTCTTCATTCGCCACCTGAAACCCAATCTATCTATTGGTGGCGGTGTAGCTATCAATAGTTCATTGGGCTATCCGATGATATTTCCGGCCGTGTATCTTAATTGGGAACTTGACGGAAAGTTTGATGTAAACGTGGAGTTGGTCGAAGGTTTAGACGTATCAGCAGGTTATAGTTTAAACGATTGGTTTAAGCTATCGTATGCTTTAGAAATGAACGGACAGGCAGCTTTGTTGGAAAAGGATGGCAAAGATGTCATATTCTCCCATCAATACATAGTTACAGGGTTTCGTCCCGAAATAAAGGTTGGCAAAACCGGATTATCCATGACTGCTATGGCTGGGCTAAACCTGTTCCGTCCGGCTTCTTACAGCGACCGAACTTTGAAAGGAGTGTTTGCAGCGGATAATGATTATTACTTCTCTGTTTCTCCCTATGTGTCTTTTGGAATCAAATATAACTTCGGGAAATGAGAACCATTCTGATTCTGGTTTCCCTGCTGATAATCGGCAATACCGTCATAGCGCAAAATTCAAATGAGAAGTTTACGCTTGGGCAATGCCTCGACTTCGCCATCAATAACAGCTATGCCACACATAGGGCAAATCTTGATGTCATTGAGGCAGGTTATCAGATAAACGAAGCCCGGTCGAATGTGTTACCACAGATAAATGCTTCGGGCAGCTTCGAACATAGCTTGGTTTTACCCACAACGATGTTGCCCGGCGAACTTATTGGTGAGAGCGGAACACAAATCCCAGTTCAGATGGGTTCAAAGAATGAATTGGATTTTGGTATTTCCGTTGAACAAGTAATTTTTTCTCCCACGTTATTCACAGGAATTAAAATTGCCCGGAACAGTCAGGAACTCCAACGACTTCGGGCTGCCATGACAAAAGAGGAAGTGATTTTCGATGTAAGCAATGCTTTTTATGATATTCTGAACAGTATGCAGGAATTGGAAAACATTCGTTATATGATATCCATGCAGGATTCGCTTTACATGCTAATGGAAAAGCGGGTTGAAGAAAACATAACACGAGAAGTTGATTTGAACCGCATTAAAGTAAACCTGACCAATTTGCAGGCGCGGGGCAAGAATATGAGAAATACCCTATCGCAACAGAAACGTTACCTGCAAATCCTAATTGGCATTCCTATCGAAGATGCTTTTGATGTGGATGATTCGGAAATGAAAAGTATTGGCATATCCGAACTCCGGAACTATTCCCAGCCACAAAACAGGATAGAGCTTGATGTACTGAATAAGCAGAAAGAAATGTTGGAACTTGAAATCCGTCGCCAACAAATGGAGTATCTGCCAACGTTATCGGCTATCGCAACAGTTGGATATCAATTTCAATCGGACAGGTTGAATCTGACGAGAGAGCCGTGGTATAGCTCTGCCATTGTCGGGGTTCGTTTAACGATTCCAATTTTTGATGGCTTAGGCAAGCGAAGCCGGATAAGACAAAAACAGACACAACTGCAAAGTTTGGATTGGAATATTAGGGAAACACAGCAATCCCTGTCAGCCAACTACATGAATGCGAAAAATCAACTGGAGATAATCTATGAGTTGGTACAAGTACAATCCGAGAACCTGAAATTGGCAGAGAAAGTATATACCCAAACTATAGCATTATACACCGAAGGGTTGGCGAATATAGCAGACCTTCTTGAAACGGAAACCTCTCTGCATGAAGTGAAAATAGCCTATACCACAGAACTTATCCGCTACAAAAAGACAGCAATAGATTTGCTGAAAGCAAGCGGTACACTTAAATATTTATTAAGCAACAATTAAAAATGAAATCCAAAATAGTAACCCCAATTATTGTAACCGTTTCCATTGTCGGTCTTATTTCATGGAAGCTGGTTGATAATAAACAGACCATTGACCGTAATGCCGAATTATCATTGGCTGTGAATACAATCGTTCCCGTTATGGTCGAGCAGCCCCGGTATATGGATTTGAGCGAAAAAATCAGCGTGAACGGTCGTATTGATTCCGAAAACGAGGTGACTATTTGCTCAAAGGCGCAGGGCGTTGTTGTGAGAAAACACAAAAAGGCAGGCGACGTTGTCAGCCGGGGAACCCTGATCGCGCAACTTGAAAACCATGTAATACGGGAAAACCTGCGGCTCTCCGAGTTGGATTTTGCGAAAGCGGAAAAAGATGTGGAACGTTTCCAGAACCTTGCGTCCATCGGTGCGGTAACCCTACGGGAACTGGAAGATGCCCAAATTGTCCTGCGCACTGTCGAGAGCAGAATAACCGACCTACAAGACCAACTAAACAATACGAGCATTATATCCCCCGCTTCGGGGATCATCAACAAAGATTATTTTGAAGAGGGAACGTTGCTTTCCGTTGGCAGCAGTGTAGTCGATATTGTGGATAATAAAGCGTTGAGAATGTATGCCAACCTAACGGAGAAAGAGGTGCTGAAAGTAAAAGTAGGCATGGCGGCAGGAATCACAACCGACGTATATCCCGGTCGCACATTTACAGGTATTATCAAGGCTATTTCTCCTAAAAGCAACGACCAGTATCACTACTCGGTCGAATTGACGTTAAGCGCTCCGGAGTTGCAATCCGGTATGTTCGCTACCGCTGTTTTCAGCATAGACAGTAATAACAGTAGTACTTTCGTAATAAGCCGTGAAGCCATTGTCGGCGGAATGAAAGCCCCACATGTGTTTGTGGTAAGAGATTCCAAAGCCTATAAAACAGCCGTTCAGGTTGGCATTTCGGACGGAAAATATATTGAAATAACCGATGGTATATCGTCCAATGATACCATTGTGAAAAGCGGACAAATCAATTTGATTGACGGTACAGAGGTATCCATTCTAAACTTATAAAACATGAACATCATAAAAATGTCAATCACTCGTCCGACTACTGTTGTCGTGATGTTTGTCATACTCGCTTTTTTCGGCGTTTATTCTTTGACACAACTTAACAGGGAATTAATGCCCCGCATGGAGTTTGACGTTATTTCCGTCGGTACCATGTATCCGGGAGCAGGAGCCAGCGAAGTGGAAAATTCCGTAACCAAAAAAATAGAAGATGCCGTCTTTTCCATCGAAGGGATTGATGAGATTACCTCTACTTCGATAGAGAATTTCTCTTTGGTAACTATCCGGTTAAAGGCAGGGAGTGATTTGGAAAAAGCCCTTCAAAATACACAGCGAAAAGTAAACGCCATACGTTCCGACCTGCCGGAGAGCGTGAAAGAACCGTCTATCAATGATTTTAGCCTCGCGGATATTCCCATTATGACTATCGGCGCGGTTGCCAATATGAGCGAAACAGAATTTTATGATTTAATCGACCATGAAATAAAACCTGCATTGGAAAGGATTTCGGGAGTGGCACAGGTAACACTCATCGGAGGCAGTGAGCGTGAAATACAGGTAAACCTCAATGAGGAAAGAATGGCGGCATACGCGCTTTCCATTCTCGACATTAGTAATGTATTGATTAACTCAAACCTTGATTCCCCTACCGGTAAGATAAAAAGCGACAATAGACAAACGCAAATTCGTTTACAGGGGAAATATGACAGCCTTGTTGATATTGAAAATGTAATAGTAAAGTATATGCCCGATGGTACAGCCGTAAAAGTAAAAAACGTTGCGGATGTACACGATGGGAACAAGGAAGTCGAAACCCTTAGCCGGATAAATGGGATACCGTCTATTGGTATTACAGTACAACGTTCTGCCGATGCCAATACCGTAGAAATATCCGAAACAACGCGGGGAATACTGAATGCCTTAGAATCAGAATACGAAGCCTCCGGCTTACACTTTATGATAGCGGCTGATAATGCCGAATTTACATTGGAAGCCTCCAACTCCGTCATGATCGACCTTGTGATAGCTATCGTTCTTGTAGCCCTCACGATGCTATTGTTTCTAAGTAGTGTGCGCAACTCCGTTATTGTTTCTATCGCTATTCCGCTGTCTCTTGTTTCCACATTTATAGTGATGTACCTGTTCGGTTTCAGCCTGAACCTGATGTCGCTGCTGGCGATAACGCTCGTAGTGGGTATATTGGTCGATGATGCCATTGTGGTTATCGAAAATATCCACCGCCACATGGAAATGGGGAAAAACAGGATGCAGGCGGCATACGACGGATTGCGTGAAATAGGCGGGACAATCGTTTCCATTACACTGGTTCTGGTCGTCGTATTCATCCCTATTTCCTTAACACAGGGGACTATCGCCAATGTGTTCCGCCAATTTGCCGTTACTATCGGCATTGCGGTACTATTCAGCTTGTTGGTTTCTTTTACCGTAGTGCCGCTGCTTTACTCCCGATTTGGAAAAATAAATGAGTTCAACCGTGAGAGTTTCATCGGGAAAAGTATTCATGTTTTTGAAGATGGGATAGAAAAGATAGCGGGTTGGTTCTCGCGTCTTTTAAGTTGGTCTTTATCGCACAAGCTGATTACGTTGGCTGTAACTCTTGCCCTTTTGGTTGGCTCCGTAAGCCTGATAGCGTTTGGTTTTATTGGAAGTGATTTAGCCCCGCAAGGAGATCAGGGACAATTTGTTATCAAAATAGAATTGCCTCGCGATGTTACCATAGAACAAACTAATCAGGCAGCTTATAAAGCAGAAAACGCATTAAGAAGCAGTCCCTTAGTCGAAACTGTATTTACAACTGTAGGAGCAGAAGAAAACGGACAATCGCAAGCCCGTTTAGCTGATCTGCGGGTAAAAATGATTCCGCACAACGAACGCAATATTTCTACTTCCGATTTCTCACGGGAAGCAAAACAATTTCTGCAACAGCATATACCCGGAGCGCAAGTATGGGTGGCAATGACCGACTTGATGGGGAATATCGACGAAGCTCCGGTACAATATCACATTACCGGGCACAATATGGATTCCATGCGGATAGTCGCAAACCTTATTCTTGACAAAATCAAGTCCGTAAAAGGAGTTGTCGATCCTAAACTCTCCGCCAGAGAAAGCACCCCCGAAATCAGTATCATTCCCGACCGTGATAAGATGTCGGCTATGGGAATCCCTTTCGAGGTGTTGGGCAGTACGCTCAATAATGCTTTCAGTGGGAACAATGATGCAAAGTTCCGACAGGGCGAATACGAATATGACATTAATATCCGCCTTGATAACTTTGACCGCAGGAACACAGCAGATGTTGAAAATCTAACACTAATAAATACCTCCGGCGAAGCTGTCAAACTGAAACAGTTTGCACGTATAGAAGAAACCGATGCACCGGGCATCCTCGAACGTCGTAACCGGAGTGCGTCAATAGCACTAAACAGTCAGGTCGGAGGACGACCAATAGGCGATATTGGACAAGACGTAAGTCAACTAATAAACACGCTCGATTTACCGGAAAACATTACGATTATTCCCGGTGGCGAACTCGAAATGCAGGACGAAAGTTTCGGTACGATGGGACTGGCGCTTATCATTTCCATATTATTGGTTTACCTCATTATGGTACTGTTGTATAATAACTACATCTACCCCTTTGTCGTATTAATTTCCATTCCACTCGCCATCATAGGCGCATTGCTTGCTTTGGCGCTGACGATGGACACTCTTAACCTATTTACCTTGTTGGGATTGCTTGCCCTCATAGGGCTGGTTGCAAAGAACGCCATCATTTTGGTCGATTTCACCAACCAGTCGAAAGCAAAAGGAATGGGACTGAAAGATGCACTTATTGAGGCAACTCGCCAACGCTTCCGCCCCATCTTGATGACCACCGCTGCAACAGTAATAGGCATGCTCCCCATTGCTTTGGCAACCGGAGCCGGGGCAGAATGGAAAAACGGTCTGGCTTGGGTGATGATCGGCGGGTTGATTAGTTCCATGTTCTTGACGCTTATCGTCGTACCGGTGGTTTATTATGTGATGGATAGGATGATGGCAAAATTTCGTTCCCCTCATTCTGAATTTCATTTTACCGATTCTGAACTCCATAGTTAAAGGCTTTCGGTATTGTTTCATTCATTGTTCTTTTGTTCAAAGATTCACAAATAGATAGAATTATTCACCAATTAAATTTTTTAGAAAAATGAAAAAGTATGTAGTAGCATTTGTTTTTGTAATGGCAGCAGCCATGTTCTCCACTCAATTATCGGCACAAGACAATCCTGTGTCAGTTGGTTTCAAAGCCGGAACGAGCCTGTCTAATTACCGGTTAGGCGGCGATATGAAAGGTTTCAAAAGTAAAATGAACTTTGGCGGTTCTGTCGGTGGTTTCATTAAGTATGACATTAGCACCAATTTTGCCTTGCAGTCTGGTATTGATGTGTATTATAGAACTTCGGAATTAGAATCCAAAGCGGATAAATCATCCGATAAACTTAAATCATGGGGAGTGGAAATTCCTCTTTACGGAATCTTTCAGGTAGAGTTGGGTAGTGGAAAAGCCTTTATCGGAGCAGGCCCTTATGCCGGATACGGTATCAGCGCAAAATCCGGTGGAGTAAACCTGTTTAAGAAGAATAACGAAACAGGAAAGGCATCCATGAACCGTTTTGACTACGGTGTAGGTGGAATTATAGGCTATGACTTTAATAAGAACTGGCAGATAAATGCAAGTTATCAGTTCGGACTTGCAGACCTGCACAAAGCAGGTGGCGGATCTATGAAAAGTCACGGTGCAGCTATCGGAGTAGTCTATAAGTTCTAAAATGAAGCAAGCGTTACAAATAATTGCATACAGAAGTGTCTATGGTGTTGCTTATGCCGTAAGCCTCCTACCTATGGCATTTCTGTATGCAATAGCTTCATTTGCCTTTTTCCTTGCTTATTATGTCATCGGATACCGAAAAGCAGTCGCAATCCAAAACATTTCACGTTCTTTTCCCGATATGAAATATGCAGAGATACGCTGTATCGTAGCAAAGTTTTATGCTTGTTTTACTGCCTATTTTGCCGAAATACTTAAAAGCATATCCGCTCCGGCAGAAGTTATTGATAAGAAAATAATATTTGAAAATCTGGAACTTATAGATAAGCACGTAAACAATGGAAGAAACGTCATTGCCTGTCTGGGGCATTGTGGTAATTGGGAAATGTTGAATTTTATGCCCCACAAACTCTGGCACGATATGTATGCTGTTTATAAACCTCTTCGGTCAGGGATAATGAACAGGCTGATGATTAAACTTCGTTCTCGTTTTGGCATGAAGTTAATATCTGATAAATCGGTCATACGCCATATCCTAACTCAAAAATCATCTCCTGCTGTTTATTTATTTCTTGCCGACCAATGTCCCCGGATAAAGGATGATAAATACAAATTTGAGTTGCTGAATCAGGAAACGTATATCTTTTCAGGTATGGAAAAGCTGGCACGTATAAGTCGCTCGGCAGTCATTTATCTGCATATTACACAGCTATCAAAGGGTAATTATAAAATAACGTGTATCCCCGTATGCTCCGAAGCGGACTCCACGAATGAAGGAGAAATAACCCGGAAGTATGTCAATCTGCTGACGGAAAATATCAAAGAAGAACCATACGGTTGGCTGTGGACACATAAACGTTGGAAAAGATAAATCAATGATATATTTACTCTCAATCATATCAATAGTAATATTGCTGATATTAACTGGTTGCACAATCTTCCTCTATGTTTTCCTGAAAGCACTTCATGAAATTGAGGATTAAAATATAGTATATGATTCAATTTTCTTCCCGTCTGAAAAAAGAAATAGACACAAAGATTGAGCAAATCGAATGCTCGGAAATCAGCATGATTAACAAATCGTTGAAGGCTTCCCGTATATTTGCTGATGCTTACAATCAATTAAAAATATTTATTTTATCATATACCTTTCAGAGCGAGGAAGAAGAGATTCTGTTTTTTAAGGAGATTAAGCCAAGACTGTGTTTCCGGTTAATTTATTACCGTAAATTATATAATATTGAAATGGATCGACCTACGGGAATAGAAAAACAACGCGAGTACCTGAACGATTTATTGAACAGTATAAATAGATATAATTGCAAACGGCTTGATTTTATCCGTTATTATCGTTCAGGGTCTTCTATTTTCGACTCTCTTTATTTTCTACGGGGACAAGCAGATACAGAGCAGTATATGGAAACATTTTCTCATGAATTTGATCCCAACTTTTCTACAAATTGTGATTTTAAAGTGGCAAAAATTTTGGCGAACGATATGCTTTCCGATTATCTGACGAGGGAAATTGAAGCATTAAGCGAAAATAATAATCTGATAATGGGTTCATTCGGTTTTCCTGCTATTAAACTAACATGGAAAGGAACAAAAGCCGAATTTCAGGAACAGATTTTATCATGGGACAGTGCAGCTACATTCGGAGAAGTGCCACTTACACAGCTTCACTGCTATATGCAGAACGTATTCAATATTCAAGTAGATAGCAATCTTTCGCGAGTCATAGACGATTTGAAGACAAGGAACACTCCTACACCTTTTATAGATAAAATGAAAAACGCTTTACTCCGGCGTATGGGAAGGAAATAAAAAATACCGGGGTCGGTATTTACTCTAAAACACCCGATTTAGACCTGAATCAGCGTCAAAATCGGGTGTTTTCATTTATAATTCCTCTATATCGTAAAAATACCGGCCTTTTCCTGTTTTTCCTCTCCCGTTTTTACAGGAAAATGCCCTCTGTAAACCCTTGTAGATAGCCATTTTACTAAAAACTTTCAAAAAAAGTCATATCGGCCTCGTTATCACCGATGCGAATATGCCCGAACTTTGCATCAGTAACATACAGAAATACAGAGCTTATGGACAACGATGATATACGAAAATGGATGCAAGAATGGTTCGAACGTTTCATGAATCGCTTCGACCGATTGGACGAAAATTTAGGAAATATGTCAGGTAGATATAATTCTTTGGACGGCGAACGCCTTTTGGATAATCAGGACTTGTGCCAATTACTTCACGTAACCAAACGTACCCTGCAACGCTACAGGGCAACGGGTGAATTGAAATTCTACACCATTCATCAAAAGCCCTATTATAAAGAGAGCGATGTAGATTCGTTCATCAACGCAAGATTCTCCAAAGGAGAAAATGAAGAACCGGAGCAACCGGACGGCGAAGAGCCGGAAACAGAACCGGACGAATAACCATGTTTTTTGATTGAAGTGCTTTACAGTTGTGCCCCGTATTGTCGAGAGATAATGCGGGGTGCGTTTTTTTATTGAGGTAAGCATGAAAAAAAGGCGGGAAATTCCCGCCTTCGGTTTTTGAAAGAAGTTCTCCATTAGCTGCAACGGAAAACGTAACCGGAACTGAACCAGTAATCACCGATAAAAAGGTCGCGTGCAAATTTTTCATAGTCGAAGTAGGTTTTAGCGAAATCCGGCAAGTCATAGCAATCTTCAACGATTTGATAAGCAAAGTCTTCTTCATCGTTGTAAGTGCCTTGATAGTCATCGCGGAACGAATCAAGAAGCCCGCTAATATCGTCCGTATCAATATCTCGGCTGCCGTTATCAAGCCAAAGGTAAAAGGCTTCCTGTTCATCGTCGCCCAACTCCGAAACGGCTTCAATCACTTCAAAAAGGTTATCCGAAATCCAGCTTTCACTGATAAGCCCGTCGGGGATATTCTCGTAGTCCTGAAACATATATTCAGCATCTTCTTCGTCGCTGTGTAATTCGCGGTAAGCGTTGTAAAATTCTTCTTTGTCGGAATAATCCGAAAGGTCTAACCACTTTCCGAAGATAGAACCGTTATTGTACTTGGCATAAGTGCCTACATAAACCCGTGCTTCTGATAAAATTACATTTTCCATGACTTCAAATTTTATGACCATATGGTCGTTGTTTTATGGGCGATTCCCGGTGTAGGCTTTAGGGCTGTCAAGTTTTTGTTGGGAAATACGCTCGCCCGGAATGGGAAAGAGGAAGATTTTTCAGCAAACGCAGCCTGAACTTTACAGCCCGTCAAGAAGCCGTAAACACCTTTGCCCGCTAAATACACGCACCCGGTCGGAAAATATAAATAAGTCATGGGATTTAATAAGTAGTGCGGATATGGTGCTTATGTCCTGTAAACGGTGTGTTGGGAAGTGATATAAACCCTGCTCAATCCAACAAAGAATAATTCCGCTTGCCGCGTATAAGCGATTGGATGCTGATTAATTCAGAACGAAGGAATCCCCGGCGTTATATTGAAAGGTGGGATAACCGCATGGATGATAGCCGGGAGTTAGGTGGAACAGGAAAATAAATTGGCTTGTTGGTAGCCTGCTAATGGAGGTAAGGACGATATTAGCGGGTGTATAGTGTCTGGCGGTTAGATTATTGGTATCTTTGACGACGATAACTTATATATTGAATAATCGAAAGTAAGGATCAGAGATACAAAAACATGATGGTTGTATTTGAGCTTAACTCTTCTATGAAATATCTCAAACATGGACTTGCGGAAATTCAGAAAATATCGGCAAGTAATGATTTCTATGAATCTGTTCTGTTGTTTTTGTCTTCCGGGTTAGAGCGATTATTTAAGCTAATGCTTTGTTTGAATTTCAAAGATGAATTTTCTCGATTTCCCAGCTATGAAGAGTTGATGCAAAAGAACAACGGGCATGATATTGGGCTACTGAAAAAAAGAGTTGAGAAAATTTGCATTCCCATATCAACTCCCCTTTTCTTAAAAGATGACTACGATATTATAACGAATGACGAAATAATCAATCAGATTTGCAAAATATTATCTGAATTCGGAAAAAAAGGAAGGTATTTTAATTTAGATGTGGTACTGGGGACTCAACAGGAATTTGAACCTAAAGCGGAATGGGAAAAGATTGAGAACAAAATTCTAATTGATTATTACGGAGAAACCTCATTTTACGAGAAGTTATCCACAAATCAGTTAGATGAACTATACGAAAAATCAAATGAGTTATTAGTCAGAAGAATAGAGTTGTTTTTACGTGCTATTACCCGGCAATTTATTTTTGGCAATTTTTCAAAGGATTCTAAAATGTATGTTTTTGAAATTGATCTATTTTCCGATATTGACGATAAAAATATTGGGAAAAGAAACTACAACAACTAAATAAATAGGCGTCCGAAGCCTTGCCCCGGACGCCCTCCACTAAAAAAATCCGCAGAAGTTAAAGTAAACATCCCTATTTACAATGACTATGCTCTTTGGACTTTCTTAGCGGCAAAGTTAATCATTTACTTTGATTTACCTCTTTTCCCGCCCTTGCCTTTCTTCGGGGCGAACTCAAAAACAGTCTTATAATCAGCGTCAAAAGCGACAACCGCATCGAATGTGCTGCCCGTCTTACTGCTCACGAAGCCCTTAATAATTCCGGTCTTACCATTCATCAGAAGCGTAGTAACCTGCGATTCCGATAACTCCTTTTTCGCAATAGAGCGGAAAACCGTCAGTCCGCAATTCTCATTATTGCACTTGGCGACTTTCGGGTAGAAAACCACATTGCCATTTCCGCACTTCGGACACGGGCAATTCTGGCGGTCGTCCTTACGTTCAAAAGGCATCTCCAGTAACTCGGTGGTAATTTGCGAAGCATACACCTCTATCGAACGGTGGAACGTCGCCGCATCCATTTCGCCTGTGCCGATTTTCGAGAGAGCCAACTCCCAGCTTCCGGTCATGGCCACGTCAGCGATTTTTTTATCGCGGACAGCCAAATAGACCGTCAGCCCCTTGTTTGTCGGGATAAGCGTTTTCTTCTCTCGGCGGATATATTCGCGGGCAAAAAGCGTTTCGATAATTGCAGCGCGTGTTGCCGGAGTACCGATGCCGCCCTCTTTCATCGCTTCGCGTTCTTCTTCGTTTTCGCACTCCTTACCTGCCGATTCCATAGAAGCAAGCAATGTCGCCTCTGTGTGTAGCGGCTTCGGCTTGGTCTGCTTCTCGTGTATTTCCGAATCACGGAGGGCAAGTGTATCGCCCTCCGTCAAATCGGGCAGCACGGTTAATTCTTCGTCGTCCGTTTCTTCCTGATTGGCTCCAAAAACCTCACGCCAACCAGGATGTAATGTTATGCTGCCCCTTGCAACAAAGTATACACCTCCGGCTTCTAATGAAACGGTGGTGTTCTCTTTGATGCAACGTTCCCCGAAGGCTTCCAACATACGCCCGGCAACCATGTTATAAATAATTTGCTGTTCTTCGGATAATCCCGAAGCGGGATCTTCCGTAATAATCCGCATGGTGGTCGGTAACTTTCGTATCGTCCACCGGGCGGCTATTTAGCGTAGTGTCGAAACGTTTGTCGATATACCTGCCGAACAACGGATGCGAACGGAGCATAGCGACCAAATGCGGTATTTCCTCAAATACGTCTTGGGAGATATAGCGGCTTCCGGTTCTTGGATAGGACAATACGCGCTGTTCATATAGTCCCTGTGCTATCGAGAGCGTTTTATCCGCTGAAAAACCGTGCTGCTTGTTCGCGTCTTTCTGTAAAGAAGTGAGGTCGTAAAGCAAAGGCGGTTCTTGGCGCACTTCCTTTCGTTCTACACCCGTAACCCGAAGCGTTCCGGCTTCGCGGATTGCTGTTGCCGCTTCATTTGCCGATTGGCGTTTGTCGTACTTGCTTTCGGACAGTGTGCCAAATGCTGTTGCATCTTTTGCCGTATGCGCTTTCAGGCGGAAATAAGTCTGCGGGGTAAAATCCTTGTTCTCCATATAGCGGGAACAAATCATCGCCAGCGTCGGGGTCTGTACCCGACCGAGCGACCAGATACCGCTTCCGGCGGTGATGGATAACGCTTGGCTTGCATTCAATCCGACTACATAATCCGCACGGCTGCGGGCTTGCGCCGAAAGAAATAAGTTGTCGTAATCGCTTCCGGGGCGCAGGGTTTGGAAACCGTCGCGTATGGCGCGGTCGGTAAGCGAGCTTATCCACAATCGGCGACAAGGAACTTTGCACCCTAAATAATTATAGATGTAGCGATGGATTAATTCGCCCTCCCGACCTGCATCGGTGCAAACAATTATTTCACTGGCGCGACTGAACAGGTCTTTAATGATGTTCAATTGTTTCATTACTCTGGGGTCGGGTTTATACTCCTTCCCCTCTTTGATTTGCCGGGGAACAAGTAAAAACTCTTTCGGCAATATCGGTAAGTTCTCACGTTTGAAGCCGGTAATTCCGTAGGCTTCCGGCATGGCGAGTCCGACCAAATGTCCGAACGCCCATGTTACGGCGTAACCGCCGCCTTCAAAATATCCGTCTTTTCGGGACGATGCGCCCAGAATCGTGGCAATACTTTTTGCCACACTGGGCTTTTCCGCTATACATACTTTCATCTGTTGATTTTTTTAGTGGATTTGTAATGAATTGATTAGCTCATTTTGCGACCGCCGCCTTTCTTGGGGGCTTTGGGCGACTGTTTTCCAGCCTGTTTCTCGGCTTTCTTTTCAGCCTGTTTTTCAGTCGGGCGGGATTGACCCGGCTTCAAAGGCTCGTTACTGTGCTTAGTCGCTTCGTTGGTTTTGCCGTCATTGTTGACAGCAACTTGTGTTTTATGGCTTTCGGCAGGCGTTGCTTTTTTCGCCTGTATTGCTTTCCATTCGTCGGGGTGCTTGGAAGTATGGCGGACACGTCCGGCTTCCGCATCAGGCCACACCCACGCATTATACTTTTGTCCTTTCTTGTCTGTGGCTTCAACCTGTTGCGCCGCGCCCTCTTTTGGCTTGGGTTGTTGCTTCTGCATACCTTCGACAAATACAGGTTCTTTGTTGAGCAACTTGGCAAACTGTTCCTCGGTTAGTTTAACGCCGCCCTGAACGGGATTAATCCAAATGCCGTCCACCTTGCGCCCTTTCTGCGGACTATCGCCTTGTTCCTGCCCCTGCTTGGCTTGACGGTCTTGTCGGTGTTGCTCCCGCTGTTCAGGCGTGAAACGGAAATCGAAATTGCGGTTGGATGCGTTGTACTGCAAGATGCGGTCGATTTTCGACGGCTCTTCGCCTGCCTTAATCCGCTTATCCATGCCTTCAACCAATACACCTTTACCCGTTTTTAGTCCTTCCTGCTGTTCGGCAGAAAGTTCAACGCCTTTCAACTTCTGTGGAATGTTGATTTCAGAAAGTGAAACGGCTTCAAACCGGTTCGTGAGTTTATCAAGCGAAATGAGCGACGGCACTTTCTCGCCGCCCGGTACGTGTTCGAGGTCGAACACACGTCCGCCGTTGCCGGTCTGCTTGAATTGTTCAATGTCCTCTTTGGTGAAGGTAACGCCCATAAAAGGCTTCTCGAAGTCGGGCTGTTCCTGCTTGGGGTGGGCTTGCACTTTGAATGAGCCGTCTGGCTGCTGTTCCAATGACAGGCGGGCTTTTACGCTGTACTCTTTGCCGTCAACTTCGGTCTTAATATCGACCAGTCCGGGCGACTTATGACCGTAAGACATGGCTTTGAGGGTATCAGCAAGCGCATCGGCAGGAATACCCAACTTTTCAGCATCTTTCCAATCGACTTTGTTCAGGTCAAGTGCCTGATACTTTTGCTGCCCTTCGGACAATTCCTTTTGCTGTCCGTCCGGCTGCACCCGGTACGGGTCAAGCACTTTGTCATCGGGTTGCACCTTGATAATCTTGTCGAGAAACGCTGCTATGTTTACAACCGCACTGGCGGCAACCGCATACAGTCCCGTATGGGACGGCTTCTCGTACTGTGCCGAAAACTTCTTCATGAAATTTTCAAGTACATTCCCGTTCGGATTAATTTCTAAGAATTTATCCGAATTCTCTTTGGTTGGATCGACGGTATTCAACTTACCGTTCTGCTCCATACCCTTGACAGCTTTCAGTTTGCCGTCCTCGCCTTGTGTTAACAACACTTTAGGCTCGTCATTTTTTACTTTACTTTCGTCCATAATAAATATGTTTTTATTCTGCATTATTATTAATGCAGAACGAAAGTAAACTGTTTTAACGGACTGATTGCAAGGAATTAAGAGGGTGGCAGCCTTTGTCTAGGGTTGTCTGGGGTGATTTGGGAAATGGGTATAAAAAAACACCACCTTCATTTAAGAAAGTGGTGTTCTAACACCCTTGTTATATGACTTATGAATTAGTCTTCCCAAATGATACTCAAAATTGTCTGATGGCTTTTTGTTGGAATACAGTACTCATAAAAATCAGCATCTTCATCATATGTTTTTAAGTCAAACCATGTTGACTTATTTATAGTTTGAGCTTTTTCTTCAAATTTATATATAAACTGATAATCCTGTTGTAGATATTCCATTGCAACAGAATCGCTTGGTGGCGGAAGTTTTGTGCATCCTTTCACAAAAACGTGTAAATCTTCTGATTTTTTCCAATACTTCACTCTTCCTTTTTCTGTTATAATAAGGCAGATTGGATGCAAATTCATCTCCATATATTTAAACGCTGTAGCTGTTAAGCTAGAGTTGAATTTTTCAGATAGTTGTTTAATCAACAAAGGAGAAAACTTTCCTTTTGCTTCTTCCTTAAATAATTTAGTCGGCATTAATAATTCACTCGCAAACAAATTTGCTTCTAATTCTTGTTGCCCAGTTTTTAGGTGATTTTCAATGTTTTTGAATAAATTGAAATTAGAAAACACATCGTCAGGAAGAGCCATGTTATGATGCATAACAGCATGTCCAACCTCATGAGCAGTAATAAATCTTTTTCTTTGCTCAAACTTAATTTGTGAGTCAACTTTTATGATAGTTTTTTTATCTCCAAAGATAATTTTCCCGTCACAATTATTGAGAGGTTCTTCCATATAGATGAGGTCTATTCCGGACACGAAATCGGACATAGGAATATCTATAATATCATCCAGCCCAAATTTATCTAATAATAGCCGAGCTTCATACTGTGGATTATTCTTCTGTGCCATCTTTTTCTATTTGTTCAATAATTTCAATTAGATTTTTATCTCTGATAATCAGTAAAATATCTTCTTTTGAAAGTTTGTCAAAATTATGGTATAATGCTAAAGAATGATTCTCTGACATAAGTTGCTTAAGATATGCAATTGGCTTTGCTGTATTTTTCTGAATAGCATCTTCAAAATAATTTAATACTTTTTCTATCAATGCGTCATTAGCTTGTTTTTTTGCTTTTGCATTAATCATGAAAAGGAGTTTATTTCTTTTCTTTTTGTATTCTTCTATATCGCTGACATCCTCTTGTAAGATTTCTTCAATTGTATTTTTATCTGCTTCTAAATAAAAATCAAGCAAAGCATCTTCTAACTTTTTATTTACAGTCGTATTCATATGAGTTGTCTTACTTTTGATTGAACTTTTATTAATCGTCTCCTTAGTCTTTTTGTGATATTTAAGACCTCTTTCACTTCAATCCCAAGGTCTTCTGAAATAGCAGCAGGTTTGGAAATACCTTCTGTCCAATATGTGAATATAATAATTTCGTCATCATCTGCACCCTCCTGTTTTAATGCTTTGGTTACTTCAAGGATTTCTTCATCCACACTCCCATTATTTTCTGATAGATTATCTGGAATATCTTGATGAAAAATTTGTTTTGATGAAAAAAAATTGCTTATCTCACTTTTTAAGCAACCGAATAAAAATTCCACAAAAGTACATTTGGAGTCATCCCAATTTCGCTTATTCTCAAGAGATTTGCACAGAACATCTTGCACAAAATCAAAAGGTTCTTTCCCTTGTAAATCTTTTGCATCTAACGACTTGAACTTTTCTCTTGCGTATAGGATCATCCTATTCACAATATCTTCCATATCATGGGATAATATAGCTTCTTCAACTGTCATTTATTTATGTTCTCTAATTCTATATGCTGTTTAAAATGAAAAATTTGCCATTCGATGGCAAATTTACTCAAAAACATAGCATATGTTATTATAAAAGAGAAAATATGTCGAGTACTAATAAAATAAAGAAGAGAAAAATAGATATAGAATGAGCGCAACAACCATTACTCCTAAAAATCAAAACCTCCTATGGGCAATCTCCGGTGGAAGATGTGAATATGAAGGATGCAACAAAATTTTGCACACGGATATATTGACTAAGAAAAAATATAATAGTGCCTATATAGCCCATATAGTTGCCGATAAACCCGGTGGGCCAAGAGGCGACATCGCACGCTCAAAATTACTTTGCGATAATATAGGGAACTTGATGTTATTATGTAATGAACATCATAATTTAATAGATAAGGTAGATGTGGCTGGACACCCAGAGTCTCGGCTTTTGGCTATGAAACGGCAACATGAAGAGCGTATTAGGCGCATAACGGACATCGCCCCCAATATGTCCAGTGAAATAATCTTATATGGGGCGAACATTGGAGCGAACTATTCTCCCTTATCCTACCAATCAGCATGTGAAGCCTTATTATATGACTATTATCCGGCAAACGATAATGCAATAGAATTGAGAATGAAAAATGTGCCATTTACGGATGATACTGATGCTTATTGGATGATGGAAGAGGCTAATCTTTGCAAGCAGTTTAAGCTACAAATAAACCCGCGATTGATGCAAGGAAATACCGACCATTATTCTGTATTTGCACTCGCTCCACAACCACTACTTGTGAAGTTGGGAGTTTTGTTGAATGATTTGAATAATGTGAAAGTATATCAGAAGCATAGAGAGCCTTCTACATGGAAATGGCAAACAACGTCTCCTGACATAAAATACATCTTTCGTGAACCTGCCGATAAAACGAAAATCCCCGTACTTGTATTTAGTTTGAGCGCAACAATAACGTATGATAGGATACAGGCAGTATTGGGTGACAACGTAAGTGTATGGGAAATAACAGTAAGTAATACTCCCAATAATGATTTCTTAAAGACAGAAGCATTGCTATCTGATTTTCGTCGCACTGTCAGAAATGCCTTTGACAAAATCAAATCACATCATGGCTATACGGAATTACATATTTTTCCGGCTATGCCTGTTTCTGCATCTGTTGAATTGGGACGAGTATGGATGCCCAAAGTCGATATGCCTATGGTTTTGTATGACGCGAACAAGACGAAGAACGATTTTTATAAGACAATAACAATAAAATAAATAGGTATGCTTACACAAGAAGAAAAAAAACAATTCAGCGAGATTTTAGAAACACTCGGCGAAACATTGGACATAACAGAGAGCCAATATAAAGCCGCAGTTAGTAGTTATGGTACTGTTGGAGAATGGCTGGCAAAGCCCGAATCATCACTTGCTCCATATAAACCCGTCATTCGTCCGCAAGGCTCATTCATGCTTGGAACCATGATAAAGCCTGTTTGTGAAGATGACGATTTAGACATTGACTTAGTGTGCGAACTGACGGGGAAAAATCCACAATGGTCACAATATCACCTTAAACAGGCAGTCGGGAATAGACTCAAAGCTAACGAGACTTACAAAAATATGCTTGACGAAGAAGGGCGAAGATGTTGGACATTGGAGTATTCCGACGATGCTAATTACCACATGGATATACTTCCGAGTCTTGTTTGTAACGGATATGACACAGTACTTGAGAAAGCGTTTTCGGCTACAACATTGGAGAATAATTACGAATCATTGGCAATTCGTATCACCGATAAAGAACGTAGTAATTATTATACGGATACCATTGCTGAAAATTGGATGAAATGCAATCCTTTCGGCTATGGTAGATGGTTCTTCAATGCAGCCGATGTTAGTACATTACGTAAATCTATGATGCTCTCGGAGGCTGTAAATCCCGTCCCGAAATATAGTAAAGAAAAACTACCGCTTCAACGAGTGGTTCAAATTCTGAAACGACATCGTGATATGATGTTTAATGGAGATGAACACAAACCGATTTCTATAATTATTACAACTTTGGCATCAAGGGCATATAGCAAAGAAACGTCCATTATAGACGCATTAACGAATGCAGTTGCCAATATGCGAAATCATATCGAAAGCCGCTATGATTCAAATACAGGCAGGATGGTTAAATGGATTCCAAACCCGGTAAATCCCGAAGAAAACTTTGCGGACAAATGGGTAGAACATCCTCAAAGGGAAAAGAATTTTTACAGATGGCTTGACCAAGTTGAATCAGATATACAAGCTATCGTGCAAAAACGAGGACTGCAATATATAGCCGAAGCGATGAAAAAGCCTTTTGGAGAGCAGGCTGTTACAAAAACGTTCTCTACTTTAGGTGATAGGAATCGTAATCTTCGGGAAAGTGGGGTATTAAAAATGGCAGCGGGGACAGGTATTCTTAGTTCGGTCGGCTCTGTAACCACTGCTGCACACAATTTTCATGGAAATGATTAAAAAACAAGAAATACCATTGATTGTACAAGCAAATAAGTTGCAATTATACTTCCCAGACTCGAAGTATTCAATTAAGCAGAACATTCTCGTATGGAAGGGGTATTTGCAACCAACACATTTAAGCCCAAAATACTTAATCAAGGTGGTGTATCAACGTGAAAAACATCCGAATGTGTACGTTTTAGAACCTAAACCATTGATTTTGGCGGAAGGAAAATCAAAACTCGAACATGTATATGACACAACCAAACAGCATCTTTGCATATACTACAAGAAAGCTAAAGAGTGGAATGAAAGCAAATTCATTGCTGAAACGATTATTCCGTGGACAAGCGAATGGTTATTTCATTATGAAATTTGGGTAACTACGGGTACATGGCATGGCGGTGGAATACATTAAACGTGGTTAATAAAGTCAACCATGAACTGATAAAACGACTTTGAACAGGAATCAATCCACCTGTATCGTTCGGATTGATAAGCAAATTTTGAAAGTTATGGCTAAAAAAGTTACAAGTAAAGCCGCTGCTTCTGCCGCTTCGAAAGTTTTGAGAGATGGAAGAACAAGTGCTACAAGCAAAACCGCTGCTGGGAGCGCACTTTCTCAAAGAGAGAAAAGTGGAAAGAGAAAATAAGCAGCAAAAGTAAAGAGCGTAGAAGTTTAAAGGACTACGCTCTTTTTGAATTTATTTATTTATTTATTCCTCCTTCGGTAACAAATGACAAAGGTCGGGATCATCCTTAATACGCTGAATCTCGATTTCAACGATTTGCTTCACTTCGGATTTGATCCTGTCGTAATTCTCTTTTATCTGCTCCTTCATTCTATCAACGCCACTTTCATCCGTAAAGTCGGCAATAACCGGAATCTTTTTATAAGCCTTCGTTTCGGCGGCTACCCGCTCGTTATCGACGACAATTTCCGCATGGAAAATCTTCTGCTCGATACGTTCGTCGAAATTGTCCGCCACTGCGCCGACAAACATCCCCTGTGTAAGATTGGAAATTTTACTGGCCGGGATCAACGAATCCATTTGTGTAGAAATAGATGTTGATTTATCGTTCCGGTTTATCGTCATAGACTGGCGTTTTTGAAGGACTTTCCCGAAGCGGTCGGACAAAGTTTTAGCCGTATCGCCAACAACTTGCCCACTGAAAATATTACCTACTGTGTTCATCACGACAGCGGACTCTTTGTCGCCGTAATCGCGTTTTAGCTGCGAAAAGTCCTGAAAACCTAACAACACGGCAACCTTGTTGCTTCGTGCTGTGGCGATTAAGTTGTCAAGCCCCTTAAAATAGATGGTCGGCAACTCGTCGATAATTACAGAACTCTTTAACTGACCTTTCTTGTTTATCAACTTCACGATACGGGAATTATATAATCCCAATGCCGCCCCGTATATGCTCTGCCTATCGGGATTGTTCCCAACCACAAGTATTTTCGGGTCTTCCGGGTTGTTAATATCCAATGAAAATTCATCACCCGACATGACCCAATAAAGGGCTGGCGAAATCATCCGCGAAAGCGGGATTTTCGCACTTGCGATCTGCCCCTGCAACTGTTCAGCAGCCCCACCGAGCCACGCATCCATAAAGGGAGAAAGGTAGTTTTCGAGTTCCGGGTAAGAGGTCAGAACAGGGAAAATTTTCTCGTAGGGCTTGTTAAGCAATTCTATCGCATGAGGAAACGTACAATACTTTCCGCCCTCGTAAATACGGAGAAACCAGATTATAGCCGCAAACAAAATAATCGGACTCTCTACAAAGAAATCGCCCTGCTTGCTCACCCAAGTTCGATTAAGGTTGAGCATAATCGTGTAGCTGCTTTCGTATGCGTCCGATATATCTTCCATAAACGTCGGATTGAGCGGATTGCAACGATGCGAACGCGAAGGGTCGTCAAAATTAATCACGTAAAATGTGGGAGTTTTGGCGTAACCCTCACGGTTATTGAGCAAATGATTGTAAGCGATTGTCGATAAATCGGGGAATTTAAAGTCGTAGATATAAGCCGAATAGCCCTTTTCTATTTGCTGTTTAATGTAAGAATTTACGATAGCGTAGGACTTGCCGGAGCCGGGTGTGCCCAGCACAATGCTTGCCCTGAAGGGATTTACGATATTCACCCAACCGTTGTGCAACTTCTTCTTATACCAAAAACGCGAAGGCAGGTTAATAGAATATTCATTTGTAATCAAGCGTGTTTCCTGCATAAACGATTCGTTCTCTGTATTGAACACGTCATCGAACATATTGCTTTTGAGTAAGCGAGACATCCATATTCCGCCCATTAACATAAAGATATATCCTACGGTCATGGTGAATATGTACAATCCCGCCCGACCTTCCGCCGAAAACGGCAACGCCAATAACCACCAGTTGAGGAAAAACAGGATAAATCCCGAAACAAGGCATACGATAATTTTTGGCCAAGTGATTTTCTCGTCCTTTACGCCGCGCGTACCGAGACAGGAAAGGGCAAGGAAAACCACCGCAAAAAATTTCGTCCAAAGAATGTTGGTAAACAGTCCGGCGGTATTATTAAAATTCATCAGGATTTTATCGACCACGCCGACATCAATCCCCCAATACTTTACCGCTTCATAGCAGTACCAATAAATGTTTATCACTACGAACAGTATCGACAATGCCCGCATAAAGTCCATGACCTTTGCCAAGCCTCTCAAATCATCTTCATTTTGCATAATCTTAAAAATTAAATTGTTTTTTTTACAGTTAAAAGAATAATAGAAGGCACTGTGTGCCTTACATCTGCCTGCCGTACCGCCGTTTTTTCTTCTTCCGGCGTTTGGGTACAGGCTGATTATCGTTCTGTCCTTCTTCCGGTGTAAGAAAAGAGAACAGGTTGCCCGCTGCTTCGGTGACGGCGGATAAGTCGGGCGTTTGCGCCTTGCCCTTGTCGTCCGGTGCGGGAACATTCCGTAGATTATCGGTAGTTTGTGGAACGGGTGTTTGCAGATCCTCGCGGGGCGAATTATCTGCAAAGTGTTCATTCAGCGCGTTCGCCGAAAATTCTTTACCTATACGCGAACCGTTCAATACCGTCCGGGTATTGTGGTCGATAAAGGTTGCGCCATAGATACGCCCGGTATCGTTCCGCCGGAGTACCATATCAATACCTTTTCCTCGTAAAGCCGTCCGGAGGTCGCTTCCTGTCCGGGAATTTTTAAGGGCTTCGGCTATGATGGCTTTCGTTTTATCAGCCATACGTTCGGACTTTATCGCTTCACCGGAGCGTTTCATTTTTTGCTCTAATAGCTCAACACCCTGCGACTTCCCGAAGAGAGAAGATTTCAGCGGCTTGCCCGCACGATTACCGTCCGCATCCAACGCCGAATAAACCAATCCGGTGTACTTGTTACCGTTATTGCTTCCCTCGACTTTCTCTATACCTATATTATATAAGGAGAGAAGGGCACGGTATTCGGTCAGCGATTGGAAACGGTACATTTCCGAAAGCGGTTTAATGACATTGGCGACTTGCCGTTTCAGGTTGCCCGCCTGTACATCCACCGGAGATAGTTGCCATGCTTCTTTCTGGCTTTCCCCTTTGGGGTGAAGACCGTACTTCTTTTCCAAAGCGTCTGTAATCTTCCGGCTTCGTTCGTAATCCTTGCTGTCGCTGATAATAGAACCGTCGCCACGTACACGGGTAGAAATAATGTGTACATGCTGGCGATCTATATCTTCATGCTTAAAAATCATATACGGCTGTCTACCGAATCCCATTTTTTCGAGATATTCCCGCGAAATATCCACAAGCTGGGTATCGGTCAGACGGTCGTCGGGGTGCGGATTAAGCGAAATATGGATTACGGGTTTGCCTGTTTTTATCTGCGAAGGCATTGCCTGCTCAAAATCCCGCACACAATCCGACACCCGGAACTGACCGTCAAAGGGGACAAATACCCGGTTTATTTCCAGTATTTGTCCTTTCCCGTTATCAATCTTATCCTGATTGTAAGCCAACGCGCCGTACAAATTGCTGCCCTTATGAATATCCGCTACCATAATTTTACGGCTGTTCGGGCAAAAGTTTTCCCTTAAACTCTTCGCACAAATGCAAAACCTCGCGTCCGATTTTCGATAATTCTATTGTCTCCTGCTCTAATTTATAAAGCAATGACAACGCTTTTTTCTCCCCGAAAGTGGTGTGAAGTTGCTTAACCGTTTGGTTATAATTCACACCAACGCTTCGGATTTGTCCGTAAAACGCCGATAGTTTCATCACAAAATCGACCGCCGACGAATCGGTTTTCACTACCCGGAACTCTTCGGAAAATATACGGGCTGCTATAAAACCGGATAGCGAAGCTACGCCCGACTGTTCGTACATGGTAAGAAAGTCGGCGTACTGCGTATCGGTCAGGTTCACGGTCAGGCGGCGAAACGCCGGATTCTCTTTAGGTGGTCTGCCACCTTTACCCCGTCCGTGGGGTACATTCTTTTCTTCATTCATAACACGGATTTTTTTAGTGGGTGATGGCGTGCCACACCCGGATTAAAAATCTGTTAATCGAGGCTTGCCGAGCAAATGCGCAACCGACTTCGGAGGGTCGCGCCGCCCCCGGCAGGGCAAGGGTTGAGTGCTGCAAAACTGGTTTTGCGATGCACGAGACATACCTTGCTATTTGCCAAAATGCAAATGGTTTTTGCCGAAGCGGCAAAAGATTTACCGTAAATGATTAATCGGGAAATTGGCTTCCGATTCGGGTATCAGGTTAGAGGGAAACCTGACTTGAATGTTTGCCCGAAAACCTCGCGTAACATTTCATGCTGCAAAGTTACGGGCTAATTTAATGCGCTGTATATCAAATAGGTCAGACAAGGTCGGACAAAGGCAGCCACCCATTAGAAACATGATGTAGATATGAAAAAATAGGCTTTTATTTGCCCCCGAAAAGTAAATATCGCTTCGTTGAAATAGCTTTTTGGGAAAGCGGAAAATTTCAAAAATGGAAATGGAATGATAGGCTTTCGTACAGTTGCACATAAGTATTGTCGTATCGAAAAATGGCAATAGGTCAATACCGATACAGATAAGAAAAAAGGCAAAGGGTCGAATCGGCAAATTAATAGATTGTCCCGAAAGGGCAAAAGCAATGGAGCAAAAAAACAAGGAAGTAAATAACGATTGACAAATAACCGTATCTCTTTACCGGTACGAACAATTAAATAATTAACGAATTAAAAAAGTAGAACAATGGAAAAGAATGTAAGCAAAAAAGAACCGAAGTATGTAGCATTCAGTACGCAAAAAGGCGGGGCGGGAAAAACTACCATTACCGTTTTGGTAGCTTCATACCTTCACTATGTGAAAGGCTACAACGTGGCCGTGATCGACTGCGACTATCCGCAGCATTCAATCTTTGAAATGAGGGAACGCGATTTTGCTATGGTCGAAAAAGACGAGTATTATAAGGGTATGCTTTTCGAGCAGTTTACCCGCTTGGGTGAGAAAAAAGCCTACCCGATTATTGAGAGTAACACTAAAGACGCTCTGAACGATGCTGAGAAATTAATCCGGGACGGGGACTATGATTTTATCTTCTTCGACCTCCCCGGCACTTTCGATAATCCCCACTTGGTATTGACCGTTGCCAGTATGGACTATATCATTTCGCCGATAGCCGCCGACCGCCTCGTATTGGAAAGCACTCTGAACTATTTGATTTCAGTAAGGGATAATATCATAAGCACCGGAAAATCAAATATCAAAGGGGTGTATCTCCTTTGGAATCTGGTCGATGGGCGAGAAAAATCAGACCTGTACGAAGTGTACGAAGCGGTTATCAAGGAGTTGGATTTTCCTGTTCTCAAAACCTTCATACCCGACAGCAAGCGATTTCGCCGCGAATTGTCCGTGAGCCATAAAGCCCTGTTCCGCTCTACACTGTTCCCGGCGGATAAATCGCTTGTCAAAGGCTCTAACCTGAATGCCCTCACCGATGAACTGTTGCACCTGTTAAAGTAATGTGATTATGGGGAAGAAAGCAGATACAAGCGGTTTAGACCCCGCATTTATCATCGGGCAGGGAAAAAAGAGCAACCGGGAGCAACAGGCGGAACCCACAGTACCGCCTATTAGCGAACCGGAACAGGTATCGGCTCCCGTATCGGTAGAACCTATTATTGAACCGGAGCCATTACCGGAAGTGAAAGAGACACCCAAGCGCAAGCGAAGCCAATCACAAGGGTATAAGGAAACTTTCTTGAAGCGCAACGATATTAAAACCCGTCAATGCGTCTATATCAGTTACGACGTTCATGCGGTTATCGCAAAACTCGTCAGGGCTTTGGTGGACACCGGAAACGATATAACGCTGGGCGGGTATATCGACACGGTATTGACTGAACACCTGCAAGCCAACAAGGAGGAAATCAACGAGATATACCGCCAACGGCAGAACGATTTATTGTAAACTTTTAATAATTAAGACAATGGAAGAAAAAACAATGAGCCAAGGAGATAAGGCTTACTATGAAAAGCTGTTTATAAAACAGGGCGGAATGAAAACCCGGAGCGGAAAAGCAGTATATATCAGCAAAGAGTATCACGAACGTATTATGCGGATAATCCAAACAATCGGAGCGAACGAAATAAGTCTGTCCGATTACCTGAACAATGTACTGACCGAACACTTTGCTGTATATAAGAATGAAATAAGTGCCTTGTACGAAGAAAAGAAACCCAACATATTCTAAGTTATGGGACGGTATTTCATTATAGCAATTATGCTGTATGCGCTGGTAGTCGGGATTTATCTTCTTTGGGAACGCGGAGTAAAACGCAAACGGAACGCGGCACGGAAGAAAGGTTATAACCCTTTCAAGCCCTCCGCAAAAGAAGATATAATCGGCAAAAGCAAGTTTGTCCTCGGACAAGGTCGGACAAAGGCTACCACGCTGGAAATCAGTGGTAAATCAAAAGAAAAACAACTTACATTTGCAGACGGGAACGAGCAAACCCATGTACAGGACACACCGGGGGAAACTCCGGCAACCGAAGTGGAAAACGTAGTTTTACCCCAGCCGACAGAGGGTAATTCCGGCGATATAGATATAGTTATCTATGACGAGCCAGAGGGGGAAATAGAATCTGACGAAGATGACGGAATAGATTACGACGAAACCGAAGAAGTGGGAGAAACCTCCGGGAGTGGAAAAGCATTGGGACTTGGCTTCGACGATCTTTCGGGAGCGATCCGGACGGTGGGAAACACCGCAGATGCCACACAGGAAGAACGGGAAGAAGCCGGGCGGGTACTGGTCGAAGTGCGAAAAACCGAACTATTCGGGCAAGTCGCCAGCGACGAACCGAAAAAGAAAATCGTGTCCTCCCTTATGGACGATTATTTCAATGCCTACTACCGCGACAGGGAAGCCCAACCCCAACCTGCGGTAAAAGCCCCAACCGATTTTAATGTACGAAGTTTTGCTTGAGAGTTTATAAACTAAAAATGTGTAAAAGCATGAAAGAACGCGATTATGGATAGCTGCGATGCTATCAACCACTAAAAAAATCGAGAAGTAAAAAAGTAAAAATCCCGGCGGTCGAAGGGACTATCCAACCCTTCGTCCGCCTTTAAAATTCAAACAATGACTAAAAAGAAAATTCTTTTGTCGGCGGCTATCATCTTGGCTGCCGCAGATGCCTTCGCACAAGGCAACGGTATCGGTGGTATTAATGATGCTACCAGTCTCGTAACCAGCTATTTCGACCCCGGCACGAAACTCGTGTACGCTGTGGGCGCGGTTGTGGGCTTGATTGGCGGTATAAAGGTGTACAACAAGTTCTCTTCCGGCGACCCCGATACAAGTAAAACAGCCGCCTCGTGGTTCGGTGCGTGTATCTTTCTGATTGTCGCCGCGACTATCCTTCGCTCATTCTTCCTTTAATCCATTTCAAAACCATAAAACGAAATGGAGTACAATGTAAATAAAGGCATTGGAAAAAGCGTAGAGTTCAAGGGGTTGAAAGCACAATACCTGTTCTTCTTCGCGGGTGGTTTGCTCTCTGTGTTTATCCTGTTTGCCATCATGTATATGGCAGGCGTGGATCAATGGGTCTGCATAGCCTTCGGAGTGGTTGCCGCTTCGGTACTGGTATGGTTCACTTTCAACCTGAATGCGCGGTATGGGGAACACGGGCTGATGAAGCTGCTCGCCAAAAGGCAGCATCCCCGCTACCTGATTAACCGCCGGAACTCACGCCGCTTTTTCCAGAGAAGAAAGGGGGTAGCTTATGCGTAATACGATGAAAGCCGCCACCATCGAAAGTAAATTCCCATTACTGGCGGTCGAACATGACTGTATCATATCCAAAGATGCCGATATAACGGTAGCGTTCCGGGTGGACTTACCCGAACTCTTTACCGTAACCTCGGCAGAATACGAAGCGATACATTCGTCATGGGCGAAAGCAATCAAAGTGCTTCCCGATTATTCGGTAATCCAAAAACAGGATTGGTTCACGAAAGAGAACTACAAGCCGGAGACAGACAAGGAAGATATGAGTTTCCTATCCCGCAGTTTTGAACGGCATTTCAACGAACGTCCGTTCCTGAATCATACCTGTTTCCTCTACCTGACAAAGACAACGAAAGAACGCCAGCGTATGCAGTCGAACTTTTCAAGCCTTTGCCGGGGCAATATCATTCCGAAGGAAGTAGATAAGGAAACGACAGTGAAGTTTCTGGAAGCTGTCGGGCAGTTTGAACGTATCGTAAACGATTCGGGGTTCGTAAAGCTCACCCGCTTAACGTCGGACGAGATAACAGGAACGCCGGAAAGCGCAGGGCTGATAGAGAAGTATTTTGCCCTGTCGCTCGAAGATACGACTTGTTTAGAGGATTTGGAACTCGGAGCCGACGGCTTGCGTGTAGGCGACAAACATATCTGCGTACATACGGTGTCGGATGTCGAAGATTTGCCGGGAACGGTCGGAACGGATATGCGTTATGAACGCCTATCAACGGATAGAAGCGATTGCCGCCTGTCGTTCGCCGCACCTGTGGGACTGCTTTTATCCTGCGACCATGTATTTAACCAGTACATTTTCTTGGATGATTCAGCGGAGAACCTACGGCAATTCGAGAAGTCAGCAAGGAATATGCAGTCGCTTTCCCGCTATTCTCGTGGAAACCAAATCAATAAAGAGTGGATCGACGAATACCTGAACGAAGCGCACAGCTTCGGGCTGACTTCCGTTCGCGCCCACTTCAATGTGATGGCGTGGTCGAATGACTCGGAAGAACTGAAACATATCCGCAACGATGTCGGCAGCCAGTTGGCTCTTATGGAGTGCAAGCCCCGCCACAATACGGTGGATGCGGCTACACTCTATTGGGCGGCGATGCCCGGAAACGGGGCGGATTTTCCTGCCGAAGAATCGTTTTATACGTTCATAGAACCCGCCCTGTGTTTCTTCACTGAGGAAACGAACTACAAATCTTCACCAAGCCCATTCGGTATCAAGATGTGTGACAGGGTTTCAGGAAAGCCGCTCCACGTGGATATTTCAGATTTGCCGATGAAACGCGGAATCACCACCAACCGGAACAAGTTCGTGTTGGGGCCTTCCGGGTCGGGCAAATCGTTTTTCATGAACCACCTCGTCCGCCAATATTGGGAGCAAGGTACTCATGTGGTGCTTGTCGATACGGGAAACAGCTATCAGGGATTATGTGAAATGGTACGCCGCAAGACCAAAGGTGCGGACGGGATTTATTTCACATACATGGAAGAAAACCCTATCAGTTTCAATCCATTTTTCACCGAAGATTATGTTTTCGATGTGGAAAAGAAAGATTCTATTAAAACGCTGCTGCTTACCCTGTGGAAGTCCGAAGACGATAAAATCAGTAAGACTGAATCCGGCGAACTTGGTAGCGCGGTTTCATCCTATATACAAAAGATACAGGACGACCGAACGATTACGCCCTCGTTCAATACCTTTTATGAGTTTATGCGCGATGACTACCGCCGGGAACTCGACGAAAGGGAAATCAAGGTAAGCCGGGAAGATTTCAACCTCGACAATATGCTGACCACCATGCGCCAGTATTACCGGAGCGGACGTTATGACTTCCTGCTGAACTCGGCAGAGAATATAGACCTCTTGAATAAGAGCTTTATAGTCTTCGAAATTGATTCCATAAAGGAGAACCGTGAACTTTTTCCCGTCGTGACGATCATTATCATGGAAGCGTTCATTTCCAAATTACGCAGGCTGAAAGGTGTCCGAAAGCAATTCATTTGTGAGGAAGCATGGAAAGCCCTGTCGTCCCCCAATATGGCGGAATACATGAAATATCTCTATAAAACCGTCAGGAAGTATTTCGGGGAAGCGATTGTCGTAACGCAGGAAGTGGACGATATTATTTCCTCGCCGATTGTGAAAGAAGCTATTATAAATAATAGCGACTGTAAAATCCTACTCGACCAGCGAAAATTCATGAATAGATTCGATGTGATCCAGTCCCTTTTAGGTCTGACCGAAAAGGAGAAAGGACAAATCCTATCTATCAATATGGCTAACAATCCGAGCCGATTATATAAAGAGGTCTGGTTTGGGCTGGGCGGTGTGCAATCGGCGGTGTATGCTACGGAAGTGAGCGGCGAAGAATACCTCACGTACACGACCGAAGAATCCGAAAAACTGGAAGTCTTCCGAAAAACGGACGAACTCGGCGGTAACTACGAACTGGCGATTAAACAGCTTGCCGAAAGTAAACGGCAGGCATAAGTATCAACCGGGGCGGAGCAGTCCGCCCCACAACCACTAAAAAAATCATGAAGTTAAGTAATGAACAATTAACAAGGCTGACGCTATACACGGCAGGGATTAACAGCATTCTCGCCGAAGTCTTGTTGGGTATGCAGGCGGACGAACCCGCCGATACCGAAAGAGAAGTAGATATAGATGTTTACGTCATTGGCGAAAACAAAGTAAAGAATGAACCGCCTTTTTCCGCACCAATAGACTGGCAGGCGGAAGAACGCCAACGCAGGGAACAGGCGATGAGCCGGCTTTGCGGACGGTGGACTATGGGTAATTACCGCTGCGGCATTGAGATTACCCGTGAGGGAGAACATTTTGTACTGACCCACCTCAAACGCAACGGGCGGGCGACCGATGAACGCTACGTGCTGATTTGGTTGGATGGCGATATTCTCTACTACGGATACGGCGACCGGATTACGGTATTGGCTCTCAATACCGAAACGGATACACTTATGGTTTCTCCCGGAGCTAATTACACACGCTGGGCGGAAGAAGAAAAGTAAGGAGGACGAAACCATGCAGAAGAGAAACAGAGTTGCGTCCGATCCGCTGAAGAACCAGCAATATTTTCTGTTGGAAGAGATACGGGGACGGTGGGTAAGCTGCGGCGGGGACAGATGCCGGATGCCGGAGGTGCATATTTATCGCACGGGGGTGCGCCACCACCGGATCAGGTTTGCATACGACCCCAATACGGTTTACAACTGCCCGCTATGGCAACGCTGGGGCATAACCTTTTTCTATCTGTACGGGCGTGTGGGAATGTCATACGATGGGGAGCGCGACGTGTTGATGTTCTCCGATTATGGCGAATATGTTCGGGCGGAGTAACCTGTTTTCGGGTTGCTTCCGTCACCGGACAATGAAGAGTATTAACAATTAAATAAGTAAAAAGCAATGAAGAAAATAATATTAAGTCTTACGATAGCCCTCGCTTTTTGCGGCTATGAGGCAAAAGCACAATGGGCGGTGATCGACCCGTCCAACTTGGCGCAAAATATTCTGACGGTTTCCAAAACGGCGACAACGGCGACCAATGTAATCAACTCATTTAAGGAGATGCAAAAGATTTACAGTCAGGGTAAAGAATATTACGATGCGCTTAAATCGGTGCATAACCTGATAAAAGATGCCCGCAAGGTAAAAGAAACGGTGGAAATGGTAAGCCAAATCTCCCAAATCTATTCGACCAATTTTAACAAAATGCTGTCGGATAAGAATTTTTCGGTGAATGAACTGGCTGCAATATCAGACGGGTACGCCATACTATTAAAGGAGAGCGGCAACCTGTTGACCGATATTAAGAATATCGTTACGCCCTCCAACGGGCTATCCCTGTCGGATGCGGAGCGCATGGATATAATCGACAAAATCCATTCAAAGATGGCAAGCTACCGCAACCTTGTAACCTACTATTCCAATAAGAATATCGCTATATCTTTTATCAGGAGCAAGGAACAGGGCGATGTGGCACGGGTGAAAGCATTGTATGGCAGTCCTTCCGAAAGATACTGGTAAGCTATGATACTACTTGCAATAGATTTTAACAACCTGCACCAACTGCTGCGGAATCTCTATACAGAGATGATGCCGCTCTGTGCGGATATGATCGGCGTAGCAAAGGGAATAGCGGGTCTGGGTGCGCTCTTTTATGTAGCGTACCGTGTTTGGCAAGCCCTGTCAAGGGCAGAGCCTATCGACGTGTTCCCCTTACTCCGTCCGTTTGTGATCGGGCTTTGTATCATGTTCTTTCCGACAATCGTGCTGGGAACAATAAACGGGGTAATGTCGCCTGTGGTAAAAGGTACACATACCATTTTAGAATCACAGATCGAGAATGTGGAAGCCCTGCAAGCCGAACGCGACGCGCTGGAATATCAGGCGCGGGTGCGCGAAGGTAAGGAATGGCTTGTCAATGACGAGGTGTATGAGGAAAAAATGAGCGAAATGGGTATCCGGCAAGTCGGTGAAAAGCTATCCATGTGGTGGGAACACGCTTGGTACACAATGAAAGTGTGGTTTCGCAAGCTGATAAGCGATTTTTTTGAACTGCTCTTTAACGCTGCTGCCCTGAGTATTGACACGATAAGAACGTTTTTCCTTATCGTATTGTCAATATTGGGGCCGCTGTCGTTCGCCCTCTCCGTCTATGACGGATTCGGGGCTACGCTCACAAGTTGGCTCTCGCGCTACATAAGCGTGTACCTGTGGCTTCCTGTCGCCGACCTCTTTTCCGCCGTGCTATCCAAAATACAGGCATTAATGCTCCAACAGGATATAGTGCTGCTCAAAGATCCGTCATACGTGCCGGATGAAACGAACGGTATGTATATCCTGTTCCTGATTATCGGCATTATCGGGTATTTCACGATTCCGACCGTTGCGGGTTGGATTATCCAAAGTGGCGGTATGGGCGGCGCAAACCGTACCATGAACACGGCGGCAACCAAAGGCGGTGCAATCGCCGGAGGACTTGCCGGAGCCGCTGCGGGCAACGCGGCAGGACGGGCGGGTTCACTCGCTAAGAAAGGCTATGGAGCAATCAAAGGAATGTTGAAGAAACAATAAACAATTAAAACAATGGAGTTCAAAAGTCTAAAAAATATCGAAACAAGTTTCAAACAGATACGCCTGTTCGGTATGGTGTTTTTGGCAGTGTGCACCGCTATAACGGGTTATTCCGTCTGGTCGTCATATAGCTTCGCCGAAGCGCAACGCCAACGTATCTATGTGTTGGACGAGGGCAAGTCACTCATGCTTGCCCTCTCGCAAGACCTTTCGCAAAACCGTCCCGTGGAAGCACGGGAACACGTAAAACGGTTTCATGAATTGTTCTTTACCCTCGCGCCCGACAAATCGGCTATCGAAAGTAATGTGAGCCGTGCCCTGTTCCTTGTGGACAGGTCGGCTTTCAAATACTATCAGGATATGCAGGAAAAGGGCTATTACAACCGCATAATTTCAAGTAACATTAATCAGGTCGTGCAGGTGGATTCTATCGCCTGCGACTTCAATGTGTACCCGTATAAAACGGTAACATATGCCCGCCAGTACATTATCCGCTCGTCGAATATTACCGAGCGAAGCCTTGTTACACAGGCTGACTTGATTAATTCGGTACGGAGTGATAACAACCCGAACGGCTTCACGATGGAGAAATTCGAGATTATCGAAAACCGTGATATACGGGTAACGGAAAGGTAAGTGCGTTATGTTACAGAAAATCATTCAGAACATAAACGAGTGGCTGGAAGATAGGATACGCCACCTTATCAGACCGTTAAGCCCGGACGGGCGGGTTATTCTTATTGTTACGATGCTGGTTTTATTCAGCGGACTATCTATCTACATGACCGTTTCTTCAATCTATAATTTCGGAAAGGACAAAGGGCGCAAAATGGAAATCGAGCGTATCGAAACCCTGAAACTGGAATCAGAACAGGAAGGGCGGGACAGTATCAATTATCAATTACAATTAAACGAATTTGAATATGGACGAACAGAATTTGAATAACGAAGGGCTGCCGGAGACTTCCGCACCCGAAGTAAAGCCGGAGGTAAAAAAAGAACCTCCGAAGTCGGTTCAACCGAAAAAACTGCTGACAACCGCCCAATTACAGAAGCGCAGGAAGATGATAATCTTCCCGCTTTTCTTCCTCGTTTTCGGGGCGTGTCTGTGGTTTATCTTCGCCCCGTCGGGCAAAGATAAAGAGGAGGCAGAGGGATTGAGCGGCTTTAACGCCGAACTGCCCGTACCCAAAGACGAAGGGATTGTCGGCGACAAACGGGCGGCATACGAACAGGATGCCATGCGTCAGCGGGAAGAATCCAAAATGCGTTCCCTACAAGATTTATCGGATATGCTCGACCGTCAAACGGCACAAAGTGAGACGGAACACGAACGGCAGGTATATGACGAAACCCCGGAACTATTCGAGAGGGATGCCAATACCCGCTCGGCGGCTTCTTCGATTAACTCGTCGGCGAACGCCTATAACGACATTAACCGTCAGTTAGGGACATGGTACGAAGAGCCTGCCGGAAAAACAGAAGATCAGCTTGCCGTTGAGGGGCGCATACAGGAATTGGAACGCCGCTTAGAGGAAGCCGAAGCGCAGAAAGCGGCAGAGGACGAACAAACAGCTCTACTCGAAAAATCGTATGCGATGGCGGCGAAGTATATGCCGGGGGCGGCACAACCTGTAACCGAAGTTTCGCAACCGATGGAAACGGTATCGACCAAAGATAAAGCAGTTGTTCAGCCTGTAAGTCATGTGAGCCACAATGTGGTGTCGCTATTATCCGCGCCCATGACTGACGATGAATTTATCGCCGCTTTCAGCCAGCCCCGCAATATGGGTTTCGTTACCGCTGCCGGAAACGAAACGCAGGCAAGCAAAAACAGCATTCGCGCCTGTGTGTATCAGACCATAACGCTGACCAACGGAGGGGAGTTGCAAATACGGCTCTTAGAACCGATGCGGGCAGGAAACATCCTAATCCCGGCGAACAGCATTATCACGGGCGCGTGCCGGATCAGTGGCGAGCGGATGAGCGTAACGGTAAATTCAATTCAGTATGGCGGTAATATTATTCCTGTGGAAATGCAAGTCTATGATATGGACGGACAACTCGGAATCTTCGTGCCGGGCAGCGACGAAATCAACGCAGCCAAAGAGGTAGCCGCGCAACTGGCGCAATCCGCCGGAACGTCTATCTCGATAACGGATAATGCGGGTTCGCAGCTTGCCGCCGACGTTGGCAAAGGCTTGATTCAGGGAGCTTCGCAGTATGTGAGTAAGAAAATGAGCGTGGTTAAAGTAACCCTGAAAGCGAATTACGGGCTACTGCTGCTTTCCAAAACGCAATAAAGAAGTAATAAAACAGGCTGTGCCTGCCACTAAAAAAATCCCAAATAACAGAATTAAAAACAACAATTAAAATTATTCGCAATGAAAAAAATCTTTTTGATGCTCGCATTGGTAGCGGGCGTAATGACTGCGGGTGCGCAGGAAGTCGAAAACACGGAAGCTGTCAAAGAAACAGTAACGACCAGCCCCACAACGGGCGACTACTTTCAGGGCTTTACCCGCCCGCTGACGTTCAACCGCATGATACCACCTTATGCACTCGAAGTTACATTTAATAAAACCGTTCATGTGATTTTCCCCGCACCGATTCGCTATGTCGATTTAGGTTCGGCAGATCTTCTCGCGGCGAAAGCGGACGGAACGGAAAACGTGTTGAGAGTGAAAGCCGCTTTGCGGGATTTCAGCCGGGAGAGTAATCTGTCGGTAATCACGGAAGACGGTAGTTACTACACGTTCAATGTAAAATATGCCGATGAGCCTGTAAAACTATCAGTAGAAATGACGGACTTTCTGCACGACGGGGAAGCAACCAACCGCCCTAACAACGCGCTCGATATTTATATGCAGGAGTTGGGGCAGGAATCGCCGCTATTGGTAAAACTGATTATGCAGTCAATCTATAAAAATGACCGCAAGGAAATCAAGCATATCGGCAGCAAGCGTTTCGGGATTCAATACACGCTCAAAGGCGTTTACACGCACAATGGCTTGCTGTATTTCCATTTACAGTTAAAGAACTCGTCCAACGTACCGTTCAATATTGATTATATCACATTCAAAATCGTGGATAAGAAAGTAGCCAAGCGCACAGCGATTCAGGAACAGGTTATCTGGCCGCTTCGCGCCTACAATAACCTGACACTGATTGGCGGAAGCCGTACAGAACGTATGGTGTTCACGCTGCCTAAATTCACGATACCGGACGATAAGATACTGATTGTCGAACTGAACGAACAGAGCGGCGGCAGGCATCAATCCTTTACGGTAGAGAATGCCGATTTAGTACGTGCAAAGGTTATTAACGAACTGAAAGTGAAATAACCATGAAAAAATCGAGTAAGAGAGAGCAGACGCAAAACTTGTTTTGTAGTCTGCCGAACGGGAGAATTTTCTGCAACCGGCTACCTATTATTATAACAACGCTTGTGTTGTGCCTGGTCTTTACAGACCAAGCACACGCACAGCGTCAGTTGCCGGGAATGAAAGGATTGCAGGTAACGGGCGGTATGGTGGATGGTATCTATTCGTCTGCCTTAGACAGTGAAGCCGGATATTATTTCGGTGTGGCGATGGCGACTTATGCGAAGCGTGGTAACAAGTGGATGTTCGGTGCGGAGTTTTTGGAAAGATATTATCCGTACCGGGCGATCCGCATACCTGTTTCGCAGTTTACCGCTGAAGGAGGGTACTATTTGAAATTCCTTTCCGACGGGTCGAAAACGGTACATTTCTATTTGGGCGGTTCGGCGTTGGCGGGTTACGAAACAAGCAACTGGGGTGAAAAGACCCTGTATGATGGTTCGACACTCCGGGATAAGGACGCTTTTATTTACGGCGGGGCTATCACGCTCGAAATGGAACTCTATCTTGCCGACCGTATTGTGTTGCTCCTGAATGGTCGGCAACGGGTATTATGGGACAATTCTACCGGACACTTTCACACGCAGTTCGGTATCGGACTGAAATTTATAATCAATTAAAGACAATTCATCATGAAAAAAATAAAGAGATTTTTCAGTATAACAGCCGGGCTGGTAGCGATAATGCTACTGGCCTTAGCCTGTACTGACGATTTGGATATTCATAAGGTTTACGCATTTGATCTGGTTACTATGCCAGTTCAGAAAAAAATCGTTCAGGGAGAGGTGGCGGAAATCCGCGCACAGATCGTAAAAGAAGGAGACTATCAGGATACGCAATTTTATATCCGTTATTTTCAGCCGGACGGAGTAGGCGAACTTCGCATGGATGACGGACGGGTGTTGCTGCCAAACGACCTTTATCCGTTGAAAAAAGAAACATTCAGGATGTACTATACTTCATATTGTACCGACCAGCAAGTGATTGATGTGTATATCGAAGATAATCACGGACAGGTAGTACAAGCGACATTCAGTTTTCAGAATGATTCGGGAGACAGCGAAAATAATGAAGATGAGGATTAGTGTAATAGGTAAGCACCCGGATTATTTCGGGTGCTTACTACTTTCAAAATTTGATTATGAAATACACTCTAATACTTTTCGTTGCCCTGTTGTATTTGCCCGTATCGGGGCAACCAAACAGGAAAGCGGAAATAGAAGCGTTTACGGAAAAAGTATATTCCGTAAAAGAGTTTCGGCAAATTGCCGATTCGTTGCAGCTATCTATTAGCGAACTGTCCGACTATCCCGTAATTTCTCCGGTGAAATGCCCTGTTGTCTCGTCGGGTTTTGGAATGCGCTTACATCCAATTTATAAAATGCGAAAATTCCATACCGGAATTGACTTTGCCAAAGCAAAGGGAACGTCTGTTTATGCCACCGGAAACGGAATAGTAAGCCGCAAAGGATACTGTTCGGGATATGGAAATTTTATAGAGATTAAACACGCAGGAGGCTTCCGTTCGTTCTATGCGCATTTAAGTCGAACGCTGGTGAATGTTGGGGATTCGGTAAATATAACCCAACAAATAGCTTGTGTCGGCAATACCGGAGTATCAACGGGTAGCCATTTGCATTATGAAATCAGGAAAGAGGGCTATTTTCTGAATCCGGCGGGATGGTGCTATCTGCTATATGAATTGAAAATACAGACAGTAAAACACGACGGAATCAACTAAACTTCTTATTTTTGCAGTAAATCAATAATTTATGAACTACATAGAAACAAATCTACAACCTGGAGAAGAAATAAAATACGTTGCCAAACTGCATTTCTTCCTGTTTATGCAACCGGTAATCCTGTTACTTATCGGCGCTTTCCTTTTAACAGCTCCTAAAGATGTATTACCCGTAATATACTATGCAGGGCTTCTAATGTTATTTTTCGGGCTGGTGTCGCTTGTACAAAGGATATTGGTAAAGATAGGCTCGGCTTATGCCGTTACAAATAAGCGTGTGGTACTTAAAACGGGTGTAATCAGCCGCCGCGCAGTCGATTTGGTGCTGGCAAAGTGCGAAGGTCTGCATATAAACCAAAGTATCTTAGGCAGGATATTCGGCTTCGGCACAATTACAGTTACTACGGGTGGGGTTGCAAGTTCCTATCCGTTTATCGCTAATCCGCTGGCGTTCCGGCGGGAGATAAATATGCAGATTGGATAAGTGAAAACGTGAAGTCGTTGATGAATAAACGACTTTGAATAACTTGTTGAAAAACACTTGACAAGCGATTTTGTCAGGTGTTTTTTTATGAGTATTTTTGCAGATAAATTAAAGCAGTATGTTTAAAGATTATCAAGATATAATAGAAGCAGTATGTGCGAGATTTGAAAATATCATTTCTCCTTTAGATGTTCTTGCTTGGCTTGATAATTTCGAAGAAATAGATAAAAAAAAGGCATTAATTGTTCTTAATAGCTTTGAATATTTTTCAATCAAAGATATAATTAAGGAGTTTGATCATGGGTTATTAAATATAATAAATGACTTGTCGCACATTTCAAACATACACTTAATCCCACTGGGTAAAATAGGAAAGAGTGGTGGAGTAATGGCGTACTATTTGAAGAAAACCCCTACATTTAACTCTAATAAAGGGATAACATTTGTTAATACAGATGATTTTTCTACACTCACTGACGGGTGTCATATTGTAATTGTTGATGATTTCGCTGGTACAGGTAACTCTATTATAGAATTTTACAATCAGATCAAGGCTAACCTGCCAGATAATCATACTGTATATGCTTTGACCATTGCATATATGGGAAAGGCAAAAATCAATCTTGAAAAAAACAATATACGAGTTGTTGGAAACGAGAGAATGCCTGCGTTTGCTCCAAGAGGTTCTGTTTTTGGATATTACCCTAAAATGGTCGCTATAAGAGATTTTTGTTTTAGATATGGGAATATGCTATATCCAGAGCAAAAATATAAAGAGAAAAAGACAGCTCAACATCCTCTTGGCTATTTGAATACTCAGGCACTTATTGGTTTTGATCATTCTATACCCAATAACACTTTGCCTATTTTATGGGCGGACTGTAAAATAAAAGGGGGAAATGAACATTGGATTCCATTATTCCCGCGAAGAGGCAATTTATTAATTGAGAAGGCTCAAAAATTCAAACAAAGCCAATATTATTGGGTGAACCTTGTTTTTAAATTAGGTTTGAACGAAACTTTATTTGAGATAAAAGATAAATATAATAGTGATACTATTCAACTTATTAGTATGATTTATCTCAAAAAGAAGCAAAAGAATCCATTAGCAATATGTCAAATATTAGGTCTTAGCTTGTTTGAGTATGATTCTATAATAGAGAAAGGTATAATCAAGAATCTATTTGATTCAGATGCTAACTTAACAGAGCAAGCAATACGTATTTTTGATGAAATACAGAAAAAATCCAGATTTCAAAAAGAGATAATTAATGATAAACTGATGATTCAAGAAGATATTTTATATGTACCTAAAAAGTTTCGGGGAAGTTCATAAGTAGATTTAATTAGCTGTGTCTTCGTAATAGAAGGCCTCTTAAACCCGTTTGGTTTAAGAGTTAATAAAGCTACATTATACTGATTCATGTGCAACACCTGCGGGCACTCGGGTCGCACATGATTCACTGCGTGAATATTCAAACAAGAGTAATTGAATCGAACATGGATTTCCCTCGAAACTTATATATTGAAAATGCAAAAAAGGATGGTCATTCCGATAGCTTTATCGAGAATACATTGAATTATGCTGATAATTTAATTCGTAAAGATTTGCCTGTCATCTTTTCTCTTAAACATTTTGCTATCATATTAGGAATGGAATTTAGTTTGCTCAAATCAATAATACAAAATAGAGATAATAATTATGAATATTACTTGATAAAAAAGAAAAAAGGAGGATATCGAAGGATAATTGCTCCACATCCTAATATCAAAGAATTGCAAGGATGGATTAAGGCAAATATTATAGACAAAATTGAACTCAATACAAACGCAACCGGATTTATCAAGAAAAAATCCATACTCAACAATGCAAAAATCCATGAGAATAGAAATGTAATACTCAATCTTGACTTATCCGATTTTTTTGAGACGATAAATGAAAGAAGAGTTTACGGAATGTTCAAAATGTTGGGATATGCTTCAAATCTATCTGTAGAACTTACAAAAATATGTACGGCTTCTATTTCTGCTTATAAACTTGAACAATTATCAGAAATAGAACAAGAATATTTTCAAGATTTATGCTCTCGTAGCGAAGCCTTCTTAATACAGGGTGCTCCAACAAGTCCCGGAATCTCAAATGTAATTTGTAAAAAACTGGATAATAGGTTATCTAAACTGGCCAACAAACATGGAGCCAATTATTCAAGATATGCTGATGATATTACTTTTTCTGGAGATGAAAATAATTTGCCCAATCTGGGTATCATAAAAAAGATAATAGCAGCAGAAGGCTTTAATATTAATTGGAAGAAGGTTGGAAAATATAAAACAGGACAAAAACAAATGGTTACGGGACTATTGATAGATAACAAAGTCAGAATCCCGAATAAATTCAAAAAAGATATTTATAGGCATCTTCATTTCTGTAAAAAATATGGGGCATCTTCTCATTTTAACAGAATTAGTCCAGATAAGGGATATAGGAAAGAATGGATACTGGGAAAAATCTTATTTGTTCACTCTATTGAACCGGAGGAAGCAAAAAAAATGATGAAATTAGTAGAGCAGATAAATTGGGAAATATAACTTTACTGGCTTTTTGTTCTTTTTCTATCGTCCGTTTAGCAAGTCAAGGAAAAGGAATGACAAAAAAACTTAGATGGGAATAAAGAGAGGATTTTATTTAGTTATATTTTTACAGAATCAACAATTATAAGTGCATGAAACAGGAAGCAACTAAATATTTACAGGAGTATATAGACCGAATGCAGGCTAAGGGCATAACTCCAACAATGGAAGATTTAAACCAAAAAATGGGAGAATTCTTTCGCACTCAAAATAATGCTCCAAGAACAGATTTTGAGGGTTACTCGTCCTTTGAGATGCACAAAATTCTGCATTTTACATTTGATGCAGATTCTCCAATATGTTTCAATCCACTTAGTTCGCATGAATATTCCCAAATCCCCATTTTACGTCAGGTGAAGCGACTTGCGGAAATTATCTCTCAAAATGGGCAAATAAAGTTGACTACTGCCGGATATTTGCCGATTAAAATTGTTCAGGAACTTTATCCTTTGGGTGCTCCTGATGAAATGATTGAAAATGCTATATCAAAATTAGGCAAGGAGATGGATTGTACGCCTGTTCATTTGGCTCGATTATTAGCCGAAGCGTCCGGTATAATTAAAAAACGCAAAGGCATTTTATCCTTGACCGCGACTGGAACAAAAATTATCGCTGATGATTCGAAACTGTTCGATTCTATTTTCAAAGGTTTTTGCCAGAAGTTTAACTGGCATTATTTTGATAATTATTCTGATGACGTGCAATCTGGAACGATTGGGCAACTTGGATTTGGTTTTTCATTGATTCTGCTTAATATATACGGGAATACAGAGCGTTCTGAGAGATATTATGCGGAGAAATATTTTAAGGCTTTTCCTATGTTATTGGAAACGGTTCAGCCTACTTATGGAACAGTGCTGGATTATTGCTTCAATTGCTATTGTTTGCGTACATTTGAGCGATTTCTTTATCACTTCGGATTGGTTGAAATAAAAAAAGGAAAGCGAATATTGCAGGAAGAAACCTACATACAAAAAACACTTCTATTTGATAGGCTAATATCGCTAATGCCTCACAGAGAATTCGAAATGAAATATTGAATTGATTTTAAGCTACTTTTGAAGGCTTAAAATATATTGGCTTTTTGCTTCTTTTCTCCGCATAAAGCCCTGCTAATTGCTCATGGAAAAAGAAGTCCGGGCAAAGTTTCCCTGCCCGGATATAAGTTCTCAAAATCGCTTTCATAGGCATTTACAGCCTATTTTCAACCATGTATTGCAGCCGACCAGCTACCCAATCAATTGTGGGACTGCGTGGATAATGGAACGTTCTACGCACAATATTTTCGATTATAACAACGTCCTGTCGGAGTTGTACCATTTTACAGTCGGGGTCTATCTCGTGCAAAAGTTCCTCCAGTTCGTAATATTGTTCTTGAGTGGCAATAACAGGATTGCCGATATATGCGTCAATTCTCATGGCTTTATTGGTTTTCTACGCTTAATCTCCCGCTTGTGGATAGTCTCAAACCGATAACGGTTTTCTTCGCACTTCGGGCAATAAAACGGATAATCCAACTGCGTTTCTTTCCTTATGGCGTAACCGCAAAATCTGCAAACTCTGTGTGTTTTCATACCTCATCGAATTTATCAAGTTCGCACTCAATGATAACTACTTCCGCATCATGTGCATATAGTCCGTTTCCTTTGGCGTTGTCGATTGCTTTCTGTTCGGTACTGAATACTCCGCAAAATACACGGCTTGCTCTTGTGCGGTAAATGTCCGTCTGGAATAATACAAATACTGTCATAATGGTAAATTTATGGAGCGGGATTTCTCCCGCCCTTGTTAATACTCTGTTTATGCGGGTTGCGCTACTGCTATCGCTTTAACTTTCGGAATTACCGCTACGGCTGTGGTGGTTGCTTCGGTCGGTTTCTCGGCTTTCTTCGGCTGTTTTCCGTCCGATTTAGCGGGTTGCTCTTGCTTTTTCGTCTTGGCTTCGGTTTTCGCCTTTTTATCAGCCTTTTTCAGTCCTGTGATGCGTTCGTCCAGTCGTGCGTTCTTCTTGCCGTATTCCTCTTTGCGCTCCGTTTCTATCTTCGCTGTCTGTTCGGGCAAGTGTTGCTTTGCAAACGCTTGTAACATACTTCCTTTGGTATCGGCTACGGTGGTCGTGCGGTCGGTCAGGTGGCTATACAGGTAGTCGCGCCGAATGATTGTTTTCTGCTCTTCGGTCAAGGTGGCGACTATTTTCAGCCGTTTCTCGTCCGTCAGATAGCCGTAATAGTCGTTCTCTTTCAGTCCTACGGCTTTGTAATTGTGTCGGCGCAACTTGGCAAGCATAAAGAAATATACCGCCTGTTCTTCTTCGGGTGTGAACACCGATTTCGGTAACTGCTCCGAATGTAACAGTTCCTTTATGTCGGTAGCGGTCTTTTCCGCTTGTATCTCGGTGTTGCGCTTCTTCTTGGCGGTCAGTTCCTCAATTACTTGGGCGTTGGTCTTGGTGTCTTTGGTTGCCACTTCCTTGTAATGGAGTTTTACGCCGTTATCGCCGATTTTGGCATACACACGGATTTTGCCCTGTTCTTTCAGTCTGTCAATTTCCTGTGTTTTATTCTCGAAATAGGTTTGTTCCTTTTCATGCCGTATTTGCGCCTTTGCAAAATCTTCGGGTTTTGCGTACTCGAATGCTTCGGGCGGTGTCGGTGCGGTCGGGTAGCTGTTCAGATTGTAAGTTTGTACATTCTTGAACTCATACCCGCCTTTACGGATTTTCTGCGTGGCTTCGTTTTCGTATCCGTATTGTTCGCCGACAAAAACAAGTTTGGGGTCTGCAAGGGCGACCGCTTCGGCTTGGGCTACGACAAACGCCATATTTTTGTCCTGCAAACATTTCTTATTGGTACACTTCCCGCACCCTGTACCCTCTGCGAACAGGTCGAAATTTTTAGAGTTGTGAGCGCATTTCAAACACGCCGTTTTGTCGAAACCGTAATTTGAAAGGTCGTTTGTGTACCCGCTTTGTATCTTCTTGTCCAACACATGGGCGGAGACATGACACCATTCGCCGTTACCCTCCTCGCTTAAACGGTCTTTCAAAATTTCAGCCTGTATCTTCTTGTCGTACTTACTTACGACTATTCCCGCCGATGCGGTCAGCTTGCCCCCTCTTACGAGTTCGGCAATGCCTTTTATCAAGTCGCAAAGTTTGAGCGTTTGGTAAACGTGTTTTTCGCTCTTGCCGAATTGCAGGGCGAGGCTTGCCACATCGTACCGCTTTGTGTCGATAAGGCATTTATAGGCTTTGGCAGCTTCCATTGGTGGCACGTCTTCACGCTGTAAGTTTTCCGTGATTGAAAGGTCATACGCCTGTTCATCGGTTGCTTCCCGCACAATAGCAGGAATTTCTTTCATGTTCAGCATACGGCACGCACGGAAACGACGCTCCCCGCAAATGATTTCGTAATGTTCGCCTTTCTCGCCCTTGCGCCGTACCGTAATGGGCTGTATCAGTCCGTGAACGGAGATACTTTGCGCCAGTTCCTTTAATGCTTCGGGTTCAAAGGTCTTTCGGGCATTGTAGTTGCTCGGCTCTATCAAGTCCGATACAAGGTTTACGGCTTGCTCCACGCTTTGAATGGGTGCGCCTGTGGTTGCTGTACTTGCGTTTTTTGATACGCTTTTGCTGTTCTCGGTTGTCTGTACTGCTATGGCAGTGTTTTTTACTTTCGTTGTCATAATTCTAATTATTTGAATGATTATTAAAATGTTGTGATGATTTTCAGATGATTGTTTCGATTTCCTTTACAGGGGTATTTTTCATAAGCCACTCCCTTACATACTCCATATTATATTCGGATGTGATAATGGCGCAATGTTCGCCGATTTGCGTAAACCTGCTACTTTCATAGCTATCGCACCATTCTTTCAGATTGACTACGCCCCAAGTCTTGTAATCACTTGTAAACATTCGGTTTATCTCCCTTATGGACTTCTCAAATGTCACTTTGGCGGTTTTATATTGGTCGTCTATGATTTCCAGATATTGGAGAGAGCCAAATTCATCATGTAGTCGGGCGTGTGCCCAATCATATTCGTATATCTCGTTTCCCCATGAGTGCGGTTCATCGAAACGTACCATTACCTCTGCGCTGTATTTGTTTACGTTTATGCTCTCGATTACCCCTGTAACCATTAAGCCTGTAAAAACGCATTTGCACCGCTTGCCGATTATGCTGTCGTTTACTTCGTTTGTTTTCATATCTTTAACCGTTTTGATGATTATTCTTTTCCAAAAGCCACTTATCCCGCTCTTGTCTGCACCTTTCGAGGGTCGGCAATACGATAGAGAAAAGTTCGCCATCTGTATCCCGATAATCGTATTGGAGAAGCCATTTCCCACGAAAATCCTTGTACCGTTCGTAATTCTCTTCTCCTGTGGGACAAACAGATACGCCGTATAATGTCATTTTAGGTGCTTTCATACTATTGGCGATTTTTGGGGCTGTTGGCGCAAGCGGGGCAAACTATAAGGGTTTCCAAAATTTCGCTGTCCTGCCTGTCTGTTACATCGTAGCCTATCCGAACGCCGTTACATTGGCACGTTTGGGGGCTGTGTTCTACTCTGAAATTGCTTGCGGGGTAACATTCCGCATAGTTACGTACCGCATCGACCGAATTAAAATACTTTGCTTTCATACTGTTGATATTTAGAAAATTAATACTATTACAAGGCAGATAATGACAGCCAACACGAGAAGCGACACAAGGCACGAAAGCACCGTTTTTACAATCTCCCAAAGGATACAAGCACCCACTACCACTGCCACGAACGACCAACCCCACAGGGCAAACCCTGCTACCGCAAAGGCTACTTTCAAAATCCACCACATGCTGATTGGAAGGAAGGTGAATCGCTGTTTCGATATTTTTTCTGTCTGTTTCATAATTTCTGACCTTTTTTTTAATCGTCATGCTGCTCGGAGCCGTCGGAGTTATCGAGTTTCGGGGGCAAGACAAGTCCATGTTCAGACCACGCAAGGTTTTCGGGAACAAATACGCTCGCCCGAAGGGAAAGAGGAAGATTTTTCACAAAACCGAAGGCTTGACCTTGCGGGGGCTTTCCGAACATGGGAATACTTTCGCGCCTGAAATCGTATCACTTCCGCGTGCGTTTCATCAGCGGCAGGTGTAGCTAAAAAGGGGAAGAAATTATAAAGAGAAACAGACTGGAAAAATCCACATTCACCGCCGTAACATTTTATGGGCGGAGAATCAAAATCGGCTTAACCGGAATAGCCGCAAAGAAGAAATCCGACTTTTGACCAAGACAAAGTCGGACATAGGTACGCAGGACGTAAATGATTGATATACTGCTGGTATTATTGCCATATCTTTGTTGTCCCCGTGCAATAGTACAAACGAATAAAGAAAAAAAGATATGGAAATTGTCAGTATAGAAAGAAGTACGTACAGTGAAATGATGAGCCGCTTCGGACAGTTCACACGCAAGATTATTTCCCTGTGTGAGCAACGCGAAGAAAAGAAGATGTCGGAATGGCTGGATAGCCAAGAGGTCTGCATGATATTGGATATAGGTAAGCGGAAACTGCAATATTTGCGGAATACCCGCAAACTGCCTTTTTCAATGATCGGAGGCAAAAACTACTATAAGCCGGAAGATGTGGAAAAGATTATCAAGAAATGCCAAGTCGGAAAGGAGGTATATAATGGATAATGAAGCAAAGAACCATAACTCCCTTATCACAAAACTGAATCCACAGATAACAGCTTTCTTTGAATCAATCGACCGTATGCTCAACGGCGTAGAGGAAATGGCAAAGAAAACAAGGCCGACCCTTAACGGAGAGCGGTATATTACCGACAATGAGTTGTCCGAACGACTGAAAATAAGCCGGAGGGCTTTACAGGACTACCGGAGCGAAGGAATAATACCATACTACCAAATAGGAGCAAAGGTTTTGTATAAGGAATCCGATATTGAGAAAATACTAAAATCCAGTTACCGAAAACCGTTTGAGTAACCAATAGGTAACGGTTTTAGTAACAACGAAAAGGCTATCTGTGAATCAAACAGATAGCCTTTCATTATTGGAAGCAATTAGAACAAACTATATTGCAGCTTGTGAAATTTTCTTTTGTACGTTTTTCATATCGGCACTAATATTATGGCTAAGGACTTTTGCGTAATGCTCTGTCATTCGGGTGCTTGTATGACCTAACATCCGGGCAACGTTTGTCAAAGCAACGCCATTAGCCAGCGTTACCGTCGTGGCAAACGTGTGGCGGGCCGAGTGTGTGCTGATTTCCTTGTCAATACCGCAAAAATCGGCGATTTCTTTCAAATATGAGTTCATCTTTTGATTACACATCACAGGCAGTAGAATACCTTTGGTTTTACACATCTTGTGGTCTTCGTACCTACGAATTATTTCAAGTGGGATATCTAACAACGGGATATCGCACATATTTTCAGTCTTTTGTCTTGTTTTGCGAATCCAATATGTGCCATCGCTATCTAAAAAGATATGCTCTTTTTTCAGGTTGCGCACGTCTATGAACGCCAATCCGGTCATGCAGCAAAACACGAAAACATCCCTTACTAACGCAATCCGAGGAACATCAAACTCTTTTTGAATAATCTTATCCAATTCTTCTTTGGTTAGAAATACCGGATTTGTTTTCGGCTGTTTGAACTTCATTCCCGCAAAGGGGTCTGTTTTTAGTAAACCGCTCGTAATCGCAAGTCCGCTTATTTTCTTAATAACTTTCATATATCGGACAAGCGTGTTCTGACTTAGCCCTTTATCGACTTTGAGGTAAAGTTCTAATTTGCGGATAAGCTGGTTGTTAAACTCGGTAAAGGTTATATCCGACTTACCGTATTCTTTCTCAATTACAACTTACAGCGTTTTATAGCAGTTGTCATACCTGTTAATCGTGGAGTAGGCATAATCAATGCCGATACGCCGACGGCAATCTTCGTTATGCTCTTTGAAAAATACCATAACGGTTTTTGTCGTCTCCTTATTAAATAGCTTTTTGAGCAGAATGTCGGGTGAAAAATATTCATCCTGCAAAACCATGTTGCGATGGATTTCATACAGACGGGTATGCAGACTCCGGATATACTCGTTCAGTTCATTCGCCTCACGACTTTTACCCCTGCACATACCCAGCTTCGCATCCCATAACTCTGTTTTCACGCTCCGGTTGATGCGAATATCGCTGTAAGAGCCGTCTATGGTTACTCTTAACAAAATCGGAGCCTCGCCGTTTCTAAGTGTTCTTGTTTTGATAATGTAGAACAAAACATTCATCATTTCCTGTTTCATAATTACCTCTTTTTTCTTGTTACAAAATTAGAGAAATGAAACCAGTTGATCGATAGGCAAAACGCATCAATTCAGCACATTAAATACCATTCTGTTTGCTTTTTTTCACCCGATAAAAATGCATACGAATGAACAAAGAGAATTGTTCTATAAACTGCCGATTTATGCACTTTTGAGGTAGGTCGTACAAAAGAAAAATCCCTGAAACTGTCTATGTTTCAGGGATTTGCTTTGTTTTGCTACTCTTCTTAAGTGGTGCCACCAGGAATCGAACCGGGGACACAAGGATTTTCAGTCCTTTGCTCTACCAACTGAGCTATGGCACCTTTCTCGTTTGCGGGTGCAAAGATAAGTATATTTTTTAATACTGCAATAACTTAGAGAGAATTTTTCGTCTAGTTAGGGAGAAAGAAAAAAACTTTTCTTTTTAGGTAGAATAAATATGCAAATGTAGCATCATTTATTCGGTATATTTTATACTTTTACGAGTCAAAACGATCAGGGCACTACAAACAATAGAATATATTATTATGGCATTACAGTTTGTTACAGTTGTTTTATTAGCTGCATTCATTTATCTACTGATTAAGTATCAGTCGGTTAAGAAGAAAATGATATCGGAAACATCTGTAATGTTGCATGAATCCAAAGAGTTAACTTCCATCCTACAGAATATAAACGTTTACTATCTGTTGATTGACAGAGACTTTATCGTTCACAATACCAATTATTATACACTGAATCATTTGACTCCTGTGCAGGGAGAAATAAAAAGAGTCGGAGATTTATTGCATTGCAGAAATGCGATAGCAGCTGGAGAATGTGGGAAACATGAACAGTGTAAATTGTGCTGCATACGTACATCCATAAGCAAGGCTTTTTATGAGAAGAGAAGCTTTAAGAAACTGGATGCCTCTATGCAACTTTTAAGTGAGGATGAAAAGACGGTTATTCCCTGTGATGTTTCTGTTTCGGGCGCTTATCTGAAAATAAACGGTGAAGAACGTATGGTGCTGACAGTTTATGATGTGACGGAACTTCGAAATATGCAGCGCCTGCTGGAGGTAGAAAGAGAAAATGCGATTTCTGCCGACAAACTTAAGTCTGCCTTTATTGCCAATATGAGTCACGAAGTCCGTACTCCATTGAATGCCATTGTCGGATTCTCGGGGCTGATGGCTACTGCTACCAGCGAGGAGGAAAAGAAGATGTATACCGATATTATCTCTGAAAATAATGAGCGGTTATTGCGACTGGTAAATGATATCTTCGATCTTTCGCAAATAGATGCAGGCGTGTTGAACTTTGTATATTCGGAGTTTGATGCTAATGATCTGCTGAGGGAGCTGGAAGGACTTTTCGGAATGAGGCTGAATGAGAATCCTTTGGTGGCACTGGTCTGTGAAGCACATCTGGAACCGATTATGATGCATTCGGAGAAACAGCGTATAATTCAGGTATTGACGAACTTGCTTCACAATGCGATGAAATTTACTAAAACAGGTGAAATCCGTTTCGGATGCCGTATGGAAGGTACGGATGAAGTCTATTTTTATGTATCGGATACCGGTATTGGTATTCCGAAGGAGGAGCAGGAGAAGATATTCTCCCGTTTTACGAAGCTTGATCGGGAAATGCAGGGAACGGGGCTTGGACTGACGCTTTCCCAAACGATTGTTCATAATTTGGGGGGAAGATTCGGTGTAGAATCGGAAGTCGGTAAGGGTAGTACTTTTTGGTTCATCTTGCCTTTGGTTACGAAGAAAGAAATAACAAATGATAAGATATGAATAATCCCACCTTGAACATTCCCTGATTCAAGGTGGGATTATTTATGTAAACAATATGTTTAGCTTTTAAGATTTAGGTGCACCCGCATCTTTAATTCCGGAATCTGGCGATCCGTTGTTTGCTGCGGTATTTCCACCGGAAGGAGCCGGATTGCTTGTCGGAGTAGAACCGGAGGTTGTAGAGCCTGCGCTTGCCGGACCGGAAGTTGGGGTACTTGCTGGTCTGGCAGTAGCGGAACTGACCGGACTTGCAGACGATGTCGAAGCAGAAGCCGGACGAGCGGCATTTGCACTGTTGGCAGTAACACCGGCAGTCACAGCCTGAGGCTGAACTTCCCAATGGAATGGCTCGAAATTAGAGTTCGGATCTACCCAAGACGGTTTCTTGGATGCGTAGATGATAAACGGAGCAACGACTACGATCAATGCACCGATGATCAATACGGAGAACCAAACGGTATTGCTACCGGTAGAAATCTGGCTGGGCGGGATGAAGCTCAGAATGAATGCGAGCAATGAACCACAGAAGCCAAGACCACCAATGAACCACATCAAACCGTTACCGGACTTACCGATACGGAACGGGCGGTTCAATTTCTTCATCTTATAACGCAGTGCGATAGCTCCGGAGAACATTAACAAATACATAATCAGATAAAGAATCACTGTCAGCTGTGACAGAATCTGATAGAAACTCTGTACGGAAGGCATAACGACGAACAACAAACTCAGCACAGTCACAGCGATACCCTGCACGAACAAGATATTCTTCTGTACACCCAGTTTGTTTGTTTTCTGGAAGAACGGAGGCATATAACCTGCTTTACCTACGGCAAAGATACCTTTTGACGGACCTGCAACCCATGTCAGTACACCTGCCAACACTCCGAATGCAAGAGCGATAGCGATGATCGGTGACAACCAGGAAGCGTGAATGTATCTGAAGTAGTTATCGAAACCGACGAGCAAACTCTGAGTTAAGTTAATATCCTTGGCAGGGATAATAACGCCCAGTGCGAAGGTTCCCAATACGAAGATAAGAACAGTGATCAGCGCACCGATAAATACTGCTTTCGGATAGTTCTTGGAAGGGTTTTCTACGTCTTTTACGTGGATACCGCCCATTTCCATACCGGCATAAAACAGGAAGATACTGGCAGCAAGGACGACGTTATCGAAGTTGGTAAAGTCAGGGAAGAAGCTGCTGTGGAAATCCATATTGGATTGTCCTCCGGTTGCCAGATAGATAATACCTAATATAATCAGCAAAGCGGCTGGAATAATCGTACCTACCATACCACCGATTTTGGCTACCTTACCAACCCAGCTCATACCTTTCAGAGAAATGAATGTAGCCAGCCAGTAGATGATAAGAACTACGACGAGGGTGTAATACTTGTTGTTTGCCAGCGACATATCATGTACGTCGTTCATTCCGATGAAGGCGATGGATACGGCACCGAATGTCAATACGGTAGGATACCAGATCGTACTTTCGATCCATTGTACCCAGATGGCGAGGAATCCTAGTTTTTTGCCGTAGGCTTCGCCTACCCATCGGAACACACCACCTTGCTTATCCTGAAACATAGCTGCCAGTTCGGCTGCTACGAGCGATGTCGGGATAAGGAAGACAATCGCCGCGAAAAGATAGTAGAAGGCCGAACTCATTCCGTATACGGCCTCGGCTGGTAGCCCACGCAATGATACTACTGCCGTAACGTTCATGATAGCCAGGGTAAACACGCCCAGCTTCACTGCATTTTTAATATTTGCCATAAGTTAAGGTTTTAAGTGAAAAATATTTTAAAGTCAGTGTTATAACAACATTTTGCGTGAGATGTTTCCGCAATCTCTTTCAAAGTTCGTTAATTAACATCGCCGGATGGCTCAATTGTAAACCTCCGGATGCCTGTTCCGAAACAATCGCTTTCTTAGATTGTTTCTAAGCATTATAAGTTACATAAGAATCATTTTATTATAAATTAAGTAGTTATGAAATCAGCGCTTTCCGATTTTATTCTGGGGAAAAAGGGAATTTATGGCATTCTCCACATTATTATATTGTTAATGTCCCTTTTTCTGGTTATTAGTATTTCGATTGATACGTTTAAAGGGATTCCTTTTTATACACAGTCCTCGTACATGAAAATCCAGTTGTGGATCTGCATCTGGTTCCTGTTCGATTTTGTACTGGAGTTTTTTCTGGCAAAGCATAAGTGGCGTTATATACGGACGCACTTTATCTTTTTGCTGGTGGCGATCCCTTATCAGAACATCATTGCGTATTACGGGTGGACCTTTTCTCCCGAAGTCACTTACCTACTCCGGTTTATTCCTTTGCTGAGAGGGGGGTACGCATTGGCCATCGTAGTGGGCTGGCTCACCTACAACCGGGCTTCCAGCCTGTTCGTCTCCTATCTGACAATGTTGTTGGCAACGGTCTATTTCGCCAGCCTTGCCTTCTTTGTCCTTGAACATAAAGTGAATCCGTTGGTCACAGATTATGGAGACGCTTTGTGGTGGGCATTTATGGATGTGACTACCGTTGGGTCGAATATAATCGCGATGACGACCACCGGAAGGGTACTTTCCGTGCTGTTGGCAGCTTTGGGAATGATGATGTTCCCGATCTTTACAGTCTATATTACGAATCTGATTCAGCAGTCTAATCAAAAGAAAAAGCAGTATTATGCGGAAGAGGAAGAAAAGACGGCGCCTGCACAGGGGACATAATCCTTTTTTATAAGGTCAGACTCATATCAGTATCGATTTGTATTGGAATGATACACAGTGCGATATGAGTCTCTATATTCTCAACGTGTTCTCATACCTTTGAGAAAAAATTCTCACCACAATGAGAAAAAATACTCATGCCTTTGAGAAATTTTTCTCATTGCAATGAGAATATCAGTGTTCAAGTACATTGTTTTTTTGAATAGAGTACTTAAGGAAAATAGAAGTAAGATATTGATAGTAGAAAAGGTTACTACCCCCTTGAAGGATAGCAACCTTTTGTTTTTCTCATAGAGCGATAAACTAGTCGACTACGATCAAGTGATTGTCACTGAATACATTCAGTCCCAGTTTATTCATGACATATTGGATAGCCAATTGTGCTTTTACCGAATTGCCTGCACCATCCAAAGGAGGAGCGAATGCGGCAATACCGAACTGTCCGGGCAATACGCCCATTACACCACCGCCTACACCGGTTTTAGCCGGAATGCCGGAGGTATACATCCAGTCTCCTGTATGCTCGTAGAAACCTACGGCAGCGATCATTGCAGTGATCTTGGGAGCGAGGCTGGCATCGAATACTTCTTTCTTTGTCACCGGATTCACACCACCGTTGGCGATTGTCCCGGCTGCCACAGAAAGCTGCAAGGCCGTTACTCCCAATGAGCATTGGCGGGTATACAGGTCCAGCGCCATATCCGGATCATCATAGATACGGTTGTAGTTCTTCAGCAACCACGCAATGGAACGGTTGTTAAAGTTCGTATCCGATTCGGATTTGTACAATTCATCAATCAGTTGGGGAGCGCTGCCGCATAAATCGGTCACGTTCTCTACGATGGCATCCCACTTCTTGGCAGAGTCACCGATAGGTTTTACCATACTGCAGGCGGAGATGGCACCGGCGTTTACCAATGGAGTAGACGGGTGGTCATTTTCCAGCAGGATAGCGATGATTGAATTGAAAGGCAGGCCCGTTGCGTCAGCTCCGATCTTGTCTAATATTTCTTTGGCACCATATTGGCGCAGTGCAAGGATGGCCGTATGTACTTTGGATACGGATTCGATGCCGAAGCGGTAGTCAGTATCTCCCACATGGATGGTCTGCCCGTTGAGCAGGCAGACACTGATTCCAAAGAGATCTTTGTTGACATTGGCCAGATAAGGGATATAGTCGGCATTCTTACCGCCTGTATTCGTTTTCACCTGATCGTATGCCTCCTGTACCACTTCTTTCAATTGAGCGAGTGTTACTTTTTTGTCCATAGATCAATTTATTTTTTTACGGTTTTATGACGACGACCACCGTGATTGAACATCTTGGCTTCTACCGGAAGATTTTTTTCCTGAGCCATGCGGGTAGGAGTCGGGAAATCAAGTTTTTCCAGTTCGGCAATTGCATTCTTGATATCACCCAGCAACATATCTGCCATATCGCGGCTGAATCCCTGGCGAACAACTACACGCATTACTACATAATCTTCCAATTTGGAAGGCAATGTATAAGCCGGAACCATCCAGCCGTGCTGAGACAGTTTATCCTGCAAATCGTACAATGTCCACTTGGCTGTTTTTGCATATTCCGGTTTCAGATACCAGATGAACAATGGGTTCACTACATTTTCGGAGTAGTTGACGAACGGAGCCATCTTGGCGATTTCACCGTGGATGTATTTGGCAATCTGCAAAGAATTATATTGTACTTCCTTGTAACCTTGGAATCCCAAACGGATGAATTGATAATATTGTCCCAGAATCTGAGCGGCAGGACGAGAGAAGTTCAAGCCGACCTGAGTAATGTTGGCACCCAGATAGTTGACGCTGAATGACATTTCTTCGGGCAGATATTCTTTGCCTTTCCAGCAAACCCAGCCAAGTCCCGGATATACCAGACCGAACTTATGACCGGATACACTGATAGAAAGTACCCATTTCAGACGGAAATCCCACTTCGTATCCGGATAGAGGAACGGAAGAATGAAACCACCACTGGCGGCGTCTACGTGGATAGGAATGTCATAACCTGTTTTGGCGTTGTAAGCATCGAGAGCTTTGTCCAGTGCTTCAACGTCATCGTTCAGTCCTGTCCATGTAACACCTTGGATAGGTACAACACAGATAGTGTTTTCATCACACATCTTCAGCGCTTCTTCGGGGTCGAGAGTGGTCTTTTCAAGAGTCAAAGGCACTTCACGCATTTCGATCTGCCACAGTTGCGCGAACTTTTCCCATACAACCTGGAAACCTGTTGAAATAACGAAGTTTGGTTTGTCAAATGGTTTGCCCTGTGCTTGTCTTTTCTTACGCCAGCGCAACCATGCAGCTACACCGCCCAGCATACAAGCTTCGGAAGAACCGATTGCCAACGCACCGGTTTTCCATGTATCTTTTTCCGGAGAGTTCCACAAGTTGGCGACGATGTTGATACATTTGCCATTCATTACGGCGATACGAGGATATTCGGTTTCATCAATATAGTTGATGTTGATTGCCTCATTCATCAGCTTGGTAGCGTAATCGTCCATATAGGTGGTTACGAAAGTAGCTAAGTTCAAGCGTGGCTGAGTTTGGGCAAATGTTTCATCTTTAACCATCTGGTAAGCGACTTCAGGGGTGGTTGGTCCATCAGGAATTCTTTCTACCGGAGAGGGTTGTAACATTCTGTCTGAACCGAATACGTCGGTTTTTGCATCACCTTTTCTGAAATTTAAATCTTCCATACTAATTTGTTTTTTTAAAGGTTTAGGGCGATGGGGATTTTCCCCGTCGAATTTCCCTCAACAACAGCAGATGGTTTTGAAAGTTTTCGGCTTTTACATTATTTGGCGTTTATTAAGGGGCGGCTTTGGGGCAGGCGTAAGGCGGTGGGAACGGAAATAAAAAAGGCAAGAAGGGGTTGTTTCCCTCTTGCCTTTGGCTATTTGCTGACAACTGGCAGCTTATAGTTATCTGATACCTATTGAATTGTGTTGTTAAGGTTTAGCGGAAGTCCTTCAGTTCTTCCTGCAGTTTTTGGCGGGTGAAGAATATGCGGCTCTTTATCGTACCTAACGGCAGGTTCAGCTTTTCCGCGATTTCGCGGTACTTGAAGCCGGAAACGTGCATGGCAAACGGCACTCTGTATTCTTTGGGTAATGAATTGACTACACGGTGCATCTCTTTCAGGTCATAGGCTTTTTCGGTACTTTCAAACCCTGTGTCCTGCGGTAAATTCAGGTGGTAAAGGTTGTCCGTCCGGTCAATGAATGTCTGGTCACGAACTACTTTGCGGTAGTTGTTGATAAAGATATTGCGCATGATGGTATACATCCATCCTTTAAAATTTGTGTCAGGCATATATTTATCTTCATTGTCTAATGCTTTTAATGATGTTTCCTGCAACAAATCGTTTGCTTCTTCGCGGTCGGTTGTCAGCTTATAAGCGAAACGGAGTAATTCGTCCTGTACTCCTACTAAATCTTTTCTGAAGCTTACACTTTTCATATACGTTGCTTTTTAAATTGTGAATATTCGTTGTTAAATTTCGATGATGCAAGTTTACGGGATTTTTTTAAGTACGGCAGGGGTGAAACTGACGGAATTTAACCTAAAAACTGTCTACGGATAGTTTTTAGGTCATAATCTGATAGTTTTTGGGTGTTTTTCACCCGTTTTTTTGAATATTCCCTGTTGTCTCATTTGAACTTTATAAGGTAATCATTGTTTTCATCAGACCTAAACTTTTAACGAACCGGTATATGAAAATACAAACTGGGAGGGGAACAATACCTCTTATCACTTTAATAGCTATCTGGTCTATCTCGGCATTGACCTCTTTGCCGGGGCTGGCTGTTTCGCCTATATTGGGCGACCTTACCAAAATTTTTCCGAAAGCGACCGACCTGGATATTCAGATGTTGACTTCGCTGCCATCGTTGCTGATTATCCCTTTTATCCTTTTGGGCGGTAAACTCACCGAAAAGGTCGATTTTGTCCGTATCCTGAAAATCGGACTCTGGCTCTTTGCAGCAAGCGGTATCTTGTATCTGATCTCCAACAAAATGTGGCAGTTGATCGTTGTGAGTGCCCTGCTGGGCATCGGCTCCGGACTGATTATTCCTCTGTCCACGGGGTTAATCTCAAAATACTTTGTGGGTACTTATCGGGTGAAACAATTCGGATTGAGTTCTGCCATTACCAATTTTACATTGGTGATAGCTACTGCCGTGACCGGATATCTGGCGGAAGTCAGCTGGCATTTGCCGTTTTTGGTCTATCTGCTCCCGTTGATTTCTATTCTGTTGGTTGGTCACTTAAAAGAAAGTCGGTCTGACGCTGCCGTCAAACCTTCTTCTCAAAGTACCGCGCCATCCGGACAAACGGCTGCCGTAGATACCGGAGGAAGTGAATATGGAATCCATATCAAGCATCTGCTTCAGATCATGCTTTTCTACGGAGTGACGACTTTTATTGTGCTGGCAGTCATATTCAACCTTTCTTTCCTGATGGAGAAACACCATTTCTCCAGTGGCAATTCGGGACTGATGATCTCGCTTTTCTTTTTAGCGATTATGGCTCCGGGTTTCTGTCTGGACAAGATAGTGGATGAACTGAAAGAACGTACCAAAGCATACAGCCTCCTGTCTATGGCTGTGGGGCTGGCGCTGATCTGGATTGCCCCGATCGAATGGCTGATTATTCCGGGATGTATCCTGGTCGGTTTGGGATATGGCATTATTCAGCCTATGCTGTATGATAAAACGACGCATACGGCACTGCCTCAAAAGGCGACAATGGCATTGGCTTTTGTGATGATGATGAATTATCTCGCCATCTTGCTCTATCCTTTTATTATAGATTTTCTCCAAAATCTGTTTCATACCCAGTCGCAAGAGTTTCCTTTTGTCTTCAACTTGTTGATAACTATTGTCACATTCTTCTGGGCTTACCTGCGCCGCGATACCTTTTTGTTTAACGATCAACTGAAATAAAAAAAGATGAAGAATAAGAAACTGGAAGCCAATCTGAGTATGGCTGTATCAAAAATATTCAGCGGTTTGAATATGAATGCCCTGAAGTATCTGCTTCCTCTATGGATGAGCCCGTTGACAGGTGCGACACTTCGTTGTACCTTTGCCGCCGCTGCATTTTGGGTGATCGGATGGTTCATGCCGCCGGAAAAGTCATCCGCCAAAGACAAATGGTTGCTTTTCCTGTTAGGGGCATTCGGACTGTACGGCTTTATGTTTCTTTATCTGGCGGGGTTGAGTAAAACGACTCCTGTATCCAGTTCCATATTTACCAGTCTGCAGCCTATCTGGGTGTTTCTGATTATGATTTTCTTTTATAAGGAGAAGGCGACATGGAAGAAGATTCTCGGAATCTCCATCGGACTGGTCGGTGCACTGGTCTGCATCCTGACCCAACAGAGCGATGATTTGGCCTCCGATGCTTTCATGGGAAATATGCTTTGTCTGATCAGTTCTGTCGTTTATGCTGTCTATCTGATTTTGAGTCAGCGCATCCTTTCTTCTATCGGAGCGATGACTATGTTGAGATATACATTTTCCGGTGCGGCGGTCTCCGCTATTATCGTGACATTTATTACGGGATTTGATGCGCCGGTGTTCTCTATGCCGTTCCATTGGACACCTTTCCTGATATTGATGTTTGTACTCATATTTCCGACAACGATCAGCTATATGTTGCTTCCGGTCGGTCTGAAGTATCTGAAAACAACAGTCGTCGCGATCTACGGTTATCTGATTCTGATTGTTGCGACCATTGCCTCTCTGGCTCTCGGACAGGACCGTTTTAGCTGGACGCAGACGTGTGCCATCATTTTTATTTGTATCGGTGTTTATCTGGTTGAGGTGGCCGAAAGCAAAGACAAGTCGCCGGACCCCTTGAAGAAATAATCATATATAATGTATGATATGAAAAAAAGCGGGCGCCCTTCTCAGGGTGCCCGCTCACTTATGTCGTCATCATGTTTTATAGAGAGGAGCTGATTGCTTGCGCAATGGATTTAAATTCTTCATCCGATAATTTCAGCTTCGGATTGGAGAACAACATATCCGATTCCTTCTGAATAGGAATTAAGTGGATATGGGCATGCGGTACTTCCAGGCCGATAACCGCTTCGCCTACCTTTTTACAAGGGAAGGCTTTTTCGATGGCACGGGCTATCTTCTTTGCGAATACGTGCATTGCTGCGAGGTCTTCGTCACTTAAATCGAAGATGTAGTCTACTTCCTGTTTGGGGACTACCAGCGTATGTCCCTTTACCAATGGATTGATATCAAGAAAAGCAAAAAAACGATCGTTTTCCGCTATCTTGTAGCAAGGAATTTCGCCTGCGATGATTCTACTGAATATTGTTGCCATAATCTTTGATAGATAAAAGAAGGCAAGCCTCACACGGAGACCTGCCTTTCTGTTAAATTGATATGTTTACTACTTCTAATGCAATTTTACCCTGTGGTACGGTAATTTCTGCAATATCACCTACTTTCTTGCCAAGCAGACCTTGTGCAATCGGGGTGTTTACGGAAATCTTGCCTTCTTTCAGGTTAGCTTCGCTTTCGGAAACGATGGTATAAGTCATCTTCATGCCATTCTTGACGTTCTTCAGCTCCACTTTGTTCAGAATCTGTACAGAGTCTGTCTTTAGTTTGGACTCGTCGATGATCTTGGCATCTGCAATGACCGTTTTCAATTTGTTGATGCGCATTTCAAGCATCCCCTGTGCTTCTTTGGCTGCATCATATTCTGCATTTTCCGACAAGTCGCCTTTATCCCTTGCTTCGGCTATAGCCGCAGAGATTTTGGGGCGTTCCACTGTTTCCAGTTCCTTTAATTCTGCCATTAACTTTTTGTAACCTTCTTCTGACATATAAGCCATGATGTTTTTCCTCCTTTTATTTAAAATGGTCATATAAACAAAAAAGAATTCCAACATGGCACATGTTGGAACCCTCTCTTCAATTATTTCTCTGCAAAGATAGACTTTTAAGTGATATCTGTCAAGTGAAAAATGATGCTATGTAACATATTTAAATGAAATATGCTAAATTATAACAACTTAGAGTAATGACTTGACGGATGCTTCGAGGTCTTTGATGTCTTCGCCGCGGAGCTTCAGTTCGTTGTTCCGGTTGATCAGGAAGATGGATGGAACCTGGCGAACATTATATACAGCTACGTTGGTCGAGTAGACACCGTTGCCGTCACGTACGCAAACCCAGGGCAGGTTGCCTGCTGCGGTTTTCCAGTAGTGCTCGTCTGCGTCGAGAGATACCTGATAGATTTCCAGCCCATCCTTTGCGTATTTATTATATAGTTCGCGAAGCATCATATTGTGAGGCGCTCCTGCCGGTGACTGGAATACGGAGAAATCCAGCAGCACTACTTTCCCTTTCAGGTCGGTCAGTTTGCGGGTATTTCCTTTCACGTCACGCAGGGCGATGTCGATAATACCGGTCTCGATGATCTTGTCCTGTGGAATTTCCAGAGACTTGCTCTGTGGCTGACGGGTATTTTTCATCCCTTTGATTACGATATTATATAGATTTTTTGAACGTACAGCATCCGGATATGTATTGTTGAGGCTGGTAGCGACAGCTGCAAAACATTTTACATCGTCCTTGTTGTTCAGCGGATCGAAGATCAGATAGTCATTCAGCTTTTGGAACAGGGCGAAGTAAGCGGCTGCCGTGTTGGGAGCTGCGAATATATAATTCACTTTGACGTCCTCCTTATAGTTCTTCAGCAGTGTTGCGAGGTTCTCTTCAAACGTATCGTGTCCCAGTTTGTTGGCACGCAGCGCATTCAGTTGCTCGTCCACATTCTTTTGAAGATTGATTTGTTTCAGCGTCAGTTCCTTTATCTTACTGCTGTTTTCAGATCCTTCTACCGTGTAGGCGGTAGAGAAATCAACGTATGGAGCGTTGATCTGTAGCGTTTCGATAGAATCCACAGAAAAGTTGATGACTTTGTTGTCTACCCGCAAGCGATAAAACTCGGGTGATTCGGGGCGGGGTTGTTTAAACTTGAATGTACCTTCTCCTTTCAATTTAACCGAATCAAGCGGAACAATACCTTCCAGACCGGAAGCTTCGAGATAAAGCATTTTCCCGTCGGCCCCTGATATGTCTCCGTTCACTTCAAACTCAGGACCGGAACTACAAGCTGTAATGGTAAGTGCGGCAAGCGCTACAAAAGTTATCTTTTTCATATCTCGTGTGTTTTTTAAGAGTTGCAAATATACGTCTTTTCGAGATTACTCAAAGCTTTTTGCCTGCTTCTTCACCTCTATTTTGCAAAAAAAACATATAGCATCTAACTTTTTAGCTCATTTCCACCTGATTACAACGAGAAATGTATATCTTTGCAGGAATTTTGAAAGAAAAGTATAGATAAAACAATTTTTATGATTAACCCAATTGTTAAGACGATCGAGTTACCTGATGGAAGAACCATCACACTCGAGACGGGAAAGTTGGCAAAACAGGCAGACGGTTCTGTAATGCTACGCATGGGAAACACCATGTTATTAGCTACTGTTTGTGCCGCTAAAGATGCAGTTCCCGGAACAGATTTCATGCCTTTGCAGGTAGAGTATAAAGAAAAATTTGCGGCATTCGGCCGTTTTCCTGGTGGCTTCACCAAGAGAGAAGGTAGAGCTTCCGATTATGAGATTTTGACTTGTCGTCTCGTTGACCGCGCTCTCCGCCCACTATTCCCTGATAATTATCACGCAGAAGTATATGTAAATATCATCCTTTTCTCTGCTGACGGTGTAGATATGCCGGATGCACTGGCCGGATTGGCAGCTTCTGCAGCACTCGCTGTTTCAGATATTCCTTTCAACGGACCGATCTCGGAAGTACGTGTAGCACGTATCGACGGTCAGTTTGTAATCAATCCTACTTTTGACCAACTGGAAAAAGCTGATATGGACCTGATGGTTGCCGCTACTTATGATAACATCATGATGGTAGAAGGCGAAATGCACGAAGTATCCGAAGCTGAACTGCTGGAAGCAATGAAGGTAGCTCACGAAGCTATCAAAGTGCATTGCAAGGCTCAGATGGAGCTGACTGAAGAAGTAGGCAAGACAGTGAAACGTGAATATAACCATGAAGTAAACGATGAAGAATTGCGTAAGGCAGTTCGTGAGGCTTGTTATGACAAGGCTTATGCAGTAGCTGCTTCCGGAAATAACAACAAGCACGAACGTTTCGATGCTTTTGATGCTATCCGCGAAGAGTTCAAGGCTCAGTTCTCTGAAGAAGAACTTGAAGAAAAAGCTCCGCTGATCGACCGTTACTATCATGATGTAGAAAAAGAAGCGATGCGTCGTTCAATTCTTGACGAGGGCAAGCGCCTGGATGGTCGTAAGACTACTGAAATCCGCCCGATCTGGTGTGAGGTTGGTCCTCTGCCCGGTCCTCACGGATCTGCTATTTTCACTCGTGGTGAAACTCAGTCTCTGACTTCTGTCACTTTGGGTACGAAGCTCGACGAAAAGATTATCGACAATGTATTGGAACACGGAAAAGAACGTTTCCTGCTGCACTATAACTTCCCTCCTTTCTCTACAGGCGAAGCAAAAGCTCAACGTGGTGTAGGCCGTCGTGAAATCGGTCACGGTCACTTGGCTTGGCGTGCCTTGAAAGGACAGATTCCTGCTGACTATCCATACGTAGTACGTGTTGTTTCGGAAATCCTCGAATCTAACGGTTCTTCTTCTATGGCTACCGTATGTGCCGGAACATTGGCATTGATGGATGCCGGTGTGAAGATCAAGAAGCCGGTATCGGGTATTGCTATGGGACTGATCAAGAATCCGGGCGAAGAAAAATATGCTGTATTGTCTGACATCCTCGGTGACGAAGACCACCTCGGAGATATGGACTTCAAGGTAACCGGAACAAGAGACGGTATCACTGCTACTCAGATGGATATCAAGGTAGACGGTCTGTCTTACGAAATTCTGGAACGTGCTTTGAACCAGGCTAAAGAAGGACGTATGCACATCCTCGACAAGATCACCGAGACAATCGCTGAACCGCGTGCTGACCTGAAAGACCATGCTCCTCGCATTGAAACAATGACTATTCCTAAAGAATTTATCGGAGCTGTAATCGGCCCTGGTGGAAAAATCATTCAAGGTATGCAGGAAGAGACCGGTGCTGTTATCACTATCGAAGAAACAGACGGTATGGGACGCATCGAAGTTTCCGGAACCAACAAGAAATGTATTGATGATGCAATGCGCATGATCAAAGCAATCGTTGCTGTTCCTGAAGTAGGCGAAGTATATAAAGGTAAAGTTCGCTCTATCATGCCTTACGGTGCATTCATTGAATTCCTGCCGGGTAAAGACGGTTTGCTGCACATTTCCGAGATCGACTGGAAACGTCTGGAAACAGTGGAAGAAGCCGGAATCAAGGAAGGTGATGAGATCGAAGTGAAACTGATCGACATCGATCCGAAGACAGGAAAATTCAAACTTTCAAGAAAAGTATTGATGCCAAGACCGGAAAAGAAGTAAAAAAGCAGATAGCTTTTAGATAATGTGATAGCCCGATTACTCAGTATTCGGGCTATTTTTTTGTCTATTATTTTGCTTTTCTGCGAAAATATGTGTTCTTTTGTACGAACTAATGAAAATAGCCTGTAAATCTTATGCGTGATGCACCAAACGAACAACATATCTTCTATTCAACTTTTTTCTGAATTCTTTCATGAGAATCAAGAGAAGTTTTTGTCGTTTGCCTATTCTTATATAAGAGACAGGCAGGAGGCGGAAGATATATTGATGGAGTCAATGATTACTCTGTGGGAAAACAGGGATAAGTGGGAAGAAGATTCCAATCTGCACGGTCTGCTGCTGACTATCATCAAAAACAAAGCGCTCAACTATCTGGCACATCTGCAGGTGCGTCTTCGGGCCGAAGAAGAGATAAATAGCCATAGCCAGCGGGAACTGGACCTGAGAATCTCTACACTGGAAGCCTGCGAACCGGATGCGATCTTTGATTCGGAAATACAGCATATCGTACAGAAAGCATTGAAACGTATGCCGAACCAAAGCCGGCAGATTTTTATATTGAGCCGTTATCAAAATACTCCGAACAAAAAGATAGCGGAACAACTCGGCATTTCCGTCAAAAGTGTGGAGTTCCACATCACCAAAGCATTGAAAATTCTGCGTACCGAACTGAAAGATTACCTGGTTTCTATTCTTTTTTAAAAATAATCGCATTTTTCGTTAGGGTTGTTCAAGGCTGACCTGTTTTATATATAGAAGGGAGAGAAAAAGCCTTTCTATAAATATAAATAGGAAAAGCCAATATCTATGAACCAGGATTTACTACATAAATATTTTAAGGGCGAGACTTCTGTCGACGAAGAAAAACGCATTCTTAACTGGGTGGACGAATCGGAAGAAAACCGGAAGACATTGCAGAAAGAACGTATGCTGTTTGACATCGCCCTTTTTACTGACTCTAAGAGAAAAATGAGAGAGAAAGCAGGCGCGGGTGCTCGCATCATTCCCATGTTAAGGTGGAGTGCCCGTATAGCTGCTGCTGTAATTGTAGCTGTCAGTTGTGGATTTCTGATTAATGAATATCAGTATGATAAATTGGCACAGTTGCAGACGGTCACTGTTCCTGCCGGTCAACGGGCACAGATTACGCTGGCGGACGGAACCAAAGTCTGGCTGAATTCTGAATCGACGCTGAGCTACAGATCTGACTTCGGGCGCCGCGACAGAGATGTGGAACTGGACGGAGAGGCTTACTTTGAAGTAGCGAAGAATAAGGAGATACCTTTCTACGTAAATACGGAGACCAATCAGGTCAGAGTGGTAGGCACTCATTTCAACGTCTGCGCTTATAAAGGAAGCAATGAATTTGAGACTACCTTGGTAGAGGGCATCGTTGATATTTACGCTTATGACAATGAACGTCCGCTGACCCGCCTGACTAAGAATGAATTCTTCGGTTCCTATCAGGGGAAATATAAAAAAGCCGTTCTGCCTTCTTATGATTATCTGCGCTGGCGGGAAGGTCTGTATTGCTTCGACGATTCTCCTTTCAGTTGCATCCTCACCAAGCTGGAGAAATATTATAATGTGAAGATCACCGTAGAGAATCCGAAAGTGCTGAATTATCGCTGTACGGGCAAGTTCAAGGAACAGGACGGCGTTGAACACATTCTCAAGGTTATCCAGAAAGATCACCCGTTTACTTATTCGATCAGTGAAGAAGGAGACAGCATCCGGATAGAATAAAGCCAGAATAAAAATTAAGATGAATAACTGAGCTCAATGATATACACCTTAAATTAGTACTAACCCTTTAAAAGCATAATGATTATGAATAACAGTCAATAAGTATACCCCTTACCGAAAAAGAATCGGAAAGTACCCCCATACTTCCCGATTCGAAACAGTCAAAAATCGACCTTAATCAATTTATTAACTTAACACGTTGCAAAGATATGAGAAAAATTTCTTTGAAAGGGCTTTTTTGCCCAAAAAGTTTAGAATCTAAGCAAATAATACTGACTATGAAGATCACATTATTCCTTCTTCTGTTCGTAACATTCCAGGCTTATTGTGAGAATGGATACTCTCAGAGTGCTAAAATAAGCATTCCGCGTTCGACTCTGAAAGTAAGCGAATTGCTTACCCAGATTGAGTCTCAGACCGACTATTTGTTTGTCTACAATAAAAAAAGTGTCGATACCAAGCGGGTAGTTAATGTAGATGCTACCAATCAGCCGGTATCCGAAATACTCGATAAGGCTTTTGAAGGAACAGGTATCCATTATGTGGTGGAAGGCAATAATATCGTGCTGACCAAGAACATAACGGAACATGCATCCACACAGCAACAGAAACAAATTACGGTGAAAGGTGTCGTGACCGACATGAGAGGCGAGCCTATCATTGGCGCCAGTGTCGTGGAAAAAGGTACGACGAATGGTACAATCACCGATTTGGACGGTAACTTTACTTTGAAAGTGCCAAGCGACGCTATCATTAATATCACCTATGTAGGTTACCAACCGCAGAGCCTCTCTGTCAGCGGACAAACCACTTTCAAGATCAAGATGGAAGAAGAGTCGATGGCACTGGAGCAGGTAGTGGTAACTGCTATGGGTATCAAGAAAAAAGCCGCCTCGCTGACTTATTCTACCCAACAGCTCGGAGGCGACGAACTGACCCGTGCCAAAGACCCCAACATGATTGCCGCCCTTGCCGGAAAATCGGCAGGTGTGCAGATCAGCAAGAGTGCTTCCGGTCTGGGAGGTTCGGCCAAAGTATCTATCCGTGGTATCCGTTCGGCCAACGAAGACGGAAATAACCAGCCGTTGTATGTGATTGACGGTGTGCCTATGCTCAATAGCACCACAGAATCCGTATCTACTGTTATGGGTGGTAAGAATGACGGTGTCAACCGTGATGCAGGTGACGGTATCTCCAATCTGAATCCGGATGATATTGAAAGTATGAGTATTCTGAAAGGTGCCTCTGCTGCTGCATTGTACGGTTCGCAGGCAGCCAACGGTGTGATTCTTATTACGACTAAGAAAGGTAAAGCAGGAATCCAGAGAATTACTTACTCATCCGGTCTGACAGTTGATCATGCGATCAGTTTGCCGGAATTTCAAAATAGTTATGGAGCGAAAGCCGGTTCAAGCTGGGGAGAAAAGGAAAATGTGAAGGACTATGATAATGCCGGAAACTGGTTCAGCAATGGAGTGACCGCTATCAACTCGGTTTCTGTGATGACTGGTAATGAGAAATTGCAGACTTACTTCTCTTATGCCAACACGACCGCCAAAGGTATTGTCGACTCCAACAAGTTGCGTAAGCATAATCTGACTTTGCGTGAGAGCGCTTCCCTTTTCAATGACCGTCTGAAACTGGACGCCAATGCTAACCTGATGGTGCAGACTATTAAAAACTCTCCTACTTCCGGAGGTATCTACCTCAATCCGTTGGTGGACGTTTATGGTTTCCCGCGCGGACAGGACCTGAGCGAATATGCCACTAATTTCGAAAAGTTCGACGAGAATCGTAATATGCCCGTACAGAGCTGGTTTACCACTCCGAGCGAATGGACACAAAACCCATACTGGGTAAAGAACCGTATCTTGAACAACAATAAGCGCTACCGTGCATTGGCCTCCCTGACTGCCAATCTGAAAGCAACCGACTGGCTCAACCTGCAAGCTCGTGGGAATGTGGATTACGTCAGCGATAAGTTTGACCAGAAAATGTATGCGAGTACTTCTCCTGCCATTGTAGGAAATAACGGCCGCTATGTATATGCCGACACACAGAACTTCCTGATTTATGGTGACGTGATGGCTATGTTCAACAAGCATTTCGGTGATTTCTCTGTGAATGCCGCTTTGGGTGGTAGTATTAATGTGCAGACCGAGAATTCATTGACATTGGATTCCAAGACAGCTTCTTTGTACAAACCCAACTTATTCACTGTTCCCAATATTGTAATGAACACCAGTGCTTCTGCCGAGCAGGTGATTGACCGCAGACGTACAATTCAATCCGTATTCGCAACAGCACAGGTAGGATGGAAAGACGCATTGTTCCTCGACTTGACAGCACGTAATGACTGGTCGTCCACGTTGTCACATACCAATAGTGTGGATAAAGGATTCTTCTATCCTTCTGTAGGACTCTCCTGGGTGATCAACGAAAGCTTTAAATTACCGCAATGGATTTCTTTCGGAAAGATTCGCGGATCATGGGCGCAGGTAGGTAACGACTTACCGATTGGCATTACCGATTTGTCCGATATCATCGGAGCCGGAGGAAAATTGCAGGCAGTAGACGTATATAACAGAGGTGACCTGAAACCGGAAATCAGTAACTCTATTGAATTTGGTCTGGAATGGAGACTGTTCAACAGCCGTGTTGATTTTGATTTTACTTATTACAAGACTGATACTAAAAATCAGTTGCTGAAAGTACCGACCAGTGCGGGTGAAGATTATGCATACCGTTATATCAATGCAGGTAAGATTCGCAACAAAGGATTTGAAATCACATTGGGAGCTACTCCGGTGCTGACCGAAGATTTCCGTTGGAAAACGACTTTCAATTATTCACAAAACCGTAATAAGGTAGTCGAACTGGCTCCGAATTATACTTCCTTCGTATATGGTGACCCGGGTTTCTCTATGGCATATATGATGCAGATTAAAGAAGGCGGCTCTTTGGGAGACATCTATGGAAATACGTTCGCACGTGACGAACAAGGTAAGATTAAGGTATCCGATGAAGGCAAACCTATTTCAGAGTCAGGTAATAAAACATATCTGGGAAATTGCAATCCGGACTTCCTGTTGAGTTGGGCTAATACCTTCACTTATAAAGGTTTCTCTCTGTATTTCCTGATCGATATGCGCAAAGGCGGTGATGTCATGTCTCTGACACAAGCTACATTGGACGGCAGAGGCGTAACGAAGGCTACGGCTGAAGCACGTGACAGAGGTTATGTGGAAGTTGACGGAACAAGATTTGAGAATGTAGAAGGTTTCTATTCAGTAGTAGGTGACCGTAACGGTATCTCCGAGCGTTATATGTACAGTGCGACCAATATTCGTTTACGCGAATTATCTCTGAGCTATTCGTTCCCGTCTACTTTGCTGGCCAAGACTAAGGTATTCACCGGTATCGATGTATCATTGGTGGGACGTAACCTGTTCTTCTTCTACAAAGATGCTCCTTTCGATCCGGATGCTATCTTGTCTGTAGGTAACACTAATCAGGGAGTTGATGTATTCGGTATGCCGACAACCCGTAACATTGGTTTCAACGTTAAATTTACATTCTAACTTTAAAGCAAGCGAATTATGAAAAAAAATCTATATATAGCGAATCTGTTAGTAGCCGGACTGATGACATTTACCGGATGTACGGATGGTTTTGAATCAGATAATGCCAATAAAGCCGGATATACGCCTGAACTTCAGGAATATGATCTTCAGAAATATGTGCTGAACCTCGGAGTCATGCAACAGGGTATTTACTTCAACTACGATTGGGGAAAAGGTACCGACTGGACTTTCCAGACTATACAGAATCTGGGTCATGATATGTTTGCCGGATATTTTCACGATATGAACAACAGTTTCAATGACAAGAACTCTGTATATGCTTTGAATGACGGCTGGACAGGCTCGGCATGGACATATACTTATGGATATATAATGACCGCCGCTCAGAAATCGGAGAAGATCAATCAGGAACAGAAAGGTTTGCTGGGAGTGACCAAAATCCTGAAAGTCGAGTTGATGCACCGTATAGCTGATACTTATGGCCCTATTGTCTACACTAAATTCGGACAGGAAGAGGGTGATAATGTCGATAGTCAGGAAGCCGCTTACCGTCAGTTCTTCAAAGATTTGGACGAAGGAGTCAAACTGATCAACGAATATAAGAAAGCCAATGCCGCTCTCGAACCTTTTGCTGCTGCCGATATTCTGATGCCGGCAGGCAAACGTACACTGTCACAGTGGGTGAAGTTTGCAAACTCTCTCCGCTTGCGGCTTGCAATCCGTGTATCGATGAGTGCCCCTGATCTGGCGAGAGCAGAAGTTGCCAAAGCGATGGATGCAACTGCCGGTGGCGTGTTGGAGAGTGCGGATGAAACAGTTGCCGTTTCTACCGAAAGCGGTTATAAGAATCCGCTGGGAACAGTCAATGAAGGCTGGGGAGAAGTATTCATGGGTGCTACGATGGAGTCTGTTTTGGTAGGATATAATGATCCGCGACTGATTAAGTATTATTCGAAAGCGGAAGGTGGTGATATAAAAGACGAAAAGGGTAATTTGATTATTGCCGAAAGAAATAAGATTGCCGGTACTTATAAAGGTGTTCCCCAAGGAACAGGAGTTACTGTAAAAGACGAGAACCGTTACCGTCTGCATTCCAAGAGTACGATAACCAAACAGACCGATGCTATCTTGATGACTGCTGCCGAAGTATGGTTCCTTCGTGCTGAGGCTGCCTTGCGTGGATTTACTTCCGAAAACGTGAAAGACTGCTACGAGAAAGGTATTACGGTTTCCTGTCAGCAATGGGGAGTGAATGTAGGCGATTATCTCACAAGTGATGCTACTCCTTCCGATTATGTCGATGCCTTCGAAGCAAAATATGATGTGAAAGCGCTGATTAAAGTGACTCCGAAGTGGGATGGAGGTGCTTCTCCGGAAGAGCAACTGGAAAGAATCCTTACACAGAAGTGGATTGCTTGTTATCCTGAAGGCTATGAGGCTTGGACAGAACAACGCCGTACAGGTTATCCGCAGTTGTTCAAAGTCTTTGTGAACAATAGTGGTGGAGCTATCGATACCAACATACGTATTCGTCGCTTGCCATATCCGTCAGACATTCAAAAAAACAATCCTACTCAATATTCTGCTTTGAAGAAAGCTTTGGGAGGTGAAGATAACGGTGGAACTCGCCTCTGGTGGGATACTGGTAGAAATTTCTAGAGGTTTATAAATATTAGGTGTAACTTTTTTTAATTCAAACTTGTTTTCTCCGTGTATTAGGCAAAAAGTAGAGGAGAAAGATTGTGGGGGAGTGAAGTCAAGGGGGGGCTTCACTCCCCTTTTTTTTAATAAGTTTTTATGGGAGTTATAGAAAAAGCATTATAGTCATGGTTATATTCTTCAGTTTATTATTTTCTTCCATCATCAGATTCCTGAAAACTGCAAAGGAATGAACTAAACAGTAGTACACAATAGTAACTCCATTCTCCTTCTTCCCGAAGGAGGAGAATGGAAGATAGAACCGACTATCATTTAGCTCAAAACAGTGTGGAAATGAGCTATACAGTTTGGACATGAACATAAACTCTATAACATTACCGATAGAACTCTATGTGGTTAGATCTCAATGACTTATAGTTTCCTGTCATTTCTTGTAATGGAAACTGTCGTTTCCCAGTGAGGGAACGGCCGTTCCTTTTAAAGGGAACTGGCGTTTCCTCCGAGGAAACCAACGCTTGCTCCATATAATTGATGTGTACTGGTTTTAGTTGACAACTTCGTTTGTTATAACTGAATTAGTTT
>ERZ791610.100-NODE-100-length-74289-cov-15.936256_pt1 | contig 74289 bp, 57 predicted proteins | sample MGYA00510061_ERZ791610 | MGnify/ENA primary metagenome ERZ791610 (study PRJEB30046, sample SAMN00791922) | human gut metagenome | study: EMG produced TPA metagenomics assembly of the A metagenome-wide association study of gut microbiota in type 2... | reverse complement strand
ACCCTAACCTTGGCAAGGTTATGCTCTACCAACTGAGCTATTTCCGCATTTTTTCGTTTGCGGTTGCAAAGGTAGGCATTTTCCGTAAACCTGCAAACATTCTGCACACTTTTTTCAAAGAAATCTGCTCACCTTGCACCCGATGCAAAACAATCAATTTGATTATCAACTCATTCGGTCACGATAATCTTCATAAGAAAATTGCTTGTATATTTCCGCCTTCCCCTCTTTTGTCCAAATGGCAATGGCGGGATGATGAATTCCGTTAAACATATTCGTTTTCACCATCGTATAGTGAATCATATCCTCAAACACGATACGCTCTCCGATTTGCAACTCGTGATCGAAACTCCACAGTCCCATATAGTCACCGCTCAAACAGGAATTTCCTCCAAGACGATAGATGTATTTTCCCTCATTTCCCATCTCTGCGCCACGCACGGCAGGTTGATATGGCATTTCCAGACAGTCCGGCATATGGCAGGTGAAACTGACGTTCAGAATAGCTGTCTTGATTCCACGACTTTCCACAATATCCACCACTTCGGAAGTCAGCACTCCCGTCTGCCAAGTAAAAGCCGATCCGGGCTCCAGGATTATCTGCAAGTGTGGATAACGCGTTCTCAATTCCTTCAACAGTCTTATCAAATGCTCAGTGTCATAATCTTTGCGTGTCATCAGATGTCCGCCCCCTAGATTCAACCATTTAATCTGCGGAAACCAACGGGAAAACTTGCTTTCCAGATGTTCCAATGTACGTTCCAACTCATACGAGGAGGACTCGCAATGACAATGGCAGTGGAAACCTTCAATTCCCTGCGGCAATGTTTCCGGCAGCAGGTCTGCCGTTATTCCAAAACGGGTACCGGGCGCACATGGATTATAAAGCTCCGTCTCTACCTCCGAATATTCAGGATTTACACGAATACCACATGAGATACCGCTTCCTTCGGCAACCGTCATCGAATAGAAACGTTCGAATTGGGCCATCGAATTGAATGTGATATGACTACTACAACGCATGATTTCAGGAAAATCCCGCTCCGTATAGGCAGGAGAATACGTATGTGCCTTGCTCCCGAACTCTTCCAGCGCCAAACGGGCTTCATACACCGAACTGGCTGTTGAATGACGTATGTATTCACGGAATATCGGGAAAGAACGCCACATGGCAAACGACTTGAAAGCAAGGATAATCTCCACTCCCGCCCTGTCGGCTACGCTCTTGATCAATGTAAGGTTCTTTCTTAGGAGTTCTTCTTCCATAATATAACAAGGAGAAGGGAACTGTGCAAAGTCTATCATCATACTATTTAAGTTTTATCTAAAATTCCAAAGTAACGCCTCAATGACGCGGATGCAAAAATACAAATTCAAAAGCAAAGAGAGATTGTTTTATTTTTAATTAAGATATTGCTTTTCGAGAACTTTTTCCTATTTTTAAGCCTTTATTATTTATAAGTAGTTGTATCATCCTAAATAACTGATTGAATATGAATAAAGATTTAAGAAAAGTAGTGATTCTGCTGGCACATCCCAACATTAAAGCCTCACAAGCGAACAAGGCATTAATTGACGCTGTCAGTGACATTGAGGGAGTAGCGGTTTTCAACCTTTACGAATTGTCGGAAGATATCGCTTTCAATATCGACGAATGGAGTAAAATCATCTCCGACGCTTCGGCCGTTATCTACCAGTTTCCTTTCTATTGGATGAGCGCACCGTCATTATTAAAAAAATGGCAGGACGAGGTTTTCACATTCTTATCCAAAACTCCGGCCGTTGCCGGAAAGCCATTGATGGTAGTGACAACTACCGGTTCGGAATACGAGGCCTATCGCAGTGGTGGACGAAACCGATTCACTACGGACGAACTTTTGCGTCCTTATCAGGGAAGTGCAATCCACTCGGGCATGGTATGGCAGACCCCCATTGTGATATATGGAATGGGAACCGCGGATGCGGGAAAGAACATTGCCGAAGGAGCGAACTTGTACAAACAAAGAGTAGAAATGCTTATTAACAGCAGTAATGCGGGAAATAATTGGTAAAAACAAAAAGCGTAGCTTTATCCAGTCTAAAGCTACGCTTTAGCATACCTAAAGCACAGCTTTAGAGGAGGTAAAGCAATGCTTCTTCTTCAGTGTCAGTACGGGCAAAAAAACAAACACTCCGACCACTGACATTATCAACCCGCCAATAGTGCCTGCCGCCAACGGAAACCAGAATCCCTCCTTTTCCGCTCCTACCATAAAAGGAATAAATCCCAAAACGGTAGAAGCAACTGTGAGGAAGATAGGTATTATCTTTGTATTCCATGCCTTCACATAGGCCCGTAACGGTGCAAGACACGGAAAACGCTTACGAACCGCATTATATTCATTCAATATATAAATGCTTGCATTCACCGTGATGCCACAAAGCAGGACAAAGGAGGCAAAACCTCCCTGGTCAAAATTCAGTTTGAACCAATAGAACGTCAGGAATACGCCGATATAAGATACCGGAATCACAAAAATAATAGCCAACGGCTGTTTCAACGAATTAAAAAGAATACTCGTAATAAAGAATATAATGCCGATTACGATCAGAAGCAGACGATATTGTTTATTATCCTTTCCACCCCACGACCAGTTGTTATCTTCTGATTTCGCGGTATATCCCATCGGAAGGACTTCATTAAACTCCTCCAAATCCTTCTTCAGCAATTTATGCCCCTGTTCCGAAGAGCCTATATACTCGTATTGCAGGCACAAGCGGTATTGCTGGTTTTCCTTTGCCACCTCTTGCGGCATCTGTCCTTTGTCGACAATGGCCAGTTCCGACATCTTATATTCCCTGCCGCCTGCCTGAAAAGGATAATACTGCATAGCCCATACATCCCTTTCTTCCGATTGCCGGGAAGAAAGCCTTATCTTTTCCGTTCCTTCCTCCGTCAGTACTGAGCCGATTTCCATATTTCGCCCATATATCGGACGGATAACGGAAAACAACCCTCCGGCTCCAATTCCTTCTTCAACCATCCGCCGTTTGTTCAGATTGAAGTAAAACTCCATATAATCATCTTTCCACCACGAGAAACCAGAACCTATCGTCACTTCCCTGATCCGCCGATGCTCCAACAGCTTTACTTTCAGTTTCTCCGCCCAATCGTAAAGTTCGTCATAATTGTACCCGTACATCTTCACCCGGAAAGAACCCGCATTCTCACGCACACTATTACTAAATCCCTGATCCTGCAACCCATAGATACTCCAATCTCCACCACCCAATTGAAGAGCCTTACTTATCATATTAGCTTTCAACGTATAAGGAAACCCACTTTTCTGGTGTTCTTTGGTGAAATAGATATGGATAGATGCCCGACGGGCACTCTCTACGGACGCTTGAAACTGTTTGATTTCCTTAAATCCACTCAGATAGGTTTCCATCCGTTTTATCAGTGTATTCATCTGCTCAAGCGTGCTCCCATTCGGTAGATTCGCATTGGCGTGGAGCACCACTTCTTCATTACGTGAGAAATAGCTCCCCTCATACACCTTTTGTATGAACAGCCGCAAGCTTCCGCCCAACGCCTTATCCACAATCGGTTTCACCTTTTCCTTATAAGTAGAAGTACCCAACGTTTTATTATAAACTTCCGCCCATTTATCTTCCCCCTTCATCTTTTCCGGCAACAAGAATACAGGTAATCCGAATCCCAATAATAACAGTATGCACACCGCCACCTTCCAACGGCAAAGAATCCGTATCAGCCACATATAAAAACGGCTGAAGTAAACCGGAAAACGGTGCATCCTTGAGCGTGTCCACACTAAGAGACGCACGTTCCCTATCCTCTGTCCCGATTTCAGTTTCAGCCTTGGTTTCGAAAGAGAAATTCTTTTCCGCCGCTTCAGTCCTGTTTTATCAATCAGGGAAGGAACAAAAAACAAGGCAACCAACAAAGAGACTCCCAAATTGATAATCACCACAGCGGCAAAGTCCTGCAAATTGAGCCGTATCTTCTCATCCAGAAAGAAAACGATAACCAGCGCTCCCATCGTCGTCAATGTAGCCGCCAGCACAGACATAAACGCTTTCCGGTTGCCACGACGCAGATAGTGGTCGCTCATCACTATCGTATTATCAATCACAAGATTCAACGAGACAGTGATACCCGCCAAAGAATACAGCTGCATTTCCAGCCCGAACGCGTAATACAGAATAACCGCAATCGCTATATTGACAGACAGGCTGACAACAATCAGAAACAGATATTTAGGACTGAATGTAATCAGCAATACAAACAACAACAGGATAGCCACCGTGACCCCCGTACGCAAATAAATCTTACCAAGCTCATCTCTGATGAACTCCGTTGCGTCATAACTCGTATGAATCTCATATCCCGTCGGGAGCAATAGCCGGATATTATCCATATATGCCTTTACTTCCTTACTCAACGCTAACTGATTAGCCGTCTCTTCCGCAACTATCGACAGATAAATGGAATTCAGTCCATTGATACGGTAATAACTTTGCGGCTGTTGTTCCATGCGGGAAACCTTCACCAGCTCATCCAGACCAATCATTCTCCCGTCCTTCATCTTCACCTGTATCCGGCTGGCATCAAACTCCCGGCTGTCATGTTCGGGAACCAGCGCCAGGCGTATCCATTGCCTGCCCGCAGCCCCCTGTTCCACATCATAAGTACCCAGAAACTCTTTCTTATAATGCAGCCCGACCGCCTGACGAATATCATCCGTACTCACCCCCAACGTACGTAGCTGTTCACTGTCATATTCCAATCTCCATTCCATCGGCGTAGCTCCGCTAATACTTATCTTATAAATTCCCGAAAGCTGTGCCAGCCGTGTCTTGATATGCTCCTCCGCATATTGCTGAATCAGAATGGGAGTGGCAGGCGCATTAATCGTAAACGACATGAAAGGCCCTTGGCTCTGTTGCTCCGGACTATGCATCTGTATATACGGATAACTCACCCCGTCCGGCAACTCAGGCCACGTCTGCCGGATAATCGTCGAAGCTTCAAAACGCGCGACCGATGCATCCGCATGCCTGTCCAGACTTACATTAATCCTTCCCCACCCGTTTCCCGAAGTGGAAGAAATGTTCCGAATCCCTTTCACACGGGCAAGCATTGCTTCCAACTTACTGGTAGCCGTCATCTCCACCACACGAGCCGAAGTGCCGGGCATACTAAAACTGACACTAAACCCCGGCAATGTCCGCGATGGATTCAGCTTGACCGGTAACAACGGAACAAGTGCCAACCCGACTAGTGCCACACAGACAAATGCGACAATCAATGTAAAAGCGGATGCCTTTAAAGACCTTTTCAATTCAGATTCCATATCAATCTTTTCTCATTCTTCATTTAATTAGTTTCCCTCCGTTAAAATCGAAACGGTCGGAAAGGGAAAGATTCGCAGCGAAATCAAACAGAGTGAGACGACGTATCTTGTAATAATTCAGCCAGTAATTCTGTAAAGCCGAAATATAGTTCCGTTGCGCCTGTTGCTGGCGATTAAGTGAAAGAGTGAGACTGTTGATGTCCGCCTTACCGATAATAAAACGCTGTTTCGTCTCGTTATAGGCAAGAATGGACAAGTCAAGCGCCTCTTCCGCACTCGCTATCAGTTGCTGCTGGATATTAAAGTCACTTACCGTCATGATAACCTCCTCCTCAATGCTTATCTCATCCTGACGGGCGGAGATTTTCACCACATTCAGATTATTCCGTGCCATATTATGCTTTCCCTTACGGACACCCCAATCCACCAACGGAATAGAAACGCTGACCGACACCAAATCCTGTTGCATCGGTTTATGATATACATCACCGAAATTATCCGCTACCTGATTAAAGCCGATACTCGCATTCACGCTTGCGTTGAAACGTGATTCTTTTCTCGTCTTATCCACATTTCTTTCCGCTTCCAGCACATTCTGCTTCAATTCCAGCAATTGGGGGTTATTACTCTTTCCATAGTTCAAAGCCTCATCCACCGGAATCTCTATCCGGTTGGGACGGGAAGGAAGCCTCAAGTCTATCTGCGTATTCTTATCCAGATTAAGAAAAGACGCCAGAGAGAACATCGCCCGTTTCAGATCACTCGCCTTGTTCTGCAACGTATTCTGCGCGTTCACACGGTCCAGCTTCAGTGTCAGCAAGTCGGCCTGCGAAATGGCGGCTATCCGATGACGTTGCTGTCCGATACGGTATAGCGTATCCGTGGAAGCCAGGTTATCCTTAGCCAGATTATATTCCGCCTGTGCCATAGCCAGCGAAAAGAAATAATTCGTAGCGGTTTCCGAGACTTTCTCCACATTATAGAGGAATTCCTTCTTTACGCGCTCGTATTTCAACGGCTCTATCTTACGTTCCCACTTGAAGGGATTGTATCCTACCAGGCTCTGCGAATATCCGATTCGCACGGGAACACTGGTGAGTTGCGTCGCGCTGTTATCACCGAAGTTACGCATATAAGCAAGATTCGATTCCAGATAGAATGCACCTCCGGTCAAGTCCAGGTTTTGTTTCACACTCAGTCCTCCGTATGCATAATAAGATTGCTGCGTACGGTATACATCCAGGTTGGAGCCCGAATCGTAACGCTTCGTAATGTCCCGGTTATATTGTGCCGGAGTAAGATCCAGCGTCAAACTAGGCAAACGGTTGGCACGGTATGTCCGATATTCCCAATAACCGGAAAGGTACATATTCTGTGCGCGGAATGACTCCAACGAACTGTCATTCGCCAAAGCAATCGTCTGATTCAGGTCCAGTACCAGATGTTTCTGCGCATACAACGAGGATTCACCACAGAGGACACAAAGGACACAGAGAAAGGTGGGAATTCTTAAATTCATAACTCTCATATTTGAACTAGTCTTTATTACTTATTTCTTCTTTTTTCCGGTAAATGAACCAGTAAAGCAACGGTATGATGAACAGACTCACTGCCGTACCTATTGACATCGTTCCTATCATGGCAATGGACAACGGCTTTTGCAGTTCCGAACCCATATCCGAAGAGAACAACAGCGGGACCATGGCAAAAATCGTAGTCAGCGAAGTCATGATTATGGGCCGCAGGCGCCTGCGGCCGGCTTCATGGATGGCTTCCAGCAAAGGGACGCCTGACTTGCGCAGTTCATTGATGGCATCCAGTTTCAATATAGAGTCATTGATGACAATGCCACAGGTGACAATCAGCCCGATGGCGGACATCAGATTCAGTGTGTGCCCGCAAAGCCAAAGCAACAACAGTGCAAAGGCCACGTCTATCGGAATCTCCGCCAGGACAAGCAAAGGCTGTAAAAAGCTCTCGAACTGTGCCGCAAGGATAAAATACATCAGCAACAGTGAAATCATAAGTATCACTACCAGTTCATCCAGCATTTCCCGATTAGAGAAGAAGCTGCCGGAAAAGCCCGTGTCCCAGTCTCCCGTTTCCTCCGCTACCCGCTTTACATTCTTTATCAGCTTGTCCGCATCCCGCACCCCGTAAAAGTCGAAGGGCACAAATTCTCCGTTACGTCCGGAAGTAATGCTTTTCAAGTCTTCGGCGGGAGTCACCTTTAGTAGTTCCCGAAGCGGGATATATTCCACCTCCCCTTTACTGTCCGGCTGTGTCTGTATCAATGTCTCCTGCAAGACCCTGTTCACCGTCCTCTCATTGCCCGCAATATTTATCGGAAGATACTGCTGGTAGGAATGCAGCATGGTCACGCTGTTTTCACGGAAAGCGGTTTTCAAGACACGGTAAAGCTCATTATAGGAGACACGGTAGAGCAAGAGCTTTTCCTTGCTGATACTCAGGTCCAGCTGGTTCTCGAAAGCGATACCCGTAGGGTTGATTCCGGTTTCCTTCGCCAGTGCCTGCTCCACTTTACGAATTGTTTCCGCTTCCGGTGCCTGCGCCCTGTTGCGGGCATAGAACTCGGCAACGACATCCGGCTCACCCGTCACGAAGAGTTTTTCAAACACCGTTTCCGGTGAAGCGAAAGACACGACAGAGAGCGGATAGCGTTCTTTCAGTCTCCGGTATATCTCCTGTTCCAAGGGAACGATCTCATCGGAAGTTTCCGTCCGGAAATAAAGTTCCGCTTCGGAAGAGGAAAGTTCCCTTTCCCGGTTCAAGATAAAGTCCTGCCTGCCGATAGAAGCCGTCTGTTCAAGGAACCGCCCCTCCAGTTCCTTAAAAAGTCCGTCCACACGCTTCCTGTTTTCATCCACATGGATATTCTCATTCCATTCGATGCGGACAATCAGTTCGTTCTCTTCTATATCGGGCATCCGCTGCTTATCTATGAAGAAAAAAAAGAAGACGCAGAGCGGGATGGAAACGATGCAGAATAGCACACTGAATGTTTTATGACGGAATACCCAGTCCACTCCCGAATCATAAAAGCGGTCCAGCGTATGGTCTTTTATTGGGTTATTGAATCTGAAAGAAAACCACTTCCATTTTCGGGTACAGACGCCTGTACGGTAGACCAGCAGGTAAAGAACGGGAAGAAGCATGATTCCCGTAAAATAAGACACCATCAGCCCTACCGTGACAGAGAAAGCCTGGTCATAGAAGATGGCTCCGGCAATGCCACTCATAAAAATCAAGGGAGCGAATACGGCGATGGTAGTCAGCGAGGAACTCAACATGGGAGTCACCACTTCGCTCGTTCCCGTGATACAGGCACGCCGCAGGGAATATCCCCGTTCACGATATTGAGAAATATTCTCGGTCACGATAATCGAGCTGTCAATCATCATTCCCAGAGCCAGAATCAACCCTGCAAGGGAAATGATGTTCAATGACATATTACAAAGGTAGAAGAATACAAAGCTGATGACGATGGAAACCACCATGCTAAGTCCGATAACCAGCGGTGATTTCACATCACCCAGAAACAGAACCGCCACCAGGCAGATAAACAGGAAGCCCAAGGAAAGATTCTGTTGCAGGTTGGAAATCGTATAGTCCAGCAGTTCCGTCTGATTACGGCTGATACTGAAATCAATATCCGGATACACCCGCTGGAAATAGTTCATAGTGCCTACAAGGGAATTCCTCATCTTGTCCATGTTCTCGTCCGCCTGCTTGATGACGGCCAGCGTCACTGCGCGTTTGCCGTTCGACACGGATACACCTTTCTCCTTCACTGGCACGATACTAACTTTGCAGAAATCCTTTAACTGTACGATGCGGTCGCCCTTGCGCAAATAGATATTTTCCACATCTTCCGCCGTGCGCAGCAGTGTAGAGAACTTAATGTTATATTCATAGTACCCGTCACGCACCGTCATACTACCCGGTTCCACATTATTGGACGACAGGGCCGATTCAATATCCCCGATGGAAAGTCCCATCATCGCCAGCTTATTTTCATCAGGAACAATTTGTACCTGGCGTTCCACGATTCCGGTCACGTCTACCATAGCGACTTCCGGCAATTGCTCGATACGGCGTTTGATAACCGATTCGGCAAACCCGCACAAATCCAGGAAAGCTTCTCCCGTACCATAACCGGCAGTGTCATTCTTCAATGTCAGATTCAGGTAAAATACGGGAATATCCGTAGCGCTTGCCTTTATCACTTTCGGACGTTCCGTCTCTTTCGGAAGGAAGTTCATCGCAGCGTCTATCTTCTCGTTCACCTCGATAAAGGCAAGGTCGGTATTCGTACCGTAATCAAAAGACAAACGGATAATTCCCGCCCCGTCACGTGACTCACTATGGATATCTTTCAGGGTCGAAACCTGAATCAGTTGTCCGCGTAAAGGTTTCACAATCGTATTTTCCAACTCACGGGCAGATGTATTGGCGGCGGATACCTGAACCGTTATCTCCGGAATGGCAATATCCGGAAGCAATGAAACCGGCAGGGTGGAATACGTCACCAGCCCGATAATGAAACAGGCGGTAAAAGCCATCAGTACCGCAATAGGACGCCGGATTAAAAATTTTATCATACTACTTGATTTTAGGCACGGGACTACACACAGACGACTCCGTACCTTTTTTGATTATCTTACATTTACTTCCGCTTCATGCGCCAGATTCAGATTTCCGGTCACAATGACCGTATCTCCTTCCAACAAACCATCTTCAACTCCTTTTTGGGATTTATCAGAAACGATGCATTCCGTAGCATTCTCCATTCCCGTATGCACATAGTTCCACATGGACTTGCCGTCCTTCAAGGTAAACACCACCTGCTTGCCGGAGCGCAATACCACCGCCGTCTTGGGAATCACCAGCTGTTCACCCAAGTTACGTCTCACGCTGACCCTTACGTTCATGCCGCTAAACAGCTTGCCTTCTCCGTTCACGTCAGCCTTCACCTTCACCATCCCGTTGATATCCACCAATGGGTTGATTTCCGACACGCTGCCTTCAAACGAGCCTCCTCCGGCATAGGGAAGAACCATTACCTTATCACCCTTCTTTATAAAAGCAAGTTCACTCTCCAATACAGTAAATTCGGCCTCCATACCTTTGGTATCAAGAACCGTACAGAATACTTCAGACGTATTAGCCAGGTTAAAAGCCTTCGAAAAAAGATTAGCCACTACTCCGTCAAAAGGAGCGGTCAGTGTGGCATGGCCCGTTTCTCTCTTTGCCAACTCATATTGTGATTTCGACTGGTCATATCCGCTTTTTACTTTGGCAATCTTCATCGTCTCCGCCGGAACGTTGCTGAAATCATCAACAGAATACCCCTGTCCTATCAATATATCCTTCAGCTCCAGCTCAGCTTTCAACAAGGCATCCTCAGACTGGGACAGTTTCTGCTCCAGACGGAATTTGTCCAACTCCGCCAATTTTTGCCCTTTATGCACACGGTCGCCATTCTTCACATAGATACGGGCGATAACTTCACTTGTCTCAAAACGCAAATCAGCTTTATTCCGGGCATTCACCTTGCCATTGCTTACCAACTCGTGATTAAAAGTCTGCCGTTTCAGAACTTGGACGGTAACCTCATTTTTTGCATCAGGAAGAACGGTGGTCACTCCCAGCTCTTGCTTTTCCGTATCACTTTGCTTGTCGGAGCAAGAGGTGTTTATCCCTAATACCCAACATAACAGTAACCATATACAATTGTGTTTCTTCATATTTATTAGTTTTTTTATTTCAATAATTTCCTTACTTCTTCTCTCATTTCTTTGACAGCTGTTGATTGAATCTTTGGTTCTTTCGTCAACACTATTTCAGCAACATCCTTTAATTTCTCAGGTTGCCGATATCTTGGCTCCGCATAAAGCTTCGCCAACAGATAATATGGATAAATCCGCCCCGGAAGTCGATGTGTAGAACGTAGCAGAAATTTTTCGGCTTTTTCATAATCTCCTGTCGCCTGATAATTCTTACCAATAACATTCAATATCATCGGGTCATTACTGTGTATCATCGCTTCCTCCAATACGTTTGTTGACATTTCGTATTCTTTTAATTTATGAAGACAATGACCATATTCAAAAAGGAATACCCCACGATTCTTTAACTCAGGATATAACTTCTCGTAGTCTTTTTCAGCAGACCGGTAAGCTCCTATATTATAAAGCATTTTAACACGATGCCAGTCTTTGCACGCATCATATTGGTTATTCCTCCAATAATACGCTCCCAATAGTACCATCATTGAAAGAAAAAGTGACAGTATTATCCTCGAACGTCCAATGGCACAAGCCACCAACAATAAATAGAATGCAACAGCAAAGCCTGGAATCTGCATCGGATAAGAAGAAAAAGCAAATACCAATACTGAAATCACACCTCCACAAATGCCAATTCTATTTTCCGTAATTCCCCTCCAAAGACAAAATGTAATCACTAATGCAGTCACCAATAAAAAAGGAACTCCATATTCCACCGCTATCTGTAAATACTCATTAAAAGCATACTCCGGACTTCCTGCCACTAATTCTTCTGTCTCCGAATATTCACCGTTGGCGAAATAATCTTCCTGCGCTCTGCCATAAGCTGAAACAAAGCTTCCTGTTCCATGTCCGACGATGGGACTTTCAGCAATAGCAAGAGCACTGACTTTCCACATGAACAAGCGTCCGTTGGCAGAAGTTGCTTTCAGTTGGAAAAGTGCGTAGCCAATCATTATGATTATAACACCACCTGCGATACAAGCTAATCCTACCTTTCTTTTATATCTCGTTCTGATCTCCTTTAATCTGATTCTCCATGAGGCGTGTATCCCATATACCCATACGCCCGATATAATGGCAGCAATCCAAGCCGAACGGCTCATTCCGGCAGGCAGCACACAAAGAATCAACAGTATCACTCCCAATGTCACATAATATTTTCCCTGTTCCAGACATGTACGTTCCGTTTTTTCTCTCAAGCTTAGCCACTCATGCAGACAGAGCGGAAATATCATCGCCAAATATCCCGAATAAGGACCCGGATTATAGAAAGACCCCGTAAGTGCATACAAGGAATGATTGGAAACTGCCAGACCGTATATCTGTCTCAATCCCCAAATGGCCTCAATACCTCCCAATACAATCAATACCCATGTTACGATGGATGGAAAAGACAGATATTGTTTTCTGTTCAGGCAAAGAGAAAATACACAGCAAATGACAAAAACAAAGATCATGCGTCCCAACCACAGTTTTTGATAGGCCATTTCGCCAATAGGAATGTCACTCGGAGTGGCAAAAACCACTACGCTCAAAATTGCAGCCACTCCCAAGAGCGCTATCAAATCTGCCATACCTTTCCTTCTAGGTCTTATCCACTTCAATTTTGCTTTCATGCACTTCAATTGTCTGACTCTTCTATATCTTTTGATTAACTCTCCTATATGTTTTAGGTAAAACAACCGCATGATTTACCCTAAACAACCGTATCTTTTGAATCAATCAACCGTATGTTTTTTCTATATTATACGGTCCTTTACAAGTAAACGACCGCTCCTTTATGCTAAATTCTACCTATAAATTACATATTGCAATTATACCTTCACCCGCTATCCCCCATGAATAAAGAGTTGTGAAGGGTGAAGGCCATAATCCGTATTTATCAATTTATATCTCATTTTTCATTTTATTTTCTTCATTATTCTATCCCAGCGGGGTTTCTCCGTAAATTTATCTTCCGAATACCAGATACGGGTAGCCTTACCTACAATATATTCTTCCGGCAACATCCCCCAGTATCTTGAATCCTGTGAATTTGCCATATTATCACCGGATACAAAATAATAGTTCTTTCTAAAGCGATATTGGGTAATCGCACTGTCTCCCAGCAATATCTGTCCGTCTTTTATACGTAGTTTCTTCTTCTGTTCCCACCCTATCAACTGCCTGTACAAAAGACAGTTTGTACGGTTCATCATTACCGTCTGTTCTTTCTTGGGAATCGGCAAAGGTCCGAACTCACGGATAGTCCATCCAATTTGTTTATCATACGGAAATGTACCGACCACAATGCCATACTGCTCCGGATAATCCAAGTTCGCAAGATCGTGTTGAGCGCTGTAATTTCCCAGTTGTTCGTCACATCCACGTATTTTATAAAATCCGCCCCGAATCTCTAACGTATCTCCTGGCAAAGCAATACATCGCTTTACGTAATATTGCATTACATCGAACCTTACACTATCCCAACGATTCATTTGATAAGGGAAATTAAAAACCAGTATATCATTTCTCTTGAAATTCCCCAATCCGGGTGTCCGGTGGATAACAACGTCCTCATTATTCAGAACAGCGAACACATCAAACAGGCGAGCCCCCTTTATCATCTTATTAACCAATATCCGGTCGCCATCCTTCAATGTCGGTTCCATAGAATCCGAAGGTATCCTGAATGAAGTGAAGCAGAACAATTGCATCAAGAATAAAATTACCACCATACAGAATATGAAGAACGCCAAATTCTCCAATATATTCCAGATTTTCTTCACTTTGCTCATAGGTTTCCTTTTAATTGAACCAATTTATGATAAGCCATCAGCCCTAACACACATTTCACACGTTCGTCGTCATGCTCCAATAACCCTACAGATGGAAAAGTCATTTTCTTCATTCTTTCCTGCAAATAATCCGCCCATAAACACAATTGCTCCCAATGCATATCAGCGTAACCAAAGTCCTGTTCCGCTTCAATAATAGCAGTTGTCATCATCAATATATTGGCTGCCGCTTCTATGGCACAGTCTTCTAGTTTCACCTGTTTGCTAGCAATGGGATACAAGCCTATATCGTAAGGTGGATACCTCTTTGCCCAATGAATATCTTCACAATACGCAAATATGGGCTCCAACAACCCTTTCATCCAATCGGTGCGATTAAAAAACAACAATGCCGGAAAACTTTTATAAGCTTCTCTGACATTACCCAAAGTATCACCAAAACAAAAAAGCTTATTGTCTGAGGATGACACAAACCTGTGAGAAGACATAAAGTTACGATAGGCAGAAAGCATGGACCCGGCAAAGGCTTCATTTCCTACTTGAAATGCCTTGATATTCCACCGATAATCCAATTCATCACATTCGGTTTTAAATTTCTGGTATCTGTTTCCTACAGACATCATTAATTCTTTCACCTCTCTTGTTCCATCCTTATTCCAAAGTGGGCGCAAATTCTCACCGCTATATTGGAAAGTCCGACCTTCTTCATGTCCAATAAGTAATACACCTTTATTCTCATTTCTCGCACACAAGTTTTGAGACAAGATGATATGATTATCTTCACATGAAAACGTTGTTTCCCCTGCTATCATAGCCAAATACAAACTGTCGGACTTCGCAAAACGCCAATCATGTTCAACCCAACTATCAACTTTCCTCGTACCAAACATCCATTCCACATCTACATCAAACATAATTTCCACCGTATGCTCTTTTTCGTTTTCCGTACGAACCTGATAGGAAAGAAAACCGACAGGCCACCCTGCCATATCCCACTTTTCCGATAAGGAAGGTGAGACCAAATCAATCTGAAGTTCCACCTCTCCACACTGGAAAATAAATTGAGTCTGTGTAGCTTGCGCATTCATTTTTTTCAAAGTTGCAGGTTCCGCATCAGCATAAGTTTTATTTTCTATATACAAGCCAAAATCCAATAAGGCAGCTCCACCTGTATTGCGGCAATATGCAGCCAAGATATTATCTCCATCCACTATTTGATTAATTGCTTCATCAGTCAAACGCTGGCATTTCGTTTGATGTGTAAATCCGCTTTCCAACAGATGTTTCCCATTACAGAAAAGTTTTATCCGATCGTCGCATACATAACGGACATAAACTTTATGATTCTTCAAAACATTTCTATTACCGACCTTGATATGCCTGCGGACATAAATATTTTCCGCTCCCCACAGGGTATGAGCCGGATAATAATATCCTTTTATCGGACCAAAAGCCCCTTTACCATCACTCCACCAAGAATCGTCATACATCCTCTGCTCCCATCCTTTTCCCGGAAACAAGAAAGAATATTTTCCCGTCCATCCGACAGTGTCCTCCGAAAGAGGCGCTAAAGGAGATATACGTAAAGAATCACCTCCCATAAAACGATAAGGTATGCCGTCTACACGTAAAAAGCCAGTTATCGGAAACGCTTTTCCGGTTCTTAACTGCGGGTAACTTTTATTTAAGGTATCCCCCGTTAATTGGAGACTTAAACTAGGGGTAACAGCCAACAATGTATGTTCAGTAGGAACAATAGCGGACAGGCGGGGAGTCTTCTCATCCGGACAAGCACATGCATATATCAGAGAAATAATACCTGAGGCTATAATCATTCTCCATGTTGCAACAAATCTGATATACATTCTTATTTCCATAGCTGTACCCCGTTTTCATAAATAAATATCCTCTCGTCCAATCCACGTGTATGATTTCTCAAAAGCAATACCGTATTTACAGGAATGCCCTGAAATACCAATGAGTCGGCAGTTGCCTTAATTTTTCCGGCAGACTTCCAGTCCTTGTCACAATAAAACAACTCATATACATCATCAGGACGGACATAGTTGTCTCTGTTGCGCGGAGTATAGACAATACGGTCTACACGGACTTTTCTACCCAAGTCAAGTCCCGCCCATCCACCGGTATGTTTAAAATAATCAAAGGAAGTCCACGTTTTTCCATCAAAGACATTAGTATATTCATGCGTTCCGTCATGTTGGTAACATCCGGGAGTCCCTATAATTTCCCCAGATAAAGCTACGGTATCATTCTCCCCATAAAAAGCGACTTCCGCAATATTACATGCGCTTTTGGGCGGACCAAAATATCTTAAATAACGATATTCTTTATCAGACCAACTTTTTACAGTTGTATTCAAACGAGTAGGTCTGCCCTGTATAATAAATAAGGTGTCTTTTTCCAAAAAATCAGGATGATTGCTCCCTTCAAAAACACCTCCTATCATTCGATTTCTGAACGCATTTTCTCTCCCAATATCACACTTAGCGTATAATATTACATCTCTCTTCTCCTTTCCTGCGGGATAATAGCAGATCTCATTACTCTGTTTATCAACATAAAAAGGATCGGTCAAAAAGCATAATGTACCATTCTCATAAGTAGCCACTCTCATAAACGAGGCATTGCGTATATATTGAAACGATAAACGGCCAGCATCATATTCAGTCCAATCAATAGGAGTCCAACGATCCCGGTCACTGACACATAGATAAGCTATTTTCCCGATCCGTTTTGTTTTATATAGCTTTTCTAGAGGAATAACCAACTCTTTCTTAAAGTTATATCCATATGCATAAGTTACGTCCATAAATTTAGGCAAATGCCAAAATGGATATATGTCTTCCCCATAGTTTGCCATTTGCTCATACAACTTTCTGTTCACACTAAAAGTATACCTATACACTTTAGAACTATCATCCCACCGATACCACCAATTCTTACGTACAGGGCGTAACTTTTGCGGAAAGTCAGTCATGTACTCCTCTCCATCTTTATTCCACGTTGTTAACCAAAAATGCCCGGCATTTACATAACTACGTACAGGAACAAAGTCAATGGCGCAAGGAATACCCAAAGCTCTAAATAAATACACTCCAAAATCAGTCACTTCTCTGCATGTTCCTGACAAATATTGTACATATTCAGGCCCTATATGTCCAAATGGATAGGGCGTTACAGAAGTATAATAATGACTCTTATCAGGCAATTTACTTATTAAATAATTAGCGGCAACCACAGGATCTTCGATATCTAATGAATCAGACATACGCAATGAATCAAGCAACGAATTATATTTTTCATAGTACGTTTCACGCCAATAAGATAATGGTTCATCACCTATCCGATAAGGCAGTAAGTATTCACAAAACGTTTCAAATGAGATATTCTTTCCCCAAGGTTGTTCTTGCCAAACTTTAAATGCCCAATCGATGTTATGGCATAGGTAGGCAGAGTCTATTTCCATAATATCTCGTTTCTTATTCGGCTCTTTCATGACCCCATATACAGCCTTTACAGAGTCAGCAACTTGTTGTGGCGTTTTACCTTTACTCTTTTTCAACCATATATAGTAAGACTTGTAGTTAGCAGATTGCTCACTATCAGAATAACTATAAAAAGGCATATTTTCTATCAGAAAACAAGCTGCTTTATACTTCAAGCTATCGCTAGAGTCTTTTTTATAACGATAAAGCACTTTCTCTAACTCCATCCTATTATCTTTCGCAACTCGTAACGCAGACTCTAGAGAAGTTATTGGCTCTTCCCTAAATACTATTGTATCGACAAGATAGCATCCTAATAGAATTATAATTATAAGTTGGATATATCGTAAGTGCTTTATCATATTCTTATTCATTTTGCATTTCCACTGATATTCAATTTAAATGGAGCATTTTCCGCATTGCAATAGACTGTAAGTGTTTTATCAAAATGTTCAGGTTGTTCTGCCTTATATTTTATTTTCAAAATAATATTTTCACCTGGTAAAACAGGTTTCTTTGCATAATCTACTTTAGTACACCCACAAGAAGTAATTACATCATTTATCACTAATGGCGATTTCCCTACATTTGAAATTACAAACTCGGTTTTTCTCTCGTCATTCCAAGAGAAATCGCCTAAATCAACTTTCTTTTTGTCAAAAGAAATAGCAGTCAAGACTTGTTCATCTACAGATGATACAACAGTTTTTCCTGAAATTATATTGAAATACAAATCTCTTATTTTCGGTTTGAGGACCGGATTTCCGATTGCTATGATCTTATCCTTTTTATCTAAAAGAAAGGTAGTGAAATTCTCCTCATCTAAAAATTTGTTCATTCTATTCAAAGTATCCTTTTCATCAATGTAAACAAAATAATTAAATTGATTATTCCTTAAATGTTTAATCAGTTTCCTTTTCCCTTTTGGATTAAAAACCATTAAACAATTCACTCTGTTAGGATATAGAGAATCTAATTCTTCCATCATCACTTTCCATCTTGGCAATTGCAACCTACAACTGATACAACCTATTGTATCAACATAGTTCAATATAGTATAAGAGGACTGTTCTCTTGTATACTTTGTCATAACAGTATCACTCGTATAAGACGTTAAACATATACTATCAGGAAATTGAATAATCCTCCCATTCCATTCATTAACAAAACGGGCTATTCTATCTTGTTCTGATTCTTTACAAGATAATAATAATATAGCAATAAGTATCAAACTAACTAAACGTGTCATTATCTCAAATAATATTTCAAGATTACAGGATTATCATCTTCTTTTAATGTCTCCATTTTACGAATTTCTTCAGATGACATAAGATTGCGATCTACAACTTTACTAACTAAATCCGGCTGACAAATAGAGAGCAAAACATTGTCTACTATACCAAAGCAAGGATACATGATAAAAGGTTCTCCTTCTTTACATAAATAACCTTCCTTTTGCTTTCTGTTATAAATAAAATGGCTACCATAACCTTTATCTGTTTTTGCCAAATAAACATAAACATAATCATTATTGAAAAACTTGATTAAAGGTAATATACTCTCCGACTTTTTCAAGAATTGATATCTTTCAGTTGCATCCTGCGTAACCCTTCTTCTCTCCTCATCAGAATCTGTTCGTTTCCCATGACCACATCCGGGCAATCCTTCCAGTTTGACTTCAGCATCTCCCAAGTCAAGATACATCATCGGTTCTAACTTTTTGTTTTCTTTATCTATCCGATAAAAATAATAGTTCAATCCAAAAGGTACATAATAAAAATTATCATCAATATGATAAAAGCAATGATGAGACATATTATTTCCGGAGATCGTCCCTTTATAATTTGCATTTACTACTTGTTTTGTATCCAAATTAACAAAAGAAAGTTCTTGGTCGGTCCATACAAAAGGATGGTTAAAAATATAATTATTTGAATCTAAAGCCATCAAATAATCAACTGGAAATTCCGGTTTAAATTGCCTTCTGGATATAAGTTCAAATGTCGGACTATAAGTATATATTGTTCCGTATGGATTTAACAGATCAATACCTTTCAAATATGGATTAAAACTTATATCTAAAACCATAATGTAATCTTTAGGTCCTTGTCCTTTCATTCTTTTTGAATTATCAATGTATCTTCCCTTTCCCGTAAAAGTGTAAACAATCTGATCACTAGTATAAATTGCGAACATATCAATATCTTCATCATAAATAACTTTGTTGGTTCTAAAAAGCAAAGACGAATCATTCGTTTCGAGAGGAACAAGTTCTATTTTTTCAAAGAGAGACGAAGCCTCCCGTATAGTCTCATGTACATCAACCGGTATTATTTCAATCTCTTCCGGTAGTTTTTTATGACCACCAGAACAAGCATAAACAATAACCAATAAAATTATTATACTTACTTTTTTCATTATACTTCTTTTTAATATTAGAGGTTGTATCATATTACAACCTCTAAACGAATAAAACATCAATCACAAGGCGTCACACATGAGTCATATGTACTTCCACTGAATATACAATCATCATAACGAATAAACCACCCCATAGAACATTCACCATACATATGCCAACATCTACCAGGAGAATCATGTTTAGATTGATTACAAGTAATTTCTACATCAGGATATTCATATCTCGCTAATGCCTCAACATTTGCCAAAGCTAAAGCGGATAGCTTCACATTATTTTGCGAAGTATATATATTATATCCCGCAACAGCAGCAATAGCAACAATGGCTATAAGCCCCATTATTTTCTTTTTCATTTTGTATTTTTTTAGTTTATACTTTCTCCTTTTTATTCTGTATATATCATTTCAACAGAATAGCAATAGTTTGCTACATTAACTTTTTATTCTTATGTTTGCATTGGAATCTTTTTTTAAAGGTTTAGGAGCAGATGATATGTAAGCAAATTCGGCAAGATGAACAAACTCATCATTCTGCTCCTTTAATCAAGTTAATTATCTCATTCAACCAAAACTAAATTTTAGTATTGGCTGGTCACTATTTACATCTGTCGCCATTATTGTTTTAGTGGCTTCATCTACCCAAATGCCATATATATAATGATCAAGTACATATTTACATAACGGCTCTCCTTTCAAACTAAATACATAAATGTATTTTCCACCGTCAGGAAGTCTGCCGCTTTGCCTTGCTATCTCTTTAAAGGACGTTCCATGAAACACCGCATAAATAGCACTATCAGTTACTTGAACATCACTGAATCCCATAATGCCTGTTGGTATACCATACCCATCGGAAACTTTGAATTCAGGTTCGTTGTGCTCACCGATACGAACAACATGAGTACTGTCTTTCAAATTATAAACTTCAACCACCTCTCCCAGTTGAGTGACAGCAGCTAAAACGCCATTATGGGGATTATAATCTAAAAAACTACGCCATGCCTGTGCTAATGCCGGACGGGCTTCATGCAAAACTTTCTCATTTGCTGTAGGTATAGCGCCTATCTTCTCTATAAGTTTACCTTGGCAATTAACCTTTAAAAAGCGACTCTCACCTGAATAGTCAGGAATGACAAATGTTGTATCATCATACACAACAAAATCAAGTGGTCGAAGTATATCTTCATCCAATGTTACCGCTTCCTCACGAAGCAGTGAATCACCGGATGAAGAAAAGTCTAACCTAGTTAATTCACTTTTATTGGCATCCAATGTCCAGAGTCCATGATTCTGTAAACGAAAGTTTTCCATTGAAAGCATTTCCATAGGAGAATCTCCACGCCGCCCAAAAGAAGACAGATACTGAAAACTTGGATATTGAAATAGATGTCCGTAATGATCAGTACCATGTAAATCCATCACAATAGCCTTATCTCCTTCGATTCGTATCCTAAACGGATAGCGTAATAAAGCCGTATCAAGCTCTATTACCTCACCCTTCAGTTCTTTTTTTTGTGGAAACTCTGAATAAAAGAATACATTTCCTCCATATTCCTTATGCTTTGTACTGCAAGCCAGAAAAACAAAGAAAAGAAACAGGAGACTAATATTACTCTTCAAGGCTGTATCCTCCAAAAACATATTCAACTTTGGTATGAAATACAGGACAATCTACCGAACCTATGCCAAAACATTGCCTAATCCCTATATTTTCATCAGCAGCTAAAGCTTCTATATTATATAAAAGCAATGAACTTACTTGTTTTTTGTGAATACTCCTATTTTTAATAGCCACAATTGTTACGGCACATACAAATAAAATAATAACCAATTTTTTCATACTGCTTTTGTTCATTAAGATTAATTATGCGAACAAAAGTAGATGACAAAGATTAGATAGCAAAAAAAAATAGCGGACCATATCGGACCAACTATTTTTTCTTCAAAAACACCGATGAAATCGGCATTTTTGAAAGCAGCTATTTGTTAATAAATACCATTAAAGAAGCAATTGATAAGTTTCTACCCCTCTTATTATTTCTATTGAAACATCAAATTCATGAATTATAGAACGCAAGCGAGTTATAGCTTTATGGATTCTATAAATATCACCACTTCCATCCGGCCACAATTCTTTCTTAATATCACTATCATTCAAAATATATTCTTCTTCCTTCTTTTGTAAAAACAATTCCAACAAATGACTAGATTGAGCCGCAATTATTTTTGTATATCCATTTTTCTCTATCTTTTTTTGTTCAGCATTAAAGATTATATTTTCATGTAGAACATAGGAGCGTATCGGAGTCCCTTTGACTTCCTTCACTAGTTTTACAATTGGTACTTCTACAATTTCCTTTTGCCGCATTGCTGAAACCTTTTTTGAAACTACTATGCATATTTTATAGATTATATAAACACCAATAATACACAACAATAAAAAGAGTATAATCTCAATATAGATCAGACTCCATACTGTACAATGGATATATCCCTTCACTTCAATTTCACAAGCATAACCTATATAAATCGTGAACATTAAGTTTGAAGGATTACACCATCTATTTTGAATAGTATTCAAACAACTAGCATTACCTTGTTCATCAGTGATATATATATACAAAGCGGATTCATTAAAGATTTGAGATTTCGACAAATATTCTTTCCAGATCACGTTTAATGAATCAGGCAAAAGATGGTCTTTTCTAAATATAATACTATGCATAGCACGTACGTGGGTATTATTAGTTATATTCATATAATGCTTTTGGGGATCCAAACGATAGCTATGCTTACCATACTCATCTTCCCAAAAGACAGAATCTGGAACATCTGCAACATTCAAAAACTTGGAATCTGAATAAAAAGAAAAAGGAACTTTTAAATTCCTACTTTTCACCACCTGACCGACTGACTCAACAAAGGCCTCTTTCGCCGTCTTTTTAAGCACAGATAACTTAGATTCATAAGTGTACTTGCAAGCAAAAAAGAATGCAACTCCACCAATACAAGCAATAACAGCTAATAGAATAATATTTTTAGTTCTCATCATATTTCATTTTAAAGACTTTTCAACCACAAAGATAACATCAATTAAACAAAACGACGAATAAACCAGATAATATCAAACTGGATTCTTTCAGTTTCACTAGAGAATGAAATATGAGCTTTATTAGTCATCGTAAAAAATCTGTTCTATTTTTAAGATTCTCCACTTTTAGTTCAAATCAAAACTGAAGCAAAAAGAGAAATAAATGCATAAATTAACGCAAGAATATACATTAATCATGTATTTCAAACAATAGTCACTATGATAATACACAAACAGAATCATTATAAATCTTTGTAATCCTTCATCATTCGCATATTTACTTGCACACCATATCTTGCTCCAAATCCAAGCAGGAGAAACGCATAAAGTATCCTCTTTTTATGAATGTTCCTTATTCTAATATTCCGCATATAAAAAATCCTATATCACATCTTAGACATGATATAGGATATTAACAATTATATGATAAAAACAATTTATTACAGCCTCTTTATTTCCTCTATGGATAAACCTGTAACTTGTGAAATAACATCAAGAGGGATATTTAAAGACTTCATATTGCTTGCAGTTTCCCTTTTTACTTCCAAACGGCCTTCTTCTCGTCCCTCCTCTCTACCTTCCGCACGTTCCGTAAATATATTGTCCTTCAATATTACAATATTATCCAAATGGCGATAGTAAGCCTCAAGCTCTGCTTTAGTCATCTTATCAAGTTTGAGACGTTCACGAGCCTCCGTTAAACCTGGAGCAGTCGCACTATCAGGAATATCGCCTGTATTCAAATAATATATCCATTCTTCCAATGGGCTTTTAGCCACTTGATTAAAATCATTGACCTTTAAAATATAGTACTCCGGATAAAGTTGACTCACTGCATCCACTTTAAAAGTTTGTTTCTGGAAAGGGGTCAATTCAAGCACATCTCCCTGATGAATTCCCCGGAATTCCGTTTTACCATGATATACCGTATCTTTCCCGCTACCTAAAGAGAAATAGACAATATTGACACTGTATACTTTTCGTACTTTATCATAACCTTCTCCACGATTGATATACTCGGTTACTAATTTAGAAGTACCAAACAGCATACGTTGAAAATAAGCATACTCATTGTTGTTCTGAACTTCAATTAAAATAAGTTCACCTTTCGAGTTTTCGGCAAGCATATCTACACGATTATACTTATCAAACTCATCTTCTTGATTGCTTTCACTCTCCAAAAGCTTCTGAATGACTATCTTTTCATTTAGAAGAGTGGTTAGAAAGCCTTCAAGAACTGCAAAATTGGCTTTATTGCGTAATAAACCCTTCATAGCCCAATCGAAACGAATATAATTACTTGGCATAGGTTCGTCTCCTTTCTTGTTATCTTGTTTCATGCTAACAAAGGTAAGCAGAAAATGTTTGATTCCAAGTATATATGCTTCAAATTCTTTCTACTAAGAATATTCTATCACCCACTCTCCCAAAGTCCGTGTTGTACTATCAAAATTCACTCCAACCTTGACAACTTTGCGATGATCTATCTCGTAAGGAATAGCATATTGTTTACTATCAATTTGAGCCAATGCTTCTTCGGGAGTTCCATCTACTTTAAATTCAAATACATAAATTGTATCAGGCATCTTTATTACCACGTCAGCCCTGCCAATGGCATTCTTTACTTCTACATCTACGTATTGACCCATTAAACGGAATAATAAATAGAAAATAGTCTGGTAGTGTTTTTCCTGATTGTTCTCCAAATCATAAGGTATGGAAGAAAAGAAAGAACGAGTACGAAGAAGACACTGCTCAATATCACCTTTCATCAGATCTCTGACAAAAGAGACTACATAAAAGTTACTTTCTCGTGTCGGTTGATTGAGATAGGAAGGGATCAACGTCTCAATAAAGCCTATTTTAACTTCTTCGTTCGGATAACCTAATGTATATGTACGAAAGAGAGGTTCATATCCTTTAATTGTCAAATAGCCACTCTGATATAGTACGGGAATCGGATCGGTAATAACCTCTGTCGCTTTATCAAAATCTTCGTCTTTCACTTCCATCTTTTCCAATAGATTAAGACTGAAATCCATTCGTTGTAACATTTCAATCAAGAAAGTGGGTGTACCGGTAGAGAACCAAAAGCTCTTATAATCTTTTTGCGAAAAGGCATTGAAAAGGCTGAACGGATTGTAAATATCTTCACAATTCTTGCTGAAATGATAACCGTCATACTGCCGTTTCAAATGCCGACAAGCTTCTTCATAGGTTTCATCATTTGCTTGAGCTATCCTCTCAATATCCGGTTGCATCTGACTTAGCAACTCTTGCTCTGTAATACCACAAATAGCACTATAATCATCGCTCATACTGATATTCTGTAAGTTATTTAGCTCACTAAATATACTCATTTGACTGAACTTGCTGATTCCTGTCAGAAACAAGAAACGAAGATATTGCCCTTGCGCTTTAAGAGGACTGAAAAATTTCCGCATTTCAGTTCGTAATTGTCCTTGTAAAGCAGAGTCACTATTACTATCCAATAAAGGTGCATCATATTCGTCAATCAATACGACAGCCTGCTTTCCTGTCTGTTGATAAATCCGTTGAAGCAAACCGGTTAAACGGGCTGCATAGCTCGTTTCTTCCTCATTTTTCCCATAAGTCCTCTCCCATTCGCTTAGATAAAGATTCAATTGTTCCTGCAAATCTTCGATGGTGGTATATTTTGTTCTGCTGAAATCAATATGCAACACAGGATAAACAGTCCATTCTTTCTCCAACTGTTCCATAGCCAATCCTTCGAACAACTTTTTCTTTCCGGAAAAATAAGCTTCAAGAGTAGAGACTAGAAGACTTTTTCCAAAGCGGCGGGGACGGCTAAGAAAATAAACTTTATCAGTATGAGTCAATTGATAAATTAACGCTGTTTTATCAATATACACACAATTATTATTGCGCAAATCCTCGAAATTCTGTATCCCGATAGGGTATCTTCTAAATATCTCTTTCATATAAACCTAATGCATTGTTGAAACATGAACAAAGATAATGTTTTTACGCATATCTTACACAGATAGAGGCTGAATTTGTTATTTCTAACCGTATCATTATTGCATTGAAAGTGAAAGTTGCTATCTATTATTCATTATCAACGAGAAGTATTATCATTTTTCACTCATTCACAATGAGCAATTTTAGCATTATATATTTATAATGAGAAGTTTTATATCTTTGCAATCAAATGCTATTAAGATAGTGACGCCATCCCAGGCATATACTGTCACTATGTTTAAACCGGATTATTCGGGCTATCTTTCTAATTTCAACGCTGTGTAGGCAGAGTAAACTCCTGCGAGTCGCAGATCACCCCATTTTCATCTGCCACTGCTACACGGAACGTTACTTCGCCGTCTTTCAATCGATCACCGGCATGTATGGAAGCCGTATAACGAATGCCTTCGCCCGGCAAAATCTCTTCGACCATTACCGAAGGAGAAATGCCGATATGCTTCACCTTGCCTACGGTTTCCACCACCGGAACTACGTTATAAACAGGCTTCCGGCCTTCATTCATAATCTCAAAGATAATCTTACTGTTCTCTCCCGCATCAATCACATGACTGCGATTATCATCTATAAAACGGATTCTACGTAGTTTCAATTGAGAAACAGGCTGCTGAACCGGCTGTTTCTTATATTTCTGCACACGAACCTCCCGAACTTCGGGAACGTATGCGTCATCCTCTATCGGCTCTTGTCGCGGTGCGGTCAACGCACTGCCTATCGCCGCACCGGCAATAGTCCCTACAATATTGCCAATAGCAGAGCCACGATAACCACCTCGCCAACCTCGATTATTATCTCCAATCAATCCACCTATCGAACCTCCCAAACTACCTCCGATAGAAGCACCGGCCACGATAGCTCCCGGATTACCCATACGCCCTGATGCACATCCGCTCAAAAGTAAAACGGAAAGCAAAAATACTGTTAGTTGTTTCTTCATGAGCCTTTCTATTTTAATATTTTTATTCTATTACCTTAAAACGAGCGAAACGCAATAATAGTTGTTTCTCTCCCGCATTTTTAAAATGAATAGTTGCCTTTGCATTGTCTCCCGTGCCTTCTACCTTCATCACTTCTCCCAAACCGAAACGTTCATGTTCAATTCTCTGTCCGGCTTGTAATCCTGCAACCGATACCGGACCGGAAGACATCGCTTGAGAACCGCCACTTACCGTACTTACCTTTTTCAAATTTCTCGGCACACTGGGAGCTATTATCTGAGCCTTCGGTCGCTCCTTTCGTTCCGAAGAAGCACTTCCAAAAGGTGTAGTACGCGACGGAGAAGCAGAACGAGTGAATCCTCCTTCAATCTCCCTGCGGAAGCGTCCTGCGCCTTCATCCACCGAACGACTGATTCCCGCTTCGTGCGGCATTTTCAAATAATGGATATCAATATCACGCAAGAAACGACTGGGACTCCCAAACTCCATCTTTCCATAACGGAAGCGTGTTTTGGCAAAAGACAAGTAGCAATGTTCCTCTGCACGGGTAATGGCGACATAGAACAAACGGCGTTCTTCCTCCAATGCACGGGGAGAATCGCCAACCATCCCACTTGGAAATAGGTTTTCTTCCAGACCGACTACAAAAACATTCTTAAATTCCAATCCTTTGGCGGAATGAACTGTCATCAACGTTATCTTTTCTCCGTCATCCGCTTTGTCGGAATCCTGATCGGTGAGCAACGCAATCTCTGAAAGAAAATCGGTAAGAGATATATTCGGATTGCCTTCCTCCTGCCGCAAAGCACAGAAATCATTCATTCCATTCACCAATTCTTCTATGTTTTCCTTACGGCTCAAGTTCTCCGGAGAAGTATCCTGACACACATCGTTCATAATGCCCGATTGACGGATAATATCCACACCTATCTCATACGCATTCTTATCCGCCTGACCGGTTATAAAACCCTCGATCAATGCACGGAAACCTTGCAGCTTTGTATGAGTACCTTTGTTGATGTTCAGTCCATAGGTCAACGGTTCACAAAGCGTTGACCACAGACTGACTCCGTGATCAGTTGCCGCCGATATGATTTTACCGACCGTAGTATCTCCGATACCACGAGCAGGATAATTAATAATTCGTTTGAATGCTTCTTCATCATTCGGATTCACCACCAAACGGAAATAAGCAATCACATCTTTTATCTCTTTACGTTGGTAGAATGAAAGCCCGCCATAAATTTTATAAGGCATACTCCGCTTCCGAAGAGCTTCCTCAAAAATACGACTTTGTGCATTCGTACGATATAGAATAGCAAAATCAGCATACTCGTAATGATATTCCCGACGAAGTTCAGCTACCTTATTAGCAACGATATCCCCTTCTTCCACATCACTATATGCCTGAAATACACCGATAGCTTCCCCTTTCTCCTTTTCGGAAAATACGGCTTTACGTATCTGGCGCTCATTCTTTTCTATCAAGCTGTTGGCAGCACAAACAATGGTCTGTGTGGAACGATAGTTCTGCTCCAACTTGAAAACTTTCGTATTCGGATATGTCTTCGTAAAGTAAAGGATATTATCAATATCCGCTCCACGAAAAGAGTAAATGCTTTGTGCATCATCGCCAACAACACAAACATGCTGATTTTCTTTCGTCAATTGCAGAACAATGCTATGTTGCGCATAATTAGTATCTTGATACTCATCAACGAGTATATATCGGAATTGGTCTTGATAACGTGCCAATACTTCCGGATAATCACGAAATAAGATATAAGTATATACCAGCAGATCATCAAAATCCATAGCTCCCGCCTGACGACACCTTTCCCAATAACGGGTATAGATATCACGAATAGCAGGCATTTTTACAGCCATATCGCCTTCATATGCTTCTTTATTGGCAGCGTATCCCGTAGGAGTGACCAAATGATTCTTTGCATTGGAGATACGGGCTTGTACCGTTCCCGGTTTATAAGTCTTTTCGTCCAGTCCCATTTCCTTAATAATAGAACGAAGCAGACTTTTACTATCAGCCGTGTCGTAGATTGTAAACTGCGAGGTAAAGCCGATATATTGCGCCTCAGCACGAAGAATACGGGAGAAGATGGAATGAAATGTACCCATCCACAAGTAACGTGCCCGTTCCGCCCCCACTTGTCGGGCAATACGTTCTTTCATCTCACGTGCCGCCTTATTGGTAAAGGTAAGTGCAAGAATATTCCACGGATTGTAACCGTTCTCCAACAGATAGGCTATTTTATAAGTCAGCACACGTGTCTTACCCGAACCCGCACCGGCTATCACTAGCGAAGGCCCGTCATTGTAAGTCACCGCCGCGCACTGACTCTCATTCAATTCCTTTATATAATTGATATTCATAACAGCATTATAAAAACAATGTAGTTTTTTAACAAACTCTCGGCATTCAAATTTGTTCTGAATACAAAAGTATAATATTCATTTGAGAATGACGGTATTTTTATGATTTTTCGTCACTAACTATTTTAACCTAACCCCCAAAGCAATGAAAAAAAGTATATTGTTATCAATTATTTTGAGTTTAAGCCTAGTCGCCTGCATTCCACAGGCTATGGCGCAAAAACAAAGCCGTATGGAAAAACTGCTAAGGTATCTGAACGATAATGATACGGAAAAATGGCAGAAGAACCGAGAAAAGGTAGACAACGACACGAAGGCATATTATGCCGAAGAACTAGCCCTGCTGGATGTCCTTAACGGGTTGTGGAACGAACAAAGCGAACAAGCCGCAACCGATTATTTCGGATGTTACGGGAAAGCGGCAAACGCCTACTTCTCCAACATCTGTGAGGAAGAGAAAATACCGCTTCCGAACGTACAGGACAGAGCGGAACAGGCTATTATCCACATATTGGAGGCTTCGAAAGAACAGATACCTTTCAGCCGTACACTGCTGGACAGTATTCGTTCAAGCGGTTATACGGCAGACTCCGTTATTGCACAGAAGATACGGAATATCCGCGAATTGGCTTTATTGGAAGGTATGCTGACAGCGCCTGCACTCAGTACATATCAGACATATATAGCGGAATATCCGAACGGGAAATTTATCCCGCAAATCAATGCTGCCGAAAACAAACGGTTATACGGGATTGTAAAGCATACCCCGTCACAGGAAAATTTCAAAGCTTTTTTTGACGATCCGGCAATGCTAAAGTTTTTCACGGACAAAGAAACGCGCCCGTTTTTGCCAGAAGTCCAAGCTTTATATGATGATTTTCTATTCCATTGTATCGACAGTCTGCGAGAGGGAAACAATGCAACCGCCCTCCGGCAGGTTATTGACGATTATAAACGCAACCCTTATCTGAGTTCCTCAGCACGTACCCATCTGGACGACCTCGAATATCTTAGCGAGAAAGCTGATTTTGAACTTTTGAAACCGGCAATAACCAATTCCGAATCTTTGGGTTTGTTGCAGGAATTCCTCAGTACACATAAGTACAAAGAGTTTCGTGATCAAGCCAATGCGCTACGAGCTCCATTCATTCTACAGACAATCATCTCCACTCCCACTTCCGTAAAATATTACAATGCGGGACGACTGATCAAGTCTGCCGCCAACGACAGCACTGGGAATGTGTCAACCACTTATTCGTACAATGACAAGGGGCAGCTTGTCTCTATATTATCCCTGACTATGAAAAACGGTCAGGTGAGTGACGAGGTGCAAACAAACAGACTGTATGACCCTCAAGGCCACTGCATTTTTGAAGTGCAGACAAATCCCAAGACCAAAACGGACATTTACCGAAGGACACGCCGTATCGGTGCCGACGGGAGCATCGAGAGCGATTCACTTAAATATATGGACGGAAGGTCGATTATCAGCACATACAATAAACAAGGCTTATTGACTGAAGCTAAAGAATATAATAAGAACGGAGAACTCCAAGCATACACAGCGAACAAGTATGATGAAAAAGGCAGATTGACCGCATCGCAACATCAGAACTTGCTTATGGCTAACTCCGCCGATCAAGTTATCTCCCAAAAAGATACTTATGAATATGATAAATACGGTTATTTGACTCAGATAGCTTATCTGCGTATTTTAGGCAATAACCAGAAAACGTCCGGTTACCTGACTTGTATGTATGATAAATATGGCAATCCGATTGACGGAAATTCTTATTATGAATATGATAATACAGGGCAATGGGTCTGCCGTACAAATCGCGGAAATCCCCAAGAGGTGGAACGAGTACAGTATATTTATAAATAAAAGTGAAGATACTGCGAACCTTTTACCAAATGCTTCTGTTATTATAGTATAACAAGCCATTTAAAACTTGTAACATTATGAATACTATATTAATGTCTTTAATTATGATGACCATGACTTACGAAATGCCTAAACTTCCTTACGCAAACAATGCGTTGGAACCTGTAATCAGTCAGCAAACGATAGATTTCCATTACGGGAAACATCTACAAACGTATGTAAATAATCTGAACAGCCTCGTGCCCGGAACCGAATATGAAGGTAAAAAGGTGGAAGAAATCGTTGCCACCGCACCGGACGGAGCTATATTCAATAACGCCGGACAAGTATTGAACCACAATCTATATTTCCTGCAATTTGCCCCCAAACCTGCCAAGAAAGAACCGACAGGCAAACTGGGAGAAGCCATCAAGCGTGACTTCGGCAGCTTTGAAAACTTCAAGAAAGAATTCAATGCGGCAGCGGTAGGATTATTCGGTTCAGGATGGGCCTGGTTGTCCGTTGATAAAAACGGAAAACTGCACATCACCAAAGAAGGAAACGGCAGTAACCCTGTACGTGCCGGATTGAAACCGCTTCTCGGTTTTGACGTGTGGGAACACTCTTACTATCTGGATTACCAGAACCGTCGTGCCGACCATGTCAATGCCCTGTGGAGTATCATCGACTGGGATGTGGTGGAAAACAGAATGTAACGGATTTACTGACTAAACTATACTTGAACAAGGTCGTTGTGATTTTCACAGCGACCTTTTTTAGGCTATATAGATGCCACCAACACAAATATCCGACAGAAAAATGAAAAAAAATCAACCGATTTAGTGTTTTTCTGTTTCTTTTTCACTTACTTTGCTCCCGTAAAGACAAAGGGGTGCCCCATGAGGGGCTGAGATTATACCCTAAGAACCTGATGCAGTTAGCACTGACGTAGGGATTGTGTTTCTTCTTATCGCCTTTCCGTAAAAGCACGCTCTTTGTATTTACTTTCAACTTATTTATTCTGATAGGACAATGAAAGTACAAGTGAACAACAAAGAGGTGGAACTTATCCCCAACTCTACCCTTACACAGCTGACGACGCAACTCGAACTTCCCGTTCAAGGTATTGCTATCGCGGTAAACAACAAAATGATTCCCCGTACCGAATGGGAACGTTTCGTATTGCATGAGAATGACAATCTGGTAATTATCAAGGCGGCTTGCGGAGGATAAGAAAATGATTAGTCTGCAATTTATCACACATCAGACCGAACGGTATTCATATTTCGAATCGGCACGTATGGCACTCGAAGGAGGGTGCAAATGGATCCAACTACGCATGAAAGAAGCTCCTCTTGAGGAGGTGGAACAAGTGGCGCTGCAACTGAAGCCACTCTGTAAGGAACACGAAGCTATCTTAGTTCTCGATGATCATGTCGAATTGGTCAAGAAACTGGAAGTGGACGGTGTACATCTGGGAAAGAAGGATATGCCCATCGACCAGGCACGACAGATACTCGGAGAAGCCTTTATCATCGGTGGCACGGCCAATACCTTCGAGGATGTCGTACAACATTACCGCGCCGGAGCCGATTACTTGGGGATCGGTCCCTTCCGCTTCACCACCACTAAAAAGAATTTAAGTCCCGTACTCGGTCTGGAAGGTTACGCTTCCATCCTTTCACAAATGAAAGAAGCGGATATCAACCTTCCGGTAGTAGCTATCGGAGGAATCACCAACGAAGATATCCCCGGTATCCTCCGCACAGGAGTCAATGGCATCGCCTTGTCCGGAACGATTCTCCGGGCGGAAAATCCGGTAGAGGAAACACGGAAGATTCTAAGTAATTCATAAATCAACATCTATAATTCTAAATTCCAAAAGACATGGAAAAGTTAGTAATTGCAGGACGTGAATTCAGCTCACGCCTTTTCTTGGGAACAGGAAAATTCAACTCCAATGAAATAATGGAGCAATCTATTCTGGCTTCGGGCACAGAAATGGTAACGGTTGCCATGAAACGTATTGACATGGACAACAAAGAGGACGATATGCTGAAACATATTATCCATCCGAATATCCAGTTATTACCCAACACTTCCGGTGTACGCGATGCGGAAGAGGCTGTGTTTGCCGCACAGATGGCGCGTGAGGCGTTCGGAACAAACTGGCTGAAACTAGAGATTCACCCAGATCCCCGCTACCTGCTCCCCGACTCTATCGAGACACTGAAAGCTACGGAAGAGTTGGTAAAACTAGGTTTCGTCGTATTGCCTTATTGTCAGGCAGACCCCGTGCTTTGTAAACGGTTGGAAGAAGCCGGAGCAGCTACCGTTATGCCTCTCGGCGCTCCGATCGGCACAAATAAAGGATTGCAGACCAAAGAATTCCTACAGATTATTATCGAGCAGGCAGGTATCCCTGTTGTCGTTGATGCAGGTATCGGTGCGCCAAGCCATGCCGCTGAAGCAATGGAACTGGGAGCTTCCGCCGTACTGGTAAATACAGCAATTGCCGTTGCCGGAAACCCGGTAGAAATGGCGAAGGCCTTCAAAACTGCCACCGAAGCCGGAAGACAGGCATACGAAGCGGGATTAGGACTGCAAGCGGACAACTTTATAGCCGAAGCCAGCTCACCGCTGACTGCTTTTTTGGATAAATAATATGAATAAGTAGCTGACTGCTAAAAGAACAATTATGGAACAAAGAATAAAATTTCCCCGCTCTCAGAAAGTATATTTACCCGGAAAACTTTATCCGAATATCCGCGTTGCCATGCGGAAAGTGGAGCAAGTGCCCAGTGTCAGTTTTGAAGGCGAAGAAAAGATTGTAACTCCCAATCCGGAAGTATATGTGTATGACACCAGCGGACCGTTCAGTGATACGGAAATGAGTATTGATCTCAAAAAAGGCTTGCCCCGAATGCGTGAAGAATGGATTGTCGGTCGTGGTGATGTGGAGCAACTACCCGAAATCACTTCCGAATACGGACAAATGAGACGGAACGACAAAAGCCTCGACCACCTGCGTTTTGAGCATATCGCTCTGCCTTATCGGGCAAAAAAAGGAGAGGCTATTACTCAGATGGCATACGCCAAAAAGGGAATTGTCACTCCGGAGATGGAGTATGTGGCCATCCGTGAAAACATGAATTGCGAAGAGTTAGGAATCAAGACTTATATCACTCCCGAATTTGTCCGCCAGGAGATTGCGGAAGGACGTGCCGTACTGCCCGCCAACATTAATCATCCGGAAGCCGAACCGATGATTATCGGACGTAACTTTCTGGTAAAAATCAATACGAATATCGGAAACTCGGCTACTACTTCGAGCATTGACGAAGAGGTAGAAAAAGCATTATGGAGTTGCAAATGGGGAGGCGATACGTTGATGGATCTCTCTACCGGAGAAAACATTCATGAGACACGTGAATGGATTATCCGCAACTGCCCCGTACCCGTCGGCACAGTCCCTATCTATCAGGCTCTTGAGAAAGTAAACGGTGTGGTGGAAGACCTGACTTGGGAAATTTACCGGGATACTTTGATTGAACAATGCGAACAAGGAGTGGATTACTTTACCATCCATGCAGGTATCCGTCGGCACAATGTCCATCTTGCCGACAAGCGGTTGTGCGGTATTGTCAGTCGCGGAGGAAGTATCATGAGCAAATGGTGTCTGGTGCACGACCGGGAAAGTTTCTTATATGAACACTTTGACGACATCTGCGATATTCTGGCACAGTATGATGTGGCAGTATCTTTGGGCGACGGACTTCGTCCAGGTTCTATCTACGACGCGAATGACGAAGCGCAGTTTGCAGAATTGGATACAATGGGAGAATTAGTGTTACGCGCATGGGATAAGAATGTGCAAGCATTCATCGAAGGCCCCGGACACGTTCCGATGCACAAGATCAAAGAAAATATGGAACGCCAGATCGAGAAATGCCACGATGCGCCGTTCTATACACTCGGCCCGCTGGTAACGGATATTGCTCCGGGATATGATCATATCACTTCCGCCATCGGTGCGGCACAAATCGGATGGTTGGGAACGGCAATGCTTTGCTATGTCACTCCTAAGGAACATCTTGCCCTGCCGGACAAAGAAGACGTACGTGTGGGAGTCATCACTTATAAGATTGCCGCCCATGCCGCCGACCTCGCCAAAGGACATCCGGGAGCACAGGTACGTGATAATGCATTGAGCAAAGCCCGGTATGAGTTCCGTTGGAAAGACCAGTTTGATTTATCACTTGACCCGGAACGTGCACAAAGCTACTTCCGTGCCGGACATCATATCGATGGAGAATACTGTACGATGTGCGGACCTAATTTCTGTGCGATGCGGTTGTCACGTGATTTAAAGAAGAACAAAAACTAATCACTAAAAATTATGTTTTCAGACGAATTAGAAAAAATATCTTGGGAAGAGACGACAAAAGCCATCTATTCCAAAACGGATGCAGACGTACGACGTGCATTGGGTAAAAAAGAGCACCTGGACGTCAACGATTTTATGGCATTGATTTCTCCGGCCGCCGCTCCTTACCTGGAAGTGATGGCACGCCTCAGCCAGAAATATACATTGGAACGGTTCGGCAAGACCATCTCTATGTTTGTTCCGCTCTATCTGACTAATTCTTGCACCAACTCTTGTGTGTATTGCGGTTTCCATATCAGTAATCCGATGAAAAGAACCATACTGACAGAGGAAGAGATTATCAACGAGTACAAGGCTATCAAACGTCTGGCTCCTTTCGAGAATCTCCTGCTAGTGACCGGCGAGAATCCCGCGGCAGCGGGTGTTCCTTATATCGCCCGCGCTTTGGACTTAGCCAAACCTTATTTCAGCAATCTCCAGATTGAGGTAATGCCGCTTAAAGCAGAGGAATACAAGGAGCTGACCAATCATGGCCTGAACGGAGTAATCTGCTTTCAGGAGACTTACAACAAAGCAAATTACAAGACGTACCATCCGAGAGGCATGAAGTCCAAATTTGAATGGCGTGTCAATGGCTTCGACCGTATGGGACAGGCAGGGGTGCACAAAATCGGTATGGGGGTATTGATCGGTCTGGAAGAGTGGCGGACAGATGTTACGATGATGGCTTATCATCTGCGCTATCTGCAGAAGCACTATTGGAAAACGAAATATAGCGTGAACTTCCCGCGTATGCGCCCGTCGGAGAATGGAGGTTTCCAGCCCAATGTCATCATGAACGACCGCGAACTCGCCCAACTCACATTCGCCATGCGTATCTTCGACCATGATGTAGATATCTCTTATTCTACCCGCGAAAGTGCGGAGATACGCAACAACATGGCAACACTGGGTGTAACGACCATGAGTGCGGAAAGTAAGACCGAACCGGGAGGATACTACAGTTATCCCCAAACACTGGAGCAGTTTCATGTCAGCGATGAACGGAAGGCCGTGGAAGTGGAACGTGACTTGAAAAAGCTGGGACGTGAACCTATTTGGAAGGATTGGGACCAGTCGTTCGATTTCAAAAGATAGGCTGATGCGATACGACAGACAAATTATACTTCCTGAGATTGGGGAAGAGGGACAGAATAAGTTGCAAAAGGCAAAAGTGCTGATTGTAGGTGTGGGAGGGTTAGGCTCTCCCATCGCTCTTTATCTGGCGGGTGCAGGCGTAGGCTGTCTTGGTCTGGTAGACGATGATTCGGTAAGTATCAGCAATCTGCAACGACAGGTCCTTTATTCCGAAGAGGAGCTGGGAAAGCCGAAGGCCGTATGTGCCGCCCAACGCTTGACCTCGCTCAACAGTGAGATTGAGACAAGATACTACTCTACCCGACTGACTGCGGAAAACGCATACCGTATTATCCAAGAATATGATATAGTGGTGGACGGCTGTGATAATTTCGATACCCGTTATCTGATTAACGATATCTGCATCGAGCAGGGAAAACCGTATGTATATGGCGCTATCTGCGGATTTGAAGGACAAGTCTCGGTTTTCAATTACGGAAACCGAAAGAAAAGTTATCGTGATCTTTATCCTGACGAAGAAGAAATGAAACGAATGCCTCCTCCCTCCAAAGGAGTAATGGGAATTACGCCTGCCGTTGTAGGAAGTATTGAAGCAACAGAAGTTCTAAAGATAATCTGTGGTTTCGGTGACGTTTTAGCCGGTGAACTATGGACAATTGACCTGCGGACATTGCAATCTAACAAATTTTCACTATAAAGGTTGGTTTCTGATATAGTTAATTAGTAACTTTGCTAAAGAATCCAATTTTAACAAAGGGAAATGAAATTAATTGTAGTCACCACACCCACTTTCTTCGTTGAAGAAGACAAGATTATCACTGCTCTTTTTGAAGAGGGATTGGATATTCTACATCTTAGAAAACCGGAAACTCCGGCCATGTACTCTGAACGGTTGCTGACTCTTATTCCGGAGAAATATCATCGACGTATTGTCACGCACGAGCATTTCTATATGAAAGAGGAGTTCAATTTGATGGGAATTCATCTGAATGCCCGCAATCCCAAGGAGCCACATGATTATGACGGGCATATCAGTTGTTCATGCCATTCTGTGGAGGAAGTGAAAAACAGAAAACATTTTTATGACTATGTTTTCATGAGTCCTATTTACGACAGTATCTCTAAAGTGAACTATTATTCGACGTATACCGCCGAAGAATTACGTGAAGCACAAAAGGCTAAAATCATCGACTCGAAAGTAATGGCGTTAGGCGGTATCAATGAGGAGAACCTGCTTGAGATTAAGGACTTCGGCTTTGGCGGTGCCGTTATATTGGGGGATCTTTGGAATAAATTCGATGCTTGTTCCGATCGTGATTATCTGGCTGTAATCAAGCATTTCAAGAAACTGAAAAAGCTATCGGATTGAGCGAATAAAGAGCCGGGCTTGTATTTTATATTGCAATCACTAGATTTAGATTTTATATAAAAGAAAAGGGAATCCCCGAATATTCGAGAATTCCCCTTTCCTTTATTATTGTAGTACAACGGTTCTTTATCAGAACTCGTAATGGAAACCAAATGAAAGGTCTTCACTACCGAATGAAAATCCGTAACCATCAGTACCATACGCATAATCATCTCTGTATCCCAAGAATCCACATTTGGCAACAAGGCTAAAGTGATTATTCAATTTAATGGCAAGTCCCGGTTTGATCCCCAGCTCAAAGCCACCTTCGGAGTTGTCACCATATTTAACAGAAGAAACTCCAATACCTCCATCCAAAAACAGACGTACTACTTTATTTTCGTAATATGAATAACGAACATAAGGAGCAAAACTAAAAGCATTTTTAAAACCTACTGTCTCTTTGCTGTTGTGAGCAAATCCTAAGGTAGCTCCCACTGCCCATTGTTCACTAAAGTTATATCCAAATTCCGGTTCAATCAGGAAAGATGTATTATCCGCATCGTCATTATGCCACAATGCCACATTTCCACCCGCATAAAATTGTGCTTTAGCAGACAAAGCCGCCATCACTACAAAAATCAAAACTACAATCTTTTTCATTCTATCGTTGTTTTAGTTAAACATTCAGGCCTCTTAAAAGCCTAATACCTTAATTTTTCGGGGAACAAAAGTATAACCCTTTTTTGATTAAAACAACTTTTTAGTTAGTTTTTCATAAAATATACATCTTGAGCGAGTGTAAACTTTGAGTAAACATCGCAACAAGTAATAGTAAATAATCGGCTGAAAAAAATAGGCTGCAATCAACTCTATGAGATGATTACAGCCTACATTACAGATAGTTAAGTACCTAACCAGTGTATTTGACTATCCTTCTATAGCTGCCTGCGCCGCTGCCAATCTTGCAATAGGCACTCGGAACGGCGAACAACTTACGTAGTTCAATCCTACTCTGTGGCAGAACTTCACAGAAGAAGGTTCACCACCATGTTCACCACAAATACCGCATTTCAAATCCGGACGGATGGCACGGCCTTTTTCCGTTGCCATACGAACCAACTGTCCCACACCATTCTGGTCGAGAACCTGGAACGGGTCTACTTTCAAAATCTTCTTTTCCAAATATACAGGGAGGAAAGAAGCAATATCATCACGAGAGTAACCGAAAGTCATCTGCGTCAAGTCATTTGTACCGAATGAGAAGAATTCCGCAGAAGAAGCAATACGGTCGGCAGTCAAGGCTGCACGAGGTATTTCGATCATAGTACCAACTTTGAAATCAATGCTGTCTCCCATTTCCTCAAACAATTTCTTAGCTTCGGCACGGATCACCTTTTCCTGTTCTTTGAATTCATACAGAATACCGGTCAACGGAACCATAATTTCCGGATGAGTCTCCACTCCTTCTTTCTTCAATTCCAAAGCAGCACCCAAGATAGCGCGTGTCTGCATCTGTGTAATCTCCGGATATGTATTTCCCAAACGACAGCCACGGTGTCCCAACATCGGATTGTGCTCACACAATGATTCCACACGCTGTTGGATATATTGCAGGCTCACTCCCATAGTATCTGCCATTTCCTGCTGTCCTTTCAGATCGTGAGGAACGAACTCATGCAAAGGAGGATCGAGCAGACGTACAGTCACAGGACAACCCGCCATTGCCTTAAAGATACCTTTAAAGTCGGCTTGTTGATATGGAAGAATCTTAGCCAATGCCTTACGACGGCCTTCTGCATTTTCAGCCAGAATCATTTCACGCATAGCCTTAATCTTCTCACCCTCAAAGAACATATGTTCCGTACGGCAAAGACCGATACCCACCGCACCGAAATTACGGGCTACCGTCGCATCATGAGGCGTATCCGCATTGGTACGTACCTGCAGACGGGTATATTTATCGGCAAGCGCCATCAGTTCGGCGAAGTCACCGGAGAGTTCGGCAGCCTTCGTTTCCACCTTACCATTATATACTATACCTGTACTTCCGTTCAATGAGATATAATCTCCTTCTTTCAATACCACACCGTCAATTTCTACGGTACGAGCTTTATAATCGATATTCAAAGCACCCGCACCCGACACACAGCATTTGCCCATACCACGTGCAACCACAGCAGCATGAGAAGTCATACCACCGCGAGCTGTAAGAATACCTTCGGCAACTGCCATACCGGCCAGGTCCTCAGGAGAAGTCTCGATACGAACCATCACTACACGCTTACCGGCAGCACGCCATTCGGCTGCATCATCAGCAAAGAATACAATCTGACCGGCAGCAGCACCCGGAGAAGCAGGAAGACCGCGAGTTAGAATTTTAGCTTTCTTCAAAGCGTCCTTATCGAATACAGGGTGGAGCAACTCATCCAACTTATTCGGTTCCACACGCATCAAGGCAGTCTTTTCGTCAATCATGCCCTGACGGAGCAAATCCATAGCAATCTTCACCATAGCAGCACCCGTACGCTTGCCGTTACGTGTCTGGAGGAACCAAAGTTTACCTTCTTGTACGGTGAACTCCATATCCTGCATATCCTTATAGTGATTTTCCAGTTTGGTTTGAAGCGCATCCAGTTCTTTATAGATTTCGGGCATGGCTTCTTCCATAGAAGGATATTTGGCAACGCGCTCTTCTTCACTGACTCCTGCCAGTTGAGCCCAACGCTGAGAACCTATCTTAGTAATCTGTTGCGGAGTACGGATACCGGCTACCACATCCTCGCCCTGCGCGTTAATCAGGTACTCACCATTGAAAAGGTCTTCACCTGTGGCAGCGTCACGGGAGAAACAAACACCTGTTGCCGAAGTTTCGCCCATATTACCGAATACCATAGCCTGTACACTGACTGCTGTTCCCCATTCGTCGGGAATTCCTTCCATCTTACGATAAAGAATAGCACGTTCATTCATCCATGAGTTGAATACGGCACAGATAGCTCCCCAAAGCTGTTCGTAAGCTGATTTCGGGAAATCCTGTCCGGTCTGTCCTTTTACGGCGGCCTTGAATCGTTTTACCAATTCCTTCAAGTCTTCCACTTCCAACTCATTATCCAGTTTCACACCTTTCTGATGTTTCACTTCTTCGATGATTTCTTCAAACGGGTCCACATCTTCCTTATTCACCGGCTTCATGCCCAATACCACGTCACCGTACATCTGTACAAAACGACGGTAAGAATCCCATGCAAAACGCGCATTTCCTGTTTTGCGGATCAATCCTTCCACTACTTCGTCATTCAGTCCCAGATTCAGAATCGTATCCATCATGCCCGGCATGGAAGCACGTGCACCGGAACGAACAGAAACCAACAACGGATTCTCAACGTCACCGAATTTTGATTTCATCAAAGTTTCTATATTGGCGATTGCTCTTTCTACTTCACTTTTCAAAAGAGATACGACTTTATCTTTTCCTAATTCGTAATATTCTGTACAAACATCTGTGGTGATTGTAAATCCCGGAGGAACAGGGACACCGATAAGATTCATTTCGGCAAGGTTGGCGCCTTTACCACCTAACAAGTTTCTCATGTCAGCCTTTCCTTCTGCCTGACCATTTCCAAAGGTATAAACTCTTTTTTTATCCATAATATTGTGTTTAAAGTTACATTATGACTTTTTTCTGTTCGCAAATCTAAGGATATTTCGCAAACCAGAAAACTTTTTGCGAAAAAACTTTCTATCAAAATGCAATTTCGACATTACAATCTGGAATATTTCCGTAGACACGAAAGTTTTCCCAAAAAAATACCTACTTTTGCAAAGTAATTATTAGATTGGTGTAAAAGTGGCAAGAAAGAAAAAAGAGCTTCCCCTATTGGAGAAGGTAACAATCATGGATGTGGCTGCCGAAGGGAAAGCCATCGCAAAAGTAAATGACCTGGTAATTTTTGTACCATACGTAGTACCGGGCGATGTAGTAGACCTTCAGATCAAGCGTAAAAAGAACAAATATGCCGAAGCAGAAGCGGTGAAGTTTCATGAACTGTCGCCCAACCGCGCTGTTCCTTTCTGCCAACATTACGGTGTATGCGGCGGTTGCAAATGGCAAGTGCTCCCCTATTCGGAACAAATCAGATATAAACAGAAACAAGTAGAAGATAACCTGAAACGTATCGGAAAGATCGAGCTTCCCGAGATTTCTCCTATTCTTGGTTCGGCAAAGACCGAATTCTATCGGAATAAACTGGAATTTACATTCTCAAACAAACGCTGGCTGACTAGTGAAGAAGTCCGTCAAGACGTGAAGTATGACCAGATGAATGCAGTAGGTTTCCACATTCCGGGAGCATTCGATAAAGTGCTGGCCATTGAGAAATGCTGGTTGCAAGATGATATTTCCAACCGCATCCGTAATGCGATACGCGACTATGCATACGAACATGATTATTCCTTTATCAATCTGCGCACGCAGGAAGGTATGTTGCGTAACATGATTGTCCGCACGTCTTCAACCGGTGAGCTGATGGTAATTGTGATTTGTAAAATCACGGAAGAGCATGAGATGGAGTTGTTCAAGCAGTTATTGCAGTTTGTCGCCGACTCATTCCCGGAGATCACTTCCTTGCTATACATTATTAATAATAAATGCAACGACACTATCAATGATCTGGATGTGCACGTATTCAAAGGCAAGGACCACATCTTTGAAGAAATGGAAGGATTGCGCTTCAAAGTAGGTCCGAAATCTTTCTATCAGACAAATTCGGAACAAGCGTACAACCTATATAAGGTGGCCCGTGAATTTTCCGGTCTGACCGGAAATGAGCTGGTATATGACCTTTATACGGGAACAGGAACAATTGCGAATTTCGTATCACGCCAGGCACGCCAAGTGATAGGTATCGAATATGTGCCGGAAGCCATCGAGGATGCAAAGGTCAATGCAGAAATCAATGATATCAAGAACGCATTATTCTATGCAGGTGATATGAAAGACATGCTGACTCAGGACTTCATCAATCAGCACGGACGTCCGGATGTGATTATTACAGATCCTCCCCGTGCCGGTATGCATCAGGATGTGATCGACGTTATCCTGTTTGCCGAACCAAAACGGATTGTTTACGTAAGTTGCAATCCTGCTACTCAAGCACGCGATTTGCAACTGCTCGATGAGAAATATAAGGTGAAAGCCGTTCAACCGGTAGATATGTTCCCTCATACTCATCATGTGGAAAATGTGGTGTTATTGGAACTCCGATAAAGAATTCGGTTCACCACAGATTACACGGATTAACACGGATTTTTTATTGTTGGATTTTATAATCTGTGTTAATCCGTGTAATCTGTGGTGAGTATTAAATCAAAAGAAAAAAGAAATGGAAAAAAGACCGAGAAGAACTCCCGCTGAAAAGGCACATGCTCAATATACCAACTATGCAGTCAAGGAACCGATGGAACTTATGGAGTTTCTGGCTGCCAAAATGCCGGATGCAAGTCGTACCAAACTGAAATCATTACTCAGTAAAAGGGTCGTATTCGTTGATAATGTAATCACTACGCAGTTCAACTTCCCGTTACAGCCGGGTATGAAGGTGCAGATCAGCAAAGAAAAAGGAAAAAAAGAGTTTAATAACAGACTGCTGAAAATTGTATATGAGGACGCTTACATTATTGTGGTCGAGAAGATGCAAGGACTTCTATCCGTCAATACAGAACGTCAGAAAGAACGTACCGCATATACAATACTGAATGAGTATGTACAACGTTCCGGACGCCAGTTCCGCGTGTATATCGTTCATCGGCTGGATAGGGATACTTCCGGCTTAATGATGTTCGCTAAAGATGAAAAGACGCAACGTACACTACGCGACAATTGGCATGATATAGTGACCGATCGCCGGTATGTAGCTGTAGTAGAGGGAAGTATGGAGAAGGATTATGGAACTGTAGAATCGTTTCTTACAGACAGAACTCTCTATGTCAGTTCAAGCCAACAAGATGATGGCGGCGCGTTATCCATCACTCACTATCGCACTATCAAGCGTGCCAATGGGTATTCTTTGATAGAATTGGACTTAGAGACAGGCCGTAAGAATCAAATCCGTGTACATATGCAAGATCTGGGACATCCGATTATCGGAGACGGAAGATATGGTGGTGAAAATACTCCTAACCCTATCGGTCGAATGGCACTTCATGCTTTCAAGCTGTGCTTCTATCATCCCATAACAGGAGATTTGATGGAGTTTGAGACTCCTTATCCGGCAGACTTCAAGAAATTGTTTCTGAAAAAGTAAGAAAGTTTTCACCACAGATTACACAGATTCGCACAGATTATTGCTATTAAAAATACACCATTTAATTTTTAATCTGTGTCAATCCATATAATCTGTGGTGAGTATAACTGCTTTATTTTCGGTATTTAATTTATATCTCATTGCATTTCCAGCGTAAATGGAAATCCCTCCGAGTCTCCAGTCAAATAAAAGATTCCGGTCATCACCCCCCGATAGATATCCACATTGTCCATATAAGAGGTTCCATTTCTACCATAATCCAGTACTAAGTTATTGCTATAGCGATCTTCCCAATACCACTGAAAGCGGAAATGGTCGTATAACTCTCTATTACGAAAAAACTGATACTCTTCACCAAAACCGTCTGGATCAAAAGTAAACTCACTATATAAAATTCGACCGTTACCAGCACTCATACCAACGTCACCTACCCATACCCGGCCAAACATTCGCTCTTCCAAGTCTTCATCATCTTCACACGAAGTAAAGCCGACCAATAAAGTCAGCATAAGTAGAAGCCCCGCATATTTCTTAATCAGTTTCATATCTTTTCTAGTTTATTTCGTTTACAAATACAAAATTAGCATTTTTATTTTACTATATACCACAAGCCATAAGTTTTTCGTACCTTTGCCAAATAATTTAAAATTCTCACATGAAACTTCTTTGGCTTGATTTAAATAGTTCATACGCCCATTCATCTTTGGCATTGCCTGCCTTGCACGCGCAAATAGCAGATGACACCACAGTCGAATGGTGTATGGTCTCCGCAACAATTAATGAAAACACTGGTAACATCGTCAAACAGATCTATCAACACCAACCGGATATTATTGCAGCTACCAATTGGCTATTTAATCATGAGCAACTGTTACACATTGTCTCACGCGCCAAAGCCCTGCTTCCACAATGCTGTATCATACTCGGAGGTCCCGAATTTTTAGGAGACAACAAAGACTTTCTATTCAAGAACAAATTTGTCAACGGAGTGTTTCGGGGAGAGGGAGAAGAAGTATTCCCATTATGGTTAAAGGTGTGGAATCGGCCAAGAAAAGAATGGAAATCAATCACAGGACTCTGTTATCTTGACGAATCGGAAGAATATCAAGACAACGGTATTGCCCGCGTCATGAACTTTTCCGCATTGGTTTCCCCGGAGAGAAGCCGTTTCTTTAATTGGAGCAAACCCTTTGTCCAACTGGAAACGACACGAGGTTGCTTCAATACCTGCGCATTCTGTGTCAGTGGCAGCGAAAAGCCTGTCCGTACCATCCCACTGGAAGCCATTCGCGAACGTTTGGATAATATTCATCAGCATGGTATCAAAAACGTGCGTGTACTCGACCGTACGTTCAATTATAACAACAAAAGAGCCAAAGACCTCTTGAATCTTTTCTGTGAATATCCGGATATCCGTTTCCACCTGGAAATTCACCCGGCACTCCTTTCCGAAGAGTTAAAGAATGAACTGGCTGCTTTACCCGATGGTTTATTGCATTTGGAAGCTGGCATTCAAAGTTTGCGGGAACCTGTTTTGGAACAAAGCCGCCGTATCGGAAAACTATCCGACGCCCTTGAAGGATTAAAATACCTCTGTTCGTTAAAGAACATGGAAACCCATGCCGATCTGATAGCAGGTCTCCCCCTCTATCATCTGACAGAAATATTTGAAGATGTCCGTACACTTGCAGAATATGGCGCAGGGGAAATACAACTGGAATCATTAAAGTTACTTCCGGGCACAGAAATGCGAAGAAGAGCAGGAGAATTGGGTATTCAATATTCTCCGCTTCCCCCATACGAAGTATTGCAAACCCGTGAAATCTCAGTAGAAGAATTACAAACAGCCCACTATCTGTCCCGTCTTTTGGATGGATTCTATAATACTCCCACCTGGCGGACAATCACACGGACATTAATTCTAGAGAATCCTCATTTCCTACATGAGCTACTTGATCATTTAGTTCGGACAGACGTCATAGACACCCCTCTAAGTCTGGAAAGAAGAGGATTAATCTTATATGATTTCTGTAAAAAGCATTATCCCGGTTATCTGACACAAGTCAGTATCGCATGGATAGAGGCCGGTATGTCATTAAAGAAAGCTCCGGCGGAAAAAGTAAGGACCAAACGCCAAGTCCCACCCGAGAAATGGGAAATAGTATACGGAACTTATCGTGAGAATTTACGGCTATGTTTCCTCCCCACTGATGAAGCAGAACATGGCTATTGGTTTGGATTCGAATCGGAGGTTCAGAAGATACAACCCGTATTTAAGGCAAAAAATTAATAACAACGGGCAACCGGATAATCGACTCTGTAAACTCGATCGAAGAAAGGAATCCATTCATTCTCAGCAATGCCAAGCTGCAAGCCATAAAAATGTGTATCCGCCTTTCTATATTCCAATATCCGGTCAGTCAACTTCGGTGAGGGAAGCGGTATTTTAAAATCAGTAATCCATAAAACATCCGCATTCATATACTCTTTCTTCGATTGAAGTAAGTCGAAAGTAGCTTTCAACATCCGGGTGGCATCCGTGTCCCCGCAAGAGGTGGTAGAAAAGAAATCAAGCAAACGGGCCCGTTCCTTGCGGACATCAATCGGACATATCGAAACAGAAAAAGCGATCAGGAAACAAGGACGGCGTTGCCTGTCGGCTATTTCCAATAGTTTCACCAACAAAGAACAAGCTATTTTCTCCGGAATACCTACCATGCTTCCGGAAGTATCCAGACAAACAATCATCGGCCCTTTATGAACAGCCGGTTTGGTTTCCAACGAACGGGCAGGCTGCATAATCTCGGACTTATAGCGGAACGTCTGGAGCTTTCGGGTGACATATTTATAAATAAACAAACTCTCCAAATCATCATCAGCACAATGCACCATCTCCGTAGGCAATAAAGCATTCAAGTCATTACCGACAGTAACTCCTTGAATATCATTTTTAGAGGAATGTTCCAACCGATACACATCCCCTTGTCCCACGTGCAGTCGTTCCCTTCCCTCATCATCGGCAGTACGCCCCATCAAGTTTGCTATTTTAATGATCTCCGGATATTCCTTCTGCATACGCACCACTTTACGGATCCGCTCAAAGTCAACCGTATTCCACATCCCGCTCATCAGTCCCCATGCCTGAAAGAATTCATCTTTTTCCACCTCATGCCGTCTAAGATATTCAGGAATATTCTTGAGATTGGCGTGCAACCTATTTTCCAGACTCTCTTTCCTCTGGTCTATCTCCTTCTTTTTCTGTTCCTGCAGATTACGTTTGAAAGCCTCCTCCCAATCTTCCACCATCCGTTCCCAAAGTTCATCATCGCCATACTTTTCCTCCTCATTCCCGAACTGGCTTTTATAAAAGGAACTACCAAAACCCATTGTCTCGTATTTGTCCGATACTTGCTGAAGCAAAGCCTGCCATCCGTCTTTCCGCCTGGCTATCGACCATTCCAACGTTTGCTTCATTCCATTCTGCTCCGATTGGCTTTTTTGCAGGTTATACTTTTCCTTTTCCAGATTCAAATGAATGAACAGGCTCATCATGTCATAAAAGATACGGGCACACACTTCATCAGTCAGCACTTGTATCTTTATCATCGGATCATTCATGATAGACAACAAATACGCATACAAAGGTTCATCATCTGTATCACTGCACTCACCGGTTGCCACATATTGATCCAGCACCCGGATATAAAAGGAAGCGTCATATTTAGGATTCATCGCCGTACCGCAATTTACGTACATCCACACGTGCCCAAGCTATCTCCTTACGCACCAGAGCCACATACTTCCCCACCTCTGTTTTATCCTCTTCGGATATAAACATATTTCCCTGCAATTCTCTAAACAGTTTTTCGACGGCAGCATTCACCGTTTCCAACTCCTGCTCATAATCACGGTCGGTAAGTGTTACATTCCCCAGCCAGAGTTGCTGTTGCTCTCCTCTTTGCAGCCGACGCATCGGGAAACGTACCCCGTTAATATACAGATTCCTGTCATCCCGATACAGCGTCACCCTTTCAGCTCCTTGCTCTCCCAGCTTGGCAGTACCCGAAAAGACACGTATAATCGTCTGCTTCGGATTCTGAGGATCGGCATACATCATCCCTGTTGCCGGTGCATTTTTCGGATTATATTCCTTCAGATTCCGATAATCCACAATGAAGATATAAGTATTTCCCGTACCATGATTTTCAACCTGGTAATAGAAATGATCGACAATCAACAGGTCATCATCCCTGCGGTCGCCTTGTTTTCGTGCCTTCTCCAACGCTTCACGCACACGACTCACTTTCAAATCCGATTTTAAGGCCCGGCTAATCGATGAAATTTCCTTAACATAAGAGGCAAACAAACTACGGATTACTATCTGGCGTATGTCCGTACGCTCATCCGGCTCACTCCACAAGCAATGATAAACAGGCAACAAATCCGGCAAAGTGACTTCCGTACGCCCATGTACAAAAGCCGAAGCCTTCAGAAGCCGTACTATATTCTTCCAACGGCGGTCGCTCACATAGACATTACGATGAACTTCCGAACCTTGTACTTCCACTTTTCCCAATCCCTGACGAATCTCCGTTATACACGCCAGAATTGTCATAGGTACTGTCACCCGGACTATTTCTTCCTGCCACAAGCGATATTCTTCATTCGTTATCTGCCATTTCCCGACTTCATCGTTTTCTTCCACTTCTTCATCCAGCAACATCTGATAAAATGTCTCTTCCCGCTTCACACAAGTACTGATGACGCGAATCAGAAAACGATCCCACAAAGCGTCGAGCCCTTCTCCCTGAGCAGGAAGCTCATTACTGGCGGCAACGAGCAGTTTCAACGGCAACTTGATTTCCGTATTTCCATTTCTAAAAAGTTTCTCATTAATAACCGTTAGCAGTGTATTCTGTATCGCCGGTCCCGCTTTCCATATCTCATCCAGAAATACAACATCCGCTGTCGGCAGATAACCGTCAACCACGCGTTCGTACGTATCCGATTCTTTCAGACGGCTAATGCTTACCGGACCAAAGATCTCATCAGGAGTACTGAACCGTGACATCAGATATTCAAACGCCCGGGCATTTACAAAAGCTTTCTTCAACCGCCGAGCCACCATAGATTTGGCTACTCCGGGAGGGCCCAACAGTAAGATACTCTCTCCCGCCAAAGCGGCAAGCAAAGACAACCCTACTTCCACTTCCTTCTCATATACACCCCGATTCATCTCTTCCAGCAAAAGACTGATACGTTCCTTTATTTCCATCCTTTTATCTTTCATTCCGATTCTATTTTCCAATCAAACTCCAAAAGTAGTACTTATTCGCCAAAGAAAAACAGATTGCAGATAAAATAAACTAATGCCCTTTCATTCAAAAATCCAATTCAATACCTAATGCACGTGCTATGCGAATGAAACTCGATAACTGTAATCGACTTCACCTTTTTCTACACGAGCAATATAACTTTATTCTTTACCGATTTTTTGCGCTAACTGTTTCTGAGTTAACTTAGGAGCCTTACGTCTATCCCGAAGTATATCTCCATAATACCATGCCAACATTTTTTCATTGAAAGCGTCACGGGTTGGTGTACCATGTTCCCCGTATTTTTCATCAAGTAACTGGTTGGTTGTCTTGAATTTTGCTAATTTTTTTTCATCTAACTGTATCATAACACTAAATCTTTTAAACACAGAAACACGCATTTCATACAAGTCCGTTCCATCTGTCAGTTGGCAAATGTCAATCAAGTGGCAGGAAAAGAATATCACTTTCTCTTAATCTTTGAAGATACATACGGAAAAGAATATCCGGAATATAATAACTGCTATCTTCCATTGTCAACAGATCCAATTCCATCAATTTACGACTCGCCGCCTGAACGGCACTACTAGATGTCAAAGCATATTTACGAATAAAAGAAGCACTCATTATTTTTTGGGCTTTTCCTTCTGTGGCAATCGCATACAAAAGTTCTTTCTGCCGTTCGGGGATTCGGGATAATATCTGGCGATAACCATCACCGGCCTCTTCCAAAATCTCATCAATTGTTTGTCTCAATATATCTATTGTACATACACCGCCAGCTGAAGTATTTATAAAAGCTTCATGAAAAGTCTTCTGCATATAATAAGTGTTCCCGCCAAACAGTCCGTATATCCTCAATACATCCTTCTCATGGATATCCCGTTCATACGCCCTGAACCATTTACAGACAAAAGGTATATATTCTTCTGTCGAAATAGGATGTAACTCCATTATCGACGTACTGTTATAAAAAGGTCTGGCTGAAGAAAGAAACATCTCCGTAACAAGATGGCGTTCACTACCGGCAAAGATAAAATGTACATTGGAAAGATGCTGGATATGCGAACGAAGTAGTGCCTCAATATTATCTTCCGGATACTTAGTAATCTGCTGAAATTCGTCAAAAGCCACAATACACGGTCTGTCCGCCTTTTCCAAAGAAGTAAAGATCTCGGCCAATGTAAATTCCGGATGACTGATATCCCCCAGCTCCAGGCTAAAAGTCGGAGTGGCAGTGATGGGATCAAAACCAAACTTCGCATTAATAGATCTCAATCCCTGCACCAATGCCATAAATGCCTTCCTACTTTTAGTATTCAACGTTTCAAAAACTTTTTGCCCGAAAAGGTAAGTGAATTCACGTAAACTGGATGTATGCAGGATATCTATATAAAAGGTATAATAATTATCAGCAATTTCAGGCTTGTCATAACAAAAACGAACCAACTTGGATTTTCCCATACGTCTCGGTGAAATCATACATAGATTTCCACCATTAGACAAGGTGCGAATGACTTTTTTCGATTCTTCACGCCTGTCACAGAAATATTTCTCCGGAATATTACCGGTAATAATAAAAGGGTTTTCCATTATTCATATATTTAATGAACACAAATATAATTATTACATTCGTATTATACAAATCGTATAATACAAATTCAATAAAATCGACTCTCACCACCGAGCCTGAAAAGTTTTAAAAGCCCAAAAGCTACATCTTCCATTAAATCTCGTACCTTTGCTGTCGATTTTAAATATCATATAATAATGAAGAACTTTATCAAGGGATTCCGGTTTACTCCCTCCAATTATCCGGCTGCAGTAGAAGAGAAAATACAGAAATACAGAAAACAAGGATACAAACTTCCGCCACGTAAGGTACTCCGTACCCCCGAGCAACTGGAAGGGATTCGTGAAAGCGCAAAAATCAATACAGCGTTGCTGGACTATATTTCGGAGAATATCCGTGAAGGGATGTCCACAGAAGAGATCGATGTGATGGTGTATGACTTCACAACCGCCCACGGAGCTATTCCCGCACCGCTCAACTATGAAGGATTTCCCAAAAGCGTCTGCACAAGTATCAATGATGTAGTGTGTCATGGGATACCCAACAAGCACGAGATTCTCAGAAGCGGTGATATTATCAACGTAGACGTTTCTACCATTTACAAAGGATATTTCTCCGATGCATCCCGGATGTTTATGATTGGAGAGGTCAGCCCTGAAATGCGCAAATTGGTTCAAGTGACCAAAGAATGTATGGAAATAGGTATTGCGGCCGCACAACCCTGGAAGCAATTGGGAGATGTAGGCGCAGCTATCCAAGCGCATGCCGAGAAGAACGGATTCAGTGTGGTACGTGATCTTTGCGGACATGGCGTAGGGATGAAGTTCCATGAAGAGCCGGATGTAGAACATTTCGGACGGCGAGGCACGGGCATGATGATCGTGCCGGGAATGACTTTTACCATCGAACCGATGATCAACATGGGAACTTACGAAGTATTCGTAGACGAAGCCGACGGATGGACAGTCTGCACGGACGACGGACTGCCTTCCGCCCAATGGGAAAACATGATTTTGATTACTGAAACCGGAAACGAAATTCTTACATATTGATGGAACTGATTCTACTCATTGCGATTGCCATATTAGTGACAGTCCTGCTGGTACTGGCTCTGACGAAAGGCAACAATCAAACGCAAGCGGAACAATTACAGATAGCCCTACGCCAACAAATGCAAGAGAACCGGGAGGAACTGAACCGCAGTATCCGGGAACTCCGCATGGAAATGACGCAGACGCTCAACCAGAATATGCAGCAACTTCAAGACGTTCTGCACAAAAACATGATGACTACCGGAGAACTGCAACGGCAAAAGTTCGACATGATGGCCCGCCAGCAGGAAACGTTAATAAAATCCACCGAGAAACGTTTGGATGATATGCGTCTGATGGTGGAGGAGAAACTGCAAAAAACACTGAACGAACGAATTGGGCAATCCTTCGAGATAGTCCGTTCGCAACTGGAGAATGTGCAGAAAGGGCTGGGAGAAATGAAATCTCTCGCCCAAGATGTAGGCGGACTGAAAAAGGTATTGAGTAATGTGAAAATGCGGGGCACATTCGGAGAAGTCCAACTGGGTGCTTTATTGGAACAGATGATGAGTCCGGAACAGTACGACGCCAATGTCAAAACAAAAAAGAGCGGAACAGAATTCGTCGAGTTTGCCATTAAACTTCCGGGAAAAGATGACGCCAACAGCACTGTTTACCTCCCGATTGACGCTAAATTCCCCAAAGATATTTACGAACAATATTATGATGCATTCGAGGCCGGAGATACCGCACTGATGGAGTCATCCGGCAAGCAACTGGAAAATACGATCAAGAAGATGGCAAAAGATATTCATGACAAATATGTGGACCCGCCTTTCACTACGGACTTTGCCATCATGTTTTTGCCATTCGAAAGTATCTACGCTGAGGTTATCCGCCGCACCAGCCTCGTAGAGACACTCCAGAAAGAATATAAAATTGTAGTGACCGGACCGACGACATTAGGCGCTATCCTCAACAGTCTGCAAATGGGCTTCCGCACCCTGGCGATCCAAAAGCGTACCGGAGAAGTGTGGACTGTGTTGGGAGCTGTCAAGACAGAATTCGGCAAGTTCGGAGGACTACTTGAAAAGGTACAAAAGAACCTCCAAAGTGCCGGCGACCAACTGGAAGAAGTGATGGGGAAACGGACACGTGCCATTGAACGCAAACTACGGCAAGTGGAACAGTTACCCCATGAAGAAAGCCGGAAAATTCTACCTATTGACGGAATAGAAGAAGAGGAAGAATAATCTCACAGGCTATCAGAGTTGCATTACGGATATAATCATCAGAATATGTTTGTCAAGAACGAATCGTTGTGTCCTTTGTCGTAACGGAACGCAGCGCCAGGTTTTTCACCCAAAGCACAAAGATTCCTGTCAAAATAAGGTTCAAGACCAAAGTCAATACTGAAATCACCAATGCCGGACCTCCCAGATTATATCCTAATGCTATGAAAATAATCCCCGCTCCCACTTCGCCACGGGTAAACATACCGATCGAAAGAGCCAACCGCTCACTCAACTTCCGGTCGCGATAAAAGAACATCGGACAAAGTTTTCCCAGATTTGACAGCAAAGAAACCATCACGACATGGAATAGAATCATTCCCCACGACATCATTTCCTGCGAACCGGTCACCGAATGTGTACCGGCATGAGTCTCCGCAAAGTTCACTCCGATAAAATGAGGCATACTCATCCCCACCAGGAACATAAACAGAAAGGAGATTCCCGTAGCAACCGACCGTTCAACCGGTGTATCATGTTCTTTATGCTTCATGATCATTCCCAGGACAAATGCCGGCAAAAGCACTTCGATATGAATGCTTCCCGCTTCTCCGTATAGTTCCTTGCTGCCCAAATAAAGTATCTGAGTAGCCAGAAATATAATAACAGAATAAAAGAGGATAGCCTTCCAATCCTGCCGCCAATCATATTTATTCAATCGCTGCCAACCGATAGACAGCAATAGAAACACAATCACCACTACAATAATCAACTGCCAGCGCAAACCGATCATCATAATCTGAAGAGGAATCATCAGGATAATCGTGTCCAGATCATCGAAGATAGCCAATACCTGTATTTTCTTATAAATCCAACTGGATTTCAATCCGATAGCAGCCAGCATTGTAAATAAGATACCCGCAGAGGTAGGGGCGGCAAAACGGCTTAGCAACAGATTCTCTTTCCATGCCTCCCAGCTATTCCAGTAATCGGGCGGAAGTAATATGAACACATAATAAATAGCAATCATAAACCAAGGGAGAGCAGCCGTCGCCATCGCTATAAAATAATCTTCGGCATAACTTTTCCAACGGGACTTGTCAAGAACGAATTCCCGGCCCACGTTAATCATTATAAAACTAAGACATACATAAAGCAATACGTTAGAAATGGACTTGACAACTCCATACCCCTCTCCTGCTATCATTGGCAGGAATTGTGAAATGACGAGCCCCAACATCAGGAAGCCCGAAAAAGACAGTACTTTTCTCATATTTATAGTTGTTGCTGGTATATTAAAAACTAACCGCAAGTCAATTTGTTCAGCGCATATCTCTGAAAAATTGCTTGCGGCAATGTTTTAATCCAACTTCAGTACGGCAAGGAAGGCCTTCTGAGGAACCTCCACGTTGCCAATCTGCTTCATTCGTTTCTTACCTCTCTTCTGCTTTTCAAGCAGCTTCCGTTTACGGCTTACGTCGCCACCGTAACATTTGGCTGTTACGTCTTTACGGACTGCCTTGATGGTTTCACGCGCTATAATCTTAGCTCCAATAGCCGCCTGGATAGCAATCTCAAACTGTTGGCGGGGAATCAGCTCTTTCAATTTCTCACACATCCGGCGTCCCATATCATAGGCATTGTCGAAATGGATCAACGTAGACAGAGCGTCCACCGGCTCGCCGTTCAGCATAATATCCAGTTTCACCAGCTTGGAAGGTCTGAAACCGTTGGGATGATAGTCAAACGACGCATACCCTTTCGAAATACTCTTCAAACGGTCATAGAAGTCGATCACTATTTCCCCCAAAGGCATATTATAAAAGATCTCCACGCGATTGCCGGAAATATATTCCTGTTTAAGGAGTTCTCCGCGTTTCCCCAGACAAAGCGTCATAATGGGGCCGATATAGTCAGTAGTTGTGATGATGGAAGCCTTGATGTAGGGTTCCTCGATATGATCGATCAATGTCGGGTCGGGCATACCACCGGGATTATGCACCTCCTTCATCTCTCCCTGTTTGTCATATATATTATAAGATACGTTGGGCACGGTAGTGATCACATTCATGTCGAATTCGCGATCAAGCCGTTCCTGCACGATCTCCATGTGGAGCAATCCCAGAAAACCGCAACGGAAACCAAAACCCAATGCCAACGAAGACTCCGGCTGGAAAGTCAAAGAAGCGTCGTTCAACTGCAATTTTTCCAACGAAGCGCGCAAATCTTCAAAATCTTCCGCTTCAATCGGATAAACTCCCGCAAATACCATCGGCTTCACTTCCTCAAATCCGGCGATAGCCTGCGCGCACGGACGGGCCACATGAGTGATGGTATCTCCCACTTTCACCTCTTTTGAAGTTTTAATACCGGAAATAATATACCCTACATCCCCCGTACGAAGCTCATTGCGAGGAACCAGCTCCATCTTCAATACCCCGACCTCGTCAGCGTCATATTCTTTGCCCGTATTGAAAAACTTCACCTTATCCCCTTTCCGAATCACTCCGTTCTCAATCTTGAAATAGGCGATAATACCACGGAAAGAGTTGAATACGGAATCGAAGATCAATGCTTGCAGCGGTGCTTCCTCATCTCCTACCGGATGGGGAATACGTTCGATTACGGCTGCGAGAATCTCTTCCACCCCCATACCCGTCTTACCGGAAGCACGTATGATTTCCTCACGCTTGCAGCCCAGCAATTCGACAATTTCATCTTCCACCTCTTCCGGCATGGCGCTTGCCATATCGCATTTATTGATTACAGGAATAATTTCAAGATCGTGCTCGATAGCCATATACAGGTTGGAAATGGTCTGTGCCTGTACTCCTTGAGATGCATCGACAATCAGCAACGCACCTTCACAGGCTGCGATAGAACGGGACACCTCATAGGAAAAGTCCACGTGTCCCGGAGTATCAATCAAGTTCAGGATATACTTCTCACCCTTATAATTATACTCCATCTGGATGGCATGGCTCTTGATTGTGATACCTCTCTCCTTCTCCAAGTCCATGTCGTCAAGCATCTGCCCTGAAGTCACCTGAATGGTGTTGGTATACTCCAACAAACGGTCGGCCAGAGTTGACTTACCATGATCAATGTGGGCTATAATGCAGAAATTTCGAATATTCTTCATTCTGAATTCTTATTATTTTATCTTTTTCGGTGTGCAAAGATACGTAAATGGCGGAATATAAAAAAATGCGTTGATAACATTATGATAATGTACCAACGCATTTTTTTATTGCTTAAGTGAGTTACTCGCTTAGATCAATTTGATGAAGAGTTCACCTTCAACTTCTTCCACAGAGACTTTGTCTTCTCTCAATAACCAGCCAAGTCCGAGGAACAAATCTTTGTCAACCAATTTAGTTGCTTTCTTCAATTGCTTGGCAGTCATTCCTTCTGTTTCATTCAGTGCATTCCAGATAGTACCTGCAATCACACCTGCTTTTTCTTTCAACATTTGCTTTGAAATTTTAGTTAGACATGCTTTAAATCATCCGGTCTTGAAAGACTTTCAGATTTTATTTCGGGGACAAAGATAGCTATTTTTATGTTATAGAACACTTTATTGAAGGTTTTTTTATTGATTTTGTAAGAATAATGGCTTTTTTCCCTTATTTTGGATGGTTTTCGAGATATTCAGACCAAATTCTCGCCGCTTCTTCCACCATTTTCGCACAAGGACGTTTGCTATAATATTGAGCAGTACGTTCTTCCGGAACATTTGAGGCCGGTTCTTTTTTCTTCAATCCCAACAATTCGCCACAAATCAGCGACCCGTTGCGTTTTTTGAACTCGGCAGCCAATTCCTGGACAACTGCATAATTCGCTGCCTTTCCCTCGCGGTCTGTCGCTTCCGTAGCTCCGGTTTCGAGTCCTGCCACCAGGAACATACCGCAAGCAGCGCCACAAGTTTCGCGCATCCGGCCTATTCCTCCACCAAAGGATGCCCCCATGCGCAGAGCCTGTTCCTGCGTGAATCCGTACATATCTGCAAAGGCTGCCACTACGGACTGTGAACAATTGTATCCGCTTTTAAAAAGCTCTACTGCTTTTTGTACTCTATCTTCCATACTATTGTCTTTTTATTATATTCATCCCGACCCTAAAAACTCAACGGTCAATCTCCAACACCATCGGACAATGATCGGAATGCACCGCCTCATTCAGAATCCGAGCACTCTTCAACCATCGGCGTACCGGCTCGCTGGTCATACAATAATCTATTCGCCAGCCTTTATTTTTGGCACGCGAATTAAAACGGTAGCTCCACCAGGTATACTCCTGTTTTTCCGGATAAAGCAGACGGAAAGAATCAATAAAGCCTGCCGAGAGAAAACGCGTCATCCATTCCCGCTCTTCGGGGAGGAAACCGCTATTCTTCGCATTACGGACAGGATCATGAATATCAATCGGTTCATGGCATATATTATAATCACCGCAAAGAATCAGATTCGGACGTGTCTTCCGCAGCTCTGTCACGTATTTCTGAAAATCCTCCAGCCACACCATCTTGAATGCCTGGCGTTCGTCCCCGCTAGTCCCCGAAGGGTGGTACACGCTTACCACCGACAAATCACCGAAGTCCGCACGGATAAAACGGCCTTCATTATCGTATGCTTCCATTCCCATCCCGTATTCCACGTGGTCAGGTTCTTGCTTGGTCAATATGGCCACTCCGCTATATCCTTTTTTCTGTGCCGAATACAAATACGACTTATAGCCCAATGCTTCAAACACTTCCGCCGGGTATTGATCCGGCTGTAGTTTTGTCTCTTGCAGACAAAGAATATCCAGGTTTTCCTGCGCCAGCCATTCCGGGAAACCTTTGGAGATAGCAGCACGCAAGCCGTTCACATTATAAGTTATAATCTTCATCATTATATATTTATTGATTCACGTTTATTTTAGGAAAACAGAAGCATGATATTCAGTACGGATACAATTATCGCGATAGTATACAGCACAAATGTGCTCCAACGACTATTCACATAATTCCCCATCACCTTCCGGGAAGATGTCAGTCCGACTTGCAGAAAGACCGTGAAAGGCAATTGGATACTAAGTATCATCTGCGAAATAATCAGCCCCTTAAAAGGATCTCCGATAAAGAAAATCAGCAATAAGGCGATTCCTAGCGATAAAAGGACTCCCACTTGCGAGTGACTGTCTTTGATGTGATAAGACTCGCCGAAAATACCGGCAAAGATGGAACCTGCCGCCATCCCGCTTGTAATGGTGGACGAAATGCCCGCCATCAGCAATGCCAAAGCAAATACAATGGCAGCATTGCTGCCCAGCAACGGTTCCAGCAAGGACTTGGCCTGTTGCAGTTCCTCCACTTGAATGCCGCTTTTAAAGAAAGTCGCGGCAGCCAGCAGAATCATGGCACTGTTAATCGCCCAACCGATAATCATTGAGAACAGCGTATCGAACAACTCATATTTCAGTACTTTCTTGATAGATGCATCATCTTTCTTGTTATACTCGTGACTCTGTATCACTTCCGAATGCAAAAACAGGTTATGAGGCATTACCACCGCTCCCAGCACGCTCATGATTATCAGCATACTTCCTTCGGGAAACGAAGGAGTCACCCACCCCGCCGTTGCAGCCGGCCAGTCTATCTGCACCAAGAAAAGCTCATAAATAAACGAAAGTCCGATGACAGACACAAAGGCAATGATGGAACGTTCTATTTTCTTATAGGAATTGGTGAAAAGCATGATGGACACAAAAAGCGTAGTCAGCACAGCTCCCCATACAATAGGAATATCGAACAGCATTTCCAATGCGATGGCTCCACCCAGAATCTCTGCCAGCGAAGTAGAGATGGAAGCCAGCACCGCCGTACCAAGAATAGGACGGGATACCCATTTGGGAGTATATTTGGTGGCAGCTTCCGAAAGGCAAAGTCCGGTGACAATCCCCAAGTGAGCAACATTATGTTGAAGGATGATCAGCATAATCGTGGACAAGGTAACCACCCACAGTAATGAATAGCCGAATTCGGATCCGGCGGCAAAATTAGAAGCCCAGTTTCCGGGATCTATAAATCCGACAGTCACCAGAAGTCCCGGACCAATATATTTGAAAACATCCAGTCCGCCCAGATAGCGTTTATGATCTTTGCGTTTTAAGTCTTGAAAAAGATTCTTCATTGCTGCATAATAGTTTATTCAGTACAAATATACTTATAAATAACGAGTAGAGATCAATTTTGGTTCAAAATACCGACAAATAAGGAAAACGCTACTAACATCAAAAGCCCAAAGCAGTATCATAAAAAAACGCGGATCAACGCAAACTTACACAAAGATTAAATTTAATCTGCGATAATTTGCGTTAATCCGCGTTTCCTATCTTATACTTGAGACCGGATGATATCAATACCCCATCTCATGCAATGCACGGCATAACTGGTCCGGACACGAAGTGGGTCTGCCGCCACAGCGTACTCCTTCAAGTTTACTTATCACGTCCTCCACCTTCATTCCCTTTACCAGGCGCGAAAGACCTTGAAGATTGCCGTTGCATCCTCCCCAAAAGGCCACTTCTTTCACCACTCCATCTTCCACATTCAGTTCGATGTTGGTGCTGCAAGTGCCTTTCGTCTTATAAACATATTCCATGAGCTGTTATTCTTCGCCTTCCGGTTGCATATTGGTATAAACGGTCTGTACGTCGTCAAATTCTTCCAAACGTTCCACCATCTTATCTAATGTCTCACGCTGTTCCGGAGTAACCTCTTTCAGATCGTTCGGGATATAAGTGAAATCTCCACCGACATCTTCGAAACCACATTCCTCCAAATGTTTCTGAATGGCGGCATAGCTCTTAGGATCACCATAGATCGTAATTGTTCCTTCTTCCCTATCTTCATCATATTCATCTTCCACATTATAATCTATCAGGTCAAGAATCAGCTCTTCCATATCCAAGTCCTCTTTCTTCTTGAAAGTGAAAACACACTTATGGTCGAAAAGGAATGCCAAAGAACCCATTGTACCCAAGTTCCCGCCGAATTTGTTGAAAACGGAACGCACGTCCGCTACGGTACGGGTAGGGTTGTCGGTAAGTGTATCTACGAATACAGCTACTCCGTGAGGACCGTATCCCTCATACGTCATGCCCTTATAGTCACTCTGGTCTTTACCCATCGCATTCTTGATGGCACGCTCGATGTTATCCTTCGGCATATTTTCACGCTTACAAGTAGCGATCACCGAACGGAGTGTCGGGTTGTTTTCAGGTTCCGGACCACCTGCCTTTACAGCAATAGCGATTTGTTTACCCAGTCTTGTAAATGTTTTAGCCATGTGGCCCCATCTCTTCAGCTTGGTAGCTTTTCTATATTCAAATGCTCTTCCCATTGGTTTATATTTTTAGATTGAAATTTTAAACTTATCTAAGTTTGGCTCCCAGTTTATCTTCCAGGTTTTTCACCAGTTTCGACATGATCTTATCAATCATCTTATCGTTCAATGTCTGGCTCTCGTCTTGAAGCAAGAAGCTGACCGCATACGATTTCTTACCAGCTTCCAGATTCTTGCCTTCATATACATCGAAGAGTTCCACTTCTTTCAGCAACTTCTTCTCTGTCTCGTAAGCGATCTTCTCGATTTCGGCAAACTGCACATTCTTGTCGAGCAGCAAAGCCAAATCGCGCCGTACAGCCGGGAACTTGGAAAGCTCCTTGTAGCTGACCTTAACCGAACGGACCGCTTTCAACAATTCTTTCCAGTTCAAGTCAGCGAAATAAACTTCATTGTCTATATCGAACGCTTTCAGCAGCTTCTTAGTAACTACACCAAAAGAAGCAAGGCGTTTGCCACCCTTCGTATGGACAGACAGTGCGGCAGCAAAGATATCATCAGCCAGATTGCCTATCACCAGATTGTGCAAATCCAGTCCTAAACGTTTCAAGATATTCTCCACGTATGCTTTCAGCTCATATACCGAACTGTTCTCATCCGGATGCGCCCATGAGTTGGAAACCTTCTTGCCTGTAACCCACAGACCCAAATGATAATCTTCCGAATAAGGAGCCAACGCTTTTTCCGGGTTCTTCTTGTCCCCGTCGAAATAATAGCAATTACCAAATTCAAAGAATTTCAGATCCGCATTTTTACGATTGGCATTATGGGCAATGCTTTCCAATCCGCCGAACAGCAAAGTCTGGCGCATAGCGTTCAAATCAGCGCTTAGCGGATTCAACAGCATAACCAGGCGATTGGAAGGATAAGTTTCCAGACCGTCATAATAAGCCGCACGGGTCAATGAGTTGTTCAATATTTCATTGAATCCACAGCCCACCAATTGTTCGGCAACCAGATTCTGCAATTTATTCGACTTGTCATGCTCGCCTTTAGTAGTCAGACTGGATTTCAACGTAGTCGGAATTTCCACATTATTATATCCGTAGATGCGGAGAATATCCTCAATCACGTCACAATCACGCTGCACATCCACACGATAAGGAGGAACGGCCAATGTCAGTCCTTCCGCCGTCTCATTGGTTATCTTCATTTCCAGGCTCGTCACAATGCTCTTGATTGTCTCTACCGGAATCACTTTACCAATCAGCGAATGTACTTTCTCGTAAGACAGGTCTACTATGAAATCCTGTGCAGGAGCAGTATATACATCTTTTATTTCAGAAGAGATAGTACCGCCTGCCAACTCTTTTACCATTATGGCAGCCAGTTTCAGACAGTAAATCACACTATTCGGGTCGATGCCGCGTTCAAAGCGGAAAGAAGCATCGGTATTCAAGCCGTGACGGCGTGCCGTCTTACGCACCCATGTAGGATGGAAATAAGCACTTTCGATGAAAACATCCGTTGTAGCTTCCGTAGAACCGGAATCCAATCCGCCAAATACGCCTGCAATGCACATGGCTTCTTCCTTATTGCAAATCATCAGGTCGCGGTCACTCAGCTTACGTTCCACCTCATCCAGCGTAACGAACGGAGTTCCTTCGGGCATTGTCTTTACGATAACTTCATTACCCTTTATCTTACCGGCATCAAAGCAATGCAACGGTTGTCCGAAAGCATGAACAATGTAATTAGTGACATCCACTACATTATTAATAGGACGCACACCGATCAGGCGCAATTTATTCTGCAACCATTCCGGACTTTCCTTTACGGTCACTCCTTTCACGGTAACACCGGCATAATGCGGACACGCTTCACTGTTTTCAACCTTTACTTCGATATCCAAATCATGGCTTTCCACTTTAAAGTCGTCCACCGACGGACGTTGCAGGGTTGCCTGCTTACCATTCTGAATCAGATAAGCATACAAGTCACGGGCTACCCCGTAGTGAGAGCAGGCATCCGCACGGTTAGGCGTGATATCCACTTCAAGCACATAATCGCTCTTGATATTATAATAATCTTTGGCAAGAGTACCCGGAACAGCATCTTCCGGCAAAACGATGATACCTGCATGATCCGTACCGATACCGATTTCATCTTCAGCACAAATCATACCTGTAGATTCTACACCGCGGATTTTTGATTTTTTGATGGTAAAGCATTCGTCCCCGTCATAGAGTTTTGTCCCCAACGTAGCGACTACCACTTTTTGTCCGGCAGCCACGTTCGGAGCTCCACAAACGATCTGCACCGGATCGCCTTCTCCCAGATTGACAGTAGTAATGTGCAGATGGTCCGAATTAGGATGTTCCACACAGGTCAGCACTTCGCCGATCACAAGTCCCTCCAAACCACCTTTAATGGTCTGCACTTCTTCCACACCACCTGTTTCCAAGCCGATAGAAGTCAACGCAGCCGCCGTTTCATCAGGCGTCAAATCGAAGTTGACATACTCTTTCAGCCAGTTATAAGAGATATTCATATAGTTAATTTTTTATTGTTTCTCAAAAGATTCGCAAAGTTAATAAGATTTTTCGGTTGACCGAAAAGGTTAGATAAAAAATTGCAGGTTATTTCACCACAGAGGATGCAGAGGACACAGAGGATATCGGAAAGATGAAAAATAAGTGTAAATCCGTAATAAGCAAAGTGTGTATAATTAACTTATAAACTAATTAAACATGAGTACTTAAATAAAAAGAAAAAACTCTGTGTCCTCAGTGTCCTCTGTGGTGAAATAATACGCAACTAAAATGGCAAAGGTCCATCCCCTCCTACCGGTGCCCCGAACGGATTACCCGACTGCGGAGTAAAGTCCGGTGCCGACGGTGGCGGAACAGAACCGGCTCCTCCGGCATTCATCTTAGACCCCAGCATAGCACCGGCAGGCTCACCCGGCATAGGAATCACCATGTCATCCTCCGGATTTGAGAAACGGGTATACTCACCTTTGAATCGGAGCAGCACTTCACCCACCGCACCGTTACGATGCTTGGCTATCACAATCTCTGCCATACCGCGAAGGTCATTACCACGATCATCCTGATAAATTTTGTAATATTCCGGACGGTGGATAAAACATACCATATCGGCATCCTGCTCGATGGCTCCCGATTCACGAAGGTCGCTCAACTGCGGACGTTTGCCATCAATTCCTTCACGGCTCTCCACACCACGATTCAACTGCGACAATGCGACAATCGGGATGTTCAGCTCCTTCGCCAATCCCTTCAGTGAACGTGAAATAGTGCTGACCTCCTCCTGACGGCTTCCGAACGCCATTCCACTAGCATTCATCAACTGCAAGTAGTCAATAATAATGATTTTCACCCCATGTTCACGCACCAGACGACGGGCTTTCGTACGAAGCTCAAACACCGACAGAGAGGGAGTATCATCCACATACAGCGGTGCATCCAACAAATCCTTCAGTTTATAATCCAATTGCTGCCATTCATAATTCGCCAACTGTCCGCTTTTTATTTTCTCACTCGGAATCTCGCAGACATTCGTAATCAGACGATTCACCAACTGGACATTACTCATTTCAAGAGAAAACAACGCTACCGGGTTACGATAATCGACGGCTATATTCTTCGCCATAGAAAGGACGAAAGCTGTCTTACCCATCGCAGGACGGGCGGCAATAATAATAAGGTCGGAGTTCTGCCAACCGGAAGTCATCTTGTCCAGCTTCGTAAAACCACTTTCAAGGCCACTCAATCCGTCCGTTCGTGCCGCTGCCTTCTGAATCAGCTTATACGCTTCGTCAATCACCGGATTGATCTGCGTGTAGTCCTTCTTCATGTTCTGCTGCGAAATCTCAAAAAGCTTTCCTTCGGCTTCCTGCATCAGATCGTCCACATCCAGCGTTTCATCAAACGCCTTACTCTGAATGTTACTGGTAAAAGTAATCAACTCGCGCGCCAATGATTTCTGTGCTATGATGCGTGCATGATATTCAATATGCGCCGAAGAGGCCACTTTGCTACTCAACTGAGTAATATAGAACGGACCTCCGACCTCTTCCAGCTCTCCGCGTTTGCTAAGCTGTTCCTTTACAGTCAGAATATCCACCGGCTTCTGATTTACGGCAAGATCGGTGATAGCGGCATAGATCAGTTGATGCCGGTGTTCATAAAAAGATTCGGGACGAAGAATTTCACTCACCAACGAATAAGCGTCCTTCTCAATCATCAAAGCCCCCAATACCGCTTCTTCCAGCTCAGGTGCCTGCGGCTGAATACGTCCATAATCATTTACCGGTTGCACTTTAGCAGACTTCGTATTGCGGGTGTTTCTTCTCTGTTCGGCCATTAATTCAATTAAAAATTAAAGATTAAAAACTAAAAGTTACGACTGGACATATTCATTCATAACAGATTTCTTCCGGTCGAGAGGACAAAGATAGAACATAATCACGAAGAATAGATAAGGAAAAATGAAGTTTTTACTAACTTTGTCCCCTGTGTCGCTTTTTCTTTAATTTTTAATCTTTAAATGAATATGATTGCTTTTCCCAATATCAAAATAAACTTGGGGCTTTCCATTACGGAAAAACGCCCGGACGGATACCATAATCTGGAAACAGTGTTCTATCCGGTGGCTTTGGAAGATGCGCTGGAAATCCGTACTTCTCCCGACACTGACCGGAAATTTACCCTTTACCAACACGGAATGGAAATAGCGGGCAAGCCGGAAGATAATCTGGTGGTAAAAGCCTATCTGTTGATGGATAAGGAATTCCATCTTCCTCCTGTAGAGATCCATCTATATAAACACATTCCTTCCGGAGCCGGACTGGGTGGAGGATCATCCGATGCAGCTTTCATGCTGAAGTTGCTCAATAATCATTATCAGTTAGGGGTATCTGAAGAACAATTGGAGGTATACGCTGCCACTTTGGGAGCAGACTGTGCTTTCTTTATCAAAAACAGACCGACTTTTGCCGAAGGAATCGGTAATATCTTTTCTCCGGTCGATCTTTCATTAAGCGGCTACCAAATCATGATTATCAAACCGGATGTGTTCGTATCCACTCGGGAAGCTTTTGCAAACATCCGCCCTCATCATCCGGAATATCCCGTCAAAGAGGTCATCCGACGTCCGGTTACAGAGTGGAAAGATACCCTGATCAATGATTTCGAAGCCAGCGTATTCCCGCAACATCCCATCATCGGAAATATAAAAAAAGAGCTCTATCATCACGGAGCGATCTACGCATCCATGAGCGGTTCCGGCTCTTCAGTTTTCGGACTGTTCGCACCCGATGCACTGTTACCGGAAATTGATTGGGGAACGGATACGTTCTGCTTCACAGGAACACTTAAATAAAAACGGTACCACGACTCACGTCGTAGTACCGTCACAACACAAACACAAAATAAAACACGACAAAACTACTGTGCAATCTACCTGTCTATACCAAAGAAGTATAAGTACTGCTCTTGTATATTCACATACCCGCAAACAGCTTCAGGTCGATCACATCAAATTAAACAAATCTACATTGATTTGTTTGAGCTATTAGATGATAAAACAAAAAAATGCTATTTTATTGAATACCTCTTTCACGAAGTTTCAACTGCCAGTTCCAGGCAGAGCGCAAAGTATCTTCCAAAGTTTCCACAGCTTTCCATCCCAATTCGGAATTAGCGAAATCAGGATTTGCCCAAACTTTTTCAATATCTCCCGCACGACGGCCGACGATCTGATAGTTCAACTTCACACCGGTAGCCTTTTCGAAGCCTTGAATCAATTCCAATACAGAGACACCACGTCCCGTACCGATATTGAATACTTCCACTTTTTCTTTCTGCGCCTTCTCCAAGATACGGCGGATAGCAATCACGTGTGCCTTAGCCAAGTCAACAACATTGATAAAGTCACGGATGCAAGAACCGTCGGGCGTATCATAATCGTCACCGAACACACTCAGCTTCTCGCGAATGCCGATAGCTGTCTGAGTCAGATAAGGAATCAGGTTCTGGGGAACACCGTTCGGCAACTCACCCAGCAATGCAGTAGGATGCGCACCTATCGGATTGAAATAACGCAACATGATTGCATTGATCGGAGCACCGGAGACTACCGTATCACGGATAATCTCTTCATTAATCTGTTTTGTATTTCCGTATGGTGATTCCGCTTTCTTAATCGGCGCCTTTTCTGTCACCGGCAATTCATCCGGCTGTCCATACACCGTACAAGAAGAAGAGAATACAATACCTTCCACTCCGTGTTTCGGCATCAGTTCGAGAAGGTTAATCAAAGAAACCAGATTATTACGATAATAAAGCAACGGTTTCTCCACCGACTCACCTACCGCCTTGCTTGCGGCAAAGTGGATGATAGCTTTAATTCCTTTATATTTTGTGAATACGGCGTCAAGACCTTCAAAATCAAGACAATCCAACTTTTCAAAAGCCGGACGGATACCGGAAACTTTTTCTATATTGTCGACAACATCAGCACTGGAATTTGATAAATTATCGATGATGATTACTTCATACCCACTGTTTTGCAACTCTACAACAGTATGGGAACCAATATATCCCGTTCCCCCTGTCACTAAAATTCTTTCTTTCATATTCTTTACTTATATGGTTAGTTCTTCGGTCTATTATTGTTTGAGCTACAAATGTATGGAAATAAAATGAGAATGCAATATTCCGTAACCATTTTATTTATAAAAGAATTGGGAACTCATTATCTGTATGTCTCCACACAGCCGAGTTCCCAATCCATATTTAATTATCAACTGTAAATCTTACACCACGCCGGAGAATCCCATGAATGCCATAGCCAGCAGACCGGCGGTGATCAATGCGATCGGAGTGCCTTGCATTCCCTTCGGAATTTTCACCAGACTCATCTGCTCGCGCAATCCTGCAAAAAGCACCAGAGCCAGTCCGAATCCGAGAGCTGTTGAGAACGCGTATACAACGCCTGTCAGCAAATCATAGTCTTTCTGAATCACCAGAATAGCCACACCCAAGATACAGCAGTTGGTTGTGATCAATGGCAAAAATACACCCAACGCCTGATACAGAGCCGGAGAGACTTTCTTCAGAATGATTTCCACCATCTGCACCAGTCCGGCAATCACCAGAATAAAAGTAATTGTCTGCAAATATCCCAGATCGAAAACATCCAGAACAAATTTCTGAATCAAGAAAGTGACAATGGTAGCGATGGTCAGCACAAAAGCAACCGCAGCGCTCATACCCATCGCAGTTTCCACTTTCTTAGATACGCCCAAGAACGGACAAATACCCAAGAACTGCGACAACACGATGTTGTTTACAAAGATTGCCGAAATAAAAATCAATATATATTCCATATTCTTCTCTTATTTAATTGAATTAGGCTTTCTTCAAGCTGTTGATCAACGCAATAAGGTATCCTAAAGCGATGAAAGCACCCGGAGCCAATACAAACACCAACATTCCGTACTCTTCCGGCATGATTGTCAGATTGAAAATCTTGCCTGTTCCCAAGAATTCGCGAACAGCTCCCAGCAGAGTCAAGGCTATCGTAAAACCAAGTCCCATACCAAGACCGTCGAACATGGAAGCCACCGGGTTATTCTTCGCGGCGAATGCTTCAGCACGTCCCAGCACAATACAGTTTACCACGATCAACGGGATGAAAAGACCCAGTGTGGCATACAAATCCGGCACGTAAGCCTGCATCACCATCTGGAGCAATGTCACGAAAGACGCAATGACTACAATGAACGATGGGATACGTACCATATCCGGAATCAGATTCTTGATGGAAGAAATTACCACGTTTGAACAAATCAACACAAACATAGTGGCCAGTCCCATACCCATACCATTGATAGCCGATGAAGTTGTACCCAATGTAGGACACATACCAAGCAGGAGCACAAACGTAGGATTCTCTTTGATAATCCCGTTCATCATTACTTTAAAATTATTCATATCTTAATCTCCTCCTTTCTTAATTAATAGAATCTTGCTTCACCGTTTCAGTTTCCGGAGCAGTGGCAGATTCATTTTTCTGCGAAGCTCCCGAAACAGTATCTATTTCTCCCGTCTTATAGGCTTCGTAAGCCTTGTTGACAGCGTTCAGGAAAGCACGTGACGTGATAGTCGAAGCGGTAATAGCGTCTACCTGGCCTCCGTCCTTAGAGACTTTCAGTTCACCTTCGCCCGGACTCATACCTTTAATGCTTCCCTTGTTTCCTTCTTTAAACCAGTCGGCAGCTTTCGAGCCCAGTCCCGGAGTCTCGGCATGAGCCAGCAAAGAGTAATTGTAAATCTTGCCCTCAGCGTCAAAGCCGACCAGCACTTTCAGCTCGCCACCGAACCCCATAGCTTTGGACTCAACTGCCGAACCGACCCATTCCTCTCCTTTTTTTGCCGGATAAACGATGAAGTCCACCACTTTCTTTCCGTCTTTCTCGCTGAAGATCGTGTCGCTTTCGCCTACCGGGTTATTAGTAAATTCCGGAAGAACCTGTTTCAAGGCCTCGTTCAATGTCTTCGCATTCGCTTCGGCAATAGGACCTTTTGTCAATTCATTCACGTAAGCCAGCAATGCTACGGAAATGGCAGTCACCCCCGTAAGTACCAGCAACATATTCTTTAAAGATGATTCTAACTTTTTCATTTCTTCTTCGCTACCTCCCCAAAGCGTTTAGGTTTACAATAGGTGTTAATCAGCGGAGTGAACGCATTCATAATCAGGATGGCAAACGACATACCTTCGGGATATGCGCCGAACAGACGGATAATAACCGTCAGCAGACCGATACAAACACCATAAATCAACATTCCCTTCTTGCTCATCGGAGAAGTCACATAGTCGGTTGCCATAAAGACGGCACCCAACATCAATCCGCCGGAAAGCAACTGCAATACCGGAGATACATATTTTGCAGGATCAACCAAATGCATGATACCGGCAAAAACAAATACAGTGACCAGGATAGACACAGGTATATGCCAAGTGATGATTTTCTTCCAAAGCATATAGCTCAATCCGATCAGCAGAGCCAACGCGCTGACCTCACCGATACAGCCACCGTTCTGACCGATCAGCAGACTGAATGCGTCTGGGATCTGGCTCAACGCGGACATATCACCGTGAATAGCCTGTTTCATCAGCGCCAACGGAGTAGCTCCGGTAGTAGCATCCGTATAAGCTGTCAACTGACCTACTACCGGCCAGCTAGTCATCTGTACGGGGAACGAAAGCAACAGGAAGACACGTCCTGCCAATGCGGGGTTGAAAGGGTTGCAGCCTAATCCGCCGAAAGACATCTTGCCTACACCGATAGCGAACAATGCGCCCAGAATAATAATCCATACAGGTAAGTTGGACGGCAAATTGAAAGCCAGCAACACACCTGTGATGACAGCAGAACCGTCACAAATCGTTGAAGTCGGTTTCTTCATCAAATATTTTCCGATCGCCCATTCGAAGAATAAACAGGCCGCAACGGAAGTAGCAGTAACAATCAGAGCACCCAGTCCGAAGAAATAGAGAGACACCAGAAACGCCGGAATGAGTGCAATCAGCACACAGTACATATTCTTCTGTACGCTGTCTCCGCCATGAACGTGGGGTGATAGTGATACGATTAATTTATTTTCCATATTCGTTATTTTTTAGCTTGACGTGCACGAATCATAGCTCCCACTTTGCCTTTACCGAGACGACAATAGTCGAGCAACGGACGGTTGGCAGGACAAGTGAACTGGCAAGAGCCGCACTCGATACAGTCCATGATTCTTTCTTTTTCCATTCTTTCAAAATCACCGTTTTCGGACAAAGCTCCCAGCAAGTACGGTTCCAGTCCCATCGGACAAGCGCTTACACACTTCGCGCAACGGATACAGTTCTGTGCCTCACCACGCTTGGCTTCCTTCTGATTCATGATCAGAATACCGGAACTGCCTTTCGCGGTAGGAACTTCCGTATTGACCAAAGCCTTACCCATCATCGGACCACCGCCGATCACTTTTCCCGTATCTTCCGGCAGACCGCCGCAAGCATCAATCAGCTGCTTCATCGGCGTACCGATACGGGCCAGGAAGTTGGAAGGTTTTGCAACCGACTTACCGGTCACTGTGATTACCCGTTCAAACAACGGCTTGTTCTTCTGAACGGCTTGATACACAGCAAAAGCAGTACCCACGTTCTGAACGACCGCTCCGGTAGAAATAGGAAGGGCGCCGCTCGCCACCTGGCGTTTGGTTATCGCATCGATCAGTTGCTTTTCACCTCCTTGCGGGTATTTCACCTTCAAAGGCACTACCTCGATACCGGCATAACCGGAAGCCACTTTCGTCATCAGCTCGATAGCGTCCGGTTTGTTATTTTCGATTCCGATAAACGCCTTGTTCACTTTCACAGCTTTCATCAGGATAGAAACACCTACCATGATCTCTTCCGCGTGTTCCAGCATAAGCTGATGATCGGCCGTCAGATAAGGTTCGCACTCCACCGCATTGATAATCACACATTCGGCCTTGAAAGAAGGAGGAGGACAAAGTTTCACCTGAGTAGGGAAACAAGCGCCACCCAGACCGACGATTCCCGCTTCGGCAATCTTTTTCACAATCTCCTCCGACGAAAGTTCACATTCTTTCACCAGGGTTGCGCTACGGTCAATCGTTTCTTCCCATTCATCACCTTCCACATCAATAAAAATAGCTGGTTTCGCATAACCGCTGGCATCGACTATCGTATCAATCTTCGCCACTTTGCCACTGACGGAAGAGTGAATTGCTGCCGAAACAAAGCCGGCCGGTTCGGCAATCTTAGTGCCCACCTTTACCACATCACCTTTCGCAACAATCGGTTTTGCAGGTGCGCCGATGTGCTGCCCCAGCAGAATAACGGCCTTTGCAGGAACCTCCGCCGTGATGATAGGTTGATGTGCCGACAATTTATTTTCGTGTGGATGAACTCCACCAATTGAAAATGTCTTTAACATACAATTCTGTATTTTATTCTGTTATTATTCTGTTACTTTCGGAGTAGCCGGAGCTTTCGGAGCAACTGGTGCTTTCGGAGCTTCCACAGCTTCTTCCGCCTTCGGTTTGCGAGGAGGGAAATTCAGCTCGATAATGGAATTCTGCGGACAAACTTCCACACATTTCCGGCAAGACTTACACTTGTTCGGATCAATGTAAGCCAGATTATTCTCCAATGTGATAGCCTCGAACGGACAAGTCTTCACACACTTGCCACAGCCGATACAGCTTACCGTACAAGCTTTGCGGGCAACGGCACCTTTGTCTTTGTTCACGCAAGAAACGTATACGCGGCGTGACTTCTTACCCTGCGGGCGAATCTCGATAATCGCTTTCGGGCAGGCCTTCACACAAGCGCCGCAGGCCGTACATTTAGCCTCGTCCACTTCCGGCAGACCCGTTTCGGGATTCATGTGGATGGCGTCAAACTGACAAGCCGCCACACAGTCACCACATCCCAGACAACCGTAACTGCATCCTGTCTCACCACCATACAGTGAAGCGGCAATAGCGCAGCTCTTGGCACCATCGTACTGGTTGATGCGAGGGCGGTTGGCACAGGTTCCGTTACATCTCACCACTGCTACCATCGGTTCAGCCTCACCGGCTGCCAGTCCGAGAATATCAGCAACTTTTGCCATGACAGGCTGTCCGCCTACAGGGCAGAACTTACCTTCCAGTGAACCGGCTTTGACACAAGCGTCGGCAAATCCGCTACAACCGGGGTAGCCACATCCACCGCAATTAGCCTGGGGTAATACTTCCCCCACTTGGGCAATCCGCGGGTCTTCATACACGGCAAATTTCTTGGAAGCCACATACAGAATAGCGGCCAGCACGAGCGCTATCGCTCCCAATGAAATCACTGCAATCAGAATCAAATTCATAATGTTTTAGTTATTTATTGGTTTTATAGTAAATGAAAATTTTTGTTTCAGTCGTGTTTTGTTGAGCCAGAGAATGAAATAATAGGGTATAAGTATAGCCAGAGAAAGAAGAGCGGAATACAGTTCATTCTCCATCAACGCCATAAAAAGGAATAGTGAAAATATCAGAAGTACGAAAGGAATTATAAAAGCCAATACCACCGCCATCATGCCCATCGACGTTTCGCCAATCACCATGACTTTCTCTCCTACCCGGTAGGAAGAGGCCGCCGTATCGATAATATCTATGATTTTGTCCTTGCTATCCGCTGAGGAACAGTGTCCCTTTGCGCTACAAGCCGCACAAGCCGATGTCTGAACAATCCTCACCGACAGATGAGAACCCTGTATGTTTTCCACAATACCCAGATGCTTTATAGTATTATTCGTCATTTTGCAAACTCAACATTACAAATCGCGGCAAATTTAATCATTATTTATGAACTACGAAGCATTCTCCCTATTTTTTTACACATAATAAAATGTTATTTTTTGCGTCCGCGTTATCGCACACGGAAAAGATATGGCTACGATTTGTACACTTTATCAGCCTTTCTCAATCTCCCAGTCTCCTATTGTCCCCCGTTCACTATCAAAGTTTATCGCTACTTTCACGACCGGAAGTCCGCATAAAGCGAAGCGTTCAGGATAATTCTTCAGGTTGATCTGTTCCATAGCTTCACCGGCAGTCTTATCAAGCTTCAATTCCATCACATAAAGTGTTGTTTTCGTACGAAGCACCACATCCACTCGACCACGGGGAGTACGGACTTCAATATCCACATAATAATTCAGCAGACTGAATATGACATAAAAGAGTTGCTGGTAATGCCCCTCATATTTAGTATTGTCGCAATAAGGAACGGTAGACAAGAAAGTCTGCAACCGACGCAACGCAGAATCCATATCACCGTTCTGAATATCATAAAAAAGATAGGCAACCATAGTGGTGGCTTCCGGGGTCTCATTGCCCACATAGTTAGGAAGAAGGCTTTCCATAAGACCCAGACGGACTTCCTTATTCGGAATATCAAGCGTATAAAGGTCCAGAATCTTATTATAATCCTTTATGGTGATATAACCGCTCTGATATAGCAAAGGAGTGATATTCGTCATGGTCTCGGTAGGAGCATCAAAAATGGAAGCTTTCGCTTGTTTGGGACCGATCTCTGAAGGATTTACACCAAATTCGTCCAACATCTTTATCAAGTATGTAGGAGTGCCGCTACCGAACCAGTAGGAACCAAACTTACCATCCGCGAAAGCATTCAACAGACTGAACGGATTATAGATGTCGGGAGACGGATAAGTAAAATGATAACCGTCATAATTCTCCTTCAACTTCAGCAAGACCTCTTCAGGAGAAATATTCAATTTCGCGGCCAACATCCCTATATCCTCTTTCATCTGCGTTAGCATTTCATCCTCCGTTATTCCGCAAATTGCAG